>OHSO01000056.1_pt1 | contig 64871 bp, 58 predicted proteins | sample 1578651 | NCBI WGS metagenome assembly OHSO01 (sample SAMEA3879524, study PRJEB24766) | human gut metagenome | biome: human-associated habitat; feature: feces | place: USA | collected 1985/1987 | reverse complement strand
AGCTTACTGTAATTTCTTGCTTTCTTCGGACAGACTGCTACACAGTGCATACAAGAAATGCACTTATCCTTATCGGTCATCTTCGGATTGTCCAACGGAATGGCACCTGCCGGGCATTCTTTTGCGCACAGACCGCAGGAAGTGCATTTTCCATTTGCAACAGGTTTGAGCGGAACACCACCATATTCTCGATATGGTCTGTTACCGGGGAATTCAGGTGTCTTTTGCGTTTCGCTGTTTTGCAGAATCTTTGCAGCAAATTCAAGCAATTCCTTTTCGTCCTGCTGATCCGGGCGTCCGGTTCCAAATTGGTGCATCAGGGAATGCTCTGCGACAGCCTCCATTCCTGCGATACATACAAATCCTGATGCCTCCAGAACATCCTGTAGTTCCAATAGAGTATCATCAATCATACGGTTTCCAAATACTGCCACAAGAATTGCTTTCGTACCATCTGCCTTTACTTTGCGGAACATATCCGTTACAACTGATGGAATGCGTCCACCGTAAGACGGTACAGCAACCAAACATAGGTCCTTTTTTTCAAATTTCACCTTCATGAGTTTATCTGGTTCTTTAATTAGGTCGATTTCTTCAGCATCCAGCTTCGTCCCTTTCGCAACAATATCTGCTACTTTCTCTGTACCCCCTGTCGGGCTGAAAAATATGTTATAAAATCTCATAATGATCCTCCTACTGATTCCGATTTGTTTATTGTCCTTTTATAACGGTTGACCAATTGTTTTCAATAGTCTTTATATGTTTGAAAGGAATTCTTCTATCAAACTATTTATCATCTCCGGTTTATCTGTATTAGAATTATGACCGGCCCCTTCAATCCACTTTAAAGGAATTTTCGTTTTTCGATGCCATTCTCTGTTATACCTTATGCATGAACCGGCATGATCCTTTGTACCACATATCAACAGGGAAGGACATTTGATTTCATATGGCAGATCCTTTTCCATTGCCTCTGCCAGAATACGAAATCCATGCCCGGCAATTTGTGCATAACGATGCTGATCACCATCATAGACCAGCATCATTTCCTTCATCAGGTTTCTGCCATAATTAGAAGTTGCAACTCCCTTTGTTCCGGATTTCAAAAGCAACTTCCATGGGTAATGTGCATATACTGGTTCCATTCTTTTCAGAAGCCAGATCTCCACTGCTGTCACATAGTTTCTCTGGAGCGGTGCTGAATCAATGGAAATAAAACCTGCCAGCCGGTCAGGATACAATTGTGCATAAGCCTGTCCCACATATCCTCCCATTGATTGACCGATTATAATTGGTTTTATGATTAAAAGGCATGAGCCGGTGCATCCCATACAATAATATTATATTTTCCATCGAAGTACGCAACCTGTTTATCAAACAGTCTATGGTCAGCAGTCAGCCCCGGAAGAAATACAAGCGTCGTTGTATCCAAACTCAGAATACTTGACCAATAGTGAATTGTTCCGCAAGGAGTTTGATATGTACTTTCCTTCAACAAATCCACCTCCGCAATTTTCATTTTTCTCAGTTACACAAACTGAAAAACTTTAACTATTTTCATATTGGTTTTTTATATCAAATACATTCTGCTACATCTCATCCGGTTTTTGACCATCGTGGGCTTTCCATTGACACTCCGTCAATTTCATATCTGTAAATACCGCTTTAAACGATGAATCTTCCGGACTGCATGCATAAATTCCAAATTTGATTTTTCCTGCACCAGCCCACATATGACAAATCCTCATTTGCTTAAACCGTATGCCATCCTCAGAACATTCAATGCAATAATCATCTTCACGTCTACTGAGACGATACCACATAGATTTAATCTCTGCATCAATTTCCGTAGTTGCCCAATCTGAATATCCATTGTTTGTCACAACACTTCCCAGGTGCTGAAAATTGTCATTCTCATATTCTATAGAACCTTTCAACCAATTCTCACTGTCAAGATACATAACCACACCGCACTGATCAAAGCGATGATGGCTTTCCTTAAAATCTGTTTTCACCATAAATGAAAAAAACTTTTCCTCTGTTTCTATCTGCAGAACCGGAGCATTATCATTGCGGAAATGATAGTAAGTTCTTTGCCACAAATCAGTTCCAGGCTGTGTAATAATCTCAATTTTGTCATCTGTCAGCGTGTAATCATCAGGTTCTCTCGTCCACTTAAAATCTTTTATATTCATTTCATTATCCCTCCAACTTCCGATTTCTATTTTCGTTTCCATAGCATAGTGTACTCTTTTTCACCAGTAGCTTCATCCAAGCCTTCACATTGAATAATGAACCCTTCTCTTTGGTAAAAAGAAATTGCTCTGGCATTCTTCTGGTATACATTTAATCGTAAGCTAACTTTTTTATCCTTAACATAATCTAATAAAAGCTTACCTATGCCACATGACTGCATTTCATCGGAGACAAAAATACCTTCGATATATTCAGCATTTAGTCCTACAAATCCTTGAATCATTTTATCATCTTCATACACATAGACTTCGGATTGTGACATCATTTCTTTCACTAATTCATAATTACTTTTCCAGTATTGATTGGAAATAAAATAATGTGCTTTCAGATTTGTCTTTAACCATATGTCAGCGACTCTATCGATATCTCCGTTCAGCAACTTTCTAATCATAACAAATATTCTCCACAACTACATCCTTTATGCTTTTCTCTTTTTTCCATTCTATCACAAGCTCACCATTAATCATCAATTTTTTGATATTTTTTCTTTTCCCCCACTGTAAAACAGCCTCTGAGCGTTTCGTTATATAGAGGGATACAAATAAGAGCAAGATCCACCCATGTTTAACAGTATTGCCATTTGGCATCCTGTTCTCCTATGGGATTTATCTTGATGGGGATTTCCCCATACCCTCTCAATAACAGACGTTTCACTTGTCTGTTGGTTCCACCTAAAGGTGTTCACAGCACTATTTCTAATATCGGAAGGGACAGCCGATATTGAAATACGTGGATTCCCGGCGGGAGGAATAGTCTCAGCGGAAGGAGGAGTATGAGAACAAAAACAAAAATATCTTCTTAGTGCAGCTTATCTCGCCAAGAAACTGAACTACAAACTACTATTCCATCTTCATAGGAAGAGATTCCATCATGTGAAAACTGTTCTGGATACTCTATATCACTAAGTTTCTCGTTTACATAATTATTAAAATTACGATATCTATTCTGTTCATTAAATTGTCCTGATTTCATCGAATTATATATTTCTTCAAGAATACAATATTTTTCATCTTCATACACCCAACAATAGTATTTTTGATTTTTTACAGACTCACATTGATATACCTGATTTAATGAATCCACATACGAAACAAATGCTTGATAATACATAAAGCATTCTTTATCAAAATTAATTTCTAAGTTAACTTCTCCCTTTCCTTCTGGATCCACATCATGTATATTCCATACTTTATCTATACCAGAGTATGCGTCAAAACATGAACAAATTACATGTTTGCTATCTTTTTGTGGGTAATACATCTGGTTTGTTGATGTATCCTTAATTGAACCCACATTATTTAATTGTACTTTTGCATGCTCGATTGTCTTTTTCCTAACATTCTTATTACAAGTCCCCTTACTTTCAAATAAAAATACTTTTTTTTGCCCATCAACTCCGATCCAATCTGGTGCCATTTTTCCATTCACCAACGTTCCTTTAAAACTCTTATCTGTAAAATGATATAATTTGTTAATGTTATATATTTCATTTGCAATAATTCTTGTTGCTAACATACCCATGGCAAAAGAAATTACATTTTTATATGAAGTTTCCGCAAATTCATACTCATCTGAAATTACATAAAACCCTTTTTCCTTTTTTACTGCCATTCTACACATTGATGAATAAAATTTTCTTGCATCTCGAGAAATCAGTTTTTTTCCGTAAAATCCATTTAAAATAGCATATTTACTAAAATCTCCTCTTGAAACGTTAAATGATCTATGTTTGGTTGCATTAGGATTTTTTGAATAATCATTCTCTGAATCAAAATATTCATAATTCACACTTTCCATCTATTTTCCTTCTCCTTATCAGATGTAAATTTTTTTGATATCATTTTATTAACTTATCATTTTTCTTCATTCTATCACAGCATCTATTCTTCCGCCATCAGTCTTTCAAACCAGCTATCCAATAGCAATGATAAATTGGCCTACATCTGGCAATTCTTGCAGCATTTCGTCCAGAGTTTTCTGTTTCACATATTTCTGCACATACACCCAACAGGCAACGCTACTGGCTTCTGATACAATGTCAGCTATGGTTTTGCGCATAAGCTCTTCAAATTCAGCAATTTCTTCTTTTGGGACAACATCATACAGTGTTGGTGCCTGATGACTTAATTTTACGCCATTTTCATTTGCATCTTTAAGCAGATTCTTAACTTTTTCTCTTGAATCCTCCGGTACTTTCATGTACTCCCACATAAATGCTACCACATCGGACGGTGTGTCTTTTTTTAGTGGTGGTAACTGAATATAATCATTGTTTTCGCTCATTTTCATATCCTCCTCACGATATAATAAAATCAATAATACGTTCTCTTGTCATGTCCAGTACAGTATCTACGAACACTCCTGCAAACAGGATCAGATACAGAATTACACTCAGCGAAAACAGAAATGCAACCTGTACCCAGTCATGGTAACAGTATGCAGTCGCTATAATCAACAAAGTGAATAGAAACCCAAGGATTCCCCTGACAACCGCATAAGTCTGTACTGTCATCTTCACTGCTAGGCCGATCACAAAAAGGATCAGCCATACCGGCAGTAATAATATCTTCCCAGCAAGTTTTAAAATAAACATGTGCACCTCCTATCTTACCAGTCCTGGCATATCATGGTTCACCTCTGCCTGATAATACCCGTTCATCGTGGACGGTGCATTAAACAGAGCTGCCAGTAAATATTTCTTGATGTTCTTCACTTTGCTTGTATTCCCGCTCATACAATGCAAGACATACTCTATGTGTGAATAAGTCAGCATCAAAAACTTTTTCTTCACCAGTGCTGTCGGATACCAGTTGCTGGCAATCAAAATCTTGTCGTTTTTACACATCACTGTCTCTACGATCAGGTTCACGATTTCATCAACCTGTCGCATATCGTCATGATGGGTTACTTCCAGTGACTCATAATCAACGGTCTCTTTGACCAGATTTTCATAAGCCTGATATTCCTCAGTAGGATTATCGCCATCGGATCGATTCTCATCTGCAGATACGATTTGATTAGATTTATTATAATTCATTTCAGTATCACTAAGATTAGTATAATTAGGGTTTGAAATGTAAACTTCTTGAAGTTTATTTTCGGGACTTCTAGAAGTTTGATTTTGGGACTTCATGAAGTTTGAATTGTAAACTTCTGTAGATTCCTCATTTTCCTCAGAAGTTTGTTTTTTAAACTTCTTCAATTCATCCTCCAGTGATTTCTCTTCCGTTTTTTCCGGCATAAAAGTTTTCACGTAGATAATGTTCACCTTTCCAAATCCCTGTCTGCGTTTCTCAATCAAACCAATTCCTGTTTCATCATCCAGTTCCTGCATGGATTTTATTGCTTTATTTCGACCGCAATTCAGTAATTCCATGATATCTTCTATCGAAAAGTAAATATATGCTCTGTTATTTTCATCAAACCATTGATTTTTAATGGACAGGGACATACGATCCAGCATCAATCCATATAAAATTTTAGCATCGCTTGATAAATCTTTAAAGTAACTATCTGTAAATAATGCTTTTGGTATACGGTAGAAGCTGAACTGATCAGCTTCCGCTCCGTAGAAATATTTGAATTTCATCTTTTTATCCATAACTTCCTCCTTTCGTTTTCTATACAGAAGTCCTCTTTCTAAACTTCTGTGTCTCTTTTCTTCTTCTGTTTCTTACTTAATCATTTTGTTCTTGAGACCATTTTTCCAGCAAGGATTCTATCACCCGTTCCATATCATCAGCACTGTAGCTCTCTGGAAAATACTTCGTCAGCTTCTTTTCTGAAAACGTAATAGATCTTGATGGTGTCTTTACCATCATACATTTATTAAAGATTGTCAGCATTCCCACCTGATTAACCGCTCCTTCATTCAACTGATTTCTGAGAGCAGTGATCTGCTGTGGTTTAATGAAGCCAGTGTCTTTGATATACTCGTAGATCCATTTCTGGATTTCTTTATCGATGTAGGAAATATCTACACCAACTGTGAAAGTCAGCTTTTTGTTATCTACCATATCAAGAAGTTCTGGAATTAGCTCTGTCAGACGGATATATCGTTGAACCTGTTTGGAACTTTCTCCTACTTGTTTTGCCAATACATCTCTGGAAACTGTTCCCATTAAATTCTGGTCATTTTGACCAGAATTATTTTTAGGTCTTCCTGCCTGCCTTTTCATTGCCTCCAACTTCATCCGATACGCAAATGCCTTCTCACTCGGCAATAACTCCTCCCTTTGAATGTTGGCATCCACCATCGCTATTACCGCGTCATCATCCGATAATTCTCTTACGATAGCTGGGATGGTAGTAAGTCCTGCCATCTTTGCTGCATGTAATCTTCGGTGACCGGAGATCATTTCATATTCATCATTGTTGTCCACTCGAAGCAATACCGGTGTCAGCACACCACTAAGCTTTACGCTTTCAATCAGATCCTGCATCTTCTCATCATCAAGAACCTTAAATGGATGATTCTTGAATGCATGGATCTTGTTGATCTCAATTTCCATTGCTGCTTCTTCATTAACAACACCTAATAATTCATCAATACTTGCCAGTTTAATTTTTTCACCCGGTCTATTTTTCATCACTCATAACCTCCTGTGTCAGATTCATATATGCCATAGATACTTTACCTTTCGGACAATGCGTGTAGATACTAATTCCTTCTGCACTTGTCTCTGCCGCTTTTACTGACATTGGAATTACATTTTTAAAGATTGCAATCTGGCTTCCATAAGTTTTCTGTACAAGTGCCGCAATATCCTTCGCATAGTTGGTTCTGAAATCTACCATAGTCAAAAGTATTCCTTCTATCGTCAATTTCCGGTTCAGCCTTTTCTTTACCATAGAGATTGTTTTGATCAGCTGCTGTAATCCCTTCACCGGAAGATAGGCTGCCTGGACCGGAATTAAAACAGAATCCGAAGACACCAAGGCATTGATCGTCATCATTCCAAGGCTAGGTAAGCAATCGATCAAGATATAATCGTATCGGGATCGTATCGTATCGATGTATTCCTTCATGATCATTTCCCGACTCATTACATTTCCCATCGTCACTTCCAAAGTTGACAATTCAATATTTGCCGGAAGCAGATCTACATTTTCCTGATGATGCAGAATACCATCTTCCTCTGATATTTCATCTTCATTAATCACTTTCGTCATGATGGTTGCCAAAGTAACTCCCAGTTCATCCGGCTCTACATATCCAAGACTTGCTGTCAGACTTCCCTGTGGATCTGCATCGATCAATAATACTTTTTTTCCTTCTCTTGCCAGGCCAATTCCTAAATTTACGGTTGTGGTGGTTTTTCCGACTCCGCCTTTCTGGTTTGTAATGGATATCACTTTACACATATGTTGTTCCTCCTGTATTCTTTCATCAAAATTCTTCATCACGGAATGCTTCCAGATATTCATCAATAAGATCCAAATTAACTAACACGATTCTTTTGACATGGTATACTGCTCTGGCATCTTTTGCTAACTGTTGAAATGTATGGACTCCCATGGAATAAAGCATTGCCCCTTCCTCATAACGGACAAATTTCTTACGTCCTCCTTTGACAAGCTTTTCCAAATCCGGAACCTTGCTTCGGTTATTTCCCATAACGCTTCCTCCTTCTCTTCTTTAATTCTGATACAACCTCAGGATTGCCTTCTAAAAAATCATCCAGAATATTCAGATCCACAATGGCTGTTTTTCGAATCGGATAATTGGCTTCTGCTTTTTTCGCCAGTCTGACAAAAGGCCAGTAGGACATCTTATAAATCTTTGCTCCTTGTGTGTAATTTACAAATCTGCGTTTCTTTCCTTCCAGATATTTTTCCAAGTCAGGTGTTTTTCGTTTTTTCATGGCTTCCTCCTTATTTCCAGAAATCTGTATATTACCAGATACTCATTTTATTTGGCAGGTACGTGAAAGGATGTTATATCTTAAAAAACAAAAAGGACACATCCAAATGGTATTTCTACCAAAAGTGATGTGTCCTTGTTTAACACTATATTTTCGAAAAATGCTCCTCAAAAATAATCGATATTTTGTTCTTTAGACATATAAGATAAACAGTCAGGAATCCATAGAACCCCTTATTCTATTCTCTTATAATCCGTACGTCACCATTTAAACTTATACAGCTCCAAGCCGTTTCATGTAGCTCCATGTCAATCCGTGGAACCACTTTTCCTGATTGGACGTCTATGACTACCAAACCGAACTCTTTTTTCTGGATTAATACAGCTTAGCACCTGCCGGAATATGGTTATCAACCATCAGAAGATGCAGTTCTTCATCCTCTGAATCCTTCAGGTTATTCACTGCTGAAAGCAGCATACCGCAAGACTCGATTCCCATCATCTTTCTTGGCGGAAGGTTGGTGATTGCAATCAGTGTCTTACCAACTAATTCTTCCGGCTCATAGTAAGAGTGGATTCCGCTTAAGATCGTGCGGTCTGTACCTGTTCCGTCATCCAGTGTGAACTGAAGGAGCTTCTTGCTCTTCGGAACTGCTACACACTCTTTAACCTTTACGGCACGGAAATCAGATTTGCTGAATGTATCAAAATCAACCTCTTCTTCAAATAAAGGCTCAACCTTTACGTTGGAGAAGTCAATCTTCGCGTTATCTTTGAAGAATCCGTTGTTGTCGTTTGCAGTTGCTTCTTCTACTGCTCCGGATTTTCCTGCTTTTTTGTCAGAGTCAAGACTCTTCATTGTCGGGATTAATTGAACGATTTCTTCCACCCTTGTCCACTGAGCTCCGTCAGGCACCGCACACATCCAAAAACTGATTTTTTTGGTCTTCCATTGAGATCCATAGAGCCCCAAGTCGGCTGTGTCTTTTGTGTAGTATAAGTTTTTATTTAATAGATGAGGAAGATATATCTCCCTCTACTTTTATGGTGCGCACATGTCCTCAAAAACATGATACATCACTAATTATATTATAATCTTTCCCTGGAGATTTGCAACAATTTCCTGCTTTTTCTCCTGTGTCGCTTCCGCATAAATATCCATGGTTGTTGTAATATCTGAGTGGCCCATGATACTTTGGATCACCTTCAAATTTGACTCATTCTCACACAATCTTGTGCAAAATGTGTGTCTCAAATGATGGGCTGAAAAATGAGGAATAATGAGTGGTTCTCTATCCTCTTTCTCTGCTATTTCTATTTCATCTTTGTTATATGCAACTCTTGCCCTTTCAATCGCTCGATTAACTGCATTTGGTAAATATACCGTTCCGGTTGCTGTTACAAAAACGAAATTTGAATATCCATCAATCTCTTCTGAGGAAAAGCCAATGCACTTTTGGATCTCATACTCATCCAGAAAAGCATTGAACACTTCATCGATCATCGGAATAGTTCTCCGTCCTGAAATCGTCTTTGGTGTAGAAATATGCTTGACCGATTTTCTGTTTTCATCAGGTCTGTAGATAAAAGTATGATTCACACTGATAATGCGCTTTTCAAAATCCAGGTCATCCCATCGAAGACCGATGCATTCACCAATTCGCATTCCTGTTCCAAGAAGGACCGTTATAATAGGTACCCATCCTTGATATTCCCGATGGGCTTTTAAGTAATCCATAAAAGCTTTCTGCTGTGGAATCGTAAGCGCATGTCTCGGATTATCTTCCCAGATATGGCTCTTTTTGATTTCTGCCATTAATCCGTCTGTCGGATTTTGTCTGAGCAGTCCATCCCTTACAGCCATCTGGAATGCCGGATGCAACTGTGTATGTATACTATCCAGCGTATTTGCTTTCATTTCTTCATCCAGGATAATACGATAATAGAATTTTTTCACATCAGAATATTTGATCTTACCAATCAGTCTTTTTCCAAATGTTGGTCTGACAAAGTGATTATACATATAGAGATAATTCACTTTTGTTGATGGTTTCAAATCATATTTCTGTTCGATAAACCGATCATACAGTTCATTCAGCGTCATCCTGTCAGCCAGCTGCGGATTCAGCCCATCTTCTTTGTCGCGGATGATTTTTCTTTCTTTTGCTCTGAGTTCAACCAATGTTTTTGCGTAAACAGTTCGTCTATTTTTATCTAAATCTGTATAAGAATAAGAATAGCGACCGTCTTTTCTCTGACTCTCACCGGTTCGCAACACATACCCCCGGCTGTCTTTTCTTGATTTTGCCATCCTCTCACCTCACTAATCGTGAGGAGCATCTTAGCTGTGCTTATCCTGTCGGTATAATAGTTCCAATCCTTTCTTAAGCACCTGCCCTTTTGTAAGATCGTACTTTTCAGCATAAGCTTCCAATTGCTTCTGCTCAGCATTGGAGAAACGGATGGTGAAACGATAATTCATGGGATCATCACTCTTTGGTCTTCCCATCTTTGCCATACTATTTCCTCCTTCCTTACAACACTATTATACTTTATGTCCGACAACAAGTCAACGTGTTTTGCTCCTCATGTATTACATTTTATTTTTTATAATTCATCTCTGAAATTTTCAAGATATTCATCCACAATCTCTGTATTGACCAGAACAACTCTCTTCACATGATAGACTGCTTTCGCATCTTTCGCTAATTCCTGAAATGTATGCAACCCCATAGAATATAATTGTGCCCCTTCCTCATAACGGACAAATTTCTTTCTTCCGACCTGCACCAGCTTTTCCAATTCTGGAATTTCTTTTCTGACTTTAGGCATGAAAAAACCTCCTTCCTTAGTACATAAAAAAAATATCTTTCATATATACAAAAGAAGGAGGGTGAAAATACAGCCTCTAATATGAAATTTTTTTGGCTTTAGAGAAAATTTATGTATTATCGTTCAAATTATAGCACGAAACGGTAATTCTTCATTTCTCCCTGCAATATAAACAGGCAAAGAATCCGGATGATTCCATGCTTCATATTTTATAGAAATCCCGAATACGCTTGTAAACATATTTCTCGTTCTCCTTTTAACTCATTTACTTTCGTTTTAACTTTAGTGATGTTAAAAGTCAAGTTTTAGAGTTATTTTGATTTTTCTAAAATTCTTTTCTCTCACACCCTGTATTTTCCCCCTCCATCTTTTGTATATGTAAGAGGGTTCGTAGATTAGAGCAAGATCCACCCAGGTATTACCGTATCGCCATTTTATGGCTACGGCATACCTCCAGGTAAGTCTCTTGATGGGGATTCCGATTCCCCATACCCTCGTACAGACATCAAAGATATCTGTTGGCTCTCTATCAAAGATAGTCGCAGCACTTTATATAACCGGAAGGGACAGCCGGTTAAAAAGTGTAATCGCACATCCAAGATGTCTTATCAAAAAAGAAGGAGGACTATGGCACCAAAGAAGAAAGAAAAGAATCTCAAGAGGAGTAACATCATCACATTAAAATTAACGGATATTGAATTGGCAGTATTAAATGAAGCCGCTGACGTTACAGGACTTTCTCGTTCTGAATATGTGAGAAAACTACTACTTGAAAAGCAAATCAATCACCAAATTGAAGTTGTTGCAGACATGAACGATCTCAGAAAACTGGTCAGTGAATATGGAAAAATCGGATCGAATCTCAATCAGATCGCCAAGCATTTTAACAGTGGTGGCAGTCAGTCTCGTGCTATAGAAAATGAAATCCATCAGTGCATCACGGACTTATTCCTATTGAGAAAAGAGGTACTGAAACTGGCAGGTGGTATGAATGGCAATCGTAAAACACATTAAAAGCAGAAATGCAAATTACTCGGCTGCTATTAATTACCTTCTGTTTGAACATGATGAAAAAACCGGAAAAAAGATTGTAGATGAATCCGGTCGAAGCATCCTGCGAAAAGAGTTTTATATGGATGGTCTGAACTGTGATCCGATGTCTTTTGACAAGGAATGTGAACTGACAAATGCTCATTTTCACAAAAACAAGAAACGTGAAGATATCAAAAGTCACCACTACATTATCAGCTATGATCCAGCCGATGTTACAGAAAATGGACTTACCGGTGAGAGAGCACAGACAATCAGTTTGGAACTTGCAAAGCAGATGTTTCCCGGATATCAGGCACTGGTAGTTACTCACACCGATGGCCACAATGAATCCGGAAATATCCATACTCACATCGTCATCAACAGTGTGAGGAAGACTGCAGTGGAAAGGCAGCCTTATATGGATAAACCACATGAAGAAGTTGCCGGATACAAGCATCGTTCCACGGATAAATTCATGAACACTTTTAAGAAAACTGTCATGGATCGTTGCCTACAGGAAGGACTTCACCAGATAGATCTTCTTGCTCCGGCTGAAAGAAAAATCACTCAGAAAGAGTATATGGCACAGAAACACGGCCAGCAAACAATAGATGAGATCAATCGGAAAATTATCGAAGATGGTCTCAAACCAACATCCACCGTATTCCTTACGCAGAAAGAATATTTGCGACAAGCGATTGATGAATGTGCTGTCACTTCCAGTAATTTTGATGAATTCCAATCTAAACTTCTGGAACTATTTCAGATCTCTGTGATTGAGCATCGTGGCAGATACAGCTATCTTCATCCTGATCGACAGAAGCGGATTTCTGAACGTGCACTTGGAACACGATATGGAAAAGAACACCTGGAACAGACCTTCTTACGCAAGGATCCATTGGCCATTCTCTACGTCAGATCTCACCTGTGCCTGGTTGTAAATCTCCAGACAAATGTGAAAGCAATGCAGAGCCCGGCTTATGCTCATCGGGTAAAACTTTCTAATCTGCAGCAAATGGCAAATACCATTATCTATGTGCAGGAACATGGATTTGATACGCAGTCAGATTTGAAAAACACACTGCTTGCATCAAAGCAAGAACTAAAAGAAATGCAGACACAGGTTGCTCAGCATCGGTCCAATCTAAGGATCCTCAACGATCAGATCCGTTATACCGGACAGTACTATGCAAATAAGGAAGTTTATTCCCAGTTTTCAAAATCAAAGTACAAAGGAAAGTACCGAAAAGAACATGCGAAGGAAATTCAGAAATATGAAGAAGCCAGAAATTGGCTGAGATCCTTTTATCAGGATAGAAAGATGACAAGCCTAAAAGCCTTGACTTTGCAAAAAGAAAAACTGCAACAGCAGATAGCTTCCGAAGAAGAAGCAATAAGCAGCTTGAAAGAAAAATTAAAAGATCTGGATACTGCCGATCAGAATGTTGATGCCATTCTTCAGATGCAGATTCCAGAAGCAGCGAGATCAAAAACCAAAGATCTCGAACGATAACTATCACAAAACGAAGGAGGAACTATTACATGACACAAGAAGAATTTAATGTTGTATTTGAACTTCAAATGAGGAAATGTGCTGATATCCTGGCACATAAAAAGAAAGAATATACCGGTGACAATATTGACCGCCTCAGTGCCTTCAAGATTGCTGCCGCTTTACAAAACTGCGATCCAAAAGCAGCACTGGCCGGTATGATGTCGAAACATGTCGTATCCCTTTACGATATGTGTTATTCCACTCTGTTACATTTTGACATGGAACAGTGGGATGAAAAGATCACAGACTGCATCAATTATCTGATTCTTTTAAAAGCTCTGGCAAAGGAGGAACAGGCCTATGGATCACATTGAAACAGCTATCTTAAACTGCTATGGGATCCGAGAAGCAGAACAGAATATGGTCTTTGCTGCCAGGCTCACACAACACGGTCATACGATCCAGAACATGGCAGATCTGATGGATCTTTACCATCAATCCTACAGTCAGAAGACCGTAGAAAACATTGCAGGACTTCCCCATCCAACAGTACAGAAATTCATGGTCATTACCGTGGCTGTTGTTGGTGCAAGCAGACGCTTCCTGGCACAGATCACAAGGCATCAAAACGAAGTAAAGTACATGAGTGCATCTCTGCAGTACAGCAATTATTCCGGTCATGCTGCATTTGCTATTCCATATGGAATCATGAAAGCAGATAAAGAAATCCAGGATATTTACAAGGAAAGCTGTCAGTCAGATCTGGATCACTATGCAGAGCTTTGTGAATTAGGCATTGATCATGATTCAGCCGGATATGCTACACCTCAGGGACTTCGAAACGTACTGATCATCAGTGCGACACCTTACCAGTGGAAGCATATGATCGGCCAGAGAACCTGCAGAAGGAATACGGATGAAACCAGGATTGTGATGCTCTATATCTGGCAAAGATTGTACAAATTAAGCCCGATCCTTTTTGCACCGGATCTGACTGGTCCATTCTGTCAGAGAGGAAGTTGCATGGAAAAACAGATGTCCTGCCAGAATCCTATTTCAAAACTTTGGATGCCATCAGATATCTTAAAAGCAGATTATCCATTGCTCATCAGAAGGGAGGTGAGCAGCTATAAAGATTAAACTGATTGACTTTGGTCTGAAAGCAGATCATCATCCCTTCCGGCCACATGAAAATGATGCCGGTGCTGATGTATTCATGCCTTATGATTGCGTATTAAAACCAGGTGAGATTGCAAGAATTCCGCTTGGATTCGGTCTCATCATCCCGGATGGATTTGCCGGATATGTCTTTCCTCGAAGCAGCATGGCAGCAAAAGGACTGGTATGCGAACTTCCACCGATTGACTCCGGTTACCGTGGTGAGATCCATGCCATTATCAGCAACGTGAGCACATCTTCTCAGACCATTCATAAAGACACACGCGTCGGTCAGCTGGTAATCACACCAGTCGTAATCGCAGACTTTGTCCTGGACCTTGGTGAAGGACGAGGAACTGGGGCATTTGGAAGTACAGGAGAATAATACTATGATTACATTTGGAAGAAAATTAAAACACTTAAGACAGAAAAATCATCTCACCCAGAAAGAACTTGGCATGGCTGTTGGCTTTCCCGACAGCTGTGCCGATGTCCGGATTGCTCAGTACGAAAGCGATGTCCGAACACCGAAAGAGGATCTTATGAAACTCTTCGCATCAACACTCGGTGTTCCGGTTGAACTCTTTACCGTACCGGTACTCTCAGAACCCAGAGAATATGAGGCCGCGGAGTATTGGAGGTATGAACTTGGGGCAGAGTTGGGTTGATTTTTCCCCGCTAGCTAAAAAACGTCTGCGTAAAACGAATTTGTTTTATGCAGACATTTTCTCTAACTTTGATTTAGAAAATTTATACAGCAATGATTGCCGGAATGACAAGACAGAACCACGTCCTAATATTTCCTGAATATCCGTGGAAATAATATACTCTTCATTTAAAAGAGCTAATCTGAATTTATCTAAAATCATTTCCCGATTCTGGGAGTCACCAACATGATACACCTTCATTTTTTTGCAACTTGTTACTAAAAATTGCATCAGAAAATTTCTATTAAGGTGCACGCTCTTTCCTCTCATATATCCGCCACATTTACTCGGTTCCTACAAACGGCAACTTTACGGCTTTGTCTTATTTAGCAGACTTACCAAGCGGAACCTAGCCTCATATGTGATTTCTGTCCGTCGGACCAAGAGTTTGCTTACAGCTTCCTTCAGATTCTACCTTACGATAGACACCCTTGCTGTTCAGCTATACACTTCCTTGTCGCCTAGGCGTGTTCGGGACTTTCATCCGTTAGAGCGCGCCCATGGCGCGCAAACTAAAATATCGCCAGCCATAGCATGGCTGACGATACAAAAATTTATTATTTTTATTGTCCTCTTGACGGGGAGCATACCATTATTATAGTGGTTTATTTTTTTATTCCAATGCAACAAACATGTAAAATGTCTGATGTATTTTTGCAAGTTTTGTTCCATAGCAGTGTTTATCTTATTTTCCGTCTTCTTCTGAAAAACAGAATCATGATAATACTTATGGCAAATAGTAACCATACATGCCTGCTTGTTTCCAGACGAACCCCTGTTTCCGGTATTAATTGTGTGTTTTCGTTTGTGATTTTTAACTCAATCACGTCTCCTCGTGCAGCCTCAATCCGCTGTTTCATGACAGCTGTATTTCCATTCGATGTTGCCTGCACTGGATTTGAATACTTATCATTCTCTTCTTTTTTAGAAATCGAAACAGCGTATTTTGATGTATCAACAGTTTCTGTTATTATGATATCCGAAGATATATCTACATTTTTTAATGTAACTTTATCTCCATGTTTCAAAGAAGTTCTAATTGTCTTGCTACGCAGCTTTTGACCATCTTCCCAATAGAGAATTTCCATATCAAATGGCTTCTTGCGGTTTCCAAGTGGACCAGTGACTTCCTTTGTAATCTCAACCGTCACCCCGCCTTTTTGCGGATGATTGACGATATGTCTGTCCGAAACAGCTCTCCAGGTATTTGTCATCGGTGATTTCTCATATAGGAATAAAATATCGGATTCTACATCGACCATATATAAATTAAAATTATCCTGATACTGTGTTTTGGTTTTATCTGCTTTGTCCTTTTTGTTTGGAGTAACAGATTCTACCATCCAGTATCGTCCGTTCTCAAAGTCCTCCGGTAATTGAAGCATTCCATTTTCATCTGTTTCTAAGGAACGATACGTCGTACACGTTTTTCCATCCTTTTTCAGAACGATATCGTCCTTGCTCTGTGTATTGTCATAATCTACTGTATATCCTGTATCATCCGCATATTCTTTCGTAACATCATCATACGGTACTTTGTAGAACAGAAAACCTGCACCAGCAAGTCGGTTTCTTGGAAGATCATCCGTCTTTAAGAAACTTCGTTCAGCAAGATTGAAATGCAGATTCTGCACTTCCAGTTCCATCTTGGAAACATCCTTGAACTCATTCTCATCCTTCGGGAATATTTGTTGTCCATTTGAATCGAAATACTGAATCTCTGGATAAATAACTTCATAATATAGGAAACCATCCCCGTAGTCCGAAGAATAATGTGTCTTTCCTATCTCGATTTCTTCCACCTTATATTCCACCGGATTTCTGTCCTGGAATAGTGGAACATTGTCGACTGTGTGTTCCCATCCGTTCTCTTCATTCAGCAAGAATTCCTGTCCTGTAGAAATTCCATTCTGATACAATCTGATTTTCACCTGTTTTTCCGTCAGTGCATCATTTGGATTTTCCCATGTCTTTTTGATATGCAGAGTGCCTGTTTTAGCAAAATTTCGGATATTAAGGCTGGTATCTCCTCGCTGAAGCAGAACAGATTTTCCGTCTATCTTACCATCAACTGGTGCCTTAACAGCCTCCTGATTTTCGTTAGCCTCCCTATCCACCAGTTTTGCATCAGTGATTTTGAATGCTCCATTGGCAATCTCAACTGTGATCTGTATATCTCCTGTGTCTACATATCCCGTCGGTAAGTTTGTCTCTCGCAACAAATACGTCTCAGTTGCTGTTCTGTTCTGTTTGTTTTCATCTTGTAACGGAATGTGAAGTTGTGCGATTCCGTATTTATCAGTTGTTACCGTTTCCTCCTCAACATCGTTCTTACTGACAGCAAAATTGATTTTCTCCATTCCCCGTCCGGTAGACTCATCAAATTTGTTCAGTGTGAGTATTCCCTCTTTCTGATAACGGTTCTCCAATTCAATAGTAAGAGTCTCACCACCGCGTCCAATTCCACGTCCTGTGAATTGAATTCCACTTTCTGGATATGCTTCCCATGAATTTACATTATCTCCTTGTTCATGAGAATTGTGAACATTGTACCAACCTGAAAATTTCACATTCGAATCTTTTGGCTTATAGTTGTACTCTTTTAATGTGTATTTCCAGAATGAGTCCGCCTTAACGATCCACGTACAGCTTGTATGTGTATCATCTGTCCATGTACCTACAACTTCTATTGGAGCATCCTCCGCTTGCGGAGCTTCTGCATCCGGTTTCTGGCTATCTTCTGAAGGAAGCACAAGTTTCATATGCTCATGAAATGCAGGTGGCTGAGGTTTTCCATCTAAAAGCTTTTCATCCATATCTACCTGGATATAATAATCTTTCTTGACTTTCTCTATTGCTTCCGGCATTCCGACAAAATCTTTCTTTACTGTCAGGTAACCATTTTTTGCTACAATACGTCCGTCAATATGCCACCCATCGGACATTTCACTTTTGAAAGAATACCAATAAATGGTGAAGAATTCGGTATCTAATTTCGATGGCGGAATCTCCCTGTCTCCGATACGAATCATACGTCCGCTTTCACGAATTGTCTGGAATACCTCTTCATCGGAAGGAATTCTATCTATCTTGTAGATATAGTCTCCATTTCCAATATATCCCTCATCTGGTTTAGTTCCCTGCAAAAGTTCTTGCACTCTCTTATTTCCATCCGCATACTGTTCCCACGTAGATGGATTCTTATTTCCAAGAACTGGAACATCATGCAATATACTTGCCTTCACATTACAGTTTGCCACGGCAACCGCACTTGTATAATCGTCTACATTCGTGGTTGGTAATGCTACCGAACCATCTTCCGGCATCGCTGACTTACAGATATAAAACTGTACCTGTTTTCGATTTTGGTTACTCACCTTACGCCACGCTGCATAGAGGGTGATTGGCTGTCTTGCATTATTATTTATAAGATCAGAAATAGAATCCCCTGCACCGCATTCCTGCCACTTTCCGTCTTTGTTTCTGTAATCCCAATGATCGAATTCATACTGTTCCAACTCTTTGCTGTCATTATCTTCATGATCATAAACCAGAGGATATGGTGACTTAACGTTATGTTTTCCAGCTTCTATTTCATTCTCATAATCATCTGTATGTCTTGTCTTATTCTCAACCTGAGGGGTCAACTTAGCTTCCTTAGGAAGTTTCTTCATATAACGAGTTGTATTATAGATAACCCTGACTGCCCCAGACTCCAGCGGTTTGTCTGCGATCACCTCATAAGATGAGTTAACATTCGGAATTTCAAATTTTACCTTATCATCTCCGGACGGTTCCGGAAGAACCTCATTTTCGTCCCTGTCATTAGATGTACAACTCCAGACAATCTCCTTGCCATAATACTCACCTTCTAAACTTGCCCTCTTTGGTACTTCCACAGTATATGCTTCCCCATGGCCTACATACTGTCTCTTAATCGCCTCTCTTTTGGTCAGGTTCAGTGGATCCAACACTTCAATCAGATGAAAACTTCCCTCTACACTGAAATGTCTTCCTGCCAGCCCAACCTGAGAAGAAAGTCCTGTCAAACGATCAAAATAATTTTCGATTCTGTCTGGATTCAGTGGGTTTGGCTGTGAGAAATAATAGACAGATACATCTTTCCCGTTTTTCAGGACAGGAATATACCATGTACCATCGTTGTCCTTATAAGGGTGCTGTACAAACACACGGCTGTCTGTCGCATAACCAAACAGAATCTTCTCTTTCTGATCTGCGCCGGGCTCCAGCTTGCTCGGAGTGAAACCAAACTCACTGTAAATTTTAGAAATCGTATCATCTGGTTTAGCTCGCAAATAATAACGACTGGCTCGGCCACTGTTTGCTTTGATTATGTAATGCTGCTCAGCATTGAGGTTCTTTATCAGCTTATAATGTCCATCGATAAATACATAAAAACTGATATTTGCTTCTTTTGTTGCTGCCGGTTTTTCTGTATTATCAGGAACAATCACATATGGACGTACTGCATCATCTGGCTTAATAGTAAAGCTCATGGTATGCTCTGCTTCATTTTTACTCCATGTAACTGCTGAAAGAGTACCATCTTCCTCTCTGCATTCCCAGTTTATATCCTGCGTTTGTTCTTCTACACGCGGGTTTGTACTAACTGTTCTTGTAAGTGTTGACTTTCTTGCAACAAAATCAATTGCCGGAAGATCACGCAAAGCTGTTTGGCTGTAAACCTGTCCATCGTCATCCTGTACTGTCACACTGTAAAAACCGTTATATCTATCATCGTCGTGTTCGAGTAAGGTCTTTGCACTCATGGTGCTTATATTCTGTCCGTCTGGCAGGTAATACACATCCATCGGCTCTCCGGACTTTCCTATATAAATACATTCATGACCTTCTATCGTGTATTTCCCTGCATTATGGATTGTATCGTAATCTCTCTTGGAATAATAAAAACGCTCTTTTGCTCCATTTTGAATAGAACCATCGTAATGAAATTTTTCAAAATGCTTTTTTAACTCATCATTAGAAATATAATAATAAACTGTTCCCGGCTTTGTTGTAGTATCTTTTATAACAGGAATTTCTTCGTTTAGAACATTATATCTCTCATTATTTACAAAAGTATAGAATTTAATGTTCAAGGTTGCTGGTGCAAAAGTGTTGCATGCAACCGTATATGGTTGCTCTATCTTCCCAATAGAAAAGGTTAGTTTATCGCCCTGTTTCACCGGAGATATTGTTTTATTTTCATCCTCACTGGCACAAAGCCAGTCGCTTTCCTTCGTATCTCCTGGATCAACGGAAATTGTGACCGCAGAATCTTTCTTATAGTAACTCACTGTTCGATTTCCATCTGGATTGATCACTGTAACCGAATAGAAACTGTTCTTATTCTGCTTAATCTGGTCTGAATCATTATCCGGAATTTTTTCGCCATCAGATGCTCCTTTTGGCATATAATAAACGTCTGTTGGTACAGTTGCTTCCTGCTTGTCCAGGTTATAAGATACATATTGCTGTCCTTTATAAGTTACCACTGTCGCCTGTGCTAATGTCTTCTCACCACGGACTGTATATGGAAAATAATGTCCGGACTGTGTTTCCTCTGCATTCAAGCCGAACTCTCTATAAATCTCAGCAAGATCACTGACAGATAAATAGCATCTGCCCTGACGGTTCCATTTATACACCTTTTTCAGAGAATCAGCCGGCAGCTTTCGAACCTCATTGTCCACATATATATAAAACTGAATATCAAAGGCTGTCTGGTCCGCTCTCTGGATCACATAAGACTGTGTGATTTTTCCAATTGCGAATCTCGTCTGGTTCCCCGATTCCCGTACACCATCTATCACCTTATCGTCTGTTCCCATACAGGTCCATTCGATCTGGTCTGTCTGGTCTGGCAATTGGGGATTAAAGTCAGCCACAGCTTCTTCCACTACAGTTCCTGTTAATGCATAACGGATCCGATCCTGCCCTTCGCCCTTTACCTCTACGGAATAAAACGAATTGTCCTTTTTTACAGAATCTTTTAAATTTAATGCAACGCCTTTTCCATTTGGAAGGTAGTAAACATCTATCGCTTCCCCTTGTTTATTCTCTCCATAATTGTAAGAAACATAGGTCTTTCCGGATTTTGTGTCTGTATAAACTTCTCCGTATTCTATCCTGCTTTTTCCCCGGTATGCAGATACAAACTTTTTTATCGCATCCGGATTCTGACTCTCGCTGTTTTTCACAAATCCAAATTCTTCATATATCCGGAGCAGGTCCTCAATGGAAACACCATGATAGGTAGTTCTTCCGTCTTTCCATGTTGCAATGCCAGTAATGTCATTATGCTGAAGCTTTACCTTGTTTCCGTCGATAATGACATAGAAATCAATATCAAAGCCTTCGGAAATCTCCTGAAGTTTCGGTGATTCCTCTTGTGCAATCTGCTCCTCGAAGGCTTTTTCTTCTTCTGAAAGCTCTCCCTGGGATGGAGTAATTTCTTCCTCCGGAATCTCTTCTAATGGCGGGGTGATTTCCTCTCCAGGAGTCTCTTCTGATGGCGAAGTATTTTCTTCTTTCGACGTCTCTTCCGACAATGATGTACTTTCCTCCGGAATAAAATCTTCTGTGCGCATTTCACCCTCTTGAGTACTATTTATATTTGGAATATTCTCTTCTTCCACTGAAACTGCCAAAACTGTCGTTCCTGCGCTATTCATGCACAAAACCAATAAAAGTGTCCAGGCTATCCATCTTAGCCATCTTTTTTTCCTCTTCACACAAATTCCTCCTAAAAACATATTTTCCTTTTCTCAACTATCTGCCTTTTTTATCCATTCCTTCTGCATTGCCGCTGCTATAAAGCACTGCAATAGTTTTTTTGAAAATACACCACATTCACCGTTGGCAATCATTCTTATGGCTTCTTCATGCTTTAATTTTCTTTTATAGGGGCGTACACTGACCAATGCATCATAAGCATCCACAAGGCCTACTATCTGAGCACAAAGTGGTATTTCATCACCTTTTAGTCCATCCGGGTAACCAGATCCATCATATCTTTCATGGTGATATCTGCATATTTCATAGCTATACTTATTAAGTTTTTCTGTCGTAGTTCCTTGTGGAAACCGCAATGTCATCTCTGCCCCTGTAAGAGGATGCTGCTTTACAATTTCCATCTCATCAGCTGTTAATTTACCGTTTTTGTTCAATATCTCTATCGGCACACGGATTTTTCCAATATCATGAATTGGAGCCAGATGAGAGACATTTTCTATTTCTTCCTCTGTAATCCCATACTCCGGATAGTTTTTCTGTAGTTGAAAATACACTTGTTTTGTATAAAAACAGATATCATCCTGATGTTCTGTTTCTATAAGATTATTGTGATTCAACACTGCAGCCAGAAGCGAAACCATTTTCCAATACTGTTTTGTCTCATCCTGTGCTTTTTGTCTTAATTCCCGTTCCATATTTACAATTGTGTTAGGGATAACTTTTGCATTATGGAATGTAATAACAGCAGTTTTCTCATTTTCATCCACAAATCTTTTTACTTCCATCCAAACATAAGTCTCTGAGTTTTTCTCGCTTCTTCTTTGATAAACGATATCTTCTTCTGAACAGCCCTTTTTCAAATGCTCTGTCAACGAATCGCTTTTCAAAAATTCCTGCAGTTTTTCACAATCTTTTTCACATACATATTTTTCACAATATACTTTCAGAAAATCATCATATGTTCCTGCATTTTTTACATCATCATAAATCCCCCTGTTATGAGAATAGATACATTCATAACTGTTTTCCGCTAAATTAACTTTCAGAATGATATAAAATCGCCCAAAATATTCATCTTTCCCCGGTCTGATAATATCAGAGATTTTCACATTTTCTAATCGGTTATTGTAAGTGTTCTGTAAGTCCAATAAGACTTGATGTACTTTACAGCAATCCGTATAGTTTCTGGAGCAAAATCCATCCTTTTCAAGACAGCGACTGATTGCCATTGTTGATTCCATACATGATATGACATCAAATAAAGAAATCTTTTCTGGATTTTTGGCAAGGGCATATCCTCCACTGATACCTTCAGAAGCTGAAATAATCTTCTCTTTTTTTAACTGCTTTGTGATTTTGGGAATATAGCTCTCCGGAATCTTTAATTCAGAAGCTAATTTTGCCGTTGTAACCCTGTGCTTTTTTATTGCCAAATAACAGACAATCCTGATTGCATAATCCGTTGTATTAGTAAGCTGCATAGGTGCTCACCTCTCTCTCTTTTCTTTCTGTATCTTGTGTTTCTTCCTGCTCTGTAACCACTGATGTTTCATCTTCTGATGCACTTACGGTTTCCAGATTCATAAAACAAATAGAAAAGATTAGAAGCCAGGAACATGCTATTTTCAAATATGTTTTCCAATTCTTATGCCTCATTTTTCGCATCTTCCTTCCTGTTCTTCTGCTTCTCCATGAGTAATCCGCAAAGGCAGATCACTGAGCCAAAGAATAAGAACAAATAGCCTGCAACCGGACTATCATCACCTGTCTTTACCGGCGAACCATTATGAATAATATCCTTTGATCTTTGGGAAGATGGAACCGGGTTTTGATTTTTACCAGTTTGACCGGTATACGAGTTTTTGAATGAAACCTTCGATACTTTATCTCCATTTTCATTTTTGACCACTGTTACCGCCATCAGTTCATTATTGGAATCAAAGAATCCTTCAATCGTTACATCATAGGTTTTTGAATCATATGTATAATTTTCTTTATTCTCTGTTGCCTGGTACAGCTTGTAATGATATTCTCCTGCCTGTCCGACATTCATAATCAGCTCTGTAGAAGAATTACCACTCATATTCCAGGTAAATGTTCTTCTATTGCTTCCCTCCGGCATTGGATTTTGTATCTGATCTGCTATTAAAACATAAGAGCCTGTTTTGTCAGCATCTGCAGAATTGTTTACTTCAAATATCTGTTCCACTGGTATTTTCACTGTTGTGTTTTTGCCAGCTGCCAGTACTGGTTTTTGAACACCCAGAAAGAATATCATGGACAGGAATATAACCATGGCTATTTTTGTCAAACGTGTTGTTCTCATGCTTCTCCCTCTCCTTCTTTCTTCTTGTTTCTTTTCTTTTCTATCTGTCTTGCTATCAGCATCAGTACAAGGACAATCAGGATAAACCATACAATAACTGGCACTTTTCCTACTGCATTTTTCAGTTCATCAATTCCTGTACCTACGTTTTTGGCTTTTTCTTTTTCCGGATATATCTGATCTGTTAAGCGTCCCATCAGGATATTTCTTCCATTTGTCATATCCGATGTACAGGTGGTCAGCAAAACCAGATGATCATCTTCCGTTATATTCATATCTCTTTTATATAAAACATTGTTCTCGATTTCCTGCAGATACTCCTGTTTCGCTTCTGGTGTGTCCAGACACACATTGAAAATCGTCTCATTATAAGCATCTACCTGTAACAATGCGTAGAATTCAATTCCATGATTTTTTCCATCAAAGAACAGATTTCCATATGGATGTTCGTTGAAATACTGTTCATTTGTAAATTCACCGATATCTCCAAACATCATGTGCTTTTCCATATGGTGACCATATATAATATTATCAAAATCCGAAAAATCCGGCTTATTTGCACAATGTAAAAAGATTGCTCCGCTTAAGGAATAGTTTCCTTCCGCATCTGTATTCATATAAGTATCATCATTGTCCGTCTGCACCAATGGATAATTGATATTTGTGTCATTCACTCGTATCCATCCAATCACATCCGGATTGATTTTCTGTAATTCTTCAAAAGATTTCGTACTCTTTTCAGTAGGAATATATGCTTCATAATTTTTTGCATCTGCAGTCTGATATACCTGATGGGAATCCCACAGCATATAACCGGAGAGAAACATAGCTGCAAGAATCAGTGATAATGCTATAAAATTTACAATATGGTCTAATCCTCTGATAATTCCTTTCAGCACTTTCTTCATCCGAAGCATATGTACAAGTTCCTTTCACCATTTCTGTTTCTTTTATATTTATCAAAACTGGTTCATCTGACCAATTTGCTCGCAAAATTAGCCAAAAGGGATGCGGCGGAGCAACGCCGCACACATCCCCTTTCCTGGTTGCTATATTTTATTATTTCTGTAATCTTCTGCGTTTGAATCCTACAAAAGCGATCAGTGCTACACCGCAAAGTGCAATCATCAGAACGTATGGAAGAGTGTTCATGATGATACCAGTTACAGGTACATCGTTGTATGTATTGGTTACATCAACGGTATTCTGTTTCTGACCTAATTTCTGACTATTTACTGCTGTAAGTTCTCTGTTGTATGATGTTTCAGCAACAGGAGTCAGCTTATTACCATTGATAGTGATTTCAGCACTACCTTTATAGTTTTTAGCTGCAGACTCTTTTACAGTAATTGTTGTTCCTACTGGAACACCAGTGAACTTCATGTTTTCATTTGCTTTCAACTTGAATGTGTATGTTCCGCCCTCAACAGATGTAACAGTATCTCCATTAGCAGCCTTGATTCCGCCAAGTGTGTTTGCATCTGTTCCATCCGGGAATGCAAATGTTGCTGTGAAAGCGAACTCATCGTCAGGAGTTGTTGTTGTACCATTTGCATTAACAATCTTTTTAGACACATTCAAAGAGCCAAACTTATTATAAGTCGGATCTGGATCTGTAGGATCTGTACCTGTACCAGCTTCCTGTACATAAGTGTTAGTAAAGTTGAAAGTATTAGTATCGGTATTTCCAATATCTACTTTACCAGTTTCTGTCTGACCTGCATCATCTTTCACTTTATTTACAACGATATTAGAAATTTCTGTACCAGTTGCACCATCTGTAACATATACATCCATTGTATACTCAGCCCCTGACATGATCATTTTTTCATGATCACCGTTGACTACTGCTGGATCTGCTGTCTGTGTCTCTTTTACAGTATACTCATACTTTCCTGCTTCTGGATATGTCGGAAATGTAATCTGACCTCTCCTAGAAGTTTTTCCTGTTTCAGTATCGGTAAATGATATCTCCGGCATAGTAACCGCTGCATCTTTTGTAATTATACCAGTTCCTGTCTTGACCTGCTCTGCTGTAAAGCTAAACTTCTCAGCCTTTCCGACCTCTGTATTGTAGGTCTTAGTAATCCATGCCTCCGTTGTCTTGCCCGGATCTGCCGCAAATGTTGGCATTGCCATTCCCATCGTCATGGCACCAGCAGCAACAACTGCGAGCACTTTTTTGAACATTTTGTTCATGCTCATAATGATTCCTCCCTTGTAAATAATATTGTTTGTTTTTATTTGATTAACGGAGGAGGGGATTAGAGTCCTCTGGTCCGAATAACCGCAATCGCTTTTCCTTTGACGTCTTTAATATTAATACAGCCATAGATTCTGCTGTCTGACGCTTCCGGTCTGTTATCACCCAGTACAAATATCTGACCTTCGCCAACAGTGATTGGAAAGTCAACTCCATTTTGAAACTGTGTGGTGTCAAAATAAATATCCTGTGAAATCTGCGTAGCACCGTTAATCATCAAACCGTCTTTTGTTATATCTACGGTATCACCTGCGACTGCTACGACCCTGCCTGTGGTTGTTCTGCCATCTTTCTTAAATACTGCAATATCACCGGACACAAAACGCTTGTCCAGTCGATAATACATGACCAGATCACCATCTTTTATTGCTGGTTTCATAGATACGTCATTGATTCTCGCCATCCCGTACATAAATGTAAAAACAAGGATGACTGCCAAAATGATAAGAACAATCTTCAATAACAGCTGAAAGATATCTTCTCCCAGTGTCGTTTCCTGTCTGGGAAGCTGTTTCTCATTATTCTGTTCTTTCTCAACCTGTTTCTTTTTCATGTTTCATTCCTGCTTCATATCAACTTAGATAATCAAGGTATCCTTTTATGTACTGGTTAAAGTATAGCACTTGTTTTTTGCAAAAATAATACAGAGAATAGGAAGATATTTTCACGTTTTGCTACAAAAAATTTGTAGTTATCGGTTTTTCGCAAAAAAAAGAAACCATACCATAGAGATATAGTTTCTCTTTGAATTACAGTGTTTCTGCCATTTTGAATAAAACGATTCCATTTCTAACAGCCAGCATCTCAGCAGAATTCTTGAAATCAATGCCGGAAATATCTTTTATTTTTTTCAATCGCCCTGAAAGAGTACGATAATTTACGTAGAGTTTTTCAGCTGCTTTATTCGCACTCTTATCACAGTCCAGATACGCCTGCAACGTTTCAATCAGTTCTCCATCATGTTCTTTATCATACCAATATAATTTCACAAGTGACTCTGGCACATATTCCATCAGTTCATCACGATTTTTGATTTTTTCAAAAATCTGGAAAAAACCGAGCTTAGAAAAATCGGCTACCGATATATTCTTATCACCATAGAGATATCTGAGCATATCCATATAGTCTATGATTTTCTTTGAATCCTTAAAAGATTTTTTCAAATCTCCATATCCATTAACAATACTTCCAATGCCAATCTGAAAATCCGTTGTCTTATTTCTGTGAAAAATCTGCTTCTGTACTGTCTGATATAATTTTTCCATTTCTTCCCGGAACCCTGCTTGTGTTTCCCCAGGCTTAATTTCATGAATACACACAATCTGATTCAGATTCTGGTAAATATGTTCATCCGGAAGTAATCTCTGAATCTCGCCTTCTATCACTCCGATTTCTTCTAATTCTTCTTTTGTATAATAATCTTCGCTATTGCTTGAAATCGTATGAAAACTTACCACACAATATTGAGCTGTATCTTTCAATTTTAGCATTCTTGCAGCTTTACTCAATTCATCGCCCGTTAATAAACCATTAAGCAAGCTATATTCAATATCTCGTTGATATTTTTTTTCTATCTCATTTTTAGCATATGTTTCCATAAAACTATACTGTAAAGTAATAACAGCATTTTCCAATGCCATATAGTCCAGTATTGTTAATGGCATATTCACTTCCGTGACTACCAAATAAATTTCTGTTCGGCCTAACACATGTATTTTTGTAATATATTGCGTATGCTCTTTTCTCTGTTTTTTGTATTCAAATCTGGTAACAATATCCGGTTTATATTTCTCAACATTTTTCTCAAATACAAAATCAGACAGATCCTGCGTTGTGGACGCACAGCAAGTTAAGTTACTATAATATAACGCTACCGGATTATCAATCATGGAAGACAATAGAAACAAAATATTTTTAGTTGGATCTTCAAAATCCTCTCCATCCAATAACATGTTAGAAATATTGTCGTGTGTCAATTTGAAATAAATCAACCGTGCGATATTTTCATCATAGATCTGCAGAATAACATATTTTATAATACCCCAATAATACTCATCTTCCGAAATTTCTATCACTGGAATATTACGTTCCGAACAAAACTTTAATAAAATATCATAATAATTGACTTTCTGTACCATGTCCGGATGCTGCTTTATAATAAATCCACTGACCTGTTTCTTCTCCAGTTCATTCAAATGTTTCCGAAACTCTCTGTCCGTTTCTCCGAAATACACTTTCATATTTGTAAGAAGAAGCTCTCCTCCAGTCAGATATCTTTCCATATCTTCTATTTCGATAATTCGTATACCTTTAATTTCCTGATTCAGATTTTCTTTACATGTCACTAATCTCATATCAGGAAATTGTTTCGATTCTAATAATTGTTTTACCGTATAAGCCATTCAGCACCTCGTCAAATTCGTCTTTTGTTGTCTACTTTGGTTGTACCAGCATCTGATGTTGTGTTTTCAAAAGTGGCATAAGTATACAGTGTAATTATACCCCCCCGAAATTTTCTGTCAATTTCTTCATGCGTATAAAATGCATATTTTATATAGATTCAAATAAAAAAGACAGCTCGCATCTTTGTCGAACTGTCCATTACTTCTTCAGGCTGCGGATAAAAGTCATAAAAATTTCTCTTTCCTTCTCATCCAAGCCATCCCAAATCTCAAGTATTTCTTTTTGCTCTTTTGTCAGATCCAATCTGCTTTCATCATCTGAAAAAAATTGTGCGATTGTAATTTCAAATGCATCACATATTTTTTCCAGATTAGCCATCGTCGGCATACTCTTCTGATTCAGCATATTTCCCAGAGCCGTCTGCGTTATTCCTGTAAGCTGAGCTAACCTATATTTTGTATATCCTCGCTTCCGGCATAGTTCCGCAATTCTTAACGGAATATACTCTTCCACACACAAGTATATACACCTCTCTTCTAGTCTATGATACCAATATTGTACCTGTTGACCAGAAGATTTATTAGATATTTATTTATTGATTATATACTCTTGTACGCAAGACTATTCAAGTAAAAAAATATAGCTGGACAGTCCACGATATTCAGTTGTTGCATATATTTATGATACTTTCTACGAGGAAATCTGTCAAATACATGTTGTTAAAAAATGATATTATAACTCAAAAAATCCTGATAGATAACTTTATCTATGCAGTTACCTATCAGGATGGGAATTTTATCTTACACCACGATCAGCTCCTCTCTCCGGCTTCTGTTGATATTGTCAGTATAGCAAAATAAGCTTTTGCAATATACATCCATAATAAAAAATTAAATCTTTATAATTCCCATTTTTGAGGAATAACACAAAATAAGGCCCAAAAGGGCACTTTCCCTTTTGAGCCTATACACTTTATCAGCTAACGTATTTTGCTTTCATTTTTCCATGTCTACACATGACATTTTTCTCTTAAATCGCATCCTATGATAGTTCTTTCATCTTGCTGATATCCTTTGCCTGCATTTTTCTTGAAGTACTATATGGTGGTACCAGTTTTAAAGACAACCGTCCTTTTCTGATCATATACGTTTCACTTCCATCCTCCGCAGATCCTTTCAACCAGCAATCATCCGGATACTTCTCAGCAAAAGTCCGTAACCGTTTCTGCAAACTCTGATTGAAGGTATACACATCATAGAATCCGTCATCTTCATTGGTCAGAATAATCGTTTCTTTTTCACACTTTAACCTTCGCATATTCTATCCCCGCTTTCTTTCCATTTCCTGATCCAGGTATTTGGGTATCGGCTTTCCGGACCGGCGAGCAATAGCAATCTGTTTCTGATGGAGTCGCTTGATCACAGATCTTCGTTTCTTAGGTTTATTATCCTGTTCATTTCGGGAAGTCTGTTTGTTGCTGCGAGCATCAAAGGTCTTTTCCTGATTCCTCTTCTGATTATTCACCAAACCATCCACCATATCATAATTAGCTTCGGTACCGGATTCTCTGCTCCGTTCATAAGTGCCGTTCTGGTAGAACTTCTGGTAATGTTCCAGACGGATTTGACCATCTTGTTTTAACTGTTCGACTGAATTTAGCGGTGCCTGCTGTTGAATGTAATTATGGATCTTTTGTTTTGTTTTTTCGTCGAATTTCTTACATTCTTCGACAACCATTTTCCCATAGGCATCCAGGATAACACCTTGAGCCTGATCCCGGTATACTTGATGCTCCATCAGATAAAACTGTTTCCCGTCGATGATGATGGTGTCTGTTGCAATCCAGTTCCCTTTTTTTCCGTCAATTTGATAATTCTCAGTCTCCATAGTGATCAGTGCGCCCGATGTATTGATACGAATGAATCCGGCCAGATACTGTGGATAGTTCTCATCTACATAGTAGCAGTTGATTTCTCCATCCCTGTTCAGTACAAGTACGTCACTGACTTCGCATTGCTTTTTCATTCGTTTCCAGATGTCAGCGACTTTTTCTTCTTCCTGCATTTCATGAATCGAGATTACTCGGTAATTTTCGACAGTAATCGACACATTCTGCTGTCTTGCTTCTTGATATGGCAGATGCCACAGTGCTTTTCCTGCTGTCTGCTGATCTACTCGGTAGACTGCAAATTGATTAAGATTCATAGGCATCGTCCTCCAAGTTATTCAGATAATAATTCAGGTCCAGAGAATAGTAGTATTTGTCTTCGATCTGCTGTAATTTTCCAACTGTAGAATTGATGATCTCAATCATTTCATCATTCTCAGGATCACTTTCTTCCTGTTCCAAAACTTCCAAAGCTTCTTTCAGTGTTTGGATTGTTTCTTCCTTTGTGTGCTGCTGGAAGATAGCAGTAATAGTCAGTTCGTTTTCTTCCAAGTTTACATTTCTCATAGGCTCATTTCCCCCCTTTTCTTTTTCGGTATTGGTTTCATCTGTATATTCAGCCCCTTCTCGTTTTTTTCTTCGCTTATATTTTTTTCGTTATCCACTTTCTTATTGAATTTCAGTGGATTTTCCACATTTGGATGTCTTTCTTCCAAGTACTTTTCCACACGACTGATTGCATTTTGCACATAAGAATTTTCTCTAAATCCAGGAATCGAATTCAAAAATTCTTTCTGTATTTTTCCTTCGATCATCAGACTCTGCATTCCTTCATAATCACTTCCGTCTTTCAGATCAAAGCCAACACATTTCAGTCCATGCATACGTTCTGATGGGATTTTCTCATAAGCTTCCAAGGCTTCCGGTAATGTCAGATCATAGTGAACTTCACCCATTACAGGAAATTCAGCACATTCAGCCGCATAAAAGCTGATACATGTAAGATCATTTTCATAATTCACATTTTCAATCTCCGGGACAATATCGAGTATTTTTTCTCTTTGTGCTGCAAAGTCTGGAAGTTCTGCAAATCCAAATCGATCCACGTAATATGCCTGCATATCCCCACCACGGTTTGTAATGATAACATCACTGACCGACATAGAATGTGCTTTATAATCTGCCGGTGGATTATCGTTGAATACGGCATATAAATCATCCAGCTTTTCATTTTCATGTAATCTGCCAGAATAGACACATTTATAATTTTCTGCATCGATTGTAATTCCATCTTCTTTGACCATTGCCATATTCATAAATAAATATTGTTTTCCCGGTGTGTCTTCATCCACATGATAAATCGCATAGCGGTCACCATTACCTCTGAACATTTCTTCCTCTAGGGTATAATCATACTTAAATGGGTACATAGCCCGATCAACTCTTTCCGAAACATCCGTCCCTTCTGCAATCGTATCTTCCAGCCAGTCTTTGATATCTCCCCATGATTCAAACTGCAAATACCCAGCAATTTCATGTGTCCCATCCGGTGCCAGTACAATATGTCCCGGTTCGCTCTCCCGATAATCATAGCGGTATCCGGCTGCTTCCAGTGCATCTACCAGAATGCCGTATTTATCATGTAATTCTGTTTTCTGTTTTTCTTCAAGAATGATTTCCAGCTCTTCTGTAAGCTGATCGATCATTTCACCGGCTGTCTTGCGGATCACATCCATAGATGCTTTCATTTCTTTCATTTCCCGGCTGCTACTCCAACCTGCAATGTAAGGGAAACTATAATCCGATGTATCCAAACCAAAGGAAGAACACACACAGTAAGCAACGGATTCAGCCTCAACTTCTTTTGTCAATCGGTCTTTTTTTACACCAAGGCTTTCCATGATTTCCTTGTCATGCAGTTTAGCATGGGCTGTTTCATGAATAGCAGTCTTTAAGGTCTGGCTTTCACTGAGTCCTTTTTTGATCACGATTTCCTTATCTGCATTGTGATAATATCCATTGGCATTGCCATCGATCTCATCGAATCGAATCGGCACTGGGGATATTTTCTGAATAGCCTGCATGAAAGAATCAAAATCCTGCACAGCTGCAGTCAATAATTCCGGTGCTAGTGTCTGGATTGGTTCCCCGGATGTCTGAGCAATATCAAAGACGGTAACTGCTTTAAAATGTGGAACCGTAACTTCCACTTTTTCAGTCTTAGGTTTTCCATCGGTTCCCATGATTGGTCGCTGATTTTCATCCAGGACCTCTTTTTCCTTCATTTTCTTATATGGTGCTGGTGCGATGATCGTAATTCCTTTTTCGCCTTTCATGACCTGTCTACCCATGGACTGCCAGTTTTTGTAGCTGGTAACAAGTGTGGCATCCGGTCGCTGCATAGCAATCAGCATTGTATTGTTAAAGGAATAATTGTGAAACTTTGCCATGGTTTTAAGAAATTCCTGATAGCGGTTACTTGTAAAAAGTTCTTCCACACCGGATTCCAGTGACTGCATAATGCTGTCCATATCTTTTCCCTGAATCGGTAATGGAATTGTTGCTGTCTGCACCGTTGGAATATCTCTTACGTTATCTTTTTCTTTTGTATCTGTTACTTCTTCATAGGGTGCGATGGCTTCTGTCACCATTCCTTTAGTTAAATCAATGTCTTCAACACGAGTTGAAAAACGGATCCTGCTATCTGGAAATTCTCCTTTATCTCGAAAGGAATAGTAATTTCCATCCCGTCCTGTAATGATGTGATCAACCAAGGAAATCCCCATCAATTCACCTAATTCCTGCATTCTTGCTGTAGTCTGGATATCCGATGTAGATGGGGTCAGATTTCCGGACGGATGATTATGAATGAGCATCATTGAATGAGCATTCGAAAGAATTGCACTCTTAAATATTTCTCTTGGATTAATCAATGCTTCATTCAATGAACCTACAGATACGATATTCATATTGATTGGTGTTAAATCTGCCTGTAGATTAACAATACAAAAGAGTTCGCGATCCATCTGAGAAAGAAATCCATTCATAACACGAATGGCGGCATCCGGATTGTTCATTGGTTCTTTACTATAAAGTGGCGGCTGCTCCACCATACGAATTGCTACCTGCTCTAATTTATCTGCCATCAACAACACCTCCAATCGGCACATTTATAATAAATTCCTGATCATGTAACATCTCAATTTGCTTCTTCAATTTTTCAAACGAAAATGTGTGTAATAATCTTTTTTGATACTGGCTGTATCTTAAGCTTGTATTTGTTTTAATGTTTTCTTTCGTCATAATCTTCTCCTTTTCAAAAATGCCCCACGACATTTCTTTATGCCGCAGGGCGTTTGCTCATTTAACGGTTTTCATGCTTGGTATTAAAGTTCCATATCATGTTTCTTTGCTTTCGGTTTCTGATCCGGCTGTTCTTTTCCTGCTTTCTCTGTTTTTGCAGCCTGTGCTTCTTTTTCTTTCTGACGTTCTGTGAATCTGTCAGCTTTTTCAAAAACATGATCCTTTGTATCAAAGTGATATACATCATTGGTAAGGCGTTCTGCTGGTGCTACCTGAGTGGCATTGACTTCTTTTACCATATCTCTTAACATTTCTGCATCCACTTGCCCGTCATCTGGCAAGACCAGCATTTCATGGATGGATGATGGCAAAATGAAGAAATCATTTCCCAGAAGTTCCCCCATGTTATCCATGAATTCCGGATAAAAGATCACACCGGCTCCATCAATTCTTTCTGTATTCGTAACAACAAAGAATGTCGGCATCTCGCTTGATTCCTGCAATGTTTCCTGCAGCATTTCACGTTCATCCGGTGTCAGCATGAGAATATTTTTCTGGTACATTTCATCTATCAATGCACCTATACTTGATACCTCCGGGGCCATGACACGCGGTGAACTTTTCATAGCATCTTCATGAAGCTGTTCTGCAGAGATTCCATACTGTTCAAGCAGATCATTCTTGATAAACATGGAACTTAATCCATCCTGATCCTTGCCTACTGCCACATGATAGGTGATTGCGAGATCTTCCTTCAGCTGGTGTGGCGCATTTTCAAGGACTTCCTTATTTGCTTCGGCTGATGATACACGGATAAACAGCTTGTCCTTCACATCTTCATAATTTAAAATGGATTTCAGATCAACCTGTATCGGTGCCTCAATGACTATATCTGCAATCTTTCTGCATACAGTTTCCATTGTTACGCCAGGCTGTGCTTTATATGCTTCATACAGCTGATTAAGATTGATCGTCGGGGTAAGCATCTCACCTTCTTTTCTCACCATCAGTCCCGTATAGGCACGGTTCAGTTTCTGACACTCCATCGTTGATACTTCTGCATTCTCATAATCCTTTGGTAAAAAGAGTCTGATATTGTCCTTTACTTCATTTACAAATTCATTAAAATTCATTCTTCGTTTCCTCCTCTAATCTGTTTTCTTATTTCTTTTTGCTTTTGTTTTTTGGTTTCTTTTTGGGAAAGGATAAAGAAAAATTCACCTTTCCGGTTTCATCTGCATCCATATGAAGATCTGCCTCAAAGTACATATTCTTCTTTCTGGAATACAGGTCTTTTACATGCACACATCCACTTTTCAGAAGTTCTGCAGCCATCTTTTTATCCATGTTTTTTTCCATGCTCTGCAGATAGCGGTTGTCTTTCCAGAGAGCAAAGTGACAATCATGGTTGCTGCAATAGAAGTTGGTTTTACTTTCATATACCAGGCTTCCACATACCGGACAGGTTCCAATGCTTTCTCTGGTCTGAAATCTTCTTGTTTCTTCTTCGGAAATCGCATCGCATCCATTCAGCATCATGGTCAGCATGTTTTTGATCCCAGTCATAAACTGTTCCGGTGCAATCTCTCCATGCTCCATCAAAAGCAACTGGTTTTCCCATTCTGCAGTCATACTTGCAGATTTCAGGAAGTCTGGCAGGATCTCAACAAGGACTTTTCCATCATCTGTTGGAAGAATCTGTTTTCCTTTTCGGGTAGCATATTGGGAATAGATCAGTTTCTCGATGATACCGGCTCTTGTTGCCGGAGTTCCTAATCCTTTCTTTTCCGTATCTTCATCGAATTCCTTATTTCCAGCTGTTTCCATTGCCGCAAGGAGAGTATCTTCGCTGTATGGTTTTGGTGGCGATGTAAAATGTTCTGTCTTTTCTGCATCTACAGCATAGAAAGTCTGTCCCTGGGTTACTTTCGGAATCCTCTCTTTCATTTCCTGATCCGGATCTGCGATTGCCATGCGGTCCTTATTCTTGAAGCAGTTTTCAAAGATTTTCCATCCATCCTGCAGGACAGTTTTTCCTTTTGCCTTGAAGATTTCTCCCTGGCATTCCACTTCAATCTCTGTCTCCTGGTAAATGTGATCCTTACTCATTGCCATGACCGTATGAACTGCGATCAGGAACAGAATCTTTTCTTCCCAGGATTTCAGTTCATCCAGATGGCAGGATGCAAGCTCCAGCGTTGGGATGATTGCATGGTGATCTGTCACTTTGCTGTTATTCATGACTTTCTTCACATCTGGCTGCTCCGGCTGATCAAAAGGACCTGTCAGCTGATATTTCTCATAAATCTGACGAACCACATTTCTTGCAGTCTGCTCCATATCTTCGGTCAGATACTGGCTGTCCGTTCTTGGATAAGTGATCAGCTTCTTTTCGTACAGGCTCTGGGAGGTATCCAGTGTCTGTTTTGCTGTCATTCCATAGATACGGTTTGCCTCTCTCTGCAGTGTTGTCAGATCATAAAGCTTTGGTGCTTTTACTTTCTTTTCGGTTTCTTTTACTGCAGTGATACTAGCTTCACTTCCCTGGCATCTGCTTCTTAACTGTTCCGCCTCATCCGGATCAAAGATTTTTGGCTTTATAGCCGGAATTCCATCACAATCGAGTTCCACATTGAAATACTTTTCTTTCTGGAAATTGCTGATCTGTCCGGCACGTTCCACCAACATGGCAAGTGTCGGTGTCTGAACCCTTCCAACTGTCAGCTTTTTGAAGTACTTTGTGGTGTAAGCTCTGGTTGCATTCATTCCTACCAGCCAGTCAGCCTGAGAACGGCATACAGCAGCTTCGGCCAGATGTCGGTATTCCTCCGCGGATCTCAGATGCTGCATTCCATCAAGGATTGCGGAATCTTCCAGAGAACTGATCCATAATCGTTTCACCGGCTTTTTACTTCCGGATAAGTCATAGACATGTTTGAAGATTAATTCTCCTTCACGTCCGGCATCACAGGCATTTACGACGTATTCAATTTCCGGACTGTTGAGCAGTCTTTTTAAGATATAGAACTGATCTTTCTTATCTTCTGAGACTGTAACTTTCCAGTCTTTCGGGATGATCGGGAGATCTTCATATCTCCACTGGCTAAATTTCTCATCGTAGACATCCGGTGAAACATATTCTGCCAGATGTCCGAAACACCAGCTGACCATACAGTCGGTTCCTCTTAAATATCCGTCTTCTCGTTCCTGTGCTCCAATTACCTCTGCGATTGCTCTTGATACACTTGGTTTTTCTGCAATTACTAAATACATGATGTATTACCTCCTTCACATATACAAAAGGAGAGACTGCATTTTACAGGCTCTCCGTTAAAAAAATTTTATTTATTTTTCTGAATCCTCAAAATCTTCTGGCTCGTCATCCAGTTCTTCATCATCTTCTACAGTCTCTAAGTCCCCTGTTTCTAAGCCTTCCGGCTGATCATCCTCTTCTTCTTCCTTCTTTGGCTTATAGATCTTGAAGTAGTAGTATGCTGCCACACCGCCAAGAGCCAGGATAAGGATAGTTGCCATTGCGCCCATATTAGATTTTGCAGATGATGTTTTCTCAGGATCAACAGTAGCTTCCTTGTCTACATCCTCATTATTTGTCTCATCCAGCACTACCTTTGATTTATCTGGCTGTGGTGTTACGACAGTAGCAGTGCTGTCTTTATCCAGAAATTCGGACAGATCATTCTCATCAATCTGGGATAACATATAGACATTCTGTGATGTGGCACTACGGTCGATCACGATATAGAAAGTGTTGTTATTCTTCGTTGTAACCGTAAGAAATTCCTTTGTGGAATCATCGGTAATGTCATCCTTGACTTCACCATTGCCAGGTGTCGTAAATGCAGTTCCCTTGTCTGTTCCATCTTCCGGCAGCACCTCGTTTGTGTTTGTCGCCTCGTCCTTTTTCTCTTCTTTGTCTGTTGACTGTTCCGTCTGAGTTGTCTCTACTTTGGATGCCTCTGCCGATTCATCCACATAGGCAAATGCTGTGGTTGATGCTGTAAAAAGCATCATGACTCCCAACAGCAGTCCTGCCATTTTCTTATTCATTTTCTTCCATTTCACCATTCTGATATTCCTCCTTATTTTCTTCTGTGAATACAAAGGAGCCTGAACCTTCATCGTCAGACTCCCTGCTTACCTGAAATTTAACTTTTCCACTCTGGATACCATCCAAAAGATCATATAACTGATTATTATCCATCTTCATACCACGGATGCACCTGATCATCTCATTGTCCTCTTCCTGCTTTAATGCAGCCTGGACACCCCTAAGATATTGCTGCAGATCCGCGATCTTTTTCTCTGTCTTGGCAATCTCATCCAGATATTTTTTTATCTTTTTATTCAAACTTTCACCTCCCTTCGTTCACCCCTTTATGGCAGTCTTCCAAAGCACATGAAATGTTGCTGCCAGTAGGATGTGCTGATATTTGAGTAATGGATCGGATCCCCGCAATGGATCATCATATTGTTACCGACATAGATACCCACATGGCTTGCACCAGATGTGTTATACGTTCCCTGGAAGAAGATCAAATCTCCTGGTTTTGCTTCTCCCGGTGATACATAAGTACATGCACCTCTTAATCCTTCCGCGGTCAATCGTCCATAGTTCCAGCCATTACCACAGTGATTAATGACATAGGATACGAAACCTGAGCAGTCAAATCCAGATGGAGAGTAGCCACCCCATACATAAGGTACTCCCAGATATTTTTCTGCTTCTCGGATCATCCGGGCAAATTCTTCATCCTGCAGTGCTTCCGGTGGAATCTCATAACTCATTCCATTACCGCCTGATCCACTGGTCACATTGTTTACATCCCACAGATAATTTCTGTTTCCATAGGTCGTATTTAATGCATTGTAAATGATCAGCTGCTCTGCATTCAGATTGGCTCTTGCCACAGCATCAAAGCTTCCATTTGTCAGTGTCACATATAGAATCTTCTTAGTGCTGGTACTGGTAACCGTTACTTCCTGACTGCCATTGTCATCTGCGATATAGGCTTCCCAGGTCTGGTGTCCATGAGCAGAAGCGGCAGCATGGTTATCATAGTAAACGTCAAACTGCACACCATATCGTGCAAAGGCTCCGGTATCCTCAACCGTGTATTCCACACCATTCATTACTACCTTAGTTCCAATCGGCACAAATGGATTGGATGCATCTACAGCAATGGTATGGTTTGCAGTAGGATATGCCCCACTGGCAGTTGGACCTCCGGACCATACACCACAACAGATTCGACAATTACAATATCCGCTTGTCACTACCTGTCCCAATGATTCTCCAACGCGAACATTTCTAGTTTCTGTCACCGTTTCTGTTCGACCTTCTGTATTCAGATGATATTGTGCTTCAAAAAGAGATTGCAGCTCGTTTTCAACATCTGAGTACGTCCAGTCCCCATATTTTGCAGTAAGATACGAGATAAGATGGTATGGATTATGACCAATCTCAGCAATGTTGTACTGATACTCGTCATAATTTGGATGTCTTCGTTCCATCTCATTGATCTGCTGATTCAAGGCACTTTCCAAAGCAGCATATTGATTTTCAGCAGCATAAATATCCTCGTCTGAACTTGGATACGTTGTAATACCGATCACAGATCCAGCACCCTCGATAGAAGCACTGCAGCTTCCCAGAGATACCGCTATGACAAGAAAAAGAAGCGCAAAAATACCGATGCCTGCGAACATGGCACGATTACGCTTTATGATCTCTTTCAAGGCAATCTTTGCTTTTACCGTCATGTTCTCGACACCGGCAATGGTTGTTGCTCCACCCAGACTGCCAGCGGATTTTCCGGCTCTGGCTGCCCGGTATGCATCCTTATATCGTTTTTTCTGAAAGAAGCGGTTATAGAAATGTCTCTTTTGTTCGGCTTTCTTTACCGTTTCTGCATTCTTGACTCCTTCCATACTTTCTGCAGAACCAAATTTCAGTTTCTTTTCTACGGTAGCCTCACGATAACCTCTGCGATGGGTTTTCACATCCGTTCGTTTGCTTCGAATCTGAGCATGACGCAGACCACGTAACGCAGCTTCTGTTTCACGCTCTGCAAGTCTGGCACTTTCCACACCTGCATTTTCATCTGTTTCTTCCTCTTCGGAAGAGACTGCTTTCATACCAGATATAACAGCTTGTGTGGCAATGTATTTCCCGGCTGTCCCTCCCGGTTTCATGCCAGCACCTTTCACCATCTGATTTCCTTCATCATCAAAGGATAATCTTCCGGCTTTTGCCTGTTCTTTGGTCATCTGTTTTTGCAGCTGTTTCTTCCGAATGGATTTCTTTTGGCTGTTCAGATTGTTATCATCATCCGGGATTTTTTCATGGCGATGCAGTTTCTTTCGATATCCGGATACTTTTTCTTCCGGTGTAACTTCAACTGTATTCTCAACAGCTTCCTGCCGGACAGAAGATTTCCGGATTTTTTCCATCTGCAGTCGTTTACCTTTTCCCGATTTTGAATCTTCATTCTCAGCCTTTTTCCGTTCCCGTTCAGGAACAAATTCTTCTTTAGTTTCCGGTCGCCCACGGCTCCTGTGACTGATATCTTTTACACTACCATCATGGAGATTTTCTTCTGTCAGACCATCTCTGGTCATCTTTGCGACCTTTTTATCTTTGCCTTTAAATTCTTTTCCAGCTATAGGTCATCACCTCCTGGCACAACTTTTCTTTCTGTACTCATTCAGTTCCTGGCGTCCTATAATCGGGATACCAGGATAACCATCTGCCTGTGTCCTGATTGCCGGAGAGCTTGCCTGAATATGAAATACCCAGTTCAGCTCACTCGGATCTCTTGGCCAGAATCCATTGATCAGCATGGCTTCCTTGAACTGGTTATTGTACAGATGGATCTGGGTTCGTTTATACAAAACTTCTTTCAGATCATCACTGGTAAGATGTGGGTAGATCTTTTGTGCCGGATAGAAATTCCAGAATACCCAGTCAAGGATAATATTCTGTGTTTCCAGCGGAAGCTCATACAGATGATGATCGTCATTAACTGTATGAACACGGTATCCAGGCTGCGCATTTTCCAGATTTTTCATCTGAATGTAAGGATTATCCTGGTTCCACTGCCTGATTCGGATCTTATCGATTTCCTTCATGTTTTTCCGCCTCCATTTCTTTCTCTCGTTTTTCAACTTCTTCCGGTTTTGTAGTCATCAAACTGTACAGCTTCAAGTTCTTATCGAACTTGTCCTTAAATGGAATAATTGTTGTTCCATAGAAAAGAAGTCCTTCTCCTTCCCCGGAATTCGTCACATAAGACAACTGATATGGGGAAATATTCAACTGTTTTGCAAGGATCTGTCTGTCACCTGCCGCCTGGTTCAGCATCAGGATAAAATCACTGTTCTCAAAGATATTTTCAATTTCCCTGCTGGCAAGAAGATCTTTGATATTCTGTGTGATTCCAGTCGGTACGCCTCCCCATTTTCTGAATCTCTTCCATATTTCTACGGAATAAGCTGCTGTCTGTTCTTCTTTGAGCAGAAGATGAAACTCATCGATATAGTACCTGGTAGATTTGATGCCACGGTTGATCGTAACTCTGTTCCATACCTGATCCTGAACGATGAGCATTCCAATCTTTTTCAGCTGCTTTCCAAGTTCTTTGATATCAAAGCAGACAATACGGTTATTCAATTCCACATTGGTTCTATGGTTAAATACTTTCAGTGATCCATTTACATAGATTTCCAACGCTGTTGCAATTCTCTGGGCCTGCGGTTCTTTCTGCTTTCTAAGACAGTCATACAGGTCACCGAGAACCGGCATATTTTCCGGTTTTGGATCTGCAAAGTACTTCTGATACACCAGTGGAAGACAGCGGTCGATCACTGATTTTTCCTCTGCTTCAATTCCATCCCTGCTTCCCATGATCAGCTCGCATAAAGACAGGACAAAATCGGATTTCACTCCAAGTGGATTGTCATCATCGGAATAATCCATATTGATATCCATCGGATTGATATAATCCTTACTGGTCGGTGAAATGTGTACGACCTGTCCGCCAAGTGCATGGACCAGTGGATAATACTCACCCTCCGGATCTCCGATGATAATGTCATCCTTCGTGACAAAGAAAGCGTTGGTGATTTCTCTTTTTGCAGCAAAGGATTTACCGGATCCAGGTGTACCAAGGATTAGTCCATTCGGGTTTTTCAGCTTTTTACGATCCACCATAATCATGTTGTTGCTGAGTGCATTTAATCCGTAATACAGGGATTCTCCTGCCATAAAAAGTTCCTGAGTGGTAAACGGTACGAAGATAGCAGTGCTGGTCGTGGTCAGTGCACGTTTGATGGGGATATGATTGACTCCCAGCGGAACACTGCTCATCAGTCCTTCTTCCTGCTGATAGTCCAGACGTTTCAGTACACAGTTGTATTTCTGTGCAATTCCGGCAGTCTGGAAGATGGCATTGTCCAGTGCCTGTTTGGTCTTTGCTGTATTTAAAAAGAGCGCTGTTACAAGGAACATACGCTCATTTCGTGACTGCAGGTCTTCTAACAGACGCTTAGCTTCTCCGCCATACGTGTTCAGATCCGATGGAATGATATCCATATCGTATCCGGCCCGGACTGCTTTTTTCTGTTCTTCGATTTTCATACGGTTGATATCCGTCACTTTGCTTTTTACCAGCTTGATTGCCTTCATCTGATCCACAGACTGGACATGCAGGTTGACGATGAGATTCTTATCAATATCCAGAAATTCTGCCAGCATTTTATCTGTAAGCTCTGGTGCCAGGATCTGTAAATAAGAGACTGCTCCGATGGTATTTCCCATACGGAATGTATTTCTGTCCTTGAATACAAAACTGGTCGGTGCCACATAATCTTTGGTATTGAGTCCAGTACGGATCATGGAACCATAATCAAACTGGAAGTCTGTCATGATATCCGGATTGAAAGTCTCATACAAAATCTGCAATCTTTCCACTCCATTCAATGGATAGGCTGGAACTCCAAGGATCTTGAAGTTGTTCAGGATATCTGATTCAATACGTTCCAGCTTTGGCTTTGCTTCCCGGATATTATCCGCTTCGATGGAAAAGGTGATATATTTTGACTTCACCAGACCGTTGTTTCCTTTTGCCAGCTGCTGTTTCAACATCTTTGCGTATTCCATACGGACATCATCAAAAGCATCCTCCTGTGGTCGGATCCGGATGACCTGCTCAAACTCCTTCATGCTGCTCTTATGGTTGATAAAGCTCAGCTGAAAATGGATACTGGCATCAAAGTAATTGAGGAAATCACACCAGTTTTCAAAGATTGCATTTTTATCTTCGTTCTGAGCCAGCTGGTAGTTGATGTCATAGAAGCGGATGCACTTAGAATACGTTTTTCCATGTACCCTGCAGATTCCATCTCTTCCCATTTCCTTATAAGCGATCGACTGCTGAACAGACAGTTTTTTCTGCCTGCGTTTTTCCTGCAAAAAGATAATGGTCTTCGCACCCTTTTACCGGTGTAAGAACCTGTTCCCTGTATTGCTCATCCACCACAATTGCATCGAGTATTCCCATTTTTAGCAGGACTTCTTCTAAATGGTTACAGGCATCTTCATCCAGCTCCGATCCAAACTCTATCACTTTATAAAATTCCTGATATGGAATCCCTGCTTCATCCAGTCTCTGGCGGTTTCTTATCACAGCTTCTGATCTCTGTGGCTGTGGTTCTTTCTGATTTTCCCACTCACTCAGCTCTGTTTTTGCTTCATCGAGTTCTGTTTTTGCTGTTTCCTGCTCCAGAAGAATGGAATTGATCTGCGTTTCTATTTTAGACTGCTTTTTGATCCATTGATCTGCAGCCTTCTGGCGTACCACCGCGTAGTCAGAATTTTCCTCATACGTATCTGCGAATGTACTGAGCTCCCTCAATAGTTCCTTTTCCAATTTCAGTTCCACATTGTTTTCATTCCATTGATAAAGTGCTTCTTTCCACTCATTTTCTACCTGGATCAGCATGTTTTCAAATTCCGATATTTTTCGCTGGAGTGCGTCTAATTCCCGGATCTGCTTCTCCCTTTTCTGGATCATTTCATCCTTCCGCCTGTCAAGACTTTTAAGTTCTGCGAGCAATTTTTCTCCATCATTGATATATTGACGTGTATGTTCAAACTGCTGCCTGTGAAGATCAAATTTATAATCATTTTCCAGATCAGCGCACAGTTCCTCACTCATAAATGCAAATTCCTGGAATGCCATCTGGTCTGCTTCCTCACGCATATCTTCTAACAGAGTCTCTACTTCTTTTTCTTTTTCATACTTTCTGTTTTCTTCCTCTTTGATCTGGTTTGTGACATCTCTGTACTGCACTTCCTTTGCAGCCAGAAATGACTTTTTATCCGCAAGGATTTTATCATGAGCCTCAAGTTCTTTGGTGAGCTGTGCCTCTCTGCCCTTTAGTGCAACTGCATCACTTTTATTGAGGGACTCCTTTTCTTTTTCTAAGGTTTCCTTCTTCTGATTCATCTGCAGAATCTCTGTTTCAAGTTCCTCAATCTTCCGGTTACATTCTGCATATTTATCCTCATATGCCTTTTGTTCTGCTGCCGCTTTTTGTAATCTCTGCTTTGTACGTTCATATCTGTCCGCTTTTTCACAGAGCAGAAGTTTATTATATTTCTGGAAAACCGCATTGATCTTTTCAGCAGCCCCTCTCGCCTCCCTGCGCCCCTTTAAATTCATATTCATCATGTCCATATTTTCAATGGCTTCTGACATCGGACGCAGATCCTCATCCGAAAGCGGCTGGAGAGAATCACTCAATATATCATTGATCACAGACGGTTTGAAATCCTTTGACAGCTTTGGGGTTCGAAGCTGGATCAGCAGATCTACCATTTCCTTATATTCATCTGCAGTCTCAAATCCAAATATCTGTCTGTTGACATAATCCATGTAATCTGCCTGACGATCAAATACTCTTCCGCCTTCTGCCACCCTGTTTTCCAGTTCTTTTTTGGAAAGGGTCACTTTCTCACCCATATCTTTGTATAAGAAAAAGTCTTTGCCGATGCGTCTTCCATCTGTCAGACTGAAATACCATTTATCGAGCGGTTTATTTCGCTTTGCGCGGATCCCCATTCCGATCGTCAGATATGTTTCACTGTCTTTTCTTTTGAACTCAAGATAAAGATAACCAGTTCTCTCTTCCCTTCCATCATTTTCCTCGAGAAGATAACTGCTCATTTTACGATCCCTTGAACCAAACGGATCAAGTCTCTCCGGACTCATATTTCCGTCTAATAGTAACGGCACAACACTCTGCATCGTTACCGATTTTCCGGAACCGTTTGAACCACGGAGAAGCATCCGCCCCTTTACAAAAGGAAATTCCTGTTCATCATAATACCAGAAATTGATCAGCCCAATTTTATTTGCCTGCCATCTACTGTTCATTTTCATTTCCTCCTGTGTAATCCTGCGGATAACTTCCCTGTATTTTTCCGACAAGCGGACAGATTTTTATCTGATGCATATCATCCACTTTTTTTATAAACATCCAGCGTTCCATTTCATCTGTTACGTTTTTTATAAACTCCCCTTCCGGCATATCCCGGTAAAGTTTCGCAAAACCAGATCCATATTCCTTTTTCACATCCAGGATCAGAGATTCAAACTCAATCTTATCAACAAGACTCATTTCTTCCGGCGTTATTTTCCACACCTTACCTTCTATTTTTTCTCTGATCTTTCCAAAGGCAAGCATTAAAATATCTGCCATGGAATTGTTCTCCGGAAAAGCAGCTCCCATCCGGCAGTCCTGCCCGGATAAAAGGAATGCACTTCCCCGATGGATCTGTACATGACATTCAAAAAGCTGTTCTAATTCTTCAGAAAGCCTGTATCCGTAATATTTTAAATACTCGAAATCCTCCCCGGATCCATCTTCCCTGTACACTGCCGGTGCAAACAACAGTCTCTTATACACTCTGTGCCTTCTGGCTAATCCGCGGTCCTCGTCCACTTCAAACCATTCACTTTCCCGGAAATCTTCCGGTTTTGTATACTCCATGATATCCCGGGAAAAATTTCTCATAAAATATTTGGATGCCCCTGTATTTTCATATAAGACCTCGCCCCCGGCATCATCCATAAACACATCATCTGTTCCATCCGTCACACGGACCATTCCCTGTTCCACAGTATAGCGGAGTACCCGGATGAGTTTTCTCCGGTTGTTGTACAATGTCCAGTCTGTGATCTCACCGGGCATCACCGCCGTCATATATTCCGTCAGCTGTGACAGTATAAACTGCTCCTGTGCATCTTTATCTTCCAGGAACATCAATAAAATACACAGATACACATATTCTTCTTTCGAAGAGAACTGGCCAATTCCCATAAACTGCTCCGGGATGACCGGTATCTTTTCCAGTTTTATCAGCAAAGAATTATCTATGATCTGACAGCCTAATTTATCTGTCACATATTTCCGGATCTCCCCGACTGCATCCCTGACCCTGTAATACAGTTCCTTATCTTCTGATTTCAGTATCCAGCGTCTGTTTAACAAAATTTCAAGCTCTTTCATACGCTCTCCTCCTGAAATACGATCCTCATCTTTGGCATGGTAAAATTGCCATCCTCACAATGCACCACACATTTTTCTGCCATATTACTTTTGTCTAAACGATATCTTCTGCCATCATCCGTCCTTGCAGAAAAATCAACCGACTCCATTGCATCTGAAATCCATTTTAAAAGTATTTTCCGGATTCTCGGCTCTAAAATGGGCAATGCAGAAAAGTCAATGGCTCCATCTTTTTCTAACATCTTTATTTTCTTTTCCTCTTCCTTTTGCTGCTCTAACATTTTCCTGCGTGTTTCTAATTTTTTTTCGGTTGATTCTATGATGGAACTTCTTTTTGTCTTTTCCCGGTATGTGCGCACTCTCGGTTTCAGTTCTATCTGAATCGGCTTTTCTTCATACACTCCCCGGTTCATGCTGTCCGTCTCTCTTACCTGATCCCCTGCGATATGAAATGTTTTTTCCATCCCAAAAACCATGGCAGACATTTTGTGTGCTTCCTCAAGATTTTCACATCTCATAAACATTTCAGCGACTTTTCTGTATTCCTCTTTGCGGTTTGCACCGAGTGCATTTTTTTCACTCAATTGTGCTGCATACCGCGTGATTCTCCGTATGATCTCATTTGTCACGTCAAAAAGTTTTGCTGCCTCATTTTCCTGTCCTTCACTGCCCACAAACCAGTCATAAATACTTTTAAAACGTCCCTCTGCCTTCCGCCGGATCATTTTTTCAGACACTTCCACTTCCATACGCGGAATCAAAAGCTCATATTCGACGATCTTATCAAATACCGCCTCGCGCATATCACTTTCCTGCGTTTTCAGACACTCCTCAATCACACCGACATTGCGCTGCAGACCTTTGATAAAACTGCGCAGATACTCAATCAGTCTGTCTTTAAACACCAGAAATTCCTTTGTGCGCATCATTTCCTCTGCCTTTACGCTGTTTAAGTCCCTGATATAATCCTGATAATTCTGATTCAGCCTCATAAAATCATTGTTTAAATCCGTCCACCATGTATAAACTTCATTCTTATCTTTCCCTGCCATCTCTGGAAAACGTTCCATATTTCTCCGTATCCGCTCAAGCAGCGTAGGTTCTAACGATGCCCCTTCAATAAAAAGATTTTCAAGACGGATCACAAGTCTCTCAATCTCGACACTGTATTCCGACATCTGGTAACGGTACTTCTTATTTTTAAATTCTTCTATGGAAGACACTCTTCTTGTGTCCTGTATCGTGTTTAAATTTTTCCATTCCGTAAGCATCGTCAGATCCTGCTGGCACTGCTCGATTTTATACTCTGACCAGAACGGATCTTTTAACATTTCCTCATAAACTTCTTCTAAATACAGCCAGTATTTTAACTTTTCATAATTCTCAAAAAAAATGCGCATAATGCAGCGATATCTGCTTACATTATCCGCATTTAAATATTTTGCCTCTGTGAGTGGTTTTAATAATTTATCTGATACCTGCAACGCGACATGTTCTCCTTTATTCATGATACGCCAGAACCAACTGCCTGATTCTGATATTTGTGGTATGTCTGAATCAGCTTCAACCGCCTGATTCCAGTTACTCTCCAACTTTTATTCCAATGTTTATATTATACTTACAAATTGAGACAGCCGCAAGAAAATTTTTGTTTCATTTTAAGATTTACAGATTTTCTGTTACTGTTCGCACTTCCAGTGTGAACAACAACAATTACAGCCCATGAAAAGTGCCTCTTTGAGGCAGGGGCTGTAATCTCACAACAATATACACTACGGCACATAGCTTGACAGCCAATCGTCAAGCTTGCGTCTGAACAGTAACCCTTACTCCATAGCTTAGATACAATCGAGTTATACTTCTTTGCACAGCAATGCCCTGACAAAACGTCAGGGCCGGGTATCACATGCCACAGATGGCATATAAAATGGCTTCTAATACCGATTCCTGCAAAGAGGCTGTCTTCCCACACATATATTATCCTTTGTACGGTCACGAAGCTCCGGCACCGGATTTGGCGCCACCTCAAAGCGATAATCCTCACCGTTTTTGCGGATATAATCCTCAATAAAGGTATGGCTCATTACATTTCTTACCGGGTCATTGACCAGGCGCTGATATCTGATAAATGTTTCAGGAGCATTGGTTCTTACATCCACATACCTTTCACGACATGCTGTGTCGTTTACCGTACTGCCAAGCACACACCTGACATACTCAATATTGCTCTCAAGCACAAGAGGAGCCGGGAACTCAGCGTCCGGGATGACCTCCTGCCAATCCTTTTTCTCGTACTGTCTTAGCAGCTCAAGTGCAATATGCAGATGCTTAAGCTCCTGTTCAAACATAAACTGCCATATGCCACGTATTCTTGTATCCGTCTCCGTTTCATAACAGCTCCAATACAGCCAGCACTCGACATACTGATGCACAAGGAGATTTTCAAGGCGGCTCATGCATGGCTTCAACAGGCTGCCATACTGTGTGACATGCTGTTCCTCGACCATTCCGATTTCCTGATATAGCCTGCGTCCCATCTCATCGGGCCAAAGTGCCGCTGTGTTCATATAGTAGTTCATAGTCTGCTGTTCTGCTGCTGTGATTACGTTTGCAGCCAGCACATCCATTGTCGCAGGGCATTTATCCGTCATCGGATATCGTATTGAATCATATGGATGCCTGTGGTGTGAAATAGTCGGTCTGCCCGGTGTGATTTCCGTATAGCCTCCGACAAGCTTCTCTGCGTGCTCACCTGTGGTAAAATCAAGATAATCTGCATAGCGGTACAAATGATCAAAGTCCTCGAGCAAGGCAAAATCGAGCGCAGACTTAATATTTTTGTCATTTACTCGTTTTGCAAGATGCGCAGTCAGATCAACCGCAAGCTGCTCGTAGCCTATGGTGTGCTCCAATGCCGACTCATCTGCCGGCTTTAAATGTGTGAGTATTTTCTGCTGCTGTTGCTCACTTTTCCTGATGTATGCAAGCTTTCGTCTAAGCTCATCATCACCTACGCTTCTTGAAAACTGATGTGAAAACCACACGTTTTCAAATTCTGTACCATTCATCAATATGATTCTCGTCCTTGTATACGGATTTACCTCATTTTTGTTATATGGTTTTACCCAGAATTTCTCCCAGTCAACAAATAAATCGCCGGTTCTCTCCGGCCTCATTTTAAATGGATTCATAATACAAACATACCTCCTTCATGCTATTGTATGCACGAAGGAGGTATGCTGTGCGAATGAATCACATTCTAATAATTTGTCAAATATATATGTGTATTTAGAGTTTTCCGAATCAGCCTCATAAGAGCCTTTCCTGCTCTATTGTTTTATCCGATTCAAGAATTGCTTCTTTTAATTCGGTAAGCAATCCTGCGTCCTTTTTTTGCAGTTTTTCCCTAGTTGAAGCCTTAAGTGGTATTCCAGCGTCTTTTTTTAATGCTTCCTCAAAATCCGCTACCCCCATTCTATAAGGCATTAGTTTTTCAAAAATTCTATCCTTAATAAACAAGAATATGCTTATCCCTCCAAAATCCATATCTCCCCAATGGAGGAACTCACATTCCTTAGATACAATAAGGCTTAATTTCTTTAGAAAATACACTTCCTTAGGAGTAAAATAACCATGACAAAAAATATACAAGGTATTCTCATCATATTGCATACTTTCATAGTTAGCCTTATTTTCTATGGTCATAATTCTTTTGCATCCTGCAAGCGAAACCGGACTTGCATGCTCAAGTGTCTGCGTATTAATAATGGTTCCATAAATCTGCTTTGACGTATCAATAACACATGTATCATCAATTCTATATGACAATGGTCCCTTCCATTCCATTGTCTGTGCATATGACATAATGCCATGCATCTTCAAAATTTCAAGCCCCGACTTCTTTTTATCCTCTTTGGCATCATCTTCCTCTCCCTCTGTATCATAATCCTCCATATCCTTCTCATAATATGGAGAATATTTAGTCAGAATTGATACCATCTTTTGTCGATAGCATTTTTCAAATTTCTTTGAATCATTAAAAACCTTTGCACTAAAAACACGCTCCCACACAGGCTCCTTTATTCTTGTTATAGAATTGATACACTTAAAACGCATATCCTCCTCAGCCTCTGTGACACTCTTTCCGGCTTCCAGACGCCCCAAAATATCATCATAATATCTGCATATCCAATCGCAGTCACCAACCTCTGATTTCCACTGCTTTACAGACTCTATCAATCTTAGCTGTTTTGCTCTTGAATCCTCAATACCCTCAAGCCGACACAGCTCCGGTATGCTGCTGACATCACAATCAATTTTTTTAATATCGCTGTTGACCTGAATCCAATTAATTCTTATCTTCCCATCGTGGCCTGCTTGTGTATTATTCTCTATGAACCTTGCCTGATCGATTAGTTTCCGGCGTCCACCAACAAATTCCATCATTTCTGTTATTTTGTTCAAATGTTTTTCTCCGGTTAGTTTTCCTGACCGGTATCCTTCGGTGTCTGTTTTTTTAATAATATAGCCTGCAAGCGTGTGCTTAATTGGAATTTTTCCCATAGCATAATACCTCTGTAAAACCATTAATACGTCCTATCACTTTTCCTCAAACAGCTCGATTTCCTCGCCAAGTGGTCCTTTGCAGAATGCTATGCGCGCCGGAAATACCGGTGTTGATGCGATTTCTATATCCTTCGGCTCAATAAATACCTCGTATCCTGCTGCTTTTACAGCCTCCACACACGCATCCACATCATCTGTTGCGAATGCGAAATGACGAATAACACCTTTGTCCGGTGCATCATCTCCATCGTTAAAAATCTCAACAATTCCGTTTCCGGTATCAAGCATGATTCCTGCCTGCCATTCCCTTGCGACTGGGATTCCCAGAATGTTTTTGTAGAAATCTATTGTCTTTTCATATTCCTCTGTGCTGCTGCACTTCATTGATACGTGATGTATACCTTTTATTAAGCTCATTGTTTTTCTCCCTTTAATTTTTTTGAGCTGTTTTGTGATTTATAGTGATTTCAGCTACTTTTTCCCACAACTTTTCCGGCTTTTGGGCTGAATTTTGGGTGCTGTTTTAAAAGTTTTATGGATTACAGCTCCCCAGTGTCTGCCTACTATGCTATCAACCTATGGCTATTGTACATTATGCCAATTTAGTCCTACTTAGTAAAATGATATAAGAGTCAAAAGGTATCCAATTCAGAATCCCTTAAATCATATTATATCTATAAAATTTTCTATTGTCCATATATACAGTCTATCATGATTGCGGCCACGCCTGCCTTTGCGCTTTCTCAAAATCGCCCTGCTCACTGCTAAATGCACCATCATCGCATAAATCCAGCACTGTTTCATCCTTCAGATACAAAACAAGCGTTTTTTCATTCTCATCATCATCACCGCTTTTCCATATGTACCTTTCTACATCTGAAAAATCATACTGTTTTTCCTTAAAATGAACCAATGTTATTTTCTGCGTTGTATAGTTTATTTCATAATACCACAGTCTTGCCGATGCCAGTATACAGATAAATCCCGCTATTCCTATGACCATGGCAGTTTTTAGGGTTGCATTTAATATGGCTGATGGTTTAAAAAAAGCATATCCTGCCAATGGTACAATCAAGCCTGCTACAACCATTACAAAAAAGGCCGGTATTCCTATAAAACGTTCAAGTATCTGCCCGCTTACCATTTCACGTTCCACTGCGCCCTCTGCTACTCCCAGAAACACCACGCAAAACAACAAGCTGACCAACAGTATAAGAAGAAATTTAAATATGTTTAAAAAACTATCTGTGAAAGTTAATATCGTTTCAACAGGCTTTAGCTTTCCCACCAGGCGGCAGTTAAAATATTTCTTTTTTATCCATGCGGTGGCATACGTTACGACAACGCTCAACACGGCAATAATCAGCCCATACCCCTTTGAATCTGAGAATATGGCACACAAAAAATACTCTGCCAAAAAAATTATCCTGTATTTGCGTATTTTTTTTGAAATAATCCCGAAATAGCAATCCACCGAAAGTGCGTGCTGCCCTATAAACTGATAAATATCATTGCCGGTCATATCATCAGCCAAATTTGCTTCCACTCTCAGATATTTCTTATAAAACGAATCTGTAAAAAAATAAACAGCCAACACTGCAGCCCACTTAAAGATGTCATCACTTTCAAATATGATGAACATGCCTGCCATAAGACATATTACAAAAAGTACTCTCGCCTGCCTTATTGTTTTCACATTTCTATCTTCTATGCCCTCTGCAAAAATTTCTTCCGCTTTATCCATTTTCTTCCTCCAGTAATTCCCTGAGATTCTTATTTTTATTTCCTAAATCATCATTTAATATCTGTTCCCTGTCCCCGAATTTAACAAGCCTGCCATTATCAAGCAATCCTATATAGTCAGTTATGTCATTGACCTCCTCAACCAGATGCGTGCTGATTATGATGCTTATGTTTTCTTTTTCTATTGTTCGGATCAAAAGCTCCCAGATGTCCGTTTTTACGACCGGGTCCAGATTTGCCATAGGCTCATCCAAAAGCAGAAGCTTTGGGTGCCTTGCCAGAGCAAAAGCCAGTTGGAGCTGCATCTGTTTTCCTGTTGAAAGCTCCTCAAATTTTGTCGTATATTCTTCCTTGGTGAACGCCATCATTTCAAGCATTTCATCAAAATGCTTCTGATCCCATCTGCTGTAAAGACAGCTTAACAGCCTGATATTTTCGTCAGCCCTTATCCCGCCTATACACCAGCTTCTTCCACCGACATATGCCACCTCATCATGATACAGAATGTCAATTGCTTTCATTCCGGTGACATCAATATCATTCCATAATACCTTTCCACTCAGTGGTTCAATACGTCCGTACACTAAATCAAAAAGCGTAGTTTTTCCTGCGCCATTTCTTCCCAAAAGTGTCATGAGATATCCGTCATCCAGTGAAAAGCTGACATTTTCCATAGAAAAGGTTTTCGTACTGTAAGATAAATTTTGAACCTCTAGCATGTTTCCTCCTCCCAAAGTATTCTCACCATATCAATAAACTCTGCTTCATCAATCTCTGCCGCCTTTGCCTTTCCTATAACCGCTGAAAGCTCCTCCTCCACACTTAAGGTTCTCTTTTCCTCGAGATATTCCATATCCGGATCGTCCACGAAAAAGCCCTTTCCAGGCACCGAATATATCATTTTCTCCTTTTCCAGCTCATCATATGCCTTTTTCGTGGTAATGACGCTGACCTTAATATCCGCTGAAAGCGCCCTTATCGATGGAAGCGCATCATCCTTATTCAATTTTCCGGCAAGTATTGCCTCCTTTATCTGCGTGGCAATCTGCTCATAAATGGGTGTTCCGCCCTTAGACTGTATGGAAATATTCATTTCTGCCTCCAGTAGTTCTTACCATGTCTATCACCAGTATTGTCCCTGACAAAATCCCTGATATACATCCAAGCTTATAGAACTCATTGTCTATTCCTGCCATATCAGAAAAGCTGCCATTTGTAACAATAGTCATTAAGCAGACAAACAACCCTGTGTCTATAACAATTTTTACCAACGCAATAAAAGTCTCATATATTTTTACAGACTTTGAAACACTCGCGTCAGCTAAACACTTTTCTAAATTTCTGCTGTCTTCTGCTGCTTTCCAAAAGCTATCATTTATCGAAAAGTGTGCAAGAATTATGATATATGAAATAAAACATACCGCCACATAAAGCGGATGTGAAAAAAGCTCCAGCTTTCTGTGCCTTATCACAATAAACGCAGTGTTTATAAGAAGAGGAACACTTAAACACAGTAAATCAAGCATCACCTCTGTCAAAAATCTTGTTTTTCTTTCCTTTTTTGAAAAGGGTAAAAGCTCATTTATCTCGAGGCTTCTAAATACTGCAATGGATAGCATAAACAGAAATCTGGCAAATATAAACCCCAACATGCCGCACAGCGTTGTCACAAGTAATACGATAAATGCCAAACCGATATGCCCCGGTGAACTGGATAACCATATCTTTTTTCTCTCAAAATAATCCCTGATCATTACTCATCACCACTTTCTTTTATTATCTCTTTCTTCTGTACGTAGTACATGATTTCTTTAAGCTCTGCATATCTCATATGCTGCCTGATTTCATGATTAATTTTTGCGGTTATTTTTGCTTCATCATATCTTATCAGCAATTCGTTCGAGCTTTCGCTTAAACGCCCTCCGACTACAAGCTCCTTCGGTATCCTCTCAAGCAGTGTCTTATCCCCGGAAACAAGTCTGTAGGAATCCCTAAGCTCATCCAGCGAACCGTAATAGAATTTGCTTGTGGTATTGTCTTTCTTTTGCAGCCATAAAATATAATCTGCGAAATGCTCAAGCTCCTCGACCAGATGTGTCGCATAAATTATGCATTTATTTTCATCTGCTGCAAGCTCCCTTATGGTTTCATAAAATTTATCACGAAATTCAACATCCAGATTTCCCGTAGGTTCATCAAAAAAGTACACCTGCGCATCATAGCTCTGTGCAAATGCAAGCTGCAGCAGTATCTTCTGCCCCTGCGAAAAATCCGAGGCATTCATAATATCCTTTTTACTTTTAGAAATTCTAAGAGGTACGCCAACAAAATCGATAAGACCATACTGCTTAAGAAGAGCCTCATATTTTTTCTGATTAAATCCGTCGTAATATCTGCCGTAATATTTTCCTATCGAGATAGCAGATATTTTTTCCATAAACGGCAATTCACTAAATACATAAGCTATTTTCTTCTTGTATTCCTTCTCATCCGTCTGCAGACACACACCGTCTATCACAATCCCGGTGTCTGTCAAATCAGACTCTTTCATCCCCATAAGAACAGAAAGAAGTGTTGACTTGCCACAGCCGTTCTTTCCTATCACACCTACAATGCTTCCACCCGGCACTTCAAATGAAATATTGTCCAGCTTGAATTTGTCAAATGTTTTACTGACATTTCTGACTATCAGTGCATTATTCATAAGCTACTCCTTTGTATGCAAATGACATTTTTTACTTAGCCATTTATTCACTTGCGATTTAGTCATTTTGCGTTTTTTGCCCCGCCTGTTATATACACAGTATATACAGTTATATACAGACTGTCAATATACTTTTATCCCTATATATTTTCAATTTTATTCTCTTGTACTACCGGTAAAATATGCAAGTGATATGGTGTAGTTCGTTTAAAACTGTTATACTAGGATATATCAGAAAATAAGTACAATCTACAGGAGGATTATCATGATAATAAAAAACGGCATTGTAGCAGACCCTGCTTCAGGTCTCTACGAACATATGGATATACTTGTAAAAGATGGAATAATAGTAAAAATAGCACCTGACATCTCATGTGCGTCAGACGCTGCTGCAACTGAAAAAGAAGAAATAATAGATGCATCCGGAATGATTGTCGGACCGGGACTTATCGACACACATGTGCATTTCCGTGATCCGGGCTTCACATACAAGGAGGATATCCACACCGGTTCCCTGGCTGCCGCGAAGGGTGGCTTCACAACTGTTGTATGCATGGCAAACACAAAGCCTACAGTTGACAATGTGGATACTCTAAAGGACAACCTCACACGTGGAAAGCAGGAAAAAATCCGTATGTATCAGGCCGCTGCAATATCGCACTCCCTCAAAGGACAGGATGAGGTTGACATGGCAGCTTTAAAGGAAGCCGGAGCATGTGGCTTTACCGATGACGGCATCCCGCTTACAAATGCTGCTTTCTGCTACAGAGCCATGCAAAATGCTGCAAAGCTGGATATGCCGATAAGTCTCCATGAGGAGGACCCTGCATTTATCAAAAACAACGGCATCAACCACGGAAAAGTATCTGACGCTCTCGGTATCTACGGCTCACCATCCATCGCTGAGGAAGCCCTTGTCGCAAGAGACTGTCTGCTTGCGCTGCGCAGTGGTGCTGATGTTGTAATACAGCACATCAGCTCCGGTGTATCTGTTGATATAGTCCGCACCTACAAAAGGCTTGGTGCAAGGCTCCATGCCGAGGCCACTCCTCATCACTTCACGCTGACTGAGGATGCTGTCTTAGAGCACGGCACCCTTGCCAAGATGAATCCGCCTCTTCGCACTGAAGCAGACCGTCAAAAGATTATAGAGGGACTTATCGATGGCACAATAGACCTTATCGCAACAGATCATGCGCCTCACAGCGCCGAGGAAAAATCAAAGCCTGTAACCGAAGCACCAAGCGGTATCATCGGTCTTGAGACATCTCTTGCTCTTGGTATCACAAGCCTTGTCAAACCGGGCCATCTGAGCATGCTTGAGCTTTTGGAAAAGATGACTATCAATCCTGCCAGACTGTACCACATGCCTTACGGTACTATCTCAGAGGGTGCTGCTGCAGATTTTGTCATCTTTGATCCTGACGAAAAATGGGTACCATGCGAATATGCATCAAAATCATCAAACACACCTTTTACCGGCATGGAACTGACCGGTAAGGTTAAGTACACCGTATGCGGTGGAAATGTGATTTATTCGGATAAATAAATTGTGTATGCACTATTAAAAAAGCAGATTGTGAACGCATGTGTTCACAATCTGCTTTTTTCTACTTCTCCACCAGCTCCAGGCAGTCTCCATAGTGTCTCTGCAATGCATTCAAGTCCATGATCATCACATAAAATACTCTGCCATTGTGCACTGAATCCACTATCCTGCCATGGTCGAGCACTGAAATATATGTGCCGTCTGCTTTTCGCATATGAAAGAAAATATAATCATTTGAGTGTCCTCCGTTAATCTGCGACCATATGCTTTTTTGACAGCTTTCCTGTTCATCCGGGCGTATCAGATTGCAGAAGCTCTTACCTGTATATGCAAGCAGCTCATCCATATTTTTACAGCCTGTAAGCCTAAGCAGCTCACTGTTTGCAAGCAGAATCTCATCATTTTCTTTATCTGCCCTGTAAACAATGAACGCTCCCGGCATATTGTCAATAATATCCTTCACGGCAAATCCAAGCTTCGCACGGCTCTTTATACGCTCCCCCTCACGGTATGCCATGCAGCCGTTCTTCCCACGCATTTTCACCTCATAAAGTGCCATATCCGCACACCGCATGAGCTGTGAACGGTCATCAGCCAAAACAGGATACTCCGCAAAGCCCAGTGAAATGGTAAATGTATGTTCTTCACCTTTACAATAAAATTTCTTGGTTTCTCCTGTAAACTTCTTAAGAAAAGGCTTAACCTCCTCTACCGTGCAATCCGGCATAAAAATGCTAAACTCATCGCCTCCGTTTCTGCCTAGTATAACATCCTTTGAAAAATATTGCTTCATGCTCTCTGCAAGCTTCTGCAGTGCACCATCACCTGCCGCATGTCCATACACATCGTTGACCAGCTTGAAATCGTCAATATCAAGCATTGCCACAACACAATGCTTTTGCGGATTCTGTCTCATATATTGCTCAACCTGCTCATCAAAACCGTGCCTGTTGTAGATACCGGTCAGTGCATCGGTCACAGCCAGTCTCTTGAAATTCTTCCTGTTCTCATTGATTGAAATCAACGCTGCTGTAAGCCCTGCCAAAAGCAGGACAATAACTCCACCTCCGATGAACAGATATAGCAGATATCTGTTATTGTAAAACCCACTCTTGGGTAAAATCTCAAGCCTCCACTTGTCTCCATACACGTTAAAGTCATATATCACCGGATCGTTCAACTCTTCCTTTGAACCGTAAACCCACTCATACGTATCATCCCACGGCGAAGCAAACTTCTGCAGACTGTACTTATATCCAAAACTGGAAAGAGCCTCTACAGATTCAGAAAAAATTTCCGGAACCTTCAGTATAACAATTGTGAAGCCCCAAAAGCTCTTCTGACCATTTTCATTCTCCAAATAAACCGGATTGCGCACTGCTATACCATATCCGCCCTGCTTCAGCTCCAATGGTCCCTGCATTATTACAGTGTCATTATCCCTCGCATAGCGCGAAATCTCTCCCCTGTCACTATCATTTATCAGATCAATCTTACTGGATTCATTACTCTCCTCTGGATATATTTCAGTCACAACTCCATTCGGTGCTATCTGTATACTCTGAATCGAATCGTCCATCATATTTGCTGCAATATCATAAAACCTATTTATATTTCCATCACCACTTATGACAACCTGCTTTAAGCTATCGGTAACTCCTATTCCCTCCATAAGCTCGCCATATATACGCTCCGTATATGTCATCGCATTGAGCTTTGCATTTGTCCTGTTCTGCTGTTCCTGACTCTTGCCGACTACATATATAGCGCCGATTAACGCACACATGCCCAATATAAATACCACTGCCGGAACAATGAATCTCTTTTTTAGCTTTTTCATTTGTATCACTTTCTAAAATCAATGTCTATCTGTTCTATATGATTTTAATATTATAGCTCTACGATAAGAAAATGTCTATAAATTTACTTAGTTCATATCAATATTTTTCAGTTGCTCACCCGCTCGAGGAGGCAAATACTTTCTACGTGCGTCGTATGAGAAAACTGATCAAATGCCTGCCACTTCATGAGTTCATACTTCTCTTCACAAAGTATCTTCAAATCCCTTGCCAATGTTGCCGAATCGCAGCTCACATATACAATCCTCTCCGGTGACATCGCAAGCATTGTGTCCAGACACTTCTCATCACAGCCCTTTCTTGGAGGGTCAACGACTATCACATCCGGGCGAAGCATATCTGTATGTCCGGTGGATGCTGTATCATCAGTGATTTTCTCATTTTTCTTTGCATTTTCATAAAACTGTGGCAACACCTCCTCAGCCTTTCCTACGAAAAACTGTGCATTTGTGATGCCATTGAGCTTCGCATTGTTTTTGGCATCCTCGATTGCCTGAGGCACTATTTCCACTCCGTACACCTGCTTTGCCTTCTGTGACAAAAAGAGCGATATGGTACCGATACCACAGTAGAGATCCCAGACATTTTCATTTCCTGTGAGCCCTGCAAATGCGAGTGCCGTGCTGTAAAGCTTTTCTGTCTGCTTTGGATTTACCTGATAGAACGACTGTGGCGAAATCTGATATGTGATGCCTGTCCCCTGTGGTGTGAAATCAGGGTAAGAAAGCAGATGGATGGTGTCCTCAATATATGGTCGGCCCCATATGCAGACCGTCTTTTTGCCGAGGATGACATTTGTGTTTTCCTTGTTGATATTGTAGGAAATCGAAGTCATTCCATCGATTTTTGAAAGTCTTTCGCACAGTGTATCCGCTGCTCGGCGTTTTGCTTCAAGACTGTCCCCATTTATCACAAGACACACCATAATCTGCTTTGATGTAAATCCATATCTGATAAGCACATGGCGCACGAGCCCTTTGTGTGTATTCTCGTCATACGGTGTGATGCCGCACTCATTCATCCATTCCTTTATGATGTCGAGTATCTCTTTGTTTTGCGGCACCCCAAGCCTGCAGTCCTCAACCGGGATGATATTGTGGCTTCGCGATGCATAAAAGCCTGTCACTATATTGCCATCCCTGTCATATCCCACCGGAAACTGTGCCTTGTTGCGGTAGCGGTATGGATTGTCTGCGCCAACAGGCGGCTGCATTTTACTGTCCAGCTTTGCCTCGGAAAATCCACCTATACGCATGAGATTGTTGCGCACCTTATTATTTTTAAATTCAAGCTGCTTTTCATAGGAGAGCGCCTGTATCTGGCAGCCGCCACATCTCTTGTGCAGCTCACATTGCGGCTCAACGCGAAAAGTGGAAGGGGTCTTAATCTCTTCCACTCTTGCGTAGCCATAGTTTTTCTTTAATTTTGTTGCGCGGGCTGTTATGACGTCACCAATCAGTGCATCCTTTACGAAAAAGGTCATGCCATCATAATGTCCGATACCCTCGCCATCTGTTCCCATATCTGTTATTTCAAGTTCAAATATGTCATTTTTTTTCATGCTTTTCTCTTCTTTATTTTATATATAATTACTCTTTATAATGTTTGTATCCGGCGCAAGCTTTCACACCAAAAATCACACCATAGCTATATTAATATCGTCCGCTTTTTACACACTTGTTCTGCGGAAATTTGTCTCCATAAATCTATTGTAGCCCTGCCACTTTGTATCGTTTTCAGGCACATTTACAAGCAGCTCTCTGAAGGTCTCCATCTTGGCATCTATGTTGTCTGCAAAGCTAAGTGCAAGTGCCTCGACAAGTGCCGGCTTTTTCGGAGAGCCAAACTCAAGCTCGCCGTGGTGGGCAAGTATGCAGTGCTTCAGCTCGTTTGCGAGCACTACCGGGAAGCCGTCGATGCTCTTAATCGCATCGCCTACCCACTCTGCACCAATCATGATATGTCCGAGGAGCTGACCAGCGTCTGTATAGTCATTCTCCGGGAAAGTAGAAAGCTCCTTTAATTTTCCGATATCATGGAAAATAGCTGCTGTAAGAAGTAGGTCACGGTTTAAAACCGGATACATTTTTGCAAAATAATCACAGTTCTTCGTCACACCGAGTGTATGCTCCAAAAGACCTCCTACAAAGCCGTGGTGCACGCTCTTTGCGGCTGAATGGAACTTGAAACGACGCTCAAACTCCTTATTGTCAAAAAAGCTATGTAAGAGCTGTGACAGGTACTGATTCTTTACAGAGCCGATAAAGCCCATGAGTTCCTTATACATGACCTCGACATCCTTATCGCTGACCGGCAGATAATCCGCAGGGTCATATTCTCCCTCGTTTACCTTTCTCGCACGCTTTATGGAACACTGCAAATTGCCCTGAAAGCTTGTGATATCACCGGTTATGGCTATGTAATCCATTGCATCAAATTCCTCAATGCCTACTGAGCCCACATCCCATATCTTGGCATCCAGCGTACCTGTCTTATCCTGCAGGATAACATTGTCATAAGGCTTTCCGCTTTTGGTCATGGCTGTCTGCTTGCTCTTGCATAAAAAAATCTCATTGATTCTCTCTCCCTCGCGGAGAGTTGAAATATACTTCATATATCCTCCTAATTTCGGCTAATTCATCACTCCGATTTTCACCTGACAGGTAATCTCCGTGTAGCCGTTGCTTCCTTTTCTCTTTACTTTCAGATTGCAGGTATCCTCAGGCTTTTGCTTCATAAGCTGTGTGTTGTACGCGGACACATTCGACACCTCTGTATTGTTTACCGCAACTATCACATCTCCGCTTTGAAGCCCCGAGACAAATGCCGGTGAATCCATGGTAACCTGCTTTATATAAACACCCTTTGGGATGTTATATCTGTTTGCTATTTTTTCTGTAACTGTAGTACAGGTGATGCCTATGTACGGCACATCCGCGCCGCTCTCGAGCTTTTCAATGACAGGTGACAGGTCGCTTATGCTGACAGCCGTGAGCGTATTGTTTTCCTCCGCCGGATTGAAATCCTGCAGCGAAAGCCCTATGACCTGACCATCTGTATTAATCAGTATACCGCTCTGTAACTTGTTGCTTGCAATATCTGTGGTGAGCACCGAGTAATTGTTGTCCTGCGCCGACAGCTCGTTGGTTGTTGACGTTACAAGACCTGTGAGAATGGCATAGTTTGCCTCAAGCGCAATGACAGATGCTCCTCTTGAAACAATATTTGAATTACCAAGCTCCGCAACCGCTATAGCCCTTATTGTGGCGTCGTCCAGAAGTGACTTATCCACGGAAATGATTGCTATACCTGTATTGCTGTCATACTTGACCAGCGCAGCATCAGCCATCATGTCGTTTACAAAGGTTACACTAAGCTTATCCGCCTTATCCACTACATTTTTCTCTGTCAGAATGATTAGCTGCTTTCCATTGTCCCTCAGTATCACTCCCACTCCCTGACCCTCGGTCTCATAGGAATTATTGAAAATATCAGTGGCATCTGTCACACCCGTGACTCCTACTACAAATTTCGTGGCCGAAGTGCCCACTCTGTAGAGCTGGTTCTGCACTGCCTGATAATCTGCGAGTGTAGGCTGATAGGTCTGCGAAGACGGCTCCGAAGAAGTGCCGGACTCTGTGCTTTGTGTACCATTTTCACTATATGCATCACTGCTGTCATCTATGCCTGACTGCTGTGTGGCTGTCTGCACATCATTATTATTTTTTCCATCTGAAGCTTTTTTTGATTGTCTGTTGATAACCGGCAGAAATATAGCAAAAACAATGCTTGCAGCCACTGCAAATGCAACTCCGCAGAGGGCTGCTGTGCCTGCTTTTTTTGCAAGTCTTTTTTTATTCAGCGGTTTATCCTTTATCTTTTCTCTGATAAATTGCTCCATATTGTCACCCTGATTAGATGTCTTTAGTTACTATCTTACATTATATTCTGAATTATATTGCGTTGCAACCATATTTTTTGAGTACTGCCTTTGAATACGGGCTTGCGGCATGTACCCGCCGGACTGCTGCACTGCTCCCAACGGTGCTACGCTGCGTGACTAAGATTCTGTATGGATTATGCATTTACTTTTTCTATACATGACGAAACCGTCGCTACTCGCCTTCCATGGCTCGATAGCTCCTTGCCCCGGCATCCATGCCGTGGCATTTCTGTGTTATGAGCATAATCCTACAGTATCTAAGCCACTGCGCTATTCGCACCGGTGGGAGCAGTGCAGCAGTCCGGCGGGTACATGTCGCAAGCCCTTACTTTCTGGCTCATTTAACAAACTGGTTTGTTATATATTAAACTTTATGTTATCATCTTGTAATTATCATTTAATACATATTTATTATGGTTTTTTTGAAGATTTTCAGCTATAATATGATAAGCTATACAGTAAATATGAATTTAATATTCAACTACCGAAATATAAGGATATAGAAATGAATAAAAAAGTTTACAAAACATTGGAATATAACAAAATCCTCACCATGCTAAGCAGCTACGCAGCATGTGATGAGACAAAGAAGCGGTGTCTTTCGCTTGAGCCTATCACCGATTTATACGAAATCAGACATCTGCAGACCACCACTGCCGATGCACTAAGCCGCCTGTACAAGGACAGCGGAGTGTCCTTCGTTGGCATACACAATGTACATGCTTCCCTAAAGAGGCTTGATATCGGTGGTGCACTGAATACGACCGAGCTTCTTCGCATCTGCAGTCTTTTGGAGGTTGCAAAGCGCGTGAAGGCCTATGGCAGAAGCGGCATGGACAATGAGAAGCAGGATTCTCTCTCCGGTCTGTTTGCAGGGATTGAACCGGTTTCTGCGCTCTGCGATGAGATTAAGAGGTGCATTTTATCTGAGGAAGAGATTGCCGATGATGCGAGTCCTGAGCTTTTTAAGATAAGAAAGAGCATACGCGGCATGAACGACAGAATCCATGCGCAGCTCACCAAGCTCATGAACAACAGCACAACAAGGACATATCTGCAGGATGCGGTTGTGACCATGCGCGACGGCAGATATTGTCTGCCTGTAAAGGCTGAGGCAAAGGGCAATGTACCCGGCATGATGCACGACCAGTCATCTACCGGCTCTACCCTTTTTATCGAGCCGATGGCTGTCGTCAATTTGAATAACGAGCTCAAGGAGCTTTTCATAAAGGAGCAGGAGGAGATTGAAAAAATCCTTGCAGCGCTCAGCGACAAGGTTGCCATGAATGCGGCTGCCTTGGAGCAGGACTATGAGATTCTTTCAGAGCTTGACTTCATTTTTGCAAAGGCAAATCTGGCTAAATCATATAACGGTGTGGCACCGGAGTTCAACACCGAGGGACATATCAATATCAGAAAGGGCCGTCATCCGCTTTTGGATGCTAAAAAGGTGGTCCCTATAGATGTACGGCTCGGCGAGGACTATAAGCAGCTCATCATCACCGGACCAAATACCGGCGGTAAAACTGTTTCTTTGAAAACGGTCGGCTTGTTCTGTCTGATGGGACAGTCCGGACTTCACATTCCTGCCGGAGACCGCAGTGAACTGGCTGTATTTCATCAGATTTATGCAG
>OHSO01000041.1_pt1 | contig 72265 bp, 66 predicted proteins | sample 1578651 | NCBI WGS metagenome assembly OHSO01 (sample SAMEA3879524, study PRJEB24766) | human gut metagenome | biome: human-associated habitat; feature: feces | place: USA | collected 1985/1987 | reverse complement strand
TCTCTTTGCCCATTTTATTTGAACTTTTTTATTCAACTTAGTTCAGGGCAATACACTCTGGATATCCTCAAACTGCATCAGTTGCAGATTATCAAAGGTACATGTATGGCGCGACAATACTCAGAGGCGTCTTTTCATCTTTTCAGTGTCGAAGAGTATATCGAATTGATAGGAGAGTACTTGCCATTACTGCGCAAAGATATAGTTCTGGAGCGCTTTCTTAGCCAGTCACCTGGAGAGATGCTTCTGGCCCCGAAATGGGGATTGAAGAATCATGAGTTTGTACATCTTCTTAACAAATATCTCGAGGAGAACAACATTTGTCAAGGAAGCAAGGTGGTGTAATCATCCTGACTGAGCAGTTGCTCGACAGTTCTGCTTCTGTGCTTGCGCATATAATTGTCAATCATCAACACGTATTTCGTTTGGAAGATTTTCCGCTCGAGCGCCTTGTTCGTAATCCACATGATTTTTGCGATGTGTAAATCTCTTTCAAGCTGAGTGCGCTTGTCTATATTTGACAGGGGATAAAAACTGAGTAGGTAGAAAACCATTGCATCCGGTACAATGTATGCGCGGGTCATGCTTGTACGTTGTTGGTATGAATAGTACTTTTTGTACAATGGGTAGTTGATACCAAGATATTTGTCCAGACAGATACCGATACTCTTGTTGCCAATGATGACACTTTGGTCCAAAGCGCCTATTTGGGCGTAGACCTTGGGAAGTGGTATGTTGGGCAGGCTTTTGCGTAGTCTGGAAAAACTCTTGCTGAAATCCTTGTTCAAGTCATCCATATCAGCAAACTCGGCTTCGGTGTCAGATATGAGAATCTGTAGTGTGGAGTCTTGGTAAAATCTTAGGTATTTGGAACTTATGTCAGGCTCAACCACCTCGCCAATCTGCAATACTTTTTCTATGAGAGTACGTGTCTCTACAGGGTATTCTGTGTTCATTTCCTGCAAGGCAGAATAATCACCGGTTGTGAGATACCGGCTTTGCAATCTGTCATATCTGGCAATCGTGATGTTGCCCTTTTGAAGGTCATCTTCAAAAGGTTTAATCTTTGGTTCGCATGAAACGAAGAGCAAAACTGACAGTAATATGGTGGCGATACGGTTTCTCACTTGCTAATTCTCCCTTATTCACTTGCAAAAATAGTAAAAAAATGAATAAAACCAAAGGCAATGTATAAAAAATATAAAAAGCAGCCCAATAAATCTGCATATTTATTAAAAACCGTTATACTTCTGCGTGGTAAGTATGTCACGATTTATGCTAAGTGCGCGAAATGGTCTTGTTACAGATAACGGCAGCCTCTTTGTTGGGCAGGCAATGCAATATATAGAATGGCGTTTTTTCTATTACCTGGGTAATATTTCTTATAATGTCATCGTAGATATTCTCGTCCCACCTGATGCTTGAGCATGCTGGGATAAAGTTTACCAGTGCATCTATAGGGGATAATCGGTCTATGCTGTTTTGCGGAGCACGGTCAATTTGAGTTATTGCTCCTAAATGGGCTTTGATATTGCGGTAGCATGGAGTCTTGCCACTCCAAGGACTTCCATAGATTACGGGAACGTTGTCTATAATTCTGATAATGGGGTTGTCATCATTCATCAGGTCGCAGTTTGGAAGGTGTTTGAGCCACATGCTGACCTGTGTGCTCTTTCCGGTACCGCTTTTAGCGATAAATGCATATCCATAACCGTTTTGCCTTACCAGGGATGCGTGTATTAATAAGGTGTTATATTTGCAACTGGCAAAAGCAAAAGCAATCATGATGGCATTGTTCAGACCGAAACTACGCATGTCATAGTTGCCGTTGAGTGCGCACTGGCAGACGGAAAACTTTTTGTTGGCAATCAATAGGCAACAACTATTTCCATTAATGTCTTTGATGATAAATTGGTGTCTTCCATCATTTGTCTGGTCGACTATGATGTTGCCATTGCCAGTGTCAATAGTCTTTATGCGTACCCGTTCACTTTTTGCAATGGGTGCGGTCTTGTCATCTATGGTAAGCTCAAATAGGTTGTCCTCTTTGGAGGGTTCGACAATCTCAAATGGAGAAAAAGAGGGTAGTAGAGACAAATTATTAAGCCCATCCTCTTTGAAGATGAGCTTAATAGTCAGCTCGGCTATCGAGAACCAGTAGTTGCTGTTCATAGTTCGGGAAGTCGTACTTTATTTATCCTTTTTCTTGTTCTTCTTTGCTTTCTTTGTCTTCTTGGTTGGGCTTTCGGCTTGTTGCTCTTCGTCTGATTCTATTGCCTTGAATTGGAACTCGTTGGCGCCTACATATTTCAGCTCATATTTCCCGTTCTTGGCATACTTCTTCTTGAGCTTGGTAAACTGCTTCTCTATATTCTTGAGTTTGGCATCAAAGAAAATTACGCACACTCTCGCAGGCATTCCTTGGTCCGAAAGGTGCTGACTCAACTGTTTTGAATATAAGTCCCGGTTCTCCAGAAAATGGCTTTTGTGCTCGATAGTTACATCTTTAACCAACTGTATATCTGTAAAATATACCGTTGAATCATTAAATGATGCAGAAAAACCAAATGCATAAATGTCACTCTTCTTGTTGGCAGCGCTTATATTATCTGAAACAATTGCGCATATCAGAATAAGTGTAATGGTAATAATTTTGTTCATTGTTCTTTCTTTTATCTTCCTAAATAACTCTTTAGAAGTTTACTCTTTGTATTATTTCTTAATTTACGTATAGCCTTTTCTTTGACTTGTCTTACCCTTTCACGAGTCAGCCCACACTTTGTGGCGATTTCTTCAAGGGTCTGTTCTGCTTGATTGATGCCAAAAAATGATTTGATGATGATGCGCTCCCTGTCATTGAGAACACTCAATGCTCTGCAAATCTCTTCTCTTAGAGATTCCGCAACCAGTTCATTGTCTGCTTCTGCACCCTCATCACTTGCAATAACGTCAAGTAGGCTGTTGCCTTCGTCGTCATTTATTGGGGCATCAACCGAAACGTGTCTTCTGGTTGCCTTGAAGGCATCTTCGATTTTATCTTCCGGCATATTCAGCTCATCGGCCATTTCGTTGAGACTCGGACGGCGCTCGTGCTCTTGTTCGAAAACGCTGGATGCGTGGGATATTTTATTGACAGCTCCAACTTGATTGAGCGGGAGCTTTATCATATTGCTCTTTTCGGCTATTGCCTGCAGTATACTTTGTCTAATCCACCACACAGCATACGAAATGAACTTGAAACCTCGGGTTTCGTCAAATTTTTCGGCAGCCTTGATGAGTCCCACATTGCCTTCATTGATAAGGTCGGGGAGACTCAGTCCCTGGTTCTGGTATTGTTTGGCCACAGAAACGACGAATCTTAGATTGGCTTTGGTGAGCTTTTCCAATGCTTTATGATCGCCCTTTTTGATGCGCTGAGCCAGCTCGACCTCCTCTTCAACCGTTAGCAATTCCTCACGGCCGATTTCTTGCAGATACCTGTCAAACGAGGCGTTCTCGCGGTTTGTTATTGATTTTGTGATTTTCAGTTGTCTCATAAAGCTATTGTTTGTCACTTTTCTGCAAATGTAGTATTTTTGCTTTATATATGCAAGTATTTTCGTTTTTATTTAACAAAATGGACGCAACTCTGAGCTTGTCTGGCTTGGAGTTGCGTCCATTATACTCGTTGGTAACTGAATTGTTATATATCCTAATTTACTTCTATTGCAAAGTAGTCACGTTTGCCAGTGGGCCATATACCTTTTATATAAAGTACAGGGTCCTTGCTTGTCGATGCCTTCTTGACAGTCTCTTGCAGGTCGTTGATGGCCTTTATGGGAGTGTCGTTGGCCTGAAGGATAATGAATCCTTTTTCAATTCCCTTCTTCTTCAGCGGCCCATCGGTCACCTTGATTACTTCGAGACCATAGTTGATGCCAAGTTGTTCCTTTGTATCTTTGTTGACCGGTGCAAACGAACCGCCCAATACATCCAAGTCTGCAGTCTTTACCACTTTGGTTGTACCTTGCGCATTCTTGAGAGTGACGGTCTTGGTCACTTTCTTCTTCTTGTGAATGTAGGTTACGCTGAGCTTGTCACCTGGACGCTTGTTGGCCATATGCTCCTGGAGTTCAGCCATCTTGCCAATCTTCTTTCCATCGATACTTATGATGACATCGCCTTCCTCAAGTCCGGCTTCTGCGCCAGCGCCGTCGGGATCCACCTTAGACACATAGACACCTTCGTTTGTGCCGAAATCAGCATCTTTGCCACTGTCTTTGAGCGCGTTGATCTGGTTCAGCAGGTCGCCACCGGTGATTCCGAGATATGCACGCTGAACGGTTCCATATTCTTTCAAGTCGCTTACCACTTTGTTCATGATGGTGGTAGGTATGGCAAAACCATAGCCAGTAAACGAACCAGTCTGAGAATATAGCATGGCATTGATACCGACCAATTCTCCCTTGGTATTGACCAGGGCGCCGCCGGAATTACCGGGATTGATGGCCGCATCGGTCTGTATGAAACTCTCCACGCCATTCTGCTGGGCATACAGCGAGCGTGCCTTGGCGCTTACGATACCTGCTGTCACAGTATTGTTCAATCCATAGGGATTACCTACGGCTATCACCCATTCTCCCACCTTCAGCTTGTCGGAATCGCCAATGGGGAGGGTGGGTAAATCCTTGCCGTTGACCTTAATCAGTGCCAGGTCGGTAGAGGGGTCGGTGCCGATGATGCGTGCCGAGAACTCGCGGTTGTCATTCAGGGTCACAGTCAGTTCGTCGGCTCCGTTAACCACATGATTGTTGGTAACGATGTAGCCGTCGGAAGAGATTATGACACCAGAACCGGTAGCTTGCTTCTTAGGGGTCTGGATCTGCTGCTTGCGCTTGCCTCCGTTGCCCTGGCCGAATCCGAAGAAATCGCCAAAGAAATCATCGAATGGAGAGCTTGGAACTTCCACCGTCTGCACCTTGGAGTTCTGCACATATTTTATATGTACTACCGCCGGCAATGATGTCTCGGCGGCATAAGTTAAATCTACCGGCTGGCCAGCAATGGCTACACTGGCTGGTGTGGCATAGGCTTTGATGAAAGAGCCAGCAGAGAGAGCTATGGCAACAATGCTCAAGGCCCCAAAAAGATACTTTGAATACGTTTTCATACTCGTTTGTTTTTAATCTTATGTTTATTTTGTTCTTTCTTTTGGTTGAGGTTGTCAATCCTCTTTGTAATTATATCTGCAAATATACTCCCAAAGTTTGTGAAACTGCCATTTTGGCAGTCTGCTTTATTTCAATTTAACACTTTTATTTGCCCACTTAACGGCTATTAAGCGCCATCATCACGATTTTTACATCTTTTTATTATCCTTGTCAATGCTGTTTTTGGAGGGCTGGGGCATAAGAATGGCAAGCTATTTGGCTGATAAACGAGGTAAAAAGTGATTTTTTTGAAGTATAGTTGTGGTTTTTCATGAAAAAAATCTAATTTTGCAGAAAGAAAGGCAGTTTCCCGGCCCTGCCGCTGGCTCTCTTGCGAGGGCGAGAGGAAAGTCCGGGCAACGCAGAGCGCTCCACTTCCGAAAATAGAAGCTATTGGTGACAGTAGGGGAAAGTAGAAGAAAATAACCACCATGATACTATATGTTGTTTCGACAGCGTATGTGTCGGGAAAGGGTGAGAAGGTAGTGTAAGAGACTACCAGTCGGCGGGTGATCGTCGAGCTGTACTTCCTGGAGGTTGCAAGTTCATGTAAACCGTCGTCTGAAAGCTGCTCGCTTGATGTCTTTGACAACGGCGGAGGGTAGAATGCTTGAGCTGTGAGGTGACTTGCAGACTAGATAAATGACAGGGCTCCACTTGTGGATACAGAACCCGGCTTATCAGGAAACTGCCTTTCTTTTAATCTTTAGATTTATTACTGATAAAACGAACATTGATATGGCAAATATCGAACTTCCCGATTTCATGAGCTATAAGGACAAGTTTTCGAATAGCAAGTTTGTTGAAAAGATTCAGCGCGTGGCCAAGCGTGCCGGTGCCAAGTTGGTTTACGTGGCATTGATTTTGTTTTATACCTTGCAGAGCGATAAGGTGTCGCTCAAAGACAAGGCAATGATTGTCGGCGCGCTCGGATACCTTATTTCTCCTTTGGATGTGGTGCCCGACGCGATCCCTATAGCAGGATTGGGCGACGACCTCGTTGTGTTGCTCTATGTGCTTCATAAGATTTGGGGCGAAGTGTCCAAGGATGTCAAGGACAGGGCTAAGGCCAAGCTGGCTACCTGGTTTGACGGAGATGAAACCTCGAAGATTGACGACCTGTTCCGCGACGACCCCACAGACACCCCTGTATAGAATTATTTCTAACAGCCATAGCCACAAGCCGTTTCCATGCTTGTGGCTTTTTTCTGTCCCTACGTTTGGAGGGGCATTTCCGGCAAGGGCCACTCCTTGTCCTTTTGACCGTAAGTCAACCTGTCTGGCGCAGTTTCTCTTGTCTATGATTTTTCTTATGGGCAGATAATAGTTTTTTGCAAGTTGTGAAACGGATGATTCTAATCATGCAATGAATAGATACAAGTTTGCAAAGAGTAAATCAAGTCTTGCAATATAGAATTATGTGATTATGACCGTCTTTGTCGGGTGGGAGAGTCATTTCCACTCCTTGGGTAGATTGTCGTCGATGGCTCGTTGCTTCGATATGGGGGCTGTTGATATCCTGGAAGGCAAGGACCGTTGGCGTATGAGGGTCTTGGGGAAAAAATAAAACTCCTTATATATGAATAAGGAGTTGTCTTGTGCTTGTCTGATAAAAGTGGTGTGGTGTCCTATCGTTATGGCATGCTGTCTCGGGTTGCTTCTGGCATGGCCGTAACTGTGGGCGGGATGGGGGAGTATGGTGGCCTTGTCATTTGGTAGTAACTGGCAGCTTGGCCTTAATCCATCCCAAATATCCCGAATCAAGTTCTATCACTTTGTAACCATGGCCGGCTAATATCCGTGCGGCGGTTTTGCTACGCTTTCCGCTACGGCAGTTGACAGCGATGGTCTGGCTTTTGGGCAACTGCTTAAGGGCTTGTTTCTCAAAGTCGTCTTTGAGCACATCGATATTGATGGCATGTGCAATGTGGCCTTCGGCAAATTCGGCTGCAGTCCGCACATCCAATCTCACAATAGACGTGTCGGCAATGGCTGTTGCAAATTCTTCTGCGGGTAAACTGCGGAAGGTGCCGTTCTGGGCTTTACATCCCAACAGGCAGCATAGCATGGTCAGGAGTGTCATATATCTGTTCATTATTAATTATAGATAAATATGCGGCGACTATCTCTGTTGAAATAGCCGCCGCTATTGGTTGGTCTTTAATCGTGGTGGCAACTATGTGTCACTTCTCCTTCAGCAGGTTGGTGCTGCGGACGCAACAAGTCGTTGACGGTCTTTACGGGGTTGAATGTATCAAGTGGGACTTCCACAAAAATTGTGTTCCAATCGCTCATGGCTCCATTCCAAAGGCCAGGCAATTCCAGCGCTTTCAGCTCACGGCCGCCCTTACTCTTGCAGCTGATGAAGCCGGTGTTGTGGTCAACGTAGTCGGGCAGATGGAAGTGGTTGCCTTTGTAGTCGCGGGTGGCACAAACCAAGTCAACTGGGTTGAAATGTGTACCCTCGGTAAACATCTTGACATACTCGGGGTTGGACTTGTCTATCTGGCTCGATTCCAATATCTGTAGACTTACGGTGCCGTCTTGGTTGTAAGCCAGGAAAGGACCACCACCAGGCTCGCCTACATTCTTGACTACTCCGCAGACGCGCATCGGGCGGTTGAGTTTGCTTCTCAGATAACTTACCAGTTCGGCATCTTCGAGTTCCTTGATATCGGCACGGCGGCAGCAAAGGTCGCGCTGTACAAAGCGGATGATTTCCTCAAGGTCTTTATGATTGTAGTTGCCGCTGTCGAGCAACTCAAGATATTCAAAAGCCCGCTTTTGGTTTTCAACCAGTACTCCTGCCAATACATTCTTATAAAGTACGGTGTCGCCTTTGAGGCGGTCGGGCACTACGTTGTCTATATTCTTGATGAAGACTACATCGGCGTCAATGTCGTTGAGATTCTCTATGAGGGCACCATGTCCACCCGGACGGAAAAGCAATGATCCATCATCGTTGCGGAATGGGGTGTTGTCTGTATTGACCGCAATGGTATCTGTCGATGGCTTCTGCTCTGAGAATGATACATTAATCTTTATGTCATACTTGGCTTCGTACTTTGCAATACAATCTTCTACTTTTTTGCGGAAGAGCGGGAGATGTTCGTGGCTGACGGTGAAATGGACATTGGCCTCGTCGTTGCTTGCTGCATAGAGTGCGGCCTCAACCAGATGTTCTTCCATAGGTGTGCGAGCGCCGTCGGCATAGGCGTGGAACAAAAGCAGTCCTTTGGGCAGTTGGCCATAATTCAGTCCCTTTTCCTCCAACAGATTGGCAACGACATCTTTATATTTCTCCTCCTTGAGCAGGGCACGTACACCCTTGCCATTATTCTTCTTGCATTGGTCGCACAGGGCTTCACGGAAAGCAAAGTGGGGAATGTTGTCAAAGAACTTGTGTTCAAACTCAGTGGTAGGAGTGTCATATTCGGCTGTAAGGAATCCGAAAAGATCCTTAAACATGCGGCTGGCTGCACCGGATGCGGGCACAAATTTAACTACACGATGTCCGTGAGCCTTGTATTCGTCCCAAGATTCAATGGCATGGTGGCGTTCTACCTCGTCAAGGGCAAGAATGCCTTTTTCGATAGAGGCTGCGGCTTCTAATTTAAGAAATGGAAAGCCCTTCTCAAACTGGTGAAGTTGCCCCATTACTTTTTCTTCGCTTATCCCTCTCTGGGATATCTGGTTAAGATCTGTTTGTGTTAGCATTATCTTTGATATTTTAATAATTATATGACAAATTTAGTCACTTTATTTGATACGTCAAAACCTTTTCCATACTTTTTTGAAACTCGTGCTCAGATAGTTTGCATAATCATTGCAGGCAAGACTATAGTCTGCATTGGAGTGGGGGGCCATGGGGCGACTTCAGAGATATTAATAAAATAAAAGGTAGGGGTTTTCTTTTGTGGTCTCTCCTAAATAGTGTATCTTTGCAACGATTATATAGATTGACAACCAATAGGAGGATAATGTATGAGCAATGAGAAATTTGAGTTTGCCGAAGAAGAGCGTGCTGAAGCGCTGCAGCTTATAGACCAGTTGAGAGAGGCTATTGCCGACTCCTTGTGCGAAGGGGATGAGCAGCATCTGCATCAGTGCTTTATCAAAGCAATGGAAGAGAATAGATTCCAACGGGATATATTCGGATTGAATCCCATTCTCCTTGCCCTTCAAACAGCCAAACTTGCCGTGACGGAAATTGGGCTGAAGCGCGATGGCGTGTTTGCAATTCTGCTTTATTCAAATGTTATTAGTGGCTATGATGACATAGACCATCTGTCAAAGGTCTTTGGCGACAGCGTCGGCTGTATCTTGCGTGGATTGTGTAGGATACATGATTTGTACAAAAAGAATCCTATTATTGAAAGCGAGAACTTCCGCAACCTTCTTCTCTCTTTTGCAGAGGACATGCGCGTAATCCTGATTATGATAGCAGACCGCGTCAATCTGATGCGGCAAATCCGTGATACTTCTAATCTTGACGCAAAGCGTCAGGTGAGCGAGGAGGCCAGTTATCTATATGCTCCATTGGCTCATAAATTAGGTCTGTATAAATTGAAAAGCGAGCTTGAGGACCTCAGTCTTAAGTATCTTGAGACCGATGCCTATTATATGATAAAGGAGAACCTTAATGCTACCAAGCGTTCGCGCGATGCTTACATTGAGCGTTTTATCACTCCTCTAAAGGCTAAACTGGATGAGGCTGGTCTCGTCTATCATATGAAAGGTCGTACCAAGAGCATTCATTCCATTTGGCAAAAGATGAAGAAGCAGCAGTGTGGCTTTGACAAAATATATGACCTCTTTGCCATTCGCATCATACTTGACTCGCCTTTAGACAAGGAAAAGATGCTCTGCTGGCAGACATTCTCCATTGTTACCGATATGTATCAGCCCAATCCCAAACGATTGAGAGACTGGCTGAGTATGCCAAAGTCCAATGGATATGAATGTCTTCATATCACGGTGTTGGGCCCTGAAGGCAAGTGGGTGGAAGTGCAGATACGTACTCAACGCATGGACGATATTGCCGAGCATGGTCTTGCCGCCCATTGGCGCTATAAAGGCGTTAAGAGCGAGGGCAATATGGATACCTGGCTTGCCAGCATCCGTTCGGCGCTTGAAGCCGGTGATGACCTGCAGGTTATGGATCAGTTCAAGATGAACTTGCAGGATGAGGAAGTCTATGTCTTTACGCCCAAGGGCGATCTGTTCAAGTTCTCACAAGGTGCCACCGTACTTGATTTCGCTTATTATGTACATACCGCTGTCGGTAATTCTTGCATAGGTGCCCGTCTTAATGGGCGCATCGTGTCTATACGCGAGACATTGCATTCCGGTGATACGATAGAGATTCTGACGCAAAACAATCAGAGGCCCAAGCCCAGTTGGTTGGGTATCGTAAAGACGCCAAAGGCAAAAGCCAAGGTCAAGTTGGCGCTCAAGGAGACTCAGGCTAAAGAGGGACTTCTCGCCAGAGAAATGCTTGAGCGTAGGTTCAAGAATCGTAAGATTGAGATTGATGAAACGCTTGTTAATATCCTTATCAAAAAGATGGGATTTAAGGAGCGCTCTGATTTCTATAGAAATGTGGCTGATGGGAAACTTGACATCAACACCATTATTGAGAAATATGTAGAGCTGCGCGACCATCAATCTGCTATGGCGCAGCAACGCCAGATTCAGTCTGCGGAAGAGTTCAATTATGATGGTACTGATTTCAAGTCTAAAGGGAATGATGACGATGTCCTGGTAATTGACCGCAATCTGAAAGGCATAGAATATAGTCTGGCAAAATGCTGTAGTCCTATTTATGGTGATGATATTTTCGGTTTTGTCACCATTAATGGTGGTATAAAGATTCACCGCACAGACTGTCCTAATGCCCCTGAATTGAGGAGGCGTTTCGGTTATAGATTTGTAAAGGCGCGTTGGAGTGGAAAGGGCAACTCTCAATATAGCGTAACTTTACGTATTATCGGCAATGACGATATAGGTATCGTAAGCAATATTACTAATATTATATCAAAGGAAGAACGCATTGTCATGCGGAGTATCAATATAGACAGTCATGACGGATTGTTCAGCGGCAATCTGGTCGTAATGATAGATGATACATCGCGCATGGCGAGCCTGATTAAGAAGTTGCAAACAGTAAAAGGCGTTAAGTCGGTGGCCCGACTTTAACGCCTTCGGCTTGATTTCTCATCCACAATTTGTATGCCTTTTTCCGTACACATACCGCGGATGAATACAAGAATGGTATTGTCGAAGATACTCTGAAAGGAGTATTTGTTGTACATGCCCGTTTCGATAATATATGTCATGGCGTTTTGTACAACTTCAGTGATAATGGCAAAGTTGGTTCCTTGCCTGAAGTACCCGTCTTCAATGCCCCATTGGAAAAAATCACTAATGGTCTTTTCGCGCTCCTTACGTCGTTTGGCGTGCATCTCCATTACTGTCTTATATTTGGGTATGTCTATGAAAAACTGTGGATTAATGTGGGAGAATGCGTCAACTTGTATGTAATACGATTCCATCAGGATTTCGACGGCATTGCGCTTTCCTCCTTGGGCATAGTTAAGCAGGTAGGCGTCGATGTGTTCTTCGGTCTCTAATAGACCTTCGTATAACAATTGCTCTTTATCCTGGTAGATTTCATATAGCGTGCGCTTTGAAATACCAAGTACCTTGGCAATGTCATCCATCTTGATTTTCTTGATACCATGCAGGAGAAACTGCTCCATTGCGGTCTTGAGAATCTTGCCTTTAAGTTCCTTTCTGTAAATCGTTTCGTTTGCCATGATGACATTATATATTTTCTAAATGCAAAAGTATAAAAAAAAGATAAAAACTTGTCCTTGTTTGTGGGTTTTTTGTTAACTTTGTCACATTATTATTTCAGATGGTAACATAAATAAACTCTAAGATAAAGATGGTAAAGATTACGAAAGAGGCCGCTTTGGAGTATCACCAAAATGGCAGACCTGGAAAGATTGAGGTTAAACCAACCAAACCATTTCATACTCAAACTGATTTGAGCTTGGCTTATTCGCCAGGTGTAGCATTCCCGTGTTTGGAAATCCAGAACAATCCGGACGATGCATACAAATATACCGACAAAGGTAATTTGGTGGCTGTTATCTCTAATGGTACGGCTGTTCTCGGATTAGGAGATATCGGCGCCCTTAGTGGAAAGCCAGTTATGGAAGGTAAGGGATTGCTATTCAAAATCTACGGAGGTATTGATGTCTTTGATATCGAAGTTGACGAGAAAGACCCGGAAAAGTTCTGTGAGGCAGTTGAGCGCATAGCCCCTTCATTTGGTGGTATCAATCTTGAGGACATCAAGGCTCCCGAGTGTTTCTATATAGAAGAACGTTTGAAGAAAAACCTTGATATCCCAGTAATGCATGACGACCAGCATGGTACTGCAATTATCAGCGCTGCGGGACTGAAAAATGCCTTGGAGGTTGCTGGCAAGGATATTGCCAAGGTGAAAATCGTTGTCAATGGTGCGGGAGCAGCAGCAATCAGCTGTACAAAACTATATGTTGCACTTGGCGCACGCCGTGAGAATATAGTAATGCTTGATTCAAAGGGCGTGATTAATACCGATAGAGTAAAACTGACTCCGCAGAAAGCATTGTTTGCAACCGAGCGCAGAGATGTGCATACTCTGGAAGAAGCTATAAAAGGTGCCGATGTCTTCGTGGGACTGTCCAAGGGCAATGTGCTTACTCAGGACATGATACGTTCGATGGCGAAAAGTCCTATTGTTTTTGCTCTGGCAAATCCTGTGCCTGAAATCAGCTACGAAGATGCCATGGCAAGTCGTCCAGATGTGTTGATGTCAACAGGTAGAAGTGATTATCCTAATCAGATAAACAATGTAATAGGTTTCCCATATATATTTAGAGGTGCGCTTGATGTGCATGCGCGCGCCATAAATGAAGAAATGAAAATGGCTGCTGTACACGCAATAGCTGATTTGGCCAAGCAGCCTGTTCCTGATGTCGTCAACGAGGTATATCACGTAAACGAATTGGAATTCGGTCCTGATTACTTCATACCGAAGCCCGTTGACCCCAGATTGATTACGGATGTTAGTGCCGCTGTAGCTAAAGCCGCTATAGAAAGTGGTGTGGCCCGTCTGGAGATAAAGGATTGGGATGCATATAAGGACCATTTGCGGCAGATGTTAGGTCAGGAGACCAAGCTCACTCGTAATCTGCATGCCACTGCAGCTTTGCATCCTCAACGTGTGGTATTTGCGGAAGGTGGACACCCAACGATGATGAAGGCGGCAGTGCAGGCTCGTCAAGAAGGAATCTGCCAGCCAATCTTGCTTGGTAACCCTGACCGCCTGAATCGCCTGGCCAATCGCTTGAAGCTTGACCTTGCAAATATAGAGATTGTCGATATGCGCGCCGATAAAGAACAGGGCCGCAGAGCTACTTATGCCAAGCATTTGGCAGAGAAACGTGCACGTCAAGGATATACTTTTGAAGAGGCATACGACAAGATGTATGAGCGCAATTACTTTGGAATGTCTATGGTGGAGCAGGGGGATGCCGATGCATTTATAACCGGACTTTACACCAAGTATTCCAATACTATCAAGGTGGCGAAAGAGGTTATTGGAATACGTCCCGAGTACAACACATTTGCCACTATGCATATTCTGAATACTAAGAAAGGTACATATTTTATAGCTGATACGCTGATTAATAGACATCCGGACCAGAATGTGCTTTATGATATTGCCAAGTTGAGCGCTAATGCTGTTAAGTTCTTTAATGTAGAACCCGTCATTGCCATGATCAGTTACTCTAATTTTGGAACGGATGACGCAGGTAGCCCTCAGAAAGTTCATGCTGCAGTGGAGCAACTCCAGAAAGATTTCCCCAACTTGAAAGTGGATGGAGAAATGCAAGTGAATTTTGCTCTGAATAAGGAATTAAGAGACGACAAATATCCATTTACCCGTCTGAAAGGAAAGGATGTCAATACGCTTGTCTTCCCAAATATGAGCAGCGCCAATGGTAGTTACAAACTACTCCAGGCCCTTGATCCTGATGCGGAAATTATAGGTCCGATTCAGATGGGATTGAACAAACCGATTCACTTTACAGATTTTGAGAGTTCGGTGCGAGACATAGTGAATGTTACTGCGGTGGCGGTGATTGACGCGTATGTTCAAAAAATTATAAACAAAAACAAATAAGCAATTATCTTAGAATAAACGGCCATCTGCATTAACTTCGGATGGCCGTTTATGTAATAATTATCTGTTGTCTTTCTCGTGTTGGGCAAGGAATGCTTCTGCACGTTCGAGGTCTTCGGGTGTGTCTATGCCGACAGTCTCAATAGAGGTTGTTCCAACCTTAATCTTATATCCGTTTTGAAGCCATCTTAATTGTTCCAGACTCTCTGCGATTTCCAATGATGATTGTGGAAGTTTGGTTATTTGCGAAAGTACCTCTTTTCTATATGCATAGATGCCCAGGTGTTTTAAGAAGGGATAGCGGTTAATCCATTCCTGTTTCTCGACTCCACGGACAAAGGGTATAATGCTTCGTGAGAAATACATGGCATAACCACTATTGCTTACAACGATTTTGGGAGAATTAGGGTTCTCGACGGCTTCTATTGTTGTAAATGGTTTGCCAAGGGTGGCTATTTGGGTATCTTCATCGTCAAAGCATTTGCATAGAGTTTCAATTTGACTTTGGTGGATGAATGGTTCGTCACCCTGGATGTTAACAACGACATCGGCATCAATATTGATTTTGGTGAGAGCTTCCTGTATGCGGTCGGTGCCACTCTTATGGTCACTCCGTGTCATAATGGCATTTCCACCAAATTTAACTACCGTATCAAAAATGCGCTGGTCGTCTGTTGCCACGTATGCATGGGGCAATACAGATGTAACCTGTTCGTAAACTCTTTGAATAACTGGTTTTCCACCGAGAATCGCCAATGGTTTGCCCGGAAAACGGGTAGAGGCGTATCGGGCGGGAATGATTGCAATAAACTTTGTCATAATTTGGTTTTTTATAGATGCAAAGGTAGTGATTTTTAAGAATATATTTTGCCGTATCATCGTTTTTTGCTAATTTTGGCAATAAATTCTATTAATTTATGACTAAGAAAGCAATTGTTATATATATACTTCTATTATTTCCTTTATTCCTTTCTGCGCAGAAAGTTTATTTAGGTTCGTGTACAACTTCTGATGGAGGTCAATATAAAGGAGAAATGGTGGGTGGGAAGCCCAATGGTAAAGGTTCTGCGGTATATACAAACGGAGACACTTATGAAGGGGAATATGTAAAAGGAAAGCGCAATGGTTATGGCGTATACTCTTTCTCCGATGGTGAGAGATATGAAGGTTCGTGGTTTCAAAATCAGCAACACGGACGCGGAACTTATTATTTCCTTACCAACAATAAGTATGTCGGGCTTTGGTTTCGCGATGAACAGCAAGGCCATGGAGTTATGTATTATTATAATGGTGACAAATATGAAGGCAATTGGCAGAAGGATAAGCGCCATGGCAAGGGAAAATATACTTTTGCAAGTGGTGCATATTATAATGGCAATTGGGATAATGATAAAAAATCGGGTAAGGGATTCTTTGATTGGGGCAATGGCACCACGTATGATGGTATGTGGCTTGACAATCAGAGATCTGGAAAGGGAACTTTCAGATATGCCGATGGGGATGTATATATAGGAGAATGGAAAGACGATATACAGGACGGCTTGGGTATCTACAAATTCCAGAATGGTGATTACTATGAAGGAAAGTATGTTCAAGGAGAACGAACGGGGGAAGGAATATTCAAGTATTCTAATGGTGACAAGTATGTCGGAAACTTTCAGAATGGAGAGAAAAATGGATATGGTTCATTCTATTGGTCCAATGGAGACACCTATACTGGTTATTGGAGCAATGACCGTCAGCATGGCAAAGGTAAGCTGGTCAAGAAAAATGGCGATGTATTTGAGGCCAATTTCAAAGAAGGTTTGTTTGATGGGGAAGTGATAATCCATTTCGCAAATGGTTCGCGCTTTAAAGGAATGTACAAAAAAGGACTTCGTAATGGTCCTGCAATTGAAGAAGATAAAGATGGAAAACGCTTTGAGGGTGTTTATGCAGATGGTCTGCGGAATGGCCGTTTTTTGGAAAAAGACCGCAACGGAAAAATCGTCGCTCAAGGCAAATATGAACATGGACGAAGAATCGTAGATTAATTTAATAAACAAAATTATGATAATTGACAATTTGACTAATCTTACAAAGTATGTTGCTCTCAACCGTTCTTTCCAAACAGTCATTGATTATCTTAAAGCCAATGATTTGAAATCAATGGAGCCTGGTCATTATCCAATTGATGGTGACAATATATTTGTGAACATCCAAGAGGGCTATGGAAAAACAAAAGATGAGGCCAAGGTAGAGTGTCATCATGAAATGATAGACATACAGATTCCTTTGACCGAAGTGGAGACATACGGATACATAGATATTACCCACAGAGATGTTAAAGGTTTTGATGCCGTTAATGATATAGGCTTTTTCCCAGACTTGACGCCTTTGTGTTATCCTGTGTGTCAAGTTGGTATGTTTGCCATCTTTTTCCCTCAAGATGGTCATGCACCTATGATAGGCGATACCGCCCGAAAGATAAAGAAAGCAATTTTTAAAGTAAAAATCTAAAGTTATGGTGACTTCAAGTAAAACTTGTAGAAAAGGCTTGAAAGTTGACTCTCCAGCAAAGCAGGCCAAGAGTCAGCGAGTTAAACATTTAGGAATCGTCAAGCGCGATGGCTATCTTGCTCCTTTTGAGGATGCTATTCGTGGCAGGCATGAACATGCTCAGTGGAAATATTCTCAATATACCGATAATGGCAAGTCCACATTATCAGACTTTGCTAATGGACATGAATATTACGGATTGCATAAACTTGAAAAAGGCTGGGTGTTCCGCGAATGGGCTCCCAATGCTACTGACATTTATCTGATAGGTGACTTTAATAAATGGAAGGAAAGTCCCAAGTATAGATGCAAGCGCATCAAAGGTACCGGCAATTGGGAGTTGAAATTGTCGGAAAACAGCATAAATCATGGCGACCTCTATAAGATGCATGTCTATTGGGAAGGTGGCGAGGGAGAGCGTATCCCGGCATGGACTCGTCGCGTCGTTCAGGATGAAGAAACGAAGATTTTCTCCGCCCAAGTCTGGAATCCGGAACAGCCTTACAAATGGAAAAAGAAATCGTTTGTACCTAAAACCAATCCTCTCTTCATTTACGAGTGTCATATCGGCATGTCTCAGGATGCAGAGAAGGTTGGAACCTATGATGAGTTTAGACTCAATGTTCTGCCTCGTATAATCAAGGATGGCTATAATTGCATTCAGATTATGGCGATACAGGAACATCCTTATTATGGAAGTTTCGGTTATCATGTCAGTTCGTTCTTTGCTTCATCGTCGCGTTTCGGTACTCCGGAGCAACTGAAGCAGCTCATTGACGAGGCTCATCAGCATGGAGTGGCAGTAATCATGGATATAGTTCATTCCCATGCTGTTAAGAATGAGGTAGAAGGTCTTGGAAATCTTGCAGGTGACCCCAATCAGTACTTCTATCCGGGAGAGCGTCACGAGCATCCCGCTTGGGACAGCTTGTGCTTTGATTATGGCAAAGACGAGGTCGTTCATTTCCTGCTTTCCAATTGTAAGTATTGGTTGACGGAATTCCATTTTGATGGCTTCCGTTTTGACGGAGTAACGTCCATGTTGTATTATAGCCATGGGTTAGGTGAGGCATTTACCAATTATGGAGATTATTTCAATGGGCATCAGGATGACAATGCAATTTGTTATCTTACATTGGCTAACATTCTTATTCATGAGGTAAACAAGCATGCGATTACTATTGCTGAAGAAGTAAGTGGCATGCCTGGCTTAGCGGCCAAATTCGCTGACGGTGGTTATGGCTTTGACTATCGCATGGCAATGAATATCCCTGATTATTGGATTAAGACCATCAAGGAGTTACGCGATGAGGACTGGAAACCAAGCTCCATTCTTTGGGAGGTTACCAATCGCAGGTCTGATGAGAAGACCATATCCTATTGTGAATCCCATGACCAGGCGCTTGTCGGAGACAAGACCATAATATTCCGTCTTGTTGATGCCGATATGTATTGGCATTTTAAGAAAGGTGATGAGAATATGTGCGCCCAACGTGGTATCGCTCTTCATAAGATGATTCGCTTGGTTACGGCCTCTACCATTAATGGAGGATACCTGAATTTCATGGGAAATGAGTTTGGACATCCTGAATGGATTGATTTCCCGCGTGAAGGTAACGGATGGAGCCATAAGTATGCTCGCCGACAGTGGAACCTTGTAGACAATAAGGAATTGGATTATCACTATCTTGGCGACTTTGACCATGATATGCTTAGTGTATTGAAGTCAGAAAAGAACATCAACAAGACAGCTGTGCAAGAAATATGGCATAATGATGGTGATCAGATTCTCGCATATATGCGTGGGGATCTGGTATTTGTATTCAATTTCTCTCCATCCCGCTCATATTCTGATTATGGCTTTCTCGTGCCCGAGGGAGCGTATGAAGTGATGCTAAACACTGATTCTAAATTGTATGGAGGAAATGGATTGGCTGATGATACCATTACCCATTTCACCAACTCCGACAAGTTGTATGCTAAAGACCATAAGGGGTGGTTGATGCTTTATATTCCAGCCCGCTCTGCGGTCGTATTAAGACGAAAAGAGTAATACCTTCCTATAAAAAGAATGGCACTGTGGTTTTCCACAATGCCATTCTTTTTTATTTCATGACTGAGATTAAGCCCAGTCGTGTATTGGCTTAGTTGTTGCGGCGAACTTCTTCAAGTGCCTTAACCCAGTTTGTGTCCAAGGAGAATTGGGTAATGAAGTTGTCGTTGTCAACATAGGCATAAATAATGTCTTTGTCCATGTCGTTGAACAATGCGTTTTCGATAGTGACTTTTTTAAATCTGCTCATAATGATGTCTCGTTGATTCTTTTTCTTTTCCATTGACAGTCTCTTTATGTACAGATTGACAAAGTCTATCATTGCGCTCGTCTGGTTGCCTAATTCGTAGGCTGTTACATGGTTGTCGCCAGCCTTCACCATCATATAATATATGGCATCATACTTGAATGTTGCGATTTTCCTTTCGTCAAGCGTCTTCTTGGGATCCGACTTGATGACTTCTTGATTTTGCATGATACGCTTAACCTCTTTGTAGATTTCCTGAGCGCTTGCGTTTGTTGCTATTGTCAATAGCAACAACATTGATACTAAAAATGTTCTCATATTTTCTTCTGCTGTTTATTTCAACTTTGATATATTGTTTATTCTGTCTTGGTTTCTTGTCGCGAAATCTTTCCAACTCCCGTATTTATGCTCGCTTTGTGGCGCATTCTGTTGCAAAAAGTGACAATAAGCGACACCTAATGCGTCAGTTGCATCCATAAACTTGGGCATTTCCTTCTCGTCCATTTTGAGAAGTCGTTGTAACATTCCTGCCACCTGCTCTTTGCTTGCCTGACCTTGTCCGGTTATGGCCATCTTTATTTTAAGAGGAGCATATTCATGGATAGGGATTTCGCGCCTTATAGCTGCGGCAATTGCCACCCCTTGAGCCCTTCCCAATTTCAGCATAGATTGGACATTTTTCCCAAAGAACGGAGCTTCTATAGCCATCTCGTCGGGCTGATATTCGTCGATAATTCCCGTAATCCTTTCGAAAATCTTGCCTAATCTTATGTAAGGGTCGTGCATCTTTCGTAAATCTATTACTCCCAAAGCCATCAGTTGGGCTTTATTGCCGACGGCTTTCAAGACGCCATAACCCATTACATTTGTGCCAGGGTCTATACCGAGAATGATGCGTTCATTATCTGTCATCTATCAAGATACGGGTTGCTGGCCAATTCATTGCCTATAGTAGTCGTCTCACCATGACCAGGATATATTTTCGTAATATCTGGAAGCTGGCAAATCATTCGAAGGCTTTGTATTATTTGGAACATTGAGCCTCCTATAAAATCCGTGCGACCAATGGCATGTCTGAACAATGTGTCGCCAGAGAACGCAACGTTTTCTTCTTTGCAATAGAAGAACACGCTACCAGGAGAATGGCCGGGCGTTTCAATGATTGTAAACTCATGTGTACCAAATCTGATGACACGATTCTCGTCAAAATACACGGGATTGGGCATCTGGTAGTCAAGGGTCACATTGACCAAACCTTCCGCTTGCTTGTCGAGCATTTCCATCAGTTGTTCGTCTTCCTTGTGCACTTCTGGCCTTAAACCGTATTGCTCATAAATAGTATTATTACCGAAATTATGATCAATATGGCCATGTGTGGCAATGAGGTGCATCGGTTTGAGTTGCTGCTCTTTGATATAGTCTATTATGTTTTGGCGTTCATGTTGTGAGTATGCTCCGCAATCACAGATAACACACTCCTTTGTGTCATCGCTTATCACATAGCAATTCTCTTGCAACATGTTGCATGTAAATCGTTTTATTGTCAGCATGGAATGTATAATATGTTTTTTTCTTTGAACCATTCTTCTTCAAACCAATTACTGATGGGGGCAATTTCAGCAATATTGGAGTAGGGCTTTATCTCTGCTTGCAAGTCACCTCCTTTGAGGCAGATAATACCATTGGGGAGGGCATTGCTTTGTTTCTTGGAAATATTTTTGGTCATAATCTTGGCGAGGTCGGGTAGAGGCATGACCGCTCTGCTCACGACAAAGTCGAATTTTCCTTTTTCTTCCTCGCCGCGGAGATGGACTGCGTTGACGTTCTTCAGCCCTATTGCTTTGGCTACTTCTGTTGCCACCATGATTTTCTTTCCAGTTCCATCGATGAGCTTGAACTTACATTCGGGAAATAGTATAGCAAGAGGAATACCTGGAAAGCCGCCACCAGTACCAAAGTCAAGAAGGGTAGTACCGGGCTTGAAATGAATAAACTTTCCAATTGCGAGAGAGTGAAGAACGTGGTGTTCGTAGAGATTGTCAATATCTTTGCGTGATATTACATTTATCTTTGCATTCCAATCTCTGTATAAATCCTTGAGTTTGGCAAACTGTTGAATTTGTTCCTCACTCAGTTTGTTGAAGTATTTGGTTATAATCTGCATATAGTCTGATGACAATTAAACGGCTAATTATCAATTTCTTTTTGTTCCTTGCAAAGTTACGATAAAAATGTCGTAACTTTGCATAATAATAGTAATTATTTAGTGAATAATGATTAAAGCAGCGCTTTTTGACTTGGATGGTGTCGTATTTGATACCGAGCCACAATATACGCTCTTTTGGGGAGAGATTGGCAGGCAGTATCATTCTGATATACCTGATTTTGCAAAGAGAATCAAGGGACAAACCTTGGCTCAGATATTTTCGGCGTATTTTTCTCAACTTCAGTCTGAACAATCGCAGATTGTAAGTCGTCTTAATGAATTTGAGCGGAATATGCATTTTGATTATGTTCCCGGATTTCAGCAATTTGTTTTGGCATTGAAAGAGAAAAATATCAAAACGGCAATTGTCACAAGCAGCAATAATGAAAAGATGAGAAGTATCTACGCGGCTCATCCTGAGTTTCGGGATTATTTTGACGCCATTCTTACTTCTGAAGACTTCTTGCATAGCAAGCCCCATCCCGAATGTTACCTTAAAGGTGCTGAAGTCTTGGGCGTACATCCTGACGAATGTATTGGCTTCGAAGATAGTTTTAATGGTCTGAAGGCGGCGCGTGCTGCCAATTTGTATGTTGTAGGACTGGCTACCACAAATAGTGCTTCAGCCATATCACATTATTGTGATTTAGTAATCAATGATTTCTCAAATTGGACACACAGAATACCTCCATTCATCTGAGCCATTGGCATAAAGAATTCTGGTTTTTGGCTATAGCCAATTCTTTACTTTCAATAGGCGTATATATGTTGATACCTGAAATGTTGACATATATGCGAATCAATGGTTTCTCTTATCAGGCACAGGCTCTTGTAATGGGGGCGTATGTGCTGGGTCTATATGCTTTTGGGCCATTTGTAAGTTATTTGGTAGAGCGCTATCGTCGCAAAAGGGTGTGTCAATATGCGATTTTGCTGTTAATTGGCGATATCCTTATGATGTTGTATTTGCGCACGTCTCCAATGGCTGCTCGATTGGAACTTGTAGTGGCCTTACGATTCATATTAGGTGCCGTTTACGGGTTGGCACAGATGGTCTTGCTTTCTACTCTGGTCGTCGATTCTGTTCAGTCTTATTTCCGTACAGAGGCTAATTATCATATCAACTGGTTCGGTCGGCTTGCTGTTGCTTTGGGCCCGCTGATTTCTCTTTTGGTGGTTTCTCATGTAAGTCTTGAACGCGCGTTTCTTCTATCTGTGCTTTTGTCAGTATTGGCCCTCTTGCTTATTTCGGTTATACGCTTTCCTTTCAAGACCCCTCCAGATAATATAGAAAGATGTAGCTTGGACCGTTTTCTCTTGCCAGGCGGAGTTATGCTCTTTGTGTGTTTGGCACTGATTATGGTAGTTGTAGGTATGCTTTACACCTTGCGGTTGCCTGCTGCTTTTTTTGCTTGGATGTTGTTGGGATTGTTTGTGGCAGTCCTTGTAGAGAGGATTGCGTTTGTCAATGCCGAGTTAAAGAGTCAAGCGGTAACAGCTCTTCTTGCCATGATTATAGCATTGTTTTTACTCATTGAGCGTTCCGGTTGCCATGAGGTCATATCTATTTCAGCCACATTGCTTGGGTTGGGAGTAGGGGTGATAGGTACGCGTTTTCTCTTGTTCTTTATCAAACTTAGTACTCATTGCCAACGTGGCACTTCTCAGAGTAGTTACTTTCTGGCTTGGGAGACGGGAATTGGACTTGGTGTAGTCGGTGGCTTGGCGGTATGTCACGGAAAGATGTATCTCACCTTATGGATTGCGCTTGCCATTAGTATTATGGTATGTATGCTATATGTATTCTACTTGCATCGTTGGTTTATGAAACACAAGAATAGGTAATAAGCAAAAAACTCATTCAAGACCTGCTTGAATGAGTTTTTTGCTTATCGTATAGGACTGTTTGTTACTCTTCTTTCATATCTCCTTCTATATATAGGCGGACCATTTCTACTTTTCCGTTAGTCCTAATGGTAATCGACTTCTTGAAATGTCCAGGGAATTTGCCTTTGCCGTTATAGGTAACTTTTACGGTTCCCTTTTCGCCAGGCATGATAGGCTCTTTTGTATATGAGGGGATGGTGCACCCGCAACTGGCTATGGCCTGGTTGATGATGAGTGGGGCTTTGCCGATATTAGTGAATGCAAAAACGGCAGTCTGGACAGGTGTCTTTTCGCTGAACGTGCCGAAGTTATGTACGGTCTTGTCAAACTTTATTTCTGGTTGTTCCTGCTGCGCGTAAGCGACAAGGCTTGCCAGCATCATTAACAATAAAAATATCTTTTTCATATCAATCATTATTTAATATTGTGCAAAGTTAGGGATAAATTATGAATATAGGCAGTTTTCGGCGGATATTTATAATTTATTAATTAACTTAGTGCTTGTTTGCTATAAACGAAAAGAGTCTTAAGTAAGAACTTAAGACTCTTCTGCGGTGTGTACGGGACTCGAACCCGTGACCCCATGCGTGACAGGCATGTATTCTAACCAACTGAACTAACGCACCAGTTACCTGTTCCTTATTTGCGAGTGCAAAGGTAGTAATATTTTTCTAATCCACCAAATACTTGCGCATATTTTTATAAAAATAATTGCATGGCATATGCGTCTGCAAAACCGTTTGAAGTGCGGAACCAATCTTTAAGTATTGTCCCTTTGACAAAGCCGACATATTCATGCAAAGACACAGAACGTTCATTGTCAGTATTTATGAGTGCATAAAGCTGGCGAAGGTGTAGCACACTGCCAGCATAACGGATTAGCTGTAGCAAGGCTGATAGGGCATACTTGTTTCTTCTGTATTTTTTTGCAATGACGATTCCTGTCTCGGCTCTTGAGTGATGTGGGGCAAAATTGGTTAGGTCTATCATGCCCACAACCTCGCCTTCTTCGTTTTCGATAGCCCACCTTACTTGGCCGTCTTTATATATGTCGCATGTACTGTTGGCAATAAAGTCATGCAGGACATATCGTGAATACGGGGTCGTATAGTCGCTCACATCCCATAACTCGGGATCATTTTCTATACTATAGAAGAACTCCAAGTCTTCTGGCTCTAAAGCTCTTAGCTTGACTGTTGGCAGGCTATTTGTCATTGAATACATTTTTTTCGGTGATAATCGTATGCGACAATGGGTTGAAAAAGCCCATCTTCACTCTTGGGTGGGCAGACGATGTCGCACTCTTGAATATCTGCTGAAGGGCAAAGGCAGACACATCATATATAATATATGTAAGGGCTGTCTCGTTGAGTTCGTTATACTCTATGTCATCTAAATCTGTAATGTAGTTTGGGTCTAAGCCGTTTGCAGATGCGATTTTATTACACAGTTCTCTATTCTCCATGGGTACGACGCAAATGTAGCTTATGGGGGCAGCCACTTTGAGCTTCTCGTTTTTGAAGGTTGAATAGAATTTGCTCATTTTGACACTAATCAGAGTAGATAGTGCCTTCGAGTAAATTGCCATTTGTATGGGAAGAGAGAAAAGAAAACTCAGGTGGGAATAATGCTTGTTGAAGAATATAAGCATTGCCTCATAAAACACGTGCACATAGCGAAACGATGTTTTTTGCGTGCTTTCCCCCTTGTAGTGGAGTATTTCTGTCGGGTAATACCATACATCCCATCCTTTGTTATGTATGCGATACGACAAATCTATGTCTTCTCCATACATGAAGAAGTCTTCATCGAGCAGGCCTACATCTTCCAGCGTAGATTTGCGCAGCAGGCAAAACGCACCGCTTACAATCTCTATTTTGGAAGCCTCGTTCCATGGGAGGTAGCTCATATAATAGTGGGCAAATGTCCGGTTGGCTGGAAAGCGTTCGCACAACCCGCACATCTTGTAGAAGGCAGTGGCAGGCGAGGGTATGCCTCTACGCGATTCTTTGGCCACGCTGCCGTCTGTGTTTAGCATCTTGACTCCTAAAGCACCAGCCCGCTCATGACTGTCCATAAACGCGATAGTCTGGCGAATGGTGTCTTCGCCTACCATTGTGTCCGGATTCAGCAGGAGCACGTACTTGCTTTGGGAACGCCTTATGGCTATGTTGTTGGCGCGTGAGAACCCCAGGTTCTCTTGGTTTTGGATAAAAACAACGTCATCAAAACGCGGCCTGAGGTAATCAATGCTGCCGTCATTAGAACAATTGTCGACAACACATATTTCGGCGTCTATTCCCGTTAGCGCTTTGCGCAACGAGTATAGGCACTGCTCCACATAAAACTTTACGTTGTAGTTAACTATTATGACCGTCAGTTTCATTGTAACAGCGCGACAATGATGGATATACGAAGAATAGACTCAGAAACAGGATGATGGCAAGATACCCAAAGCCGGCACCGACAAAAAGGTAGTAGCATACCAGATTGATTACCATGGGCACGTTGAGCAGGCATAGTCGTACAATTCCCCAACGCTCGAAATGAAGCAAGGTGTCAGATGCCAGCTTGTTGGCGATGGTTTTGAACTTGAAGAGTTTCAAGGCTACAGGAATCGCAATAATCGTGAGAATCTCCATCATTGACATGATGACAAACTCCATTTGCTTATCATTGGCCAGGATGCCATTGGGTATGATGTCCAACTCGCCTGATACAATTATGATTGCCGAAAGTACGATTGGAATCCAAAATATGAGTTGTAATTTCTTCTGAATAGTTTCCATTTTTATTTGCTGAAAGGAATACGATTGAGGATAGAACGGCCCAGTGTCACTTCATCGGTATATTCCAATTCGTCACCGATAGAAATGCCTCGTGCGATGACGCTGATATTCACATTAGTATGTGCCAATTTTCTGGATATATAAAAGTTGGTTGTGTCGCCCTCCATTGTGGGGCTGAGTGCCAGGATGATTTCGCCTATATCGTCACGCTCCACGCGCTCTACGAGCGAAGCTATCTCTATATCTCCAGGGCCGATGCCGTCCATCGGGGATATTATGCCACCTAAGACATGGTATAGTCCCCGATATTGCTGAGTGTTCTCTATCGCCATCACATCGCGGATGTTTTCCACTACACATATTGTCCTTGTGTCGCGATGTGCATCAGAGCATATCGGACAGATGTCAGTATCGCTGATGTTGTGACACACCTTGCAATACTTTACATTATGACGCAAAGTGCCAATGGCGTTGGTGAAACCGTCAACGCTTTCTTCGCTCTGCCGTAAGAGGTGCAGTACAAGTCTTAGTGCTGTCTTGCGCCCGATACCTGGCAGTTTGGAGAACTCGGAGACGGCTTTTTCCAATAGGGTCGATGGATATTGCTGTTCCACCGCGATTAATCGTCAAACAGGTAAACGCCGATACCCACCTTAAGTCCGATTGTGGAGTGGTCGCTATCCTTGAATGAATGTTTGTAATACACTGAAGGCTCGATGGTTACCGAGCGGTTGATGAAGAAGGCATAACCAACTTCAGCACTGGGCATAATGTCGTTGTAGTTATGATTGCTGTGCACAAAATTGCAATTTGCGCCGAGGAAGAGACCGTTCTGGATGATGTAATAACGGAATCCCACGCCTATTGCTGCCTGGTCAGCTATCTTGTCTTTGCCATAGTGGTCATAGCCTACCTCGCCCAAGAGCATCCAGTTGTCTGCAAACAGGTAACCTGCCTTGGCCTGTACGCCGAGGTTCAATCCGTTCTCGCTGTTGTATGATAGGTTGAGTCCGCTAAGCGATGCGCCTATATATCCTTTACCTTGTTGAAACTGTGCGCTGGCTGTCAGTGCGACAACAAGCATCGTTAATGATAATACTATTTTCTTCATAATGCAAATGTTATCTTTTTGTTGTTTGTTTCTTATACCATATTATATATATAATCGTCAATGCAGCGGTAAGCAGCCCTCCTAATGTGTAGCTTAAGCCAGCTGGAAGATGCAGGGCTTTGTCGCTGATGAGGATGTAAGTCGTACATACCATTGTCATGAATGCCGCTGGCACAAATGTGAACCAGTGACACTTATGCTGCTTGGCCAGATATACCGTGATAGTCCATAAGGCAAACACTGCCAGAGTCTGATTTGACCATCCGAACCATTGCCAGATGGTGTTGAAACCATCTTTGTTTTCTATCTGCCATACGAGCAAGCCCAGTCCGACGGCAAATAATGGCAAAGCAATCATAAACCGCTTGCCCAATTGCTTCTGGCTGGCATTCATTGCCTCTGCTATGATGAGTCTGGCTGATCTAAAAGCGGTGTCTCCACTGGTGATTGGAGCGGCGACCACTCCCAGCATGGCCAGCAGTCCTCCTATTACTCCCAGCCAGCCCGTACAGACATTGTTGACTACGTCGGGAGCGGTGAAGTATTGTATCAGTGATTTGCCGTCAGCATCGTTTGCCTGTGCCAGGAAATCACAGATAGTCTGCGGGTCAACCACCTCGCGCCAGCCGCCATAGTAGAAGAAGTATGAAGATACTGCTGCCCAAATCAAGGCCACGATGCCTTCGGTTATCATAGCACCGTAAAATATGGGGCGTGCCAAACGCTCAGATGTGATGCAGCGCGCCATGAGCGGACTTTGTGTGGCGTGGAAGCCGCTTATAGCTCCACAGGCAATAGTTAGAAATAGGCAAGGAAACAAGGGGTTGTTGCTGAAGAATGTATCTGTGCCTAACAGCGAGGCAGGGGTGTTCCTGTTAGAGGCTTCCAGGTCGCTCCATATCTCGGGTAAAGCCGGCATCTTGACAAACAGCATGACCATAAGTGCAAATGCCATGAATATGAGGGAAATGGCAAATAATGGATAAATCTTTCCTATTACCTTGTCAATGGGAAGGATTGTCGCCAGGATGTAGTAACCGAAGATGATGATGACCCACCATGTGGTGGTGAGGCAGTAATTCTTCAGAAGTAGAGCCGGGCTATATACAAATACAACGCCGACCATGAGCAACAGGAAGACAGAGAAGACGAGCATTATCCTTCTGGCTGTTGTTCCCAGATAGGTGCCCACCAGTGCTGGCATGTTGGCACCGCCGTGGCGTATGCTTAACATTCCCACAAAGTAATCGTGCGTGGCGCCTGCAAAAATACAGCCAAATACTATCCAGAGATAGGCGGCTGGACCATACCATGCACCCATAATGGCACCAAAGATAGGACCTGTTCCGGCGATGTTTAGAAATTGTATCATAAAAACCCGCCATGAAGGCATGGCGATATAGTCTATGCCGTCAGCGTGGCTGATGGCTGGGGTTGGGTTGTCGGTGGGACCGGCCACGCGCTCGACGATACGCCCATAAATACAATAGCCGAGTATGAGGGCTATCAAGGCCATTATAAAAGAAATCATCTTTCCGCTAATTTAGCTTATATTTGTTGCAAAGTTAATAGATTTTGTTCTAATCGCAAACTAAATACAAAAAAGTTAAGTATCTTTGCGGAAAAATTGAACAATGAAAGTTAGATTACTTCTTTTATATCTCCTGATATCCATATACACGCCGTTATTAGCCCAGTTCAATCAGCCTTCGCCCAAGTATGAGGCGCGGGCAGTCTGGCTTACCACTATCGGAGGGATAGACTGGCCGCACTCTTATGCCCAGACTCCATCTTCGATAGACAGGCAGAAGCGGGAACTGGTTGCCATCTTGGACAAGTTGCAGAAGGCGGGTATCAATCAGGTGTTGTTGCAGACGCGTATTCGTGCCACCACTATTTATCCTTCAGTCTACGAGCCTTGGGATGGTTGTCTGAGCGGCCGGCCTGGAAAGAGTCCCGGTTATGATGCTCTTGCCTTTGCAATAGATGAGTGTCATCGTCGCGGCATGGAACTGCATGCTTGGGTGGTGGCCATTCCTGTTGGCAAATGGAATGGAACCGGTTGCCGCAATTTGCGCAAGCGAAATCTGAAGATGCTGAAGAGGATAGGGGATGAGGGTTTTCTCAATCCCGAGATGCCACAGACGGCCGGCTATATTGCAGACATCTGCGAGGAGATAGTCAGAAATTATGATGTTGATGGAATCCATCTCGATTATATCCGCTATCCTGAGAATTGGAATATCAAAGTCACGCCTACTCAGGGTCGCAGTTTCATTACTCGTATAGTCAAGGCGATACATGACCGTATAAAGCCCATTAAACCTTATGTCAAACTGAGCAGTGCGCCCATTGGCAAGCATGATGACCTGACCCGGTATCAGAGTTATGGATGGAATGCCTATAGGCGCGTGTGCCAGGATGCACAAGGATGGCTGCGGGATGGGTTGATGGACCAGCTGTTTCCGATGATGTACTTTCAGGGACGCCAGTTCTTTCCATTTGCCATCGATTGGAGCGAAAACAGCTATGGGCGCATCGTCACTCCTGGCTTGGGCATCTATTTTCTGTCACCCAAGGAGAAGGACTGGCCACTGGAGATTATCTCGCGCGAGATGCATGTGCTGCGCCAGTATGGTTTGGGGCACGCCTTCTTCAGGAGCAAGTTCTTTACAGACAATACCAAGGGCATTTACGATTTTACATTAAAGCATAACGCCTCACCGGCTCTTGTGCCGCCAATGACATGGGCCAACAGCACTGCACCCGCAGCCCCTACATGTCTGGCTCTTGACCGCAATCATGTCCTGACCTGGCAGAAGACGTTAACAGGTGGGGATATATATTATAATGTGTATTCGTCTCCCTCCCATCCTGTAGATATCACAGACGGACGTAATCTTATAGCTGCCCGCGTTAGCGGCAATGCGGTAAGGGTGGGCAACTCGGACCGGTTGTATTATGCTGTGACGGCTATGAATCGATATGGTGTAGAGAGTGGCGCTCTGCAAATGGAGCCTCGGGGCGATTTGTCCTTTGCCAATCCTTCTGCGGCACTCAGTTGTGATGGACGCAAATTGATTCTGCCACATTCACAGGAACTATGGGAGCGCAATGTGGTGTTGCAGGTGACCGATGTTCAGGGCAATCCTGTCCTGGCAAGCGCCTGGAAGGGGCAGACTCTGGATGTGAGCAAGATTGCTCCTGGCGTGTACCACCTCTATGTCTTGACAAGTAGGGGCGTCAGACATCGCTGTGGCTATTTTGTAATCCACCGATAGTGCGACGAATGGCGCGGTTAACGTTGTTTAACTGTTTGCCGTGCAAGATTTCCCTAAAGTCGCATTTACAAAGCGAAAAAGCTATATTTATAATTATCAACATAACAAGAAAATGAAAAGAAACAGAAAGACAGCCGCCGTCTTGGCGGGTTTTATCATGATGGCCTTGATGATGGTATCATGCAATGAAAGCAACTCGTACCGTGAACTTACAAAGCAGGAAATCCAAAGTGCTTTCTTGACCGTGAGAGGATATCATACAGGCAAGATGGTATATCTGAAGAATATCGGAAACTATTATACCAAAACCGATACTGTAGATATCAGCTGGACGATTGATACCGACAGCACGCTGACCATACATAACTTTGCCGTGGAGCCATTTGCCGAGTTTATTACCGACAACGAACTCAAGGAAGCCCTGTTGCAGCAGCCTTACCAGGATGTGAAGTGTAAAATCCATTTCGTTGGCTTGTCACCTGTCCTTTTCTACGTCGGTGTTGATGCGCCTGCATACAATATCACTTATGGCGGCCAAAGCCACAAGGTTCAGCTGGCGTTTTATGGTAATGCCAATTCGTGCGGAGTATATGATGTGCCAACCCAAAGGATGGAGATACACCTCGTCGGTGGCGGTATCTACGAGGATGGAACCTATAAGGAAAAATATCTTTCTACTACCAACATTCCGATGCTGTTGTTTGCGCCTAATAAGTAGCAGCACGTTTGTCGCTGTGTAGATGACAGCGGCGGTAGAAGATAGGGGAGGGCCGTAACATTCCAGTGTGAGTGTTACGGCCTTTCTGATGTATGGAGGCGATGTCGCCATCAAGAGTGGCGGCAAGGCAAAACCAGTTGCGATGGCGCTGGCGATAGTTTCAAAGTCTGAAATAAACGATTCAAAACATGAATTGAAAATATCAAACCATGATTTTATCAATTCGCGCTTCGCTTTTGGGTTATATTTGATAAAAGGGAATATAAATGCAGGAAGCAACAGTCTGGAATGGAACTGCGGAACAGTGAAAGTTAAAAAAAACAATTATGATACAATGAAAATGAAAAAAATGCAGTAACTTTGTAGGAAAATAACAAATGATATAATTTATGGATTGGCTCATTAACCTTTTTACACAGCAAAATTCGGTTGCCCACATAGTCCTTCTGTTTTCGATAGTGATTGCAGTAGGCGTGTTGTTGGGTAAAATTAAAATTTGCGGCATTTCGTTGGGTGTAACCTTTGTTTTGTTCGCAGGTATCATTGCGGGACATGTCGGCTTTACGGCTCCCGTCGATATCCTGACGTTTATTCAGGACTTCGGTCTCATCCTCTTTGTGTTTATGATTGGTCTGCAGGTTGGCCCTGGCTTTTTTGAGAGTTTCAAGAAGGGCGGCGTTACTCTCAACCTCTTGTCCACGGCAGCTGTCCTGCTTAATATTGGCGTGATGTTTGCCTGCTATTATCTCTTTTTCGATACTACGGATGTCAACAATCTGCCGATGATGGTCGGAACGTTGTATGGCGCGGTAACCAATACACCTGGTTTGGGTGCAGCCAATGAGGCCCTTACTTCGGTCTTCCCTGCAGACAAGGTGCCTTCCATCGCTTCGGGATATGCCTGTGCTTACCCCTTGGGTGTACTTGGCATTATCGGTGCCACCATTGCCATCCGCTACATCTGCAAGATACGTCTGGAGGATGAGAATGAGCAGCTGCAGGCGTTGGAAAATGAGAACCCTCACGAGAAGCCGTTCTCTATGCACCTGAAGGTGAGCAACTCTTATCTTGCAGGCAAGAAACTGCAGCAGATTTCCGAGTTCCTCAATCGTGATATCGTGTGCTCGCGTCTGCTTCACAATGGCGAGGTCGTGATTCCTAACAAGAATACTATTCTCGATTTGGATGATGAGATGAATATCGTGTGTGCCGAGCACGACGCTGAAGCTATCCGCGCGTTTATTGGCCCTGCTATCGACAATCCGTTCCCTGAGGATAATGAGAAGCAGCCTCTGGTGTCTAAGCGTATTGTAATTACCAATCCCTCGATGAACGGTAAGACCCTGGGCAAGATGCACTTCTCCAGTGTACATGGCGTCAACGTTACCCGTATCACCCGCCAGGGTATGGACCTCTTTGCCAGTCGTCGTCACCACTTCCATGTAGGCGACCGCATCATGGTTGTCGGTCCCGAGGACAACGTCAATCGTGTGGCTGAACTGATGGGTAACTCTATCAAGCGTCTTGATGCACCAAATATTGCGACCATCTTTATCGGTATCATTGTAGGTATCGTCTTCGGTAGCCTCCCATTCGCCATACCGGGTATGCCCGTGCCTCTCAAGCTGGGTATTGCCGGCGGACCTCTTATCATAGCTATTCTTATCGGTCGTTTCGGTTATCGCATGCGACTGGTTACCTATACCACGACATCGGCAAATATGATGTTGAGAGAGATAGGATTGGCATTGTTCCTTGCAGCCGTTGGCGTCAAGGCTGGTGCCCACTTCTGGGATACTGTAGTCCAGGGCGATGGTCTCAAATATGTTTATACCGGCTTCCTGATTACTATCATCCCTATTCTTATTATAGGTACTATAGCACGCCTGAAGTATAAGTTCAACTACTTTACCATTATGGGTATGCTGGCTGGTACGTATACTGACCCACCTGCATTGGCTTATGCCAACTCGGTGTGTTCGAAGGAGGAACCCTCGGTAGGCTATTCGACCGTTTATCCGTTAAGTATGTTCTTGAGAATTTTCACAGCCCAGATTATCGTGCTGTTCTGTTGTGGAGGTTTCTGATAGATAGCAAAAAGAAAAATGCAGGTTTCAATCGAAAACCTGCATTTTTCTTTTTCCATTATTGTATATAATCACTTTTATCTGGAACGACGTCGAAGCGTCGGGGATGGCCAGCGAAGCGATGAATATCATATTGTCCGCGGTGGACTTGTAGAATGTTATGTCGCTCAGAATACTCTGCGAAAGATACTCCTTGGGAACCAAATCTGTGAAATCACCCTTAGCAAAGTTGCTTGAATAGATGCGCCTGGCTCCTTGGTAAATGCTCAGGTGGACAATGTTGTCGTAATACACATTGTCGACACCTACACCTTCGTCATTATAAGTAGTCTTGACCACTTTATACGTTGTAGGGTTTACCTGCACATAGTAATGGTACTGGAGTTCGCCAGCCTTGATGACACTGTCGCGCTTGATAAGCTGTCGCTGGTTGAGCGCAATGGTTTTGCGGCTGCCGAAATAGTAGATGTCCGAGGCATCCTCGCTCTTGGTCAGGGTGATGTGCTCTCCAGACTGGTTCTCGAAGACAAACAGATGCTCCGCTTGTTTCTGGATGTGATATTTGGCCTCCTTGGCGCCATGCAGTACCAGCGTGTCGTCGATAATCTGGAAATAGACAGGCAGGCTTGTTGTGTCGGGGTAGAAAATGGTATCACCCTTAACCCGGAAGACAACATCTTCTCCGTCCTCGTTTATCCAGATTCCCTGCAGCATCCTTTTGGCAGCCCTGTCTTCCTGTATAATCTTTTTGGTGTGCGGCTGTTGGCTGCACGACAAGATTAGCAGCAAGGTAGCTGCAAAGATTGTAAACTTCTTCATCGTCCAATGCAATGATAAACAAAGCCAGCTGCTTCAAGCTCGCTGGGTTCGAAGATGTTGCGACCATCAAGCAGTATGCGTCGGTTCATAATCTTGCCTATAACGTCCCAATTAGGCAGACGGAATTCCTTCCATTCGGTAAGTAACAGTAACGCGTCTGCACCATTGGCGGCGTCATACATATCTGTAGCGTATTCAACGCTGTCGCCAATTCTTCGCTGACATTCATCCATAGCCACAGGGTCATACACCTTGATGCGGCAGCCGGCTTCCTGCAGTTTCTTGATGATTACCAGTGAGGTAGACTCTCGCATATCATCGGTCTCGGGCTTGAACGAGAGGCCCCACAGGGCAACAGTTATGCCCTTGAGGGATTCGCCGGAAAAGACAGATGTGAGTTTGTCAAACAAGACACGCTTCTGTTGCTCGTTGACACGTTCTACGGCTTTGAGCACTTCCATGGAATATCCGTTGTCGTCGGCGGTCTTGATAAGGGCTTTGACATCTTTGGGGAAACAGCTTCCGCCGTATCCGCAGCCTGCGTAGAGGAATTTACGACCGATACGCGTGTCGCTTCCTATGCCCGCCCTGACCATATTGACATCGGCTCCAACTTTCTCGCAGAGATTGGCGATGTCATTCATAAAAGAAATACGTGTAGCAAGCATCGAATTGGCGGCATACTTGGTCATTTCGGCGCTGGGAATATCCATAAATATGACGCGGAAATTGTTGAGCAGGAAGGGCTTGTACAATCTTGTCAGGAGCTCCTTGGCCCGGTCGCTTTCTACGCCTACCACTACACGGTCGGGGCTCATGAAGTCTTTGATGGCATTGCCCTCCTTGAGAAACTCAGGATTGCTGGCCACATCAAAGGTAATGTCTACGCCTCGGCGGTCAAGTTCTTGCTGGATAGTGGCTCTGACTTTCTTGGCAGTGCCCACGGGCACTGTGCTCTTGGTCACCACTACCATATATTTATTGAGGTTTTCGCCAATGGTCTTGGCCACCTGAAGCACGTACTTCAAATCGGCGCTGCCGTCCTCGTCGGGTGGGGTGCCTACAGCCGAAAAAATAATCTGCTGGTCATTGATAATATCTGCCAATGATGTCGAAAACTTCAATCTGCCTGCTTTGATATTCTTTGTTACCAGTTCATCCAATCCGGGTTCGTAGATAGGAATCTGTCCGCTCTTCAGGCGTTCAATCTTCTTGGCATCTACATCGACACATGTAACTGTAGCGCCCGTGTCAGCAAAGCATGTGCCTGACACAAGACCTACATAACCTGTTCCAACTATTGCTATATTCATTATTCAAATAATTTAGCTTCCTTAAATGATTTGCCCGCCAAGTCCTTGGCGCTTGTTATCACCTTGTCAGGGTCAATGGGCCATTCTATTCCTAATGTTTCATCATTCCATCTTATGCTCGCCTCGTGTTGGGGGGCATAGATGTTGTCCACCTTATAGGTAAAGATAGCCTCTTCGCTAAGCACAAGGAAACCATGTGCAAATCCGCGGGGAATAAAGAGCTGTTGTTTGTTTTCTTCGCTTAGTTCCACCATCACATGATGGCCGAATGTCGGTGAATTCTTACGCAGGTCAACGGCAACATCTATCACTTTGCCCTTGATTACTCTTACCAGCTTGGCTTGCGAATACTCGCCCTCCTGGTAATGTAAACCACGGAGAATGCCGTATCCTGATTTGGACTCATTGTCCTGTATAAAATTGATTTTTCCGACATTCTGCTCAAATTCATCTTGCTTCCAAGCCTCGTAGAAATATCCTCGAGCGTCAAAAAACACCTTGGGCTTAATAATATATACACCTTGAATTTCGGTTTCTATATATTCCATAGTCTGTTTGTTGCTTATTATTCTTTTTTCTTTTATCGCAAATTATTGCTATCGTGTGATAGTTGCGATATCTATGCAAAGGTAAAGATAAAAATAGACAATATGCTAACTTCGGTCCATTTTTTTACACAATTCATAACTATTGTTGTTAATATATATGGTCAAACAGAGCTGAAACGTCCAATCCTATTGCGTGGAAATAACAAGAAAGCACGCCTTGGTATACGAGGCGTGCTTGAAGGTAGTGCTTATTGTTAACTTGTCAATCCCACTCTGGGTCATTGTTGTCTTCCGAATGGTGATGGAGTGGTGAACGGGCACAGGAAGGACTTATGCTCGTACCTGATGATGTTGAGTAAACGGTGTCCAATAATTCGGACGTCAAAGTAACACACTGAATTTTCGGATGTATATATTCTTGCTTCATAGATGTGAATTTACTTGATAATGAACTTTTTGCCGTTTCTTGCGTAGATGCCAGAAGGCAGGTTGGTGGTGTCGTTTGTCTTTACGCCTTGCAACGTATACACTCCCTTGGCTTGCTTCTCGGTATAGGTGTTGGGGTGGATGGCTGTAGGTAAGCCCAAGCCTATGCTTTTGTTAACCGGCTGCGAACCAGATGGGAACAAAAAGTAGCAGCGGGTACCTTTGAGCGTGCTGGCTTCACTGACATTTGCAATCACAGTACCGTCATTCCCCCCTAACAATTTGTATTTGTTATCGGCTTCGATTTTTGTTGCGCTATATGTGCCAACAAACATTGCGGTTGAGCGTGATGTTTGCCCATTTATTAAGATTATCCTTTAATATGGGGTGCTATTTACGAAATTGTTCTACTCCTCAACCTCGGCAATAGAACGCGCCATTGATAGAAATAGATAGCTAATGGTCTCTAATGGCGCATAACGCATATATCTTGCACACCGACGCACCCTGCGCCAAAGTGCTTTGGGGTTGTTGCGTATGAAGAGAGGTTTGGTGTCGCTGAGATGCCAGGCTTCGTACTCATGCTGCCCATGGGACAGAGCGTAGTCAAGTAAAAACTCTGCTCGTGGCTCCGAAGAGTGAACAAATGGCAGCTCGTCGGGTTCAAAGCCCATTGCGGTGATTAGGAAACTGCCTTGTAATGCAGCTGCCCTTGTCACATGAAGTTTCTGCAACCAGCGGTCAAGTTTGACAAAATCGACCTTGTCTCCCCTTGTACGAAGATAGACGGCAAGTTGCACGAGATGTCTGAGTGATGCATCCTGTCCCATCATTGCTGTTATGGATGAGAGTAGAATATCAAGCATCTGCAAGGTCTCTACTGATGTGTCTATAGCATGTCGCTCTGTGTTGCGTATTCTTTTAAGTTGGTGGTTAAGCCATAGGTTTGCCATGGAGGCTTGTCGCATGGGAATGGCAGTCTGCGCCGAAGTCACTTCGCCATCGCCCAATTGTAGTGGAGGAATGCCCAGCCCCTGATCATACTGGTGGTGTCTCAGTCCGAGGGAGACGGTCGGAGCCACACTGCGACTAAGTGCCATATCGCCCAACTTCCTCCACTTGCAAGGAGTCATTGGTTCAAGTCTGGTATATTCACCTAATGCACCAGAGCGTATGAGCGCAAAGAGATTTCGTTTTACTATATCCATATCAACTGTATTTTCGAGGATATCGGAAGATGATGGCTCCGAGTGCTACCACTCCTATAGCCATGGGATAATATAAATAAGGTATAATTGACATCGGGCTGATATGAGCCAGTCCTGCTGCGAGCAGCATCTGCACACCATAAGGAAGCATGCCCTGTACCATACACGAGAACGTATCGAGTATGGATGCAGCCTTGCGATTGTCCACTCCAAATCTGTCACCTATACGACGGGAGATATCACCTACGGTGAGTATGGCTATAGTATTGTTGGCGGTACAGAGATTGACCATGCTCACCATGGCCGCAATTGACAGTTCGGCGCCGCGCTTGGTGTGCACCTTGGCAGTAAGTCGGTCTATAAGATAGGAAACTCCGCCCATTTCACTTATGATTTCGAGCAATCCGCCCGCCATCATAGCAATAATGACCAGTTCGCCCATAGATGTGATACCGCTGCCCATAGCGTCAAGGAGTCCGAAGAAGTCGTAGGCTCCCACTGCGATTCCGATGATAGCACAAAGGGCTATGCCCAGGCTTAGTACAGCCATAACATTCATTCCAAGCAAGGCCATAACCAATACGGCTACATAGGGTACTATGCGTATCCAATCGATGGGTTCAATGGCTGATGGAGACGCTATGCCACGTCCCATAAAACCATAGACGGCCAGCAGTACAGTTGCCGCAGGCGCCACAATACGCAGGTTGACTCTGAACTTGTCGCTCATCCTACAGCCTTGGGTCTGTGTGGCTACAACTGTAGTGTCAGAAATGAACGAGAGATTGTCGCCGAAATAAGAACCTCCAACGATGACTGCCACCATAAGCGGTACGGAAGCCCCCGTATCGAGAGCTATTCCCGCCGCCACTGGTACAAGTGCCACGACAGTACCAACACTCGTGCCAATAGAGAGTGAGATGAAACATGCCGCAACAAATAGTCCGGGAAGCAGCAAGTTGGAAGGAAGTACATGGAGCGCCATAGCCACAGTGGCATCGATGCTGCCCATGGCCTTGGCAGATGAGGCAAAAGCACCGGCTAATACATATATCCATAGCATGAGCAGCAAACGTCCGGAACCAGCTCCGCGGCTATAGATGTCAATGCGTCTCTGTAGCGTATGGCCGCCCGAAATACATACGGCATAGACGCTCGCCACCATAAACGCCACCGTAACAGGCACGCGGTTGAAGTCGCCCGCCAGAAGAGATAGCGAGAGGTAGAACGTGATGAACACTACAAGGGGCGAAAGTGCCAGCAGGCCTTTTTTATTACTTGTCATGATACTAAAGGCTGCGTCGGTAAAAATCCATATTCTCGCGTGTAATCAACTCTATCGGCATATAGTTGACAGTCGTTACCTCCTTGTGGAGCACTACCGATTGGAACAGCGTTTCTACGCAGAGACTGCCTTGCATAAAGGCATGTTGGGCGATAAGGAAAGAGATAGTGCCTTCCCTCAGGCACATCGCATTGCGGTTGACCATGTCGTATCCCATAATCTGGACATCTTTGCGATGCGTCGCCAATAGGTAATCGGCTACGATATACGCCTTGGAGTTGAATGTGATGCAGTGATGGATGTCTGGATGCAGGGCAAAGAATGAATCTATCATGGCCGTATAGAGCTCATGGTCATCGCGGTGCTCAATGGGAAGGTCGAGGTAACTCACGCGCACATTGGGAAACCGTTTTTGCATATAGCTCATAAAGCCTACGGCGCGGTTTTCCTGCTGACGACTTACTGCGCGCCCGTCTTTCAGCAGTCGCATAAGCATCACCTCCTTCTCTTCACGCGCTATAAGCATAAGCATCTTGGCGGCAAAATAGCCACTGCAGAAAGAATCCTGGCCAAAGAAGGCGAGGGGTTTAAGGTCGGGAATGAAAGAGTCAAGCAAAACAAATGGGATGTCCATCGAATGAAGACTATCGGTAAACGCTCGTGTAGTTTCCTCGTCCATCGGGACGATTATGAGTCCATCGGGGCGGGCAGAGAGGCAATAGCGGCACTGTTTGACATAAGACTCACTGGAGAAACGGTCAAAATAAACTATCTCGAGACTTATGTGAAAATCGCGACGGGCATCATTGGCCTTCACGGCTCCCAGCTCAATTTCTTCCCAATAAGCCTCGGACTCATACTCTGGCATGAGCAGGATAAAACGATAGGAGCGGTTGCGCGCCAGGGCACTGGCATAGACATTGGCTTTGTAGTCCAACTCCTTGAGCACTGCGTCAACTTTGGCTTTTGCGGATGGCGACACGTTGGGACGACCGTGCAACACCCTGTCAACCGTACCAACCGACACACCTGCACGCTCGGCAATATCCTTGATTCTAATCTTCTCTGACATATTATAACGATTAATCCTTGCAAAAATAACAATAATAACCGAATTGTGTAAACACACAGCTCTAAAAAATGGCATCATTAGTTTTTTTTTCTTCAATTCTTTCCTTATTATATAAATTATGTGTACTTTTGCTTGATGACAATAAACAGATAATCTAAAATAAGAAAAATGGCAAAAATCGTAACAATGGGCGAAATCATGCTTCGTCTCTCGTCACCAGGACAGAAACGTTTTGTTCAGAGTGATTCCTTTGATGTAGTATATGGAGGCGGCGAGGCCAATGTGGCAGTAAGTTGCGCCAACTATGGACACGAGGCTTATTTCGTTAGCAAACTTCCCGAACATGAAATTGGCCAGTGTGCCCTTAACGCCCTCCGACGCTATGGGGTACGCTGCGATTATATAGCCCGTGGAGGCAATAGATTGGGCATCTACTATCTGGAAAGCGGAGCGTCGATGCGTCCCTCCAAGGTAATCTATGACCGTGCCGGAAGCTCAATGGCCGAAGCTACTGCCGAGGACTTCGATTTTGATGCGATTATGAAAGACGCCGACTGGTTTCACTGGAGTGGCATTACGCCCGCCATCAGCGACAAGGCTGCCACGCTTACCCTTATGGCATGTCAGGCTGCCAAACGTCATGGTGTGACCGTAAGTTGCGACCTCAATTTTCGCAAGAAGCTGTGGACATCTGCCAAGGCACAGCAAGTGATGCGTCCACTCATGCAGTATGTAGATGTGTGTATAGGTAATGAGGAAGATGCAAAGCTCTGTTTGGGCTTTACTCCCGACGCAGATGTGGAAAAGGGTCAGACTGATGCTCATGGATATTATGGCATATTTAAGGGAATGATGCAAGAATTCGGATTCAAGTACGTAGTGAGTACATTGAGGGAAAGCAAATCGGCATCGTACAATGGATGGAAGGCACTGAGTTATGATGGGCAGCAGTTCTATGAAAGCAAGCACTATGACATACTACCCATAATTGACCGCGTGGGTGGAGGAGACTCGTTCTCTGGTGGATTGATACATGGCCTCATTGCATATGACGGAGACCAAGCGCGTGCTTTGGAGTTCGCTGTAGCTGCATCAGCCCTGAAGCACACGATACCAGGCGATTTTAATATGGTAAGCCGAGAAGAGGTGGAGAACCTTGCTGGTGGCGACGCTTCTGGAAGAGTGCAGCGATAAAAACAAAAGACATACAATTATGGCAAGATTTAATAAAGTTCAAGTGATACAGGCCATGCATGATACCGGTATGGTGCCTGTTTTTTACAATAGCGACCCAGAGATATGTAAGCAGGTAATCAGTGCCTGCTACAAGGGAGGTGTAAGAGTATTCGAGTTTACCAATCGTGGTGATTTTGCCCATGAAATATTTGGAGAACTCGCAAAATGGGCTGCTGCTGCCTGTCCAGAAATGATTCTGGGAGCTGGCACTGTAATAGATGCCCCCACTGCAGCCCTGTATATGCAACTTGGCGCCAATTTCATTGTCGGCCCCAATTTCAACGCTGAGATAGCTACTGTCTGCAACCGTCGCCTTGTCTCTTACAGCCCCGGGTGCGGATCGGTAAGTGAAATCAGTAACGCCCAGGCTGCTGGCTGTGATGTGACCAAGGTGTTCCCCGCAGGAAATGTGGGCGGACCGTCGTTCGTTAAGAATGTCATGGCGCCTTTGCGCTGGAGTAATATCATGGTAACAGGGGCTGTAAGTCCCGAAGAAGACAACCTCACCGCATGGATTAAGAGTGGGGTACTCTGTGTTGGTATGGGCAGCAAGCTCTTTCCAAAGGATGTGATAGCCCAAGGCAATTGGCAGGCCATTACAGACAAATGTGTTGAGGCATTAGGTTATATCGCCAAGGCGCGCCAATAACCAAATATCCAGCCAGTATAGGCTTACGCAATGAATAGCAATGACGACATAAAGGCAAACCCAAAGTATGCTCGTTTCCTGAAAGGCTTTATTATATCGCTCGTCGGTATATGGGGCCTTTCATGGCTTATGTCGTGCACAAATCCCACGGCAGGACGCATAGACGGTCTCAATTCGCAAGCCTATGCCTACCATTATCGAAACCTGGACAGCACGGCCTACTATGCACGCCAGGCCCTGCAGCTGTCGTCTGACTACCCGGACGGAAAAGCGGAAGCCCTTAATCATCTTGCCTTTGTCAGTATGGCAAAGATGGACTATGACAGTGTGAAAACACTCATTGGAAACCTCGACAGGATAACTAATAATCAGGTGGAATTGCTCGTTGCTGACGTGCAGATGATGCGCCTCTGCCAACGTAAATCCTATAACAAGGATTTCTATGTTTATAGGGAGAAGGCTCTTGGTCGGCTGCACCGGATAGAGGAGGAAAGCCGTCTGCTTAACTTACACCAGCAACATCGTTTTGCTTATGCCTGTTCAGAGTTTTACATCGTTGCCTCGGTCTATTTTTATTACATGGGATTGCCCAACCAGTCGCACGACGAGCTGGCCCACCTTTCCCAGAGCGACTATCTTAAAGAAGACACCCTACAACTTCTCAATTATTTATATAATGTAGGTTCTGGAGGTATCATTCGTGCGCGGACTCAGGAGAAAGTCGAACAACTTGAATTCGAAAGTCTTATCAAGTGTTATGTCCTTGCCCGCCAAGAGGGCATCCCTTTCTTTGAAGCTCAGGCTCTGCAGGGCATGAGTGAGCACCTCGTAGATACCCGTGCACTCTCTAGACTTTTAGATAATAACCAGCCAGCGATGAGTTATATCAACAATGATGATATGCCCGATTCGCTCTTTGCAGGAAATCTCGCACAGCGTGCGCTGCATATTTTCCAGCATTATGGTGACGTCTATCAGACTGCTGGTGCTTATCGTACTCTTGCAAAATGTTATTGGGCACTCAATGATTACCGCTCGTCACTCATTTGTCTGCATAACGCTCTTGAGGAAGACACAGTTATAGAGCGTGCCCCTGACCTGGTAGCCTCTATTCGGGAACAACTGTCACTGGCTTATTCTGCCATCGATGACAAACCCAACAGTGATTATAACCGCAATATCTATCTCGACATGCAGGAGAAAACGCGACAAGACCGGCAGCTTGAGGCGCGTGCCGAGCAGTTGGACAAGTCGGCCAAACTGCTCAACTCGATGATAGCGGCTATACTTGTAGTGCTTGTAGTATTGGTAACCCTGCTCATAGTCCTTTACCTGAAGAGAAAAAAAACAGATCGAAGCAGTGATATTGAATCGTTGCTCATGTCCCTGCGTAAATGGAAAGAACTCAATGACCGACAAATGAATCGGCAGATGGAGAAGAGCGACGAGATATGCGAAATGATAGAGATAGAAAAGCTGCACTTGGCGCAGAACCGTCGCCGCAATCTCGAGCAGAGGGCCAAGTTATCTTTGGTAACCAGCATAACACCATTTATCGACCGCATGCTTCATGAAGTAAGAATGCTACGCAAGGTAGGTGATACCAACAACGAACGAATAGAGTATATCGCTGAACTCACAGACCAAATCAACAAGTATAACGAAGTGTTGACCGATTGGATAAGACTGCGCCAAGGCCAACTCAATCTACACATCGAAAGTTTTGCCCTCCAATCATTGTTTGATATTGTGGGCAAAAGCAAGATGGGATTTCAGCTTAAAGGAATTTCTCTCGATATACAAAAGACCGACCTGACGGTCAAGGCAGACAAGACCCTCACGCTATTTATGATAAATACGATGGCGGACAATGCACGTAAATTCACTCCCGAAGATGGGCATGTGGAAATCTATGCAATACGCCATGACACTTATGCCGAAATCAGTATTTGCGACACTGGGCCCGGGATGAGTGATACTCAGTTGAAGCATCTCTTTGACCATAAGCCGATAGTAGATACCTCCGGCGCGGTGCAAGACGGAAAAGGGCATGGGTTTGGACTGATGAATTGCAAGGGAATTATTGAAAAATACAAGAAGGTAAGTCCCATCTTCGCCCAATGTGCAATCGGGGCAGAGAATACCGGCACGGGTAGTAGATTCTGGTTCAGACTTCCGATGGGTGTTGTGAGATTGTTTATAGGACTCTTTATGTCTTTGACAGTATCTACCACATTCGGGCACGATATGTCTGATAAAGTTCGTAAATATGCTGACTCCATCTATCAATGCAATGTTGACGGACGCTACCACCAAGCACTCGTTATGGCCGATAGCTGTATGCAAGCACTTAACGGCAGACGGGGGGATACGCATAAACACCAGACTTCTGTCGATTTGATGGCTATTTATGACAGTACTGGCAAAGAGGCGGCTGAATTAAAGTGGTTCCGGAGTGGGGTAGAGGCTGACTATACTACTATTCTAAACATGCGCAATGAGATAGCGGTAGCTGCCTTGGCGCTGCACAGATGGAAGCTCTATGAATACAATAACCAGGCATATACCCAGCTGTTCCGCCTGCGCAGTGCCGACCAGTCGCTGAGCAACTATGTGCAGGTTATGCAGAAGGCAGAAACAAACAAGAATGTTGCTATTATCATTCTGATACTCTTGCTGCTTGTCCTTTTTCCTGCATATTACATATTCTATTATCGTTATAGGCTGATGTATAGGCTTTGTCTGGATAGACTGAAACTCATAAACAACCTGCTGATGGAAGATGAGCGGCCGGAGAGTAAGTTGCTAAAAATCAGTAAAATCTGGGTGATGCCTAAAGTTTCATTTGATAATGATGTCCGGCAGCTTGACCGTCTTGTGGCACAGATTTGCAATGATCTTCGGCAGCAGGTGGTCTATGATGAAAAGCAGCGGGATGCCATTGAAATGGAAACGGATGAGCTCAATCGACGCCAATACGAAGTGGCGCGTCTGCACGTAAGCAACAGTGTGCTCGACAACTGCCTTTCCACCCTTAAGCATGAGACGATGTACTATCCCTCGCGTATCAGGCAGATAGTGGATACCAGACCTATAGACTGCGATGCCCTCGATGAGGTGACCGGATACTATAAGTCGCTTTATGACATATTGAGCCAGCAGGCATTGCGACAGACAGAGACGCCTATGCGCATAGATGGTGAAATGTGGGAAATGCTGTTGGATATATTGTCCAGCATTAATCAGGCCCGCGTAACATGGACAGCCCATACAAGTGACGGACAATATCAGACAGTGCGGATACCCATGCCTAACGTCAAGCTGACAGAGCAAGAGTGTCGGCAGCTCTTTACACCATCTACCAAAGATGTGAGATATCTGATGTGTCGACAGATAATAAGGGAACTCGGCGAAGTAAGCCAGGCTCGCGCGTGTGGTATCAAGGCAAGCCCCGCAGAGACAGGCATTCTGGTGATGCTCGTGATTCCGCGAAACACCTCATTCTTTGCCAAACAGCAAGGCGTACAATCTCAACCAGGAACGTAACAACTTACAGATATGGAAAAATTTCAAGTAGTCATAGTAGAGGATGTTCCTCTCGAACTCAAAGGAACAGAAGGTATCTTCAAAAATGAGATTCCCGAAGCCGTAATTATTGGTACAGCGGACAATGAGCAGAACTATTTTAAGCTCATGAAGCAGCATCAGCCCGATTTGGTGTTGCTCGACCTGGGACTTGGTGGCTCTACCACTGTGGGCGTTGAGTTGTGCAGATACACCAAAGAGAATTATCCAGGGGTTAAGGTCCTTATCTTTACAGGAGAGATACTTAATGAGAAACTCTGGGTGGATGTGCTCGACGCTGGTTGCGACGGAATTATTCTGAAGAGTGGCGAATTGCTCACCCGAGGTGATGTTGCCAGCTGTATGAGCGGTAAACGTCTGGTTTTCAATCAGCCCATACTCGAGAAAATAGTAGAGCGATTCAAGCATAGTGTCGGGAGTAGCCTTATGCGTACCGAGTCGCTGATTGACTATGAGATTGATGAGTACGATGAGCGTTTTCTGCGACATCTTGCCCTGGGGTATACCAAAGAGCAAATTACCAATCTGCGCGGTATGCCTTTTGGCGTGAAGAGTTTGGAAAAGCGTCAGAATGAGCTGGTACAAAAACTCTTCCCCGACGGAAACCGTATGGGAGTAAATGCCACGAGACTGGTGGTAAGGGCTCTCGAGCTGCGCATACTTGACATTGATAACCTGCATCCCGATGAAGAATAGGCTCCCTCAGACGGCGTTGACTTTGTTGGTGGCTTGGATAATGCTTGTGCTGCTCTCATGGATACTTACAGCACTAAATCCCACGGCAGACCTACGCTCGCTACTGAGCGCAGAAGGCATACGCTGGTTGTTCGGCAGATTTGTATACACCCTCTCGTCGCCTTTGCTTATCTGGCTCGTGTTGGGTGTTATGGCATATGGCCCTTTGACAGAGAGCCAACTGTTAAGGCTCCGCCGTCCGCTTGGAGTAAAAGAACGGTTTGCCCTGCGCGTGGTAATGCTCGAATTGACCATCGTTGTAGTGATAATGGCCCTTCTTACCCTTTTGCCTCAGCCCTTGCTGCTTACGGCTACGGGTACTGTCAACCATAGTAGTTTCCTCCATTGTCTCGTGCCGGTCACTTGCGTGACATTGATTATAGCAGGGCTCACATTTGGAGTAGGGGCGGGAAAAATAGATGGACTGGCGGGCGCCTACAATTCGCTGGTAGCAGGATTTAGAAGTGGTGGACATCTTTTTGTTTTCTACGTGCTCATCGTGCTGCTTTGCTCTACGATAGGCTACGTATTCGACCTATAAACGGCAAATGTTTGAGAGATGATAAAAATTAAGGTCAAAACGCCTTTGGTTTCAGTATTATTTGTTAATTTTGCACCTATAAAAAACAGATAGACAAATATGAATGTATTTTTTTGCGTATTAGCATTGTTCGTTGTGGCCCTCATTGGTTGGGCTGTAGCCGAGTTTAAGGGCAAGTTCTTTGGATACACCGTATCTGAAGAAGAAATCGAAGCCGCCCATCATGAGGCAGCTCACCGTAGCCCAGACGGCAAGGAAATGGGTATCAAGGAAGTAATTGAAACCATTAGCACAAAGGGCTATAAGTCTGTATAGGCCAGCTGAAAAGTATGGAATTGCCGAACTGTGTGTCGGCAGAAATTAGTATTGGGCAAAGTGCATCGAGACATGCATTTTGCCCAATTGTCTTTTGCAGGCAACTCGAATTTGACGCATTGTTTATGACATTAAAATGGAGGAAACATCTTTAAGGATGTTTTCAAATGCAAATGGCATCGTGAATCGATAATATCCAAGTCTGAAATAGTGGTTGCCAATATGTATTTTTTCAATTCGTGATTTAATTGCTAAAAGAAACAGTATCAGGATTATTTGTGGGTCCTGTTTCGGTCCTTGTGACCCAATGAGGTCGCTTTCAAACGTTTCGCGCGGTTTCTGAGAATCTCTACCATTCTGCTTGCTATCATTCAGAATGAAGGAAACCTTAAAACAAATTCTTTGTAAATATACATGGAACTTTGGCAGATTGTCTTTTTCCGTCTAATACAACTGACGCTTATTGTACAAAGGACTATTGATAGACAATTGGTGCCGTTCCCTATTGCCGAACCTGCACTAAATGCTTGTTTGTGATAGCGCCATACATAAAAAACCTCTAAAATTGTGCATATCATCGATTTTTTTGTGTAACTTTGCCAAATTAAAAAAAACAGGTATAATAGGTATTAAACGCAAACATAGGTAATATGGCTAAGAAATTTGCCGAACACAATGGCTTGAATCTTGTTGAGGTTAACAAGAGCGTATTGGAAGAGTGGAAGAAGAATGATATCTTCCACAAAAGTATTGATGAGCGTGATGGAAATCCCCAATTTATTTTTTTTGAAGGTCCTCCTTCAGCCAATGGTCACCCTGGTATCCATCATGTTCTGGCACGTGCCATCAAGGATACATTCAATCGCTATAAGACCATGCAGGGAATGCAGGTACACCGCAAGGCCGGATGGGACACTCATGGACTTCCTGTAGAATTGGGCGTGGAGAAAGAACTTGGTATTACCAAAAAAGATATTGATAACAAGGCATCAGACAAGTATATCTCAACGGAAGAGTACAATCATAAGTGTCGTGAAAACGTAATGAAGTTTACCGCTGAGTGGCGTCAACTTACCGAGGAGATGGGATATTTCGTAGATCTTGACCATCCCTACATCACTTACGACAACAAATACATTGAGACCCTTTGGTGGCTTCTCAAGCAGCTTTATAATAAGGGACTGCTCTATAAGGGTTATACTATCCAGCCTTATAGCCCCGGTGCCGGAACCGGTCTTTCGAGTCATGAGCTCAATCAGCCGGGATGCTACCGCGATGTCAAGGACCTTACCGTAACAGCTCAGTTTGAAATCGTCAATCCTAAAGAGGAGTGGACCAAGTGGGGAACTCCATACTTTGTGGCATGGACTACCACTCCATGGACATTGCCCTCCAATGTGGCGCTCTGCGTAGGCCCCAAGATTGACTATGTGGCTGTGGAGACATATAACCCCTATTCGGGCGAGCCTATGACCATGATTATGGCCGAAAACCTCGTGACTTCATACCTCAAGGCCGATCATGAAGCCAAAGAGGGAGAACTGCCTGCATTTGACAAAGACAAGAAGATATGCCCTTGGCGCATCGTGGACCGCATGAAGGGTACTGAACTTGAAGGATACCACTATCGCCAGCTCATGCCGTGGGTCAAGCCTTGCGAGAAACTTAATGATCTGTCACCCGCCTTTGTAAGCGATTATGCCGAGGCTCATCCGGAAAAGGTTTTTGCCAGCGAGGATGGTCGTGACCGTTTTGTTGAAATGAATGACCAGGCTTTCCGTGTAATCTTGGGCGATTATGTGACCACAGACGACGGTACAGGCATTGTTCACATTGCTCCTACGTTCGGTGCCGACGACGCCAAGGTAGCCAAAGATGCCAATATTCCGGCTCTATACCTTATTAATAAAAAGGGTGAGACTCGTCCGATGGTAGATTTGCAGGGTAAGTTCTATCTCATTGAAGACCTGGATACTAACTTTGTCAATGCTTGTGTGGACAAAGATTTGTATGCTAACCATGCGGGCGATTATGTCAAGAATGCTTATGATCCACGCTTCAACGAGAACGGAGTATGGGACAAGGCTGCATCCGACAAGGCCGAAGACCTGAACGTGGTATTGTGTATGGAACTCAAGATGGAGGGTAAGGCTCTCCGTACAGAGAAGCATGTGCACAATTATCCTCACTGCTGGCGTACGGACAAGCCAATTTTGTACTATCCTCTTGATTCTTGGTTTATCAAAGATACCGCTGCTAAAGAGAGAATGGTGGAACTCAACAAGACCATCAATTGGCAGCCCGAGTCAACAGGAAGTGGACGCTTTGGCAACTGGCTGGAGAACCTCAACGACTGGAACCTCTCGCGTTCTCGTTTCTGGGGTACGCCGCTCCCTATTTGGCGCGATTCCAATCGTAATGAGAAGTGTATCGGTAGCGTCGAAGAACTCTACAATGAAATTGAGCGCTCGGTAGAGGCTGGTGTGATGAACAGCAATCCTCTGAAAGACAATGGATTCGTTCCTGGAGATTATTCTCAGGAGAATTATGACCGTATAGACCTCCACCGCCCTTATGTGGACAATATCGTGCTGGTCAATGCCGCAGGTAAACCAATGTATCGTGAAACCGACCTCATAGATGTTTGGTTTGATAGTGGCTCTATGCCCTATGCCCAGCTGCACTATCCATTCGAGGGAGAGATGGCACGCGGTACAGAAGCCGATCGTCAGGCTATGATACACTCTGATTACGAAGGAACGCCAATACCTCCTGCCTATTTCCCAGCCGACTTTATCAACGAAGGAGTCGACCAGACTCGAGGATGGTTCTTCACGCTTCATGCTATTGCTACAATGATATTCGATAGTGTAGCATTCAAGAATGTTATTTCTACCGGTTTGGTTCTTGATGCCAAAGGCAATAAGATGAGTAAGCATGTGGGCAATGTTACCAATCCATTTGAAATGATGGAGAAGTATGGTGCTGACCCTGTACGCTTCTATATGATGACCAACAGCGAGCCATGGGATAATCTCAAGTTTGATCCTGAAGGCGTAGATGAAGTTCGTCGCAAGTTCTTCGGTACATTATATAATACATATAGCTTCCTGGCTCTTTATGCCAACGTTGATGGTTTTGACCCAGAGACCATGCTCAACCAAGGCAATCTGGCAGCACGCCCAGAGATTGACCGTTGGATTATTTCCAAGGCCAATTCCTTGATTATTAATGTCTGCAAGCAGTTGAATGATTATGATCCAACAAGAGCAGGCCGTTTGATAGACAATTTCGTCAACGATGACTTGAGCAACTGGTATGTACGCCTCAACCGTAAACGCTTCTGGGGCAAAGAAATGGACAGTGACAAGCTCAATGCCTATCAGACACTTTATTCATGTCTGATGACTGTTGCCAAGCTCGTTGCACCGTTTGCTCCGTTCTATGCAGATCGTCTTTATCACGACCTTGGTGGAAAGATGGAGAGCGTGCATCTGGAGAGTTATCCAATGGCTGATACCGAGGCCATCGATGCCGAACTTGAAGCCCGCATGGATATCGCTCAGAAGATAACATCCATGACTTTGGCTCTCCGTCGTAAAGTTAACATCAAGGTTCGTCAGCCTTTGGCCCAACTGATGATTCCCGCCATCGACGACAAGCAGAAGCAGCGTATCTGCGCTGTCAAAGACCTTATTAAGAATGAGGTGAATGTCAAGGAGGTCAACTTTGTAGAGAATTCTGGATTCCTCGTGAAGAAGGTAAAGTGCAACTTCCGCGTGATGGGCAAAAAGTTCGGCAAGCTGATGAAGAGTGTTGCTGCCCATATGGATGGCTTGGATCAAGACGCGATAGCATTGTTGGAAAAGAATGGTAGCATTTCGTTTGATATCGATGGTGCTCCTGTCACCGTTGATGTAGCAGATGTCGAAATTATCAGCGAGGATATCCCTGGATGGCTCGTTTCCAATGATGGAAATCTCACTGTGGCATTGGAGGTTGAACTGACCGAAGATTTGCTCAATGAAGGTATGGCACGTGAACTCATTAATCGCATTCAGAACATGCGAAAGGACGCTGGTCTTGAAATTACTGACCGCATAGCCATAAAGGTCAGTCCTAATGACAGTATTGCCAAGGCTATTGCCAACTACGAGGATTATGTGAAAACTCAAGTTTTGGCCGATAGTATCTCTGTGGAGGACAATGCAGGAACCGATGTAGAGTTCTATGATTTTGTCGTTCGCATACAAGTAACTAAAATTTAATAATAATAATCCAACCATGGCGCAGTTGTCAGGCGATGTCTGCGTCATGGTTAACCTAAATCACCGATGCATGGAAACTAAGGTACGTTACAGCGATGAAGAGCTCCAGGAGTTCCGCGCTATTATTAATGACAAACTGGCAGTTGCACGTGAGAGTTATAACAAGGTAATGCGTAGGCTGATGAATCAGGATACCAATGATGTTGATGATACATCTCCTACATATAAGGCATTGGAGGAAGGTAGTCTTACCCAATCCAAGGAACAGTTGGTGGAGATGGCGGCACGGCATCAGAAGTTTATCCAAGGTTTGGAGGCGGCATTGATTCGTATAGACAACAAAACCTATGGTATAGACCGTATGACAGGTGAGCTTATACCAAAGGAGCGTTTACGCGCGGTGCCCCATGCCACTCTAAGCGTGGCGTCAAAAAATGCTCGCAAGCAATAAAATGAAGGATATTAGAAATGTTGTGACCCGAGGACGTCTCTCGGTTCTCCTTATTGTGGTGCTATTGGTTATTGACCAGATTATCAAGATTCTGGTCAAGACTAATATGTGCTTGGGTGATGCCATCCATATAACTGATTGGTTTTATATCGATTTCGTGGAAAACAATGGTATGGCGTATGGCATGACGTTTATCAACAAGTTCCTGCTTAGCCTATTGCGTATAGCTGCTATCTGCATTATTGGTTGGTATATTCATCGCCAGATAAAAGTGCGTGCCCGCTATTGTTATATCATTTTGTTGTCTATGGTATTTGCTGGGGCTGCAGGAAATATATTTGACTCTATGTTCTATGGGCTTGTCTTTGATGCTTCAACCCCATTTGACGTTTCCTCTCTTGTTCCCTTTGGCACTGGCTATGCTCCATTCCTGATGGGAAAGGTGGTAGACATGTTCTATTTCCCAATCATCGTAACGACGTGGCCTTCATGGGTTCCAATGGTTGGTGGCTCTGAATTCATTTTCTTCTCACCCGTATTCAACTTTGCTGATGCTTGCATTAGCGTAGGTGTGGTTATGTTGCTCTTAGTTTGTCGCAAAGAGCTTGAGACCTTATCTCTTTTTTCCCAATCTAACAAGAAGGATGTTGATAATTCAGAACAAAAATAAAAGGATGTTAGGTAAGGTGCTCTCCTTTATATCCGTTTCATTTCTGCTTATATTTATGCAAGGATGTAAGCCATCCTTGCCTTCAGACATTCTGTCACGTGGAGAAATGGAGGATGTTATGTACGACTATCATCTTTCTAAGAGCTTGGCTTCTCAGCAGGGGAACCCTGGAGAATGGGAGCGTATTTATGAGGATGCGGTTCTTCGCAAACATGGGATTACACAGGAGCAGTTTGACCGTTCGCTGACCTATTATATGCGTCATACCGACGAGCTTTCTAAGATATATGACAAACTTGAGGACCGCCTGCGTGCAGAGGCAGGCTCTTTGGGAGTGTCGACATCAGAGTTGGGTAGTCTTGGCACATTGGGTGCGACAGGAGATACTGCCAATGTATGGAGCGAAACGCGTTCTCTTACACTTATTCCCAAAGCTCCATTCAATCAGAAGAGCTTTGTTATAAAGTGTGATACCTCATATCATGCTGGCGATGCCTTTGCATTGGCATTTGATTGCAATTTCATCTATCAAGACGGAATGCGCAATGCTTGTGTGCTTCTTGCTATCACATTGGCAAATGACAGCATCGTTTCTTCTTTCACTCAAGTTTCTATGCCATGTCATCAGACGGTAAACTTGTCTGATTATGGGCGGGTAGGCATTAAGGAGATTCGTGGTTACTTTATTTTGAGCAAGAGCCAAAGCCAACTGGAGTCGGCTACTACTTTGCAGCTTATGTTTATCAATAACATACAATTGGTAAGAATGCACTCCAAGCCACAGCCTGCTACATTACCGAATGATGCAGATACATCGGAAATACGTCCGGTTAACGTGCCCCCAATCCCCCGCAAACCTTTATCCCTCCCACACAGCGCTTCTGGGCAAGTGCAGCAAATTGATAGGACGTTGAAGGTAGAGCCCACAAAGTTGAAATAACTCATTAATTTAGTGTCAAATAAAATTATTCAAGTCATGCAGAGTGTTAACGAATTAATAGACAGACTGATTGATTTGTCTTTTGCAGAAGATATTGGTGATGGTGACCACACCACACTATGTTGCATCCCTGAAGATGCTATGGGTAAGTCTCATCTCCTCATCAAGGAAGATGGAATCCTTGCCGGTGTAGAAATTGCCAAGGAAGTTTTTGCCCGCTTCGACCCAACTATGGTTGTAGAAGTACTCATCAATGATGGAGCCAAGGTTCATCGTGGCGATATCGCAATGGTTGTAACTGGCAAGGTAAGGTCTTTGTTGCAGACCGAGCGCCTTATGCTCAATATCATGCAGCGTATGAGCGGTATTGCCACAATGACCCATCGTTATGTAGAACGTATAGAAGGTACTGGTGCACATGTTCTCGACACACGTAAAACCACCCCTGGTATGCGAATGCTTGAAAAGATGGCAGTCAAGATTGGCGGTGGCGTAAACCATCGTATCGGTCTTTTTGATATGATATTACTCAAGGACAATCATGTTGATTTCGCAGGTGGTATTTCCAACGCTATCAACCGTTGTCATGCTTATCTTAAGGAGCGCAACCTTGACCTGAAGATTGAAATTGAGGTTCGTAATTTCGATGAGCTAAATCAGGTCCTTGAATGTGGCGGTGTAAATCGTATTATGCTTGACAACTTTACTGTGGCAGATACCAAGAAGGCTGTAGAGCTCATCAATCATCGTTATGAGGTTGAGTCGAGTGGCAATATAACCCTTGATACCATTCGCAGCTATGCCGAGCAAGGTGTAGATTATGTTTCTGTCGGTGCTCTTACTCATTCTGTAAAGGGCCTTGATATGAGTTTCAAAGCCTGTTAATCTTTCGCCTATGTATCGTTATATCATAGCATTTATCTTCTCATTGGTGAGTGCAAGCAGTATGGCCTGTACCAATTTTATAGTGGGGAAACAGGCTTCTACCGATGGTTCGGTCATCTGCACTTATAATGCCGATGATTATGGCATGTTCATCAATCTTGCCCACTATCCTGCGGCAATTCATCCCAAGGGAACTATGCGCCAGATTTATGATTGGGATAATGGTGAATATCATGGAGCCATCCCCGAGGCACCTGTTACATATAATGTGATTGGCAATATCAACGAATATCAGGTTACTATTGGCGAAACCACCTATGGTGGACGTGAAGAGATGATAGACCCTACCGGTATTCTTGATTATGGTAGCCTTATATACATCGCCCTTCAGCGTAGCCGCACGGCCCGCGAAGCCATTGAGGTGATGACCACGCTGGCAGAGACCTACGGCTTCAATAGTAGTGGTGAGACATTTACTATCTGTGACCCCAACGAGGCCTGGATTATGGAGATGATGGGCAAGGGACCTGGTTCCAAGAGCGTGGTTTGGGTGGCTATGCGTATTCCCGACAATGCCATTTGTGCCCATGCCAACCAGAGCCGCATAGGCAAATTCAATATGAAGGACAAGAAGAATGTCCTTTATTCCAAGGATGTAATCAGCTTTGCTCGTTCTAAGGGATGGTTTACTGGCAAGGACGCCGATTTCTCTTGGAAGTGGGTATATGCAGCTCCCGATTTCGGCGGACGCCGATTCTGTGACGCACGCGTTTGGAGTTTCTTCCGTCATTTTGACAAGGGCTTCGACCGTTATCTCCCATGGGCATTGGGTAAAGATAAAGATGCCGAAGATATGCCTTTGTGGATTGTTCCCGACCACAAGGTCTCTGTTCAGGAGGTGCAGGCATGTATGCGAGACCATTACGAAGGCACTCCTCTTGCCACCGATACTCTTGATATGGGTGGCGGTATCTGGCAGATGCCTTATCGTCCCACTCCGTTGTCATATACGGTTGATGGTGTCAAGTATTTCAATGAGCGCCCGACCAGTACCCAGCAGTCTGCTTTCAGTTATGTCAGCCAGATGCGCTCGTGGTTGCCTCGTGAGATTGGAGGCGTTATATGGTGGGGTAATGATGATGGCAATATGATAGCCTATACTCCCATATATTGTGGCAATACCGTGCAGCCCGAGTGTTATAATACGCCTGGAGCTGATGCTGTTACATTCTCAGACCGCAATGCTTATTGGGTTTGCAACTGGGTAAGCAATATGGTTTATCCCCGTTATAGCCAGATGTTCCCCACATTGCGTGAGGTGCGTGATAGTTTGGAGAATAGTTATTTTGCTCAGCAAAAGAGTGTTGAAGACGAAGCCCTCACCTTATATAATAAGGATAAGGCTGCTGCTCTCAAATATCTCAACGATTATAGCAACACTCAGGCTCAGAACATGCTTGCTACATGGCGTGAACTTGCTACTTTCCTCATTGTTAAATACAACGATATGGTTGTCAAGCCCACCGAAGGACGTACTTTCTTGCGTACCAAGACAGGATTGGGAGCCCGTGTAAAGCGAGAGGGTTATCCTGAACAGTTTGCCCGCCAGTTTGTCAAGACTACAGGGACGAAGTTCCAGTCTCCAGAGTAGTCTGATAAAAAATCACATAACCTTGCAATTGTTACAGATTGCAAGGTTTTTTATTTCATTATGTTCATATTCATTTCTTCCATGTTTATTTTTTTATCAGCTGTTAAAGAAATGAAAACATTGCTTCGCCTAATTGGAAAAAATACCGTAACTTTGCAAATATATAATAATAAACAAGTTACTCATGGGTATTTTTGATTTTTTTAGCAAGAAGAAGAAGGAAACACTGGATCAGGGATTAGAGAAAACCAAGCAGAGCGTCTTTGAGAAGATTTCGCGCGCCGTTGCCGGAAAATCCAAAGTTGACGACGAGGTTCTCGATGATTTGGAGGAAGTGCTGATAACCTCTGATGTGGGTGTCGATACGACCATTAAGATTATTGACCGCATCCAGCAGCGTGTCGCACGCGACAAGTATGTCTCTACCTCCGAACTGAATGCCATCCTTCGTGACGAAATCGCAACTCTGCTTGCTGAGAATGATAAGGATAGTTTTGCAAATTGGGATCTTCCTGGCGACCATAAGCCCTATGTTATTTTGGTTGTCGGAGTCAATGGTGTGGGCAAGACCACTACCATAGGCAAGTTGGCCTACCAATTCAAGCATGCTGGCAAGAAAGTTTATCTCGGTGCTGCCGATACGTTCCGTGCCGCTGCTGTTGAGCAGTTGCAGATATGGGGCGACCGGGTAGGAGTTCCTGTTATCAAGCAGCAGATGGGTGCAGACCCCGCTTCCGTTGCTTTCGACACTCTTCAGAGTGCCAAGGCCAACGATGCCGATGTAGTGCTTATTGATACGGCAGGCCGCCTTCACAATAAGGTGGGTTTGATGAACGAGCTCAAGAAAATCAAGGACGTAATGAAGAAGATTCTTCCCCAGGCACCCGACGAGGTAATGCTTGTCCTTGACGGAAGTACCGGTCAGAATGCCTTTGAGCAGGCTAAGCAGTTCAGTGCGGTCACCCAGATTACCAGCCTTGCCATTACCAAACTTGACGGCACAGCCAAAGGTGGCGTTGTTATAGGGATCTCAGACCAGCTCAAAGTGCCTGTGAAGTTCATTGGACTTGGTGAGAAGATGGAAGACCTGCAACTTTTTGACCGTAAGGAGTTCGTTGATTCTTTGTTTAAGTAAAATAGTCAGGAGTAACATGAAAAAGAATCATATCGACTTCATCACCATGGGATGCTCCAAGAATCTTGTTGATTCAGAGAGCCTGATGCGTCGGCTGGAGTCCAACGGCTATCACTGCACGCACGACCCTAAACATCCTTCGGGCGAGATTGCCGTAATCAACACTTGCGGCTTTATTGGCGATGCCAAGGAAGAGAGCGTCAATATGATATTGGAATATGCCCAGCGTAAGCAGCAGGGTAAGTTGTCACGCCTCTATGTTATGGGCTGCCTTTCGCAGCGATATCTGGATGACCTTGAGGCTGAAATTCCTGAAGTGGACAAGTATTATGGTAAATTCAATTTCAATCAGTTGATTGCCGACTTAGGTCCGGCTGAGGGTTCCGTTCAGGCTGGTCCCGATTCGCTTCCGGTTCGCCATCTTACCACGCCTCACCATTATGCTTATGTCAAAATAGCCGAAGGATGCGACCGTCGTTGTGCCTATTGTGCTATCCCGCTTATTACCGGCAAGCACCATTCGCGTCCTAAGCAGGAAATCTTGGATGAGATACGTTCGCTTGTTGCCGGTGGCACCTGCGAGTTTCAGATTATTGAGCAGGAATTGACTTACTATGGCGTAGATATCGATGGCAAGCGTCATATTGCAGATTTGATAGAGGACATTGCCAATATCAAAGGCGTCAAATGGATTCGTCTCCATTATGCCTATCCCAATCAGTTCCCAATGGAGCTGCTTGATGTGATGGCTCGCCACGACAATGTCTGCAAATATCTCGATATCGCCCTACAGCATATATCCGATCACATGCTTGAGCGCATGCACCGCCATGTCTCCAAGCAGGAAACCATCGACCTCGTGAAGGCCATCCGCCAGCGCGTGCCCGGTATTCATTTGCGTACCACGCTCATGGTCGGATTTCCCGGTGAAACCGATGAAGATTTCAATGAACTTGTCGAGTTCGTGCGTTGGGCACGCTTTGAAAGGATGGGCGCCTTTGCTTATTCAGAAGAAGAGGGGACATATAGTGCCCAGCACTATGCCGACGATGTAGCACCCGAGGTCAAGGAGCGGCGACTTGCCCAGCTTATGGCCGTGCAGCAGGATATAAGTGAAGAGATTGAGGCTGCCAAGGTTGGACGTGTCATGCAAGTGATTATTGACCGCAAGGAGGGGGACTATTATATAGGACGCACAGAGTTCTGTTCGCCCGAAGTCGACCCCGAAGTTCTCATTCGTGCGTTACGCCCATTGCGTGTAGGCCGTTTCTATCAAGTAAGAATTACAGACTCCGATGAGTTTGATTTGTATGGTGAAGTAGTATGAACAACAAGGAATTTATTGCAGCTCTGTCACAACGCAGCGGATATACTCAGACCGATACGCAGCGGTTGGTTAATTCGCTTATTGACGAGATGGCCAACTGTTTTGGCGAAGGTGAAGTCGTTTCCATTCCGTCTTTCGGGTCGTTTGAGGTAAAGAAACGTTTGGAGCGCGTTGTTGTCAACCCTTCGTCGGGTGTGCGCATGCTGGTTCCCCCTAAACTTGTTTTGGGATTCAAGCCCGCTGCATCGGTTAAGGAACAATTAAAATACGGAGGAGGAAGCGATGAGTAAAGTTGGCATAAAGGAGCTGGCAACCATTCTTGCCAAGAAGCGCAAACTTGATTCCGAGGCAGCTCTTGCGTTTGTCGAGAGCTTCTTTGACGTCCTCTGTGATAGCCTCCGTGATGAAAAGATGGTAAAGGTCAAAGGGCTTGGCACATTCAAGGTGGTGCCAGTCAGTGCCCGCAAGAGCGTTGATGTCAATACTGGCGAATCTATCGAGATTTCCGGCCGTGACAAGATTTCCTTTACCCCAGATACAACCCTTCGAGATTTGGTTAACCGCCCATTTGCGCAGTTTGAAACCGTGATGGTCAATGAAGGAGTTGACTTTACCGCTATAGACGAAGCCGCTAATCTGTCACAAAGCGAGACTGATGTGGAAGAGCCTGAAAACGCTGCACATAGCGTTGAACCTTTGCCTGTTGAGACCCAATCACAGGTAAATCCCGAGGTCGAAGAACCAAAGACCGTCGCAGAACCGCAAACTTCGCAGATTGACGAAGCGATAGAAGGCGCCGCGCAAGCGGTGGAAGAGGCAGAGGAAGTGGGAGAAGAAAGTTCTGAGTCCCAGGAGGCTGCTCCTGCTTGTCAACCGGAAAAGGAAGAGACCAAGGTAGAAAACATAGAAACTGTTCCCGAACCTGTAGAGGTACCCGCCGTTGAAGCGGTCGAGCCTACGCCCATGCCCGTCACTGTGGTTGATGACAGTGCCCAAATGCTTAGCGAAGTCTTGCGCAAGCAGAACGAACAACTGTCTGAAGCTAACGACCTCCTGCGTGAACAGTTGGAACATTCCCATCACCTTATGCGTCTGATAGGCATTGCCGTCGTGGTCGTATTGCTTTTGGTCATTGGCGGTGGTTATTATATATTTACCAACTTCAGTCCTTTTGCTCGTCTTGCCAATACGGCCACGACGCCTCAGGTTGCCGTTGTTGCCAATCCACAATCCACAGCCAAAGATACGGTTCCCGTCAAGGTCGTTGAGCAGCAGCCAGCGGTCGAGGTGCTGCATAAGGACACCACCAAGCATGTGGCTGCAAAAAAAGAAGACAAGCCTGCAGCCGAGCCTCAGCCCATGACCGAGTATAACAATGATGCCCGAGTGCGCACTGGAGCCTATAACATAATAGGTGTAAAAACGACCGTAAAAGTTCGTGCCGGGCAGACCCTCGCATCGATTAGCAAGTATTATCTTGGTCCGGGCATGGAGTGTTATGTAGAGGCGATAAATGGCACGCGTGAAGTCAAGGAAGGACAGATGATTAAGATTCCCGAACTTAAAATAAAGCGGAGATAGTTTGCTCCTTACAAGAATTATTGGTAATTTTGATGCAACTTAGTGTATAGAATATGATAACTCAAGAGAATTTTGAAAAGCAATATAGCGACCCCATTGAGCAGCAGCAGATAGACAAGTTCGTCTGTGTCGAGATGGGACGCCAGATACACCGTTACATCAAAGGTATGTCTGGCACGCTTGCCATGATGCATCGCTTTGAAGAGCAGCTGGCCCACCTCAATACCGAACAACGCGAACAGGCGATAGCCCGATATATAGACCTGAACCGCAAGGTGCTTGACGGCCTCGACCTCAAGGTCGTGCTGGCAAGAGCCATTGCCAACTATTGCGACACGTTCAGCTATATGCTCGAATTTATCAACGACAAGCAAAGGGTGAACTTCTATCTCGCCCGTATCAAAAGCAAATATATCCAGTATCATCAGATATATGAAGAGAATGGCAAATATGGCATTCTTGACCATACGGGTAAGGTGATATTGAAGGCTCAATATGATTTCTTGCGTACTCCTTACGTCTATGTAGATGATTTGCGCACAATGCCTATTATAGCCCAGAAAGACGGCAAGATGGGTTTGGTGCTTCCAGACCGTAAAGATACCATTTATGCCGATTTTATCTACGATGACATTACCCTCCGTGAAGAGCCTCCGTACTTTGAGGCTGTAAAGGATGGCAAGGTTACCTTATTATAATACAGTTGGCAGCTGTTTCGCCGATTTCATCGGCATCGTGACTATCAACTATATATTTTAGGCCATAGATCAGTATGCCTGAATATATAGTTGATATTGTTATATCGGGCAAGGTCGTTTTCTGGATTATTGTCAGATCGGCCGTTGTCATCGTGATTCGTCGCATCAGTTTTGATGATAGCAACGCCGAGCAATTCCACCATCGCATTGCGGTAAAAGGACTGCTTGCGCTTGGTATCTCCTTCGCCCTTGTTCCATAGTATGTCTCTGCCGGTCGGCAGCGACTTGTGCCGGGAACGGTTGGAAAAGTGCCGTGACGACATAATCTCCATGTTCGAGGCATGAAACCATAAAATCAAAGTTCGATTTTATCATTTCGCACCTTGATTTGTTAGTTTCAAACTTTGAAACCAAGAAAAACATGCATTTGGGAGAGATGTCGTAGGATAGGGGAGCCGCGTGGTATGGCCAGGATTTTGTCTATGTCTTCATAGCAGTGCCGAATGTGACTTTTATGCAGCCTATGGTAAGCATCGTGCCTGCAGACGAGGTTTGGTGGTGTCTAACAAATTAATTATTAATATGTTCGCATGATAATGGTACCCATGTATGCCAAACGCACAATGATATAATGCAGCCCAGGCCTCACGAATACTGATATTTTTTCAAAAATATGTTCTGAAAAATTTTGTGGTTAACAAAATAAGTCGTACCTTTGCACTCGCAAATAAGGAAAGTCAAAACATGAGCACCCTTAGCTCAGTTGGTAGAGCAACTGACTCTTAATCAGTGGGTCTAGGGTTCGAACCCCTAAGGGTGTACAAAAGAGATAATCTGACAAAGATTATCTCTTTTTTTTGGTACGCTTTTTGCATATTCAATAATGAATGTGTAATTTTGCATAACAATTAATAAAAAGGGAATCGAAACGCATATATGAATAATCTGTTTTCACAAAAAGTATCTGATTTATTGGTATTTGCTCGCATGGAGGCTGACAGGCTTTCCAGCCAGGCCATCTGTCCGGAGCATATACTGTTGGGCGTTTTGCATGACGATAGTGGTAAAGCTGCAGAATTTCTGAAACATCTCAATATAAACTATACATCTTTGAAAGAGACTGTTGAGCATCGCATCATTGACGAGTATCGCTACGAGTCAGCCTCAGACAGCGAGATATCGCTCACCGAGCAGGCCAGTAATATATTGAGGTTGGCTGTCTTGGAAGCCCGTTTGCAGCATAGCCAGATGGTGGATGTCCACCATGTGCTGCTTGCTATCCTGCATGACAAGGCTCACACTGCTGCTAAGGAAATTCTCAATGACAACAATATTAAATACGAAGATATGCAGAACTATTTGGCTCAAAAAACCAATAGTGGTCCTGTAGACGGACTTTTCATGTCTGATGACGATGAGGGAGAAACTCCTGAATACGACAATCGTTCTGACCGTGACACGGCTGCTGCCACCAAGGGAAAGGACGCTATGGGAGGCACTCCCGTCATAGACAACTTCTCTGTAGACCTGACCCGCGCTGCAGCGGAGGGCAAACTTGACCCCGTTGTAGGGCGCGATGAGCAAATTCTGCGCGTCACCGAAATTCTCTGTCGGCGTAAAAAGAACAATCCCATACTCATCGGAGAGCCAGGCGTGGGTAAAAGTGCCATCGTAGAAGGCTTGGCACAGATGATAGTTGAGCAGAAGACTTCGCCGCTGTTGTTCAACAAGCGTCTGATTAATCTTGACTTGACCGCAATCGTAGCCGGAACCAAATACAGAGGTCAGTTTGAAGAACGCATCCGCGCATTGCTGAAGGAACTGGAGAACAATCCAGACATAATCGTCTTCATCGACGAGATACACACGATGATTGGCGCAGGCAGCACACCGGGCAGCATAGATGCAGCCAACATCATGAAGCCGGCATTGGCGCGCGGCACCATACAGTGTATCGGCGCTACCACATTTGACGAATATCGCAACTCGATAGAGAAGGACGGAGCCTTGGAGCGCAGGTTCCAAAAGGTTTTGGTTGAGCCGACTTCTGCAGAAGACACCCTGTGTATCCTGAAGAATATCAAGTCTCGCTACGAGGAGCATCACCATGTCGAATATACCGACGAGGCCCTCAAAGCGTGTGTCCGTCTTGCCGATAGATATATAAGTGACCGTAGTTTCCCCGACAAGGCAATCGATGTCTTGGACGAGGCCGGCTCCCATGTGCATTTGTCCCATGCCACCATCCCTGCCGAAATCCGACAGGCTCAAAAGGAGCTGACCGAGATTAAGGACAAGAAGCAGAGTGCTGCCAAGAAGCAGAACTTTGAGTTGGCAATAAGCTATCGTGACCGGGAATTGGTCTTGGAAAAGGAATTGGCGGATATGCGCAGCAAGTGGATGTCTGGAGAAAGCGAACAAAGGGAAAAGGTAAGCGAAGCAGACATCGCAGAGGTTGTCGCCACGATGACCGGTGTGCCCGTTCGGCGCATCTCTGAAGGCGAGACCGCACAGTTGAAGACGCTGGCTGCCACACTCAAGCAGACCGTAATAGCGCAGGATGAAGCTGTGGAAAAGGTTTCCAAAGCCATCATGCGCAATAGGGTGGGGCTGAAGTCGCCCAACCAGCCTATTGGCGTCTTTATGTTCCTCGGTCCAACCGGTGTCGGCAAGACCCATTTGGCCAAGAAGATAGCTGAGCATTTGTTTGGTTCTACCGACTCTCTCATACGCATAGACATGAGCGAATATGCCGAGAGCTTCACCACTTCCAGACTGGTTGGAGCTCCTCCCGGATATGTAGGTTATAATGAGGGTGGCCAGTTGTCCGAGAAAGTCCGTCGTCATCCCTATTCAGTCGTTTTGCTCGATGAGATTGAGAAGGCCCATTCCAACGTTTTCAACATGTTGTTGCAGGTGCTCGACGAGGGTCGTCTTACCGATGGCAATGGTCGTCTCGTAGATTTTCGCAATACCATTATTATTATGACCTCAAATGCCGGAACGCGCCAACTGAAAGACTTTGGTCGTGGCATTGGCTTCTCCAAGCGCAATATCTTGGGCGCTGACCTTGACGAGGATGATAAGAGGTATGCGCGCGATATCATCATGAAGAGCTTGAGCAAGCAGTTTGCCCCCGAGTTCCTCAATCGTCTTGATGATGTCATCACCTTCGACCAGTTAAGCATTGAAGCTCTCGAGAAAATCGTTGACATTCAGCTTGCCGACTTGTCTGCACGCCTCCTGTCAATGGGCTATCGTCTTAGCATAACCGATGAAGCCAAGTCGTTTATCGCCAACCATGGATATGATGTGCAGTTTGGCGCACGCCCATTGAGACGAGCCATACAGACCTATATAGAGGACAAACTTTCGGAAGCGTTGATTTCAGAAGAGCTCACCCCCGGTCAGACGATAGTCATAGACAAGATTACGGATAAAGATGAGCTCTCGTTTACGGTCGAAACCGAAAACAATGCAGATAACGCGCAGCCATCATAAGCGCACCGAATATTGAGACATTAACTGTACAAAAGCAAACAGATGATAAACAATTATAACAAGAAGAACGATTATGCCCAATATGTGGCGCAAGAAGATGATACGTTGCTCTCATGGCTCCTTGCCAACCTTAAAGAGAGCCGCTCTAAAGTCAAGGCGACTCTGCAGGGACGTGGCATAAAAGTCAATGGTAAGCAAGTAACCCAATTTGACTTCCCCATCCATAAAGGAGATAAGATTTCAATCAGCCGTTCAAAAAAGAACGACCAGTTCAAAAGCCGCTATCTCAGTATCGTCTATGAAGACAAGTACCTTGTCGTGATAGAGAAAAACGTGGGCATTCTGAGCATGGCAGCTGGTCATTCTTCGCTCAATGTCAAAACAATATTGGATGATTATTTCCGTCGTACACGCCAACGCTGCACTGCTCATGTCGTCCATCGACTGGACCGTGATACATCTGGCCTGATGATTTATGCCAAAGATATGCAGACGGAGCAGATACTGGAACATGATTGGCATAATATCGTATATGACCGTCGCTATGTTGCTGTCGTTTCTGGTGAGATGGAAGACAACGAGGGTACTATTGCCAATTGGCTGAAGGATAACAAGAACTACGTGACCTATTCATCGCCTACCGACAATGGTGGTAAATATGCCGTTACCCATTTCTATGTATTGAACCGTACTACAGAACATTCTTTGGTAGAGTACCAATTGGAGACAGGGCGCAAGAATCAGATACGTGTTCACTCTGCAGACATGGGACATCCGGTATGTGGCGATGTCAAATACGGTAATGGCGACGACCCGCTCGGCCGATTGTGTCTTCACGCTTACGTACTGTGCTTCTATCATCCTGTGACACACGAGCGGATGGAGTTTGAAACAATGATACCCACACAATTTAGAAAACTCTTCAAATAAACGATATGGATATTAATTTCACCTATTTTATCTTCATTCTCATTGCTGTAGTCGTGGGCGTGATAGTAATCAAAAAGATAACAGGTTGCCTAATCAAGACGGCCATTCTGGCAATAGTCGTAGGCATTCTGGCTTATATCTATTTTGCCTACTTCAGGTCATAGGTGCCTAATTGTAGGTTTATAGATTATCATACATAATGTGGGCGTGTCCATTGTTTGGGCACACCCACATTATTTGTTATTAGGGGGCTCATCCCGTGTTCTGTGCAAAAATATACTGAAAATATTTGGCAGTTAAGCAAAAATCATTACCTTTGCAACGAATATTGACGGTAAAGTCAAAAAACACAATAACAAAGATTAAAGATAAATCAATGCAAGCAAACATCCTATTCGGTTTCTCTTGGCCATGAATATGAAGTAAAATTCATATAGGTCCAGATAACTGAAAGGGATTGTTGTGCGCGTTCATTGGTTTATTGATACACCATGAAACGGAAGGCCGTTTCATATTTTATAAATTTCACTTTATTCATTTAATCATTTGTTATTATGACTGATATTGTATCTGTTAGAGTCGTATTATCCGACTCCTTCCATGTTTATTATGACATTACGTTTGCCTCTCATCTCAATAGAGGCGACAAGTATTCAATCTCTAATTATGACCATACACTTATGTGTTATGTCAACGACTTCCAGCCTCAGCGCATTGGTATAAAGCGTAACCGTCTGCTCATCCGATGTGAGTCGCGATATGCTATGCTGTCAAACGATTATTTTGCAATCTTGACATGCAATGACCGGGCTGTGGCCAAAATATCCTACAACCTGTCTGCCGATGACAGCGTAAGCAACCTTATGACCACTACGCTTAACCCTGCCATGATGGAAAGTATAGTCGTAGAGCAGCTCTCACGCAAAGAGTTTTACCAGCTGGAATGGGATAAACTTGGAGATTATCCAGGGATAACTCTAATCAAGCAGCGTGCCATAGAACTGTTTCGATGGAAAATGTTCAATGAGCGTCGTTATATCATGAATCTGAAGGATGTGCGCCCTTGCCTTAACTTTACAGTGAGCAGCGATGATGCTCAGTATCTGACAAATCCTCTGCAGAACTTTGCTAAGATTGTAGATATGACATGGAATGTAAGCGATGTCGATTTGTCTTCTGTCATTGAAGAGGGCAATGGCTCCAATTTATTTCAAACCGCTGATAAGTATTTTGAATCTAATCAGACTTTCTATATTTTGCACCACATTGGCAGTCTGCTCTGGGGAGCAGGAGCGTCTTTAGCCAAAATGATAGAGTCGCGTATGAAAGTGAATGGCGACGTTGGCTTTATCTTCGTTGGAACGAAGGCAGAAATCACCTTGCTTGGTGAAAAGTATCCTAAGTTGATTGCCAAAATCGATGAGCAAAACCACTTGGAATTGCAGCCCATGGATGTTAAAGAATTTCTGTCGGGAGTGCAATGCGAACTGAGGAAAATGGACTTGCGTTTGTCTTCAGACGCATTGAATGAATTGAATATAGGGCTGCTGCTTCGGTCATTACAGAACACTCTGCCCAAGTTGTCGCTATCTATGCTTTCGCGCTTTGTCACAAAGGGACTGGCGGAGCGTTTTGTCAAGCGTGTAGCAAATACAGATAGCGTTGTTGAGCCCCAATCGGCTATGCAACTGCAGATGATAGATAGCCGCGATATTGACTGGAGTATGTTCGAGACAGCCAGCCTGAGTGTTGATGACGTCATGCATTCTCTGTCCAATATGGTCGGATTGACTTCTGTCAAGAAGGTTGTCGCAGATATGGCCTCTCTCGAACGTTATGCCCGTCTTTGTCAACAACAAGGAATCAATATTTCACGTGTTTCCAATCACCACATGATATTTACGGGTAATCCAGGTACTGGCAAAACCACTGTAGCCAAGAAAATAGGTCAACTATTCCACTCTCTTGGCGTGCTGTCCAAAGGTGATGTCATAACAGCAGAACGCGGAACCATAGTTGGAAGATATCTGGGGGACACCGAAAATAACATGCAAAATCTGTTTGCGCAAGCAAAGGGCAATGTCTTGTTTATAGATGAAGCCTATTCTCTGAATACCGGAGCAGGCGATAAAGCGGATTTCGGCAATAGAGTGATAGAGTGCCTGCTAACAGTCTTGGCACAGCCCAACCCTGATATGATAATTATTTTGGCTGGTTATCAGAACGAAATGGACAAGATGCTTGATAGCAATCCTGGACTGAGAGGACGATTTACCCACTATCTGCATTTTGAGGATTACTGTTCAGAGGAACTGCAGGAGATTGCTCAAATGAGAATTGCTTCAAGAGGATTGAAACTGTCTCTCAGTGCCAATGAAGCCTTGGCTGACGCTATTGGCAAAACCCTGAGGGATAAAACCAATGGATTTGCCAATGCGCGATGGGTTGAGCAGTTTGCTGACAAGGCCATCTGCCACACCGCAAACAGAGTCCTGGCTTCTCACCTGTTTACTCAAGACTATCTGGTAACCATTACCTCAGAAGACATTGAAGCCGCCTATAATGAATTGACTATCGGTAACAATTATGTGAAGCCTAAAATTGGCTTTGCATAATCTGTAATCAGATGCCATCAATGAGTTTCATTCTGTTCTGGCATATCCCACTATTGCAATTGCTCATGAATTTAAGAGCCTTAGCTTTGGCTTGTTTCGCAAGTCTGTGCTCGTTGTTTTCAATCAACGCAAGGGCTGTTTCAATATAATATAGAGCGCAGTATTGAAGCACGGCATCGTCTTGACATTCATTGTTCTCCTTACCGTCTTCGATGTTTGCTTCTTTGGCAGCCTGTTCAAAGAGTGATTGCGCATCAGCCATCAGATGGCGGTGTACATAGGCGATGGCCTCAACAATCTTTATACATGCGAGACCATCATCAGAGGGATATGACGTTGTAGGATTGTTTATTAATTTGATAGCCTCTTGCTCTTTATTGCAATAAATGAGGCATAATGCTTCGTCTCGAATAGTATAATCCCAATCACTAAGGTCATTTTCGCCATCATCTTCTTCTGCTATCTTGTGTATATACTGATAGATGTTTAATGCCTCTTGGTATTTTGCCTGCTGGAAGAGGCATTGTGCCTTGTCATATTCGGTATCGGTGATGTAGCTGGTAATGAAGTCGGCATGGTGTTCGTTGGCTCCATAATCATTACAAACCGACAATGCTTCTTGATAGTGGCCACGATATATCAATTCTTTCCGTAGCTTTTCGGCGACTTCTTGTTGGACATAATATTCAAGATGAGACTTTTTCATCTGGTTATATTTGCCTATAACGGCGTCTATGTCATTATAGTCCTCATCGCGTATAGGTAGCACTATAGGCAGCCCGCATAGATTGTAAAGGTGGGTCAACATCTCCATGTCATTGATATCCATATTGTATATCAGTTGCATGATGACCTGACCAACGGTTCGCTTGTCTTTAACTGTTGTGTTGGAATATTGGCGAATTAGTTTTGCCGTCTTTTCAATAAATAGTATGAAGATATCCGCTGACGATGAGTGGCTTACTTCATCAATCTTCCTGATAACTTTGGCAAGTTCTTCCTCACAATGAGGAGATTGGGTAATGGCTTCGATGACGGCACGGACAATGGTCTCAGTCCATTCTTCGTATCTACACAAACGGAATAAAGCCTTGTTTATTGGATAATCAGGTAGAATCTGCCTTACCTCGGATAAGTATTGAGTGACACATTCGTCTATAATGTACCTGCCATTTAGTATTATACATTTAATCTTGATATGCAGCTTTATATAGTCGGTAGTCTGTCTTTCATCAAACGCTTGAACGGAGGACAGATATTTTACCCAAACTTCATCGTATGTCTCTGTAGGTTCAGGGTCGTTAAGAATATAGTGGTCAACACACTGCATATAAAGCAGACCGGCCAAAGAGATATCATTGTCTTCGATGAGGGGTAAGGCTGTATAGAAATCTTCTTTGGTGATGAATTGATAGTAGTTGCGGGTGTAGAGTTCTAACAGTTTTGTATCAACTGGCTTGGTATAGTTGTTGTTAACCAAGTGGATAAATCTATCCAAAAGATACTCAATGCCCTCCTTCTTGACTCTCTTGTCTGTACTCTTGGTTTTGAGCTGGGCCAATCTGGTTTCATCAAATGCTTCTTCCTGCATTGCCTTGGTTCCTGTCAAGATGGCTTCCTGATTATTTCCCTTCAATGTCAATAGTTGGCACTTGTTTGTATAGTAACTCTCTGCGTCTTTATCTTTAACATAAAGCTCTAAAGCAGCCAAAGGAGAATAAGAGAGGTTGGAACGTAAACAGTTGGGAATGAGTAGATTTGCACAAAGTTGCCAAATCGACATAAAGCAAGCGAGTGAGGAATATTGAAGTAGTTCAGTTACTAAATCGTGAGCCACAGTTACCTATGCAAAGCAGGTAACAATGCGGAAAGGCAACTTTGTGCATCAACGGATTTTATTGCGCTGATTCTCAATGTTTTGCGTATCAAGGAACGCTTACAAAATGATTATATTTGCACACTCAAAATGTAAGCGTTATGAAAATCGAAAAATTCAAGGTGTTGCTCTACCTAAAAAAGAGCGGAATGGACAAGAATGGAAAAGCTCCCATCATGGGACGCATCACGGTGAACAGGACTATGGCGCAGTTCTCCTGCAAGTTGTCTTGCACTCCATCGCTTTGGAATCCTCGTGCCAGCCGATTGGAGGGCAAGAGCAAGGAAGCCGTGGAGACCAACAAGGACATCGAGCAGTTGTTGCTTTCCATCCAAAAGGCTTTCGATGTGCTTGTGGAAAAGAGAACGGACTTCGAGGCTAAGGATGTCAAGGAGGCTTTGCAGGGCAGCGTCAAGACACAGACCACCCTTCTCTCCTTCGTGGACGAGCATATCAGTGAACTCAGCACCCATGAGGGCATCGATATGTCGAAGAGCAGTGTCTGGACTTACAGAAAGATTCGCAAGAATCTCACTGAGTTCATCGGGGAGAAGTATAGGTTGACTGATTTGGCTTTCGGACAGCTGACCGAGCCTTTCATCAGTGACTTTCACCATTACCTGCTTGACGAGAAAGGCTTTTCATCAGGAACCATCACCATCTATGTGTCGCTCTTCAAGAAGATGTGCCGCATCGCCTTTGAGCGAGGCTTGTGCAAGAACCTGCTGTTCGCCCATTATCGGGTTGGCACTCCAAGGGTTACGACACCCAAGGCTCTCAGCATGTCTGATTTCATAAAAATCCGTGATGCGGAACTGCCCGAAGACAAGCCGAGACTATCCGTTAGCCGTGACCTGTTTCTTTTCGCCTGCTATGCAGGAACAGCCTTCATAGACACCGTTTCCATCACGAAAGCCAATGTCAAGGTGTTGGAGGATGGCGACAAATGGCTCATCTATAACCGCAAGAAGACCGGAACACTTGCCAGGGTGAAACTCCTGCCCGAGGCGTTGGAGCTGATGGCGAAATACGAGGACGGGGCAAGAGATACCCTTTTCCCATTGCTGAACACGAATCGTGTTCGTATCGATCTCATCACCATCTGCAAGTTGGCGGAAACGAGCAAGACCTATTCCTACCATTCGGGACGACACTCGTTCGCCAGCCTCATTACGCTGGAGGCTGGTGTGCCGATGGAGACCATCTGCAAGATGCTCGGTCACAAGGATGTGAAGATGACGCAGCGGTATGCGAGAGTAACCCAAAAGAAGCTGTTTGAGGACATGGACAAGTTCATCGCTGCAACCGAGAAGGACTTTATTCTCGCATTATGAACAAGGCTTTCAACTTTTCTTTTTACAGTTTCAACTACATTATTATATTATAAGGACAACAACTATGAGCAGAAGTACATTTTCAATTTTGCCTTACATCAACAGACAGAAGGTGAAGGCAGACGGAACAGCCAACATACTTTGCCGTATCACCGTTGACGGCAAAAGCGCAGCCATTTCCACAGGCATATCCTGTACCCCACAGGAGTGGAACGCCAAGAAGGGAGAGGTACGGAACGCAAGGGACAATGGACGATTGGCAAGTTTCCTCTCAGAAGTCAAGGATAAGTACAACTCACTTCTTGTCGCCAACGGCATCATCACCGTGGAAATGCTGAAGGCTGTGTTGAAGGACAAGGACACGACAGGAAGGTTCTTGCTGAACTTTGGTGATACCATCGTGGAATGGTATCGAACCGCAAAAGCCAGACAAACCTTTCTGCACAAGCGGACATGGCAGAAGAACCTGAGAGCCTTTGTCCATTCGTTGGATAAGGACGACATCGCCTTTGAGGACATAGACGAGAATTTCGGAGAGGAATACAAGCTATTCCTGAAACGAGACCAGGGACGCATCGACAGCTACGTGAACCATTGCCTTCTCTGGCTGAACATGTTGATGTACAAGGCAGTGGACAGGAGCATTATCCGCTTCAATCCCATAGCCAAGATAGGGTATGAGAAGAAGGCAGCCCCGAAGATGACCCATATCAGCAAGGCAGACTTCATCAAGATGCTCTCTACCCCGATGGCTGACGAGCGAACGGAGCTTGCACGCAGATGTTTCATTTTTGCCTCGCTCACCTCCTTATCCTATATAGATGTAAAGAAACTGTACCCTCACCATATCAGTGAGAACTCCGAGGGTAGGAAGTTCATCCGCAAGGAAAGAGAGAAGACAGGCGTGGAGTTCTTCGTGCCACTCCATCCGATAGCCGAGAAGATTCTTTCGCTCTACAATACCACGGACGACAGCAAGCCTGTTTTTCCACTGGGTGAGAAGAAAGACATCTATCTTGATGTGCATACCCTTGGAATGGTGCTTGGCATAAGTAATAAGTTGGGATTCCACGCCAGCCGCCATACATTCGGAGTCTTGATGCTCAACGAGGACATTCCCATCGGCAGCATAGCCAAGATGATGGGACACGCAGACATTACAAGCACACAGGTCTATGCGCAGGTGACGGAGCAGAAGATTTCAAATGACATGGATAAGCTTATTGCCAAGCGAGAAAGGAACAGATTGTCGAACGAAAAAACTATTGGAAAATGAACAGAGGAGTTATAACTATCAGCGAGAGCGGAACGGTATCCATGCCGA
>OHSO01000030.1_pt1 | contig 84446 bp, 60 predicted proteins | sample 1578651 | NCBI WGS metagenome assembly OHSO01 (sample SAMEA3879524, study PRJEB24766) | human gut metagenome | biome: human-associated habitat; feature: feces | place: USA | collected 1985/1987 | reverse complement strand
CTGATAGCCCACCGCTGGCCCGAAGCCCGTGTGATACTCACCGTGAGCCCCATCCGCTATCGCAAATACGGACTCCACGGCAGCCAGTTGTCCAAGTCGGTGCTCCTGCTTGCCACCGCCGAGATAGAGCGTCGCCATCCGCATGTCAGCTATTTTCCCTCCTACGAGATTATGAACGACGAGCTGCGCGACTACCGTTTCTATGCCGAAGACATGATACACCCCAGCACCCAGGCCGTGGCCTACATCCACGAGTGCATGGGTCGCGTCTACTTCGGCAGCGCCATGACCCGGTTCCTCGCCGAGTGGCTGCCCGTCAAGGCCGCCCTCAACCACCGCCCCTTCGACCCCGAGAGTGCCGAATATAAAGACTTTATGAATAAAACCATGGCGAGAGTCGACGCACTTTCAAAAAAATATAATAACTTTGCATTAAATTTTAAGATAGAGAGAAATGACCTATACTATTGAGAAGGTTACCACACTCATCGGTGCGCGTAGATACGGCAACGGTGAAGCCCGCGTAGATTTCATCCTCACTGACAGCCGTTCGTTATGTTTCCCAGAGGAAACGCTTTTCTTTGCCCTGAAAACTCAGCGCAATGACGGTATGCGATACATCCCCGACCTGTATCGCCGTGGAGTCAACAACTTTGTGGTCGAGCATGTCCCCACGGACTATGCCACCCTTTATCCCCATGCCAACTTCCTGAAAGTCACCAACTCGTTGGAGACGCTGCAGCGGCTTGCAGAGCGCCATCGCGATGAGTTCGACATTCCCGTGGTGGGCATCACCGGCAGCAATGGTAAGACCATGGTCAAGGAGTGGCTCTACCAGATCATGTCGCCCGACGTCTGCGTCACCCGCAGTCCCCGCAGCTACAACTCACAGATAGGTGTGCCCCTCTCGGTGTGGTTGCTCAACGAGCATACCCAGCTGGGCATCTTCGAGGCAGGCATCAGCCAGCCCGGAGAGATGCGCGCCCTGCGTGGCATCATCCAGCCCACCATCGCCGTGCTCACCTGTCTCGGCGCAGCCCATCAGGAGAACTTCGAGTCCATGCAGGCCAAGTGTAAGGAGAAGATTCAGCTCTTCCACGACGCCCAGACCGTGGTCTACGATGCCGACGACAGCGTGATAGCCGCCGAGGTCGAAGCCTCCGGCTATCCCGGCGAGCGCCTCTGCTGGTCTCTTACCGACGCCCATGCCCCTATGTATATCAGCCGTATCGACAAGGGCGACGCCCATACCCTCGTGACCTACAGTTACCAGGGTGGCGCCGAGCAGCACTTCCAGCTTCCGTTTATCGACGACGCCTCTATCTCCAACTCCATCGTCTGCGCCACCGTAGCCCTCCACCTGGGCGTCTCTGCTGACGCCCTTGCCCTGCGCATGCAGCAGCTTGAGCCCATAGCCATGCGCCTCGAGGTCAAGGAGGGACAGCACGGCTGTACGCTTATCAATGACTCTTACAACTCCGACGTCAACTCGCTCGACATAGCCCTCGACTTCATGCGCCGTCGCCCCGACCATCAGGGACGCCGCCGCACGCTCATCCTCAGCGACATCGAGCAGAGCGGGCTCACCCCGCAGTCGCTCTATGGCGAGGTGGCGCAGCTCTGCCAGCAGCGTGGTGTAGAGCGGTTTATCGGCATCGGCCCCCAGCTCTGTGCCGCTGCCGACGAGATAACCATCGCCGACAAGTCGTTCTTCGAGAGCGTCGACGCCTTTGTCGCCAGCCCCGTCTTCCACACCCTCCGCGACGAGGTCATCCTGCTCAAGGGCGCCCGCAAGTTCGGCTTCGACCGCCTCACCGAGCTCCTCGTGCGCAAGGTCCACGAGACCATCCTCGAGGTCAACCTCTCTGCCGTGGTCGAGAACCTCAATTGGTACCGGTCCTTCATGAAGCCCGAAACCAAGCTCGTCTGCATGATTAAGGCCGACGCCTATGGCGCCGGGTCGGTCGAGATAGCCAAGACCCTGCAAGACCACCGCGTAGACTATCTGGCTGTGGCTGTCGCCGACGAGGGTGTCACCCTGCGCAAGAACGGCATCACCGCCAACATCATGGTGATGAACCCCGAGATGACCGCCTTCAAGACCATGTTCGACTACGACCTCGAGCCCGAGGTCTATTCGTTCCGTCTGCTCGAGGCCCTCATCAAGGCAGCCGAGAAGGAGGGCATCACCGACTATCCCGTACACATCAAGCTCGACACCGGCATGCACCGATTGGGCTTCAATCCCCGCGAGGACATGGACAGGCTCATCGACCGCCTGCAGCATCAGAACGCCGTTATCCCCCGCTCGGTCTTCTCCCACTTTGTGGGTTCCGACAGCGACAACTTCGACGATTTCAGTGCCCGCCAGTTTGCTCTCTTCGACGAGGGCAGCCGCCGGCTCCAGTCTGCCTTCTCCCACCACATCCTCCGCCACATAGACAACTCTGCCGGCATCGAACACTTCCCCGAACGCCAGCTCGATATGTGCCGTTTAGGTCTGGGACTCTATGGCATCAACTCGCGCAACAATGCCATCATCAACACCGTGTCTACGCTCAAGACCACCATCCTGCAGTTGCGCCACGTGCCGGCTGGCGATACGGTGGGCTACAGCCGCAAGGGAGTGCTCACCCGCGACAGCGTGATAGCCGCCATCCCCATAGGCTATGCCGACGGTCTGAACCGCCATCTCGGCAACCGCCACTGCTACTGCCTCGTCAACGGCAAGCGCGCCGAGTATGTGGGCAATATCTGTATGGATGTCTGCATGATTGACGTCACCGACATCGACTGTGCCGAGGGCGACAGCGTCGAGATTTTCGGCGAGCATCTGCCCGTCACCGTGCTCAGCGACGCCATCGACACCATCCCCTACGAGATACTCACCGGCATCTCCAACCGTGTGAAGCGCGTCTACTATCAGGATTGACGCCTCCTCACCCGTTACCCTTATACATGGCTCCGCCTGCAATGGTCTTCCCCTTGCAGGCGGAGCTTTTTTTGCGCCTTGGCGATGGGGTAGGGGCTCTGTGTGAGCCGCTTCGGCAGCGCTGGGAGCCGCTTGGCTGGCTCGTATCGTATGTTACGAGCCTTCGTGCCTATTGATACGTGCCCTCGTGACATTTGATACGAGCCTACGTACCTTCCGTTACGAGCCGGCAGGGGTCATGGCCTCGCCGCTGCCGATGATGGCAAGGGCCGTGGCCCTCGTGCCCACGCCTGTCGATGCGGATGGGCTATGGCCCACGCCCTCCACGGCGGGCGCAAAAGGCATGGCTTCAGCCCCCAGGGCGGTGGCATCGGTCGATTTTTGCAAGAAAAAACGCTATTGCCGTCATGGTATCAACTTTTTTGATTACCTTTGCCCCTACAAGTATAATCACCTTAAAACATGAATAATATTCAGACTACCAGAAAGACCAACTTCCGTTGGGTAATTTGCGCGATGCTCTTCTTCGCCACCACTGTCAATTATCTGGACCGCCAGGCCCTCTCGCTCACGTGGAAAGACTTCATCGCTCCCGAGTTTCATTGGACCAATACCGACTATGGCAACATAGCCGCCGCCTTCTCCATCATGTATGCCATCGCCAATTTCTTCTCCGGTCGCATCATTGACTGGCTGGGCACCCGTCGCGGCTACCTCTGGGCTATCGGCGTGTGGTCTGCCGGCGCCTGTCTCCACGCCCTGTGTGGCTGGGCCACCGAGCAGTGGGTAGGTCTCGACGATGCAGCCCAGCTCGTGGGCGCTGCCGGCGACGTGGCAGCCACGGTGTCTATGGTCAGCGTGTGGTTCTTCCTGGCTGCCCGCGTGGTGCTGGCTGCCGGTGAGAGCGGCAACTTCCCCGCCGCCGTCAAGGTCACCGCCGAATATTTCCCCAAGAAAGACCGCGCCTTCGCCACCGCCATCTTCAATGCCGGAGCCACCATCGGCGCCCTCATCGCGCCCCTGTGCATCCCCACCCTGGCACGCTACTTCAAGGATATGGGCGTGGGCAACGGATGGGAGATGGCCTTTGTGGTCATCGGTATGCTGGGCTTCGTGTGGATGGGCATCTGGATTTTCATCTATCAGCCCATGCAGACCAACAAGCGCGTCAACGCCGCCGAGCGCGAATACATACTCCAGGACAGCCAGGACGACGCTGCCGCCGACGCCGACAGCGGCCGCAAGCTCTCTATCCTCGAGTGTCTGCGCCTGCGCCAGACCTGGGCCATCCTTATGGGCAAGTTCCTCACCGATGGCGTGTGGTGGTTCTTCCTCTTCTGGACGCCCGCCTATATCAGTGATGTCTATGGCTATACGTCAGACAGCGCCATGGCCCAGATGCTCATGTTCACCCTCTATGCCATCACGATGCTGTCGCTCTACGGCGGCAAGCTGCCCACCATATTCATCAACCGCACCGGAGGCAACGCCTACAACTGCCGCATGAAGGCCATGTTCATCTTTGCCCTCTTCCCCCTGCTGGGACTTGTGGCCCAGACGCTGGGCGCCATCTCGTGCTGGCTCACCATCTGCATCATCGGTATCGTGGGCGCCGCCCACCAGTCATGGTCGGCCAACCTCTTCTCCGTGGGCAGCGACCTCTTCCCCAAGAAGGCTGTGGCCACCATCACCGGCATCAACGGTATGGCAGGCGGACTCAGCTCGTTCCTCATCAACTTCGTCTCTGGCCGTCTGCTCGACCATGTCGAGGCTGCACAGACCGTTTTCTGCGGTTTCCAAGGCAAGGAGGCTGGCTACTTCATCATCTTCTGCTACTGCTCTGTGGCCTACATCGCCGGTTGGCTCGTCATGAAGCTGCTTGTGCCCCGCTATATGCCCGTCAAGGCCTGACGGCTTTACACCCCCAAACCATAGAGGCCCAAAGCCCAATCCCTAAAGCGGGATGAGGCTTTGGGCCTTTTTGGTGGAAGGCTCCTGGCTGCCGATGTCAAACTTCGTCATTGCTATTGCGGCAACCATAATTCGGTCACATGTAATCTTCATTATCAACCGTCATAGACCGTAGCGTCGGCACGATTAAATTTTTTCGCGCGATGATAAAAAAAGTGGCTAATGCATGCAAGATTTCCCACCTCCATGCATTTATAACATATAAAGATGAATGTAGAATAGCTAAAAACTGACGGGGCTGTATTCTGCACCCCCATAAATGTAGGCGTAATATCAAACTTAATTTATGTATTCAAGAAAACTTATGAAAAAGCTGATTTCTATTTTTGCCATGGCGGCACTGGTGGCGTCGATGGCAAGCTGTACTGATGACACGGAGAATGGCAGCGGAGACGGAGTCGATTTGAAACCTATACCTATAGTGTATAGTCAGGTGCAGCAGACAGAATTCGCGCAGCGGAGCAACAAGTTCGCCAACAAGTTGATGACAGTACTCTCTGCTGACCCGGAGAAACAAAACGAGAACGTGTGCGTGGCGCCAATGAGTATGCAGTATATGTTCTCTATACTTGCCAATGGTGTCAATGAGGCCTTCCAGAATGAGATAGTAAATGCTCTGGGCTTCGACGATATAGAAAGCCTGAACCAGGAGAACTTGGCTTTGCTCGACAAGCTCGAACAGGATGACGAGTTCGTAAAGGTAGGTCTGAACAACTCTACTTGGTTGGCCAAAGGATATACTTATCTGCCAGAGTTTAAGAGTACGATAGAGGGGTATTACAAGGCTCAGATGGGCATCGCCGATATAAGCGGCAATCCCACTGCCATGCAGGAGCAGATAGACAAATGGGCTAAAGACAATACCCGTGGACTCATAACCAACTTCCCCCTGAAGATAAATGGCCAGACCAAAATTATTGCCCTCAATGCCAACTACTTTGATGGTAAATGGTCTCATCCCTTCAAGCCTTCCAATACCAAGGCTCAGCCATTCTACGGTGTCGACGGCAAACCCCGTAATGTGATGACTATGTCAAATACTGCTGAGGTAAACCACTATGTTGATGAATCGCTGCAGATGGTCGAGTTACCCTATGGTCAAGGGTACTACAGCATGATGGTGGTGATGCCAAAGCGTACGGAGTGCTTGCCGGAAATCATAGAGCACGCCGACTGGTGGGCTTGGCACAATCTGATGACCAAGTCTGAGGCCACAGTCTGTCTGCCGCGTTTCTCTGCCATGACAGACTGGGGCAATCTCATAAATAAGACAGCCGACCTGGGTATGCCTTCGGCTTTTGGAGCTGGATTCCCCAAAGTTGCGGAAAACCTTAATGCCGCTCTTATGGAATTGGCGCACAAGGTGGCTATACGTGTAGATGAGAACGGTACCAAGGCTGCAGCTACATCGGCTGGTCTCGGTATTGATATCGCTCCTGGTCCTACGCCCTATCTGCCCTTCGACCACCCCTTCATCTATGCTATTCGCGAGAATACCACCGGCGCCATCCTCTTTATGGGTAGGGTCATGGAACCATAGTAATCGCTCATCCCCAATAAACATCCATAATCCATCCCCACGGGCCATGCTCTGCCGGAGCATCCTGTGGGGATTTGCGGTTATACAGCAATCTGTCAGAGGGCCAGACTGGCGGTGTTTTTAGCAACTTGGCATGTCTGATAGCTGTTTTTTCGAGTTATTCGGTGGGTTATCAATAATAATATGTATATTTGCACATCGATGTCATCGGTCCGGGTACCGGTGTCTCTCACCGTAATAACTATCATAGTCAATGAAGAAGCTGTTATCCTTACCCCTTTTGGCGCTTGGCGCAGTGATGAGTTCGTGTAGTTCGGCCAATGGCGATGGCGCCGCAGGCAATGCCGATGTGGGCAGCCTCATGTCGCTCTCGGCACTGATGGCTGTGGGCATTATCCTTGTAGCCTTTGTGGTGGCAGCCGTCTTCTACCGCATGGAGAACGGGCGATGGAGCCGCTTCTGGCGCTTTGTAGAACGCCATCTCACCCTGCTTTTCCTCCTTACGTGGATTTTCGGTTTCTGTATCTATACCGTCGGCATGTTTATCGTCACCGACGATGCCGCCGGTTTCACTGTCGACTCCTTCCTGCGTCTGCTGCGACAGACGCCGATGGGCGTTGTCCACGCGTTCGGCATGTTTGTAATGGACAGCGACATCAGTGCCGTGCACGAGGAGTTCCATTCCAATCTGCTCTTCATGACGCTCTTCTCGCTCGCCCACTTCATGGCAGCAGCCGTCAGCATGCTCTTTGTCATCAAGCACTTCGGCTATAACCTCATGGCGCGTGTGCAGCTCTGGGCCACAGGTTGTAGCGGTGCCATGCGCGAGCGCCTGTTCATCTTCTGGGGTATCAACGAGCCTTCCTATCTGCTCGCCGCCGACATACGGCGCACCCTCAAGGCCGGCACCTACCGTCTGGTCTTTGTCAAGACTGCCGACGACGGCGACGAGACCAGTGCCCCTACCGGCCTCGACCGCCTCTTCGATTTCCTGTCGCTCAAGAACCGCGAGCTCGACCATCTCAAGGAGCTCAACTGCCTTACCGCCACCGCCTTTGCCCGCCTGAGCCGCTGCGAGCTCACCGCTGCCGAGCGCAAGGACGGCACACAGGTGCTTGCCGGCAAACTGGCGCTGGGCCAGGTGGCACGCCTCATCGGCAAGACCCGTGGCGAACTCCACTTCTTCATGCTCGGTGACGACCAGGAGAGCAACCTCCGCGCCACCGCCAACATCTGTGCCGACAGCGACATACGCCGCTTTGCCGAAGCCGAGGGCCACAAGGTCACCATCTACAGCCACGCCCGCTACGACAGTGCCAGCCGCGTGGTCGAAGACGCCTATTCGTCCAGCAACCTCGATGTCAAGATAGTCGACTCGTCGCATGCCAGCATCGACCAGCTCAAGAGCACGCCCGACTATCACCCCATACGCTTTGTCGAGCTTGACACTACCCGTAATGTGGGCACCGTTACCTCGCCTTTCACCTCGCTGGTCGTAGGCTTTGGCGAGAGCGGTCAGGATGCCGTGCGCTATCTCCACGAGTTTGGCGCCTTTGTCTCCAGCCTCTCTTCGGTCGATGACGACCAGCCCGGCAGCGACAACGCCAACCGCCAGGTCATGCGGTCGGAGTATCATTGCCATGTCGTCGATGCCGGCATGGACCAGCTCAAGGGCCGTTTCCTCTCCTCGGCTCCCGCTCTCGACGGCGAGGGCAGCCGCGACCTCTACTCTTTCCACGACTGCGACATCTCTTCGCCCGACTTCTACAGTCTGCTCGACGAGGTGGCTGCTACGGTCAACTATGTCGTGGTGGCTCTCGGCGACAGCGAGCAGTCTATCTCTGCCGCTGTCAACATCTTCAACTACGTGCGCCGCAACCGCGTCGACATCTCCCGCTTCAAGATATTCGTGCGCTCTTATTCCAGCTACTATGAGCCCCACATGCGCGACATCGCCGACCACTACAACCAGGTGGGCACCCCAGCCTTTGCCGAGCATATCGTCATCTTCGGCTCGGCTGCCAGCATCTATACCTTCGGCAATATCGTGGAGAGCCGTTTCGAGGCCGAGGGCCGTCTCTACAACCGCGCCTACTGCACCGTCAACAACCGGCTCGGCACCAAGGACGAGTGGGCGCTCCGCCGCGAGATACTGCTCGGGCGCCACACCCTCGAAGCCTATGGCGAGCTGAGGCGTAAGGAGATGCAGGATGTCGAAAACGCCTATCACGCCTTCACCAAGCTCTACATCATCGAGCGTGTCTGCGCCGACAACAGCGCTCTCTCGTCGTGGTTTGTCGATGGGCGTGTGCCTAAGTTCGGTCGCATTTCTGCCCATGAGCATTTGCTCGAGGGCATAGTCGAGGCGCAGGGCGATTACTCAGCCCCCGACAGCGGCGGCCATCCCTCCGGCGCGGTCGGCTATAACGCTGCCGACCAGCTACTGTTCCGCAATCTTGCCCGTCTGGAGCATCTGCGCTGGAATGGTTCCCACGAGGCGCTGGGATACCGATACTACGGCGACCATCCCACGCTCTCGCAGCAGTTGCCCTTCGGCGCTTGGCATAGTTGCAATGAGCGTTACCGGCTGCACAACTGCCTCATGCCCTGGGAGGCTCTCGACGCCGAGAGTCTGCTCGCGGGATGGGACGACGCTACCAAGCCAGACGGCCGCGCTTATCCCGACTACAAGCTCTACGATTTCGTAGTAGTCACCACTACCATCAACAATTATTTCCACAGTCATGGCCAAAACCAAGTATGAACCCCATCCCGTAGACACGTCGGATATCAGTCTGCCCGCCGAACTCACTCCGCTCATCGACGACATGTGTCGCAACGTGCATGAAGTGTGGGCTGCCACCCGTATCGCGCAAGGCTGGACCTATGGCGCCCGCCGCGACGATGCCGCCAAGCACCATCCCTGCCTTGTCCCCTACGACGACCTGACCGACGAGGAGCGCGAGTTCGACCGTAACACGTCGCTCGAAACCATCAAGCTCATCCTCAAGCTCGGCTTCAAAATCAGCAAGGGCTGACCAGGCTCTGCTGGAGGATGTATAGAAAACAGAAATCCCCACTCTCATGGTTGTCATGAGGGTGGGGATTATGCTATCCTGTAGTGCTATAGTTACTGCAGTGCCTTGTCGTATGGCGGTATGCCTGCTGTGTCAGCCACCTCTTGGCCGCCGTTGACGCGGCTTGTGGGGTTGTGGATCTTGTCATACCAGTAGCCGTCGTGGGGGACTCCCTGGCTGAAGGTGCCACGATAGACGGCGCCCGTTTCGCCTATGGTGTAAGTACCGCGATAATAGTTGCCCTTGCTGAAGGAACCTACATACGTGTCGTTGTTGCTGAAGACCATCTTGGCATCATCGGAAACGTCGTCGGGGAGACCATCTTTGAACTGGCCGGTATATTCACACGAGGGAATGTCTGTGGTGCCCATATAGGTGGCATGGCCAGAACCTTGGGGGATGACCGACAGCGTGTCGCCTTGGTCATTGATGGTTATCGATGCCTCTCCTGTATAGGTGAAGGTTCTCAGGTTCTCAGGGCCGTTGTCTATCCTGATGGTCGCGTCGGTCACCATGCCCCCGGGTGCTCCGGCAGTCGTGCCGCCGTTACCCTTGGACAGCATCCAGTAACCCAACAGCAGGACAGCCACGCCTACCGCTATCATGATGACCTTTCGGCGGGAGCTGCTATTGCCGGTGTCGTCGTTGTCAGTCGGCTCGGGGGCAGGCGTTGGCGTCTCGGGCTCGCCCTTCTTGCGTCGCAACCTGGTGCTGGGCTCCGGTGTGGGCTCGGGAGCTGGTGTGGGCTCGGGCGTAGGAGCCGGATCGGGTTTGGGTGTGGGCTTCGGCTTGGCCTGGGGCTTCTGCGTGATGGTCTCGGCGAGATACTGGCGCACGTCGGCCACACTCTGCGGACGCATCTTGCGGTTGGGCTTCATCAGCCATACGATGAGGTCTCTCAGTTTGGTACTCACCGTGTTGGGGAGATACTGGATGATGGCCTCGTTGACATCGTCGTCGATGTCGGAGGGCGACGGCGGAGTCTGCTCGGTAAGCAGATTGAACAGCGTGGCGCCCAGCGCGTAGAGGTCGGTCCATGGGCCAAACTTCTCGATGTTCTGCTCCATCTGTTCAGACGGTGCGTAGCCCGGCGTGTATGCCATCGCCGACGATGTAGCCAACGACTGGCCGTCGGAGTTGCGCAACTGCTTGCTCGCACCGAAGTCTATGAGTTGTATGTTGCCCTTGCGGTCTATCATGATGTTGCCCGGCTTCATGTCGAGATGCCAGATGCCGTCGTTGTGTACCGTCTCGAGCGCGTCGAGTATCTGGGGGAGGGTCAGCATGACGTCGGCGGGCGACATGGGGTGCCCCATCCGCTTGATGCGGGCTCCGAGGCTTTCGCCTTCGATGAAGTCCATGACATAGTAGGATGTGCCGTTCTCGTCGAAGAGGTCGTGTACCTTCACGATGTGTGCATTGCTCAGTCGGCGCAACCGTCGTGCCTCCTTGCGGAACTTCTCCCGCTGAGCCTCAAAGGTGCGTTGGTTCTCTGTCAGGGTGATAGCCACCTCGTTGGTGGCCTCATTGCGTCCGCAGACGCCCTTGATATACAGCTCCTTGATAGCCACCTTCTCGTCGAAGGCAAGGTCGGTGGCTACATAGGTGTTGCCAAATCCGCCCGACGACAGATACTGCTCGATGCGGTACTTGCCGTTGGAGAGCAAGGTGCCGATGGCGAGCAGCCCTTCGCGTTCGTTGTTGTTAACTGCCATTTGTAGTTTTGTTATTGGTTATTTCCTTGATTTCTTTTCCATCCATGCGCCGCCAGTGGGTGTCGCCCCCGCCGCCGCATGGCGCTCTGCACCAGCGTCACTTGTGGTTGATGGTGCGCAGGGGTGCGCTGTTGTCGTGCTGCTCGGTCTTGGCTGGTTGCTTGTCGCCCTTGTCGTCGCCGCCTTGGGTCTTGATGACAAACAGCGCCAAAGCTGCGATGATGGCGAGCACCAGCAGCCACACCCAGGTATGCCCCTTCTTCTTGCCCTTTGGCTTGACCGCCTCTACCTTGACCTCGGGCTGCGCGGTCACGCTTCCGCCCTCGATGCTGAAGGCATAGGCGGTGTTGTTGTCGCGCGTCTGCTGCAGCCGGCAGGCTTCTGCCACCGAGCGTATGCGGTTGTCGAGCGTGTCGTGGTCGAGCATGAGGCGACAGAGGTCATCGTCGGTGAGCTGTTCGACCACTCCGTCGCTGCAGAGCACAAACACGTCGTCGGGGCGTATGTCGGTGATGACGTTGAAGGAAGCCCGGTCGCGCCGCTCCTGATGAGGCTGCACGGCGCGCGTGATGACATTCTTCTGCGGGAAGTCGCGCGCCTCTTCCTCGGTGAGTTCGCCGGCGGCGATGAGGTCGAACACCAGCGAGTGGTCGCGGGTGCGGAAGACAACGCCTGCTCCCGGACGCAACTGATAGACTCGGCTGTCGCCGATGTGAGCCACCAGCACGCCGTCGCTGCAGCACGCTGCAAAGGTGAGGGTGGTGCCCATGGTGCGGCCCGTGGATGGAGGAGTGTCTATCGCGTCGAGCTCGTTGTAGGCTGCTTCAAGCGCTGTCTCAAACACGGTGCGCATCTCGGCGGTGGTGCAGAGCGGCAAGACTGCCGTCTTCACGCCCACCGTCTTGGCCACGCAGGCGCTTGCCACCTCGCCGTGCTCGTGGCCGCCCATGCCGTCGCACACCAAGAATACGCGCTGGCTGGCGGTGGCTTCACCTATGGCCGGGAAGATGGAGTCTTCCTGGTTGGCCTTCTGTCCTATTTCACTGTAGCACGCTATCTCGCCCAGGCGGATAGATGCGGTAGGGTTGGTCTGCTTGTCCATAAGCGTAGTAGTTTTATTCAAATTGGTTGGCGAGGAACATCCTCCTGTCGCCGAGCATCATACAGTCGTTGACATTGAGGTAGACGATGTCGTCTTCGATGAGCTCCACGCCCTGCAGCGAGGTGGGGTTGGTGCCATGCTCCTCGAAGGTGCAGCGTATGCCCGTGGGCTGGCAGGTGAGCTCGATGACGGCGTGGCGCCGGCTCATGTAGTTGCTGGGGTCGGGTATCTGTATCTCGGCGGTATTGTTGCTGGTCTGGCGTCCCACCCACTGCCTGCCGAAGCGCAACTGGTAGCGCTTGTCGTCGACCTGGAGAGAGAGGCAGGGCAGAAAGTCGCCTATCTTCATCTTCTTGTGGCAGTGGGGACACTCTGCGTTCTTCGCCTCCAGACCGGCAGCGGCAACCACATTGATTACGCCCTTGCAGTGTGGGCATTTGAGTGCTATATTCATTGTCTCTGCTTATTATACGTCGTACATAGTGATGTCGGCATTGTTGGAGTAGTCGGGCAGGTCGTCTCCGTCCATGGGGTCGCTTACCTCAGTCACTCCGGGCTGCATCACGTCGTCGGCGGTAGGCATGGCGATGTGGTGTTCGCTCACGTCGCCCATCTCGTCTTGCTCGATTTCGCCGTTGCCGTTGACATCAGTAACCATCACGTTGACCTCGCCGTTCTGGTCGCTGTCTATGAAGATGACGTTCTGGTCGTTGATGGTTACGGCAGCCACGTCTACGGTCTGGCCGTTGAGGTCGACATCGTTTTCTACCGAGATGACGCGCACTTCGGGCTCGTTCTCGGCGGCGCTTACCTGTACCTCGGGCTGGTGCACCTCTACGGAGTTGCCGTTGATGTAGAGGTTGGCCTCGCTCACGTTGCCTATCTCGTTTTCGTCTACCTCGCCGTTGCCGTTGATGTCGATGGCTGCTGTCTGTATGTGTCCGTTCTCGTCGGCGAGCAGCACGGCGTTGTTGCCGTTGACTGTGGCGTGTGCCAACATATACTGGTTGCCGTCTTCGTCCTGACCGGTCTCTACCGAGTGGATGATGATGCTCTCGTCGTTGTCTGCGGCGGGAGTGGGCTTCGGGTCGTCGTGCTCGGGTTCTTCCACCTTGACGGGCTCTACGTGCTGCTCTTCCTCGTGCTGCTCTTCCTCCACGGGCTTGGGCTCTGGCTTGGGTTCGGGCTTGGCTTCAGGCTGAGGCTGGGTCTGCTTGGGTTCGGGCTGAGCCTCGGACTCTTCGGTGGTGGCAGCCTGCACGGCGTTGGCACCGCCTACACCCAGCGCTGCACCCAATATGGCTGCGGCTGCTGCCTTGGCAGTAGTCTTGTCGTTATTACGCTTCTCTTCCTTGGCATTGTTGCCAGTCTTCTGCTTGTTGCGGATGGTGTCATTGTTGTCAAACATAGTGGTAATGTTTTATAGGGTTATTATTGATTTCTGCTGCAAAGATAAGGAGATAATCCATGGCCTCCAAACGATTTCCCCTTTAGTGGATGAAATGCCCTTCTGGCGTGACGAAATGGCAGAAAGCGGCAGAATTGTGCCCCGATGCGGCTGTGGGGATTAGCCCGGAAAGCGCCGAAGGGGCTGCGGTCAAGCTGGAGGGCTGCCCGGCTGCTTGCGCGATGCACGGAGGGACGGCCTATTTGCGCTTGGGATTCCAGTTGAGTATGTGCATCGTGTCGCTGAACTTGCCCCACATCACGGGGTGCTGCTTGTTGTGTGTGGCTTGTGCCACCTTCTGCGCGACATAGGTGAATATCTCCTTGGCTTCGACGATGCGGTTGCGGTCGGTGTCGGCGGCGCCCTTCATGCCCTTCTCCAGATACTGGGTGAAGTATCCGTTGGGGCCGTAGGGGTTCTCTCGCGATGTCTCGCTGCTGCGCGACGAGAGGAAGAGCATCACGCCCTGGCTGTTGCCGAAGGTCTGGCTGGCGCTCGAGGTCTTGCCGCCGCCGCGCAGACCGCCCGAGAAGCAGGCGTCGATAAAGAGCTGTTTGTTGTCGGCGTCACACTGGCGCAGCACGGCCTTGATTTCACCATAGCTGATGAGTGTCTGCTCGTTGTGGGTATCGTAGGCGCAGAGTCCGCCCTTGCTGCCATGACCGCTGAAGAAGAAGACCACAATATCGTCCTTGCCCGCCTTGCCGAATACCTCTTTCAGCGTGGCGAGCACCCGGTCGTGGGTGGCGTCGCTGCCGGTGAGCGTGGTGACATGGCGCGTGTGGGTCTTGTAGAGCTTTGCCATCGTGGCGGCGTCGTTCTCGGTCTTGCGGAGGGGCTTGATATGCTTGTATTTGGCTATGCCTACCGACACTACGTAGATGTCGCGGGCGTAGGTGGCGGTGCTGATGGCAAGGGCCATCACGAGGAGCAGCAGGTGTATCTTCTTCATAGGCTTGAGGATGGAGGTTAGTGTGAGGGAGCGTATCATTCTGACATGGCCAGACGGAAACCGAAGTGGGTATGGGAGTAGGTAGATGACTGGCCGAAGCGGTAACTGCATCGGCAGTCTTTTTCGTGTGTGACATAGCTGCCGCCGCGCAGTGGGTGGTCGCCTTTGGCAGATTCCTGTACAGGGTTGTTCTGCGGGGCGGCAGAGTAGGGCTGATAACCGTCGCCGCAGAACTCAAAGACATTGCCCGACATGTCGTAGAGACCCAGCTCGTTGGGACGCTTGGTGCCTACGGGCTTGTGGCGGTCGTGGGTATTGGCGCTATACCATGCCACGTCGTCTATCTGGTTGCTGCCGCTGTAGCGGTAGCCGCCGCTCTTGCGTCCGCCACGGGCTGCATACTCCCATTCGGCCTCGGTGGGCAGCCGGTAGTGCTTGCCGGTGAGGGCGTTGAGCTTCTGGATAAACGCCTGGATGTCGTTCCACGTGATATTTTCGACGGGGTGGTTGCCGCCGAGCTTCTGCTCCGACGGGTTGCGCCCCATCACCTTCTGCCAGAGCGCCTGGGTGGTCTCGTAGCGGCAGATGTAGAAGCTGCGCACGGTCACCTGATGGGCGGGCTTGGCATTCTCGGCATTCCAGTAGTCTTCGGCGGCAGCGGCACCCATGGTGAAGGTGCCGCCCTCGACATAGACCATGTCGGCAGCCAGCTTCTGCAGCGGGTTGGCCACCGCTGCAGGTCTCTTCGCCTGCGCACGGGGCTGCGGCTTGGTGGCGGGCTTGGTGGTAGTGGATGTCTTGGGGCGTATGATGCCCTGCGCTCCGGCTTCGGTGGCCAGGGCTGTGAGCATGATGGTGATGAGTAGAGATGTGATGCGCATGGTGGTAATGGTTTGGGTGATGCCCGGGCGGGCGATGTTACTTGAGGGGCACGCCACAACCGGGACAGTAGCGGTTTGCCTTGAGCACCTCATAGGGGGTAAGTCCCAGAAACTTGTGGCAGTGGGGGCAGACGTAGGTGGTCTGCATAGAGGCGTTGAGCGCCGATATGGCGAGAGTCTTCTTTTCGAGCACCTTCTCGCCTGCCACGACGGCTATCGCAATGACCACCGCCAGCACGATGATGGATATCATCCAGTCCTGGCCCACGGTCTGCGCGAGCAGCATGGTGATGATGGGAGTGAGCATACGTATGGAGTTGACCATCGTGGAATATCGGTCCCACTTCTTCTTTTCGTTCTCGTAGTTGGCCCATATCTGTCCGAGGTCAATAGTGGACAGGTCGGTAAGCAACTGTCTTACCGAGGTCTTGTGCTGACCCAGGAAGAAGGGCGTGTCGGTCTTGACGGTCTTGCGCTTGATGCGCATGCCGAAGACGTAAGTGCCTCGGGTAGAGTCGAGGTCTTCTATCTGATAGGTGTCGGTACCCGTGCGGGTCAGTTTGGCGTGCTGGGGGTCCACGCTGGTGTCGGCTATGTGCATGGGCTGCTGGCCCATGCGGCCTATGGTGATGGTTTGTCCTATTTCCATATCTTTTGCTGTTCGTAGAGTTTCTTGATTTCCTTGAGGGCCTCCTTGGAGATGGGCAGGGCGAAGTGGTCGGGGTGGTCGAAGTCAGAGAGGATGAGTCGCTGGGTGCTGAGGTTGACCTGGACTATCATCTCGGTGTTGACGATATACCGCTTGCCGATGCGGATGAATACCGGCTGGTCGGGTTCGGGCTTGACGCGTATCAGCTGTTCGACCTCACCGAGGCTCACGGGCAGCATGATTTTCTGCTTGTTAGGGAACACGCCATAGCAGTAATTGCCGAAGGCTTCGTAGAACATGGCACGGGTGAGGGGGACCCGAAGCAGTTCGTTGCGGCGGTTGAAGACTATCTGTTTCATCTTTCCTTGGAGTTAATCAGTCATGCCGTAACACTCTGGCTGTGCGCGGGAGTGGTAGCAATAGCAAAGGTAAACATAATTATCGGAAAAAAATTACAATTTGCCCTTTTTTTACCTTAATTACCCGTTGGCGGAATTAATTTAAGTTGATAAATATGAGTAAAGAATTGTATATGCCGCTGATTTATAGTAACTTAGTGCTGATTAAAACATTAAGTTCAAACCATCGTATGTACAACCTTTATACAAAATTCGTCAAAATCCGCTTTTCATCGAGATCCATTTCATTATACTTAGGGTGAACATAGCTAAAACTTTCAGAGGGTATCCCTGTCGTGGAATTTGAAACTAAAGCATTCAATGTAGGAATTTCTTCCAACTTAGCTTTTTCTTCCAATCGCTTAAAGCCAAGCTTGACACAGCCAAGTGAATGGCCAATACTTGTGCATCGACCATCTTTATAACCGAGTAATCGATTCAAATCACCATAAGTATGATATGTCTCTTTTCTTTTTGCCCATCCAACTAAGATTGGAATGATTTTCCTTACGAGATCTGGGGTTTTTACTCCAGTACACTCTTTATCAATTATATATGAGTAGTCTTTTATTTGTTCCCTATATATTGTTCGTTAATAATCTTTTTTATAGTTTCTACATTCACCGTATCCGTCGTCGAAATGCGATGTGGGCAAAGACTGAACTTTGTAAGAAGTTGATCCTTGAGCGTATCACGGTATTGTTGCACTTCACTGTTTTTATGAAACTGCCAGCCATCTACTTCTATAGTTTGAAGTGGTTGCTTGGTGAGTGAATTATAGATGAGGAAATCCACGTGAGAGAACGGACTTTTAGCGAAGGATTGTTCTTCATCAGTAAGCAGATTCCAATCTCCAATTAGTCGAGATAAGGGGTAATGGCATAACACATTGGTATTAGTCATGCCCAATTCTTCAATAGCTTTGATAAGCAGGTCGTAAACAAGGTTCTCCGAAAGATGTTCTGAGACTAAAGGGTGAGCGGCTTCATAAGCCAGCCGCTCTGCTGTATATTGCTTATAGAGCAAGTCAAAGACAGAGTGAAGCTTGCTTTCATTTACTTCAAAGTTATTGTACTGCATATAGGCGATGAGCTGTGCAAGATTACTCTCCTGGGGCATTTCATTGCCATTCGTCACAATGCACAAATGCGTCTTGGCACGTGAAATTGCTACATTGAGAAGGTTGGCATCGTCAGAAAACTCCGTCGGCTCATTGTCCACCGTACTCATAATGATGGTGTCACATTCCCGGCCTTGATATTTGTGTACAGTACTGGCAATGTCTTGACCTAATGCCTTGTTAACTTCGTTAGCTTGGTCACGATAGGGAGTGATAATACCCACACTTTTGGAATTAGCAAATTCGGGCATCACCTCTTGCTTGATGACATCTATTTCCCTTTGGTTGAAGCGACCACGAGCATGGTTGCCTTTGGCTGTGCGAACCACTTGCAGCACATTTTCCTCATCGTTATCTGTAGTCATGGCTACCAGCTCTCCATCATAGAAGCGCTGATTGCAAAACTCGATAATCTTTGGAGGGCAACGATAATGTTCACGAAGCAGTGTCATAGGTGCCCCCTTGAATACTTCGGCGCAGGATTGCAGGAAACTATGTGTTACAGCATTATATCGGTCATCCACACTATAGGTGGTTTGGATGGCGCTAAAAGCCAATGCTTCTTCACGGCTCACCACATTGGGCAGCTGTTTATCGTCACCTACAATGACGGCATTCGTGGCGCAAGATAGCGCCAAAGCACCGGTCTTGATGTCCACCTGTGAGGCTTCGTCCATAATCACATAGTCGAACACCATATCCTTGCTGGTGCAACTCTTGGCCGAATACGTAGTGCTGAGCACGACTGGATATTCCTTCAAGAACTCCTCTGTGCGAGGCTTAATGTCCTTAATGGTGAACTTTCTTCTTTCACCAGTACCGTATCGCTTAGCAATTATGCTTTTCAATATTTGTAGGGAGGATGAGCGTAAATCCTTTACGTTTTGCTTGAGGTCGATAGATTGAAGCTGCGACTCGATGGTTTGTAGTTCTTGTTCTATCTCAGTTTTACGAGAGTAGTAATAAGCACTTCCTATACTATTGATGACTACCGAAGGATTGCTCTTAAGGAACGAGAGCGCCTTCCATCCTAAAACGAATGACCATTTTAGTCGAAACCAAAGGCTTGGCTTCTGCTCTTTCTCTACCATCATCTGATAAAGATTGAACAGCTTCATCAGTTTTGTTGATGGTTTGCCATTCAGCCAGCTACTGCCGACTTCGTTGGCCTCAAGCATTTCGTTGTACTTCGTCTCCTTCAACAATGCATCATATTCCGCTTTTAGCTGTGCTTGACGAAGTTGTCCATCAAATCCTTGTGATACATTCTCAAGTGCATCTTTCGTCAGTTGATTGACTATTTTGGGCTTTACAATAGTCCATGCCGTCATATCAGGATAAGGGGCTTGGTTGGCGATAAAGGCTTCCTTGTTCTTCACGCTACCAAGCTTGGCCACTATAAAGCCCAAGCTTTCACCATCCAATTTTTCTGCCACATTTTCCACTGCAGAATTATTGTTCGACACCACTAATACCGTTTTACCGGCTACAAGCAAGTTGGCGATGATATTCAGGATGGTTTGTGTTTTTCCTGTTCCCGGAGGACCTTGAATGATACTTACTTGATGCGTCAAGGCCGCTTCTACAGCCGACTTTTGGCTGGCATTACATCCAAAAGGATAATAGACCTGCATGGGCAAGCGATAAGTAGCCAGTCGTGTTTTGTCGCCCAAATACTGAGCTAAGGGCACGTTGTCACGCTTCACATCCACCAATTCATATTGTTTGGAAAGAATGCTTTCATCATCCTCGGTTACCAATCCAGTTTCAGCGGCTAATTTAAGCAAATAGTCCCATGTAGAGCCACCATTCTTGTCGATAGGAGTGCGGGTGATGTACACTTCGCTACCCTCTATGTTTACGTAGTAACCACTGGCATAAGTGACTCGGTAGAAGGTATAACGTCCATTCGTGAAGCGAAGCAATTCTGTCACATCGGTTATGTGCTTATTATTGATGTACAACCCCTTCTCGCCGACGTTGATGCTTTCAGGATGCGTAAGATACAGCAGTCGGGCTTGGTTGTAATTGAACACGCGAGGGGATGACGAGAAGCGAACAGCCCATAGGCCATTCTTGTTCTCGCTAATAGAAGTGACTTGTTCGGTGATAAACATCCTCTTATCACCTCGTCGCTCCAAATCTACTATCATGCATTGTTTTACGTCCATTACAATCTTGCAATTTTACTTCATCGCCACATTATACAAATCTTGGTACGTTTTAACCACGCTATACACCACTTCACCTGTACTAATGGCAGCAAAGTGACGGCGGGCGCATTCTATTTTGGCATCCTCTGCACGACGAAGTTGTGATACTTCAATGTCGTTGCCTTTGGTTTCTGCTACGAAATAGACGTGTTTCACGGAACCTTCGCGGAAGGCAACAGCCCAGTCTGGGTTGTACTTGCCCATCGGTGTGTTGATGTAGAAGCCACCCGGGAGTTTGCTATACACCACCACATCGTTTTGGGCTTCCAACGATTCGGCAAAGCTCTTCTCTATGCCTTGACTATCCACCACCACGAGGTCGTAGAGCGACTTGGTGCTTTCGATGGCATCCTTACCCAATGTGCCCCGCAGCGTGGCTTCCTCGAAGATGTCGGTACTGAAAGTGCCTGTGCGCTTCTCGTATTGAATGTGTTGGATAAGCGAGATGGCCTTGCAGTCGTTGATGATGCGACCCGCCTTGATGATAAACTCTTCAGGGTTGAGCTTGAATTGGTGAAAGGTGCCAGGCTTGATGCCTTTAAGCATTTCTACGATGGTGCGTCGGGTTAGGCCAGTGCTCTGAACCAGTTCTCCTACCAAATCATACGTTACCTCTGAGCCAATAGCTTCCGTTACACGAATCGTCTTCACCGTGGCAGCACTCATGGCTGCTCCAGCTTCCAACTCTTCGCGGTCACGAATACTATCCATGCCACCACTTTCCACCACGATGCGAATCTCGGTCACATTGAGGTGCTTGTCGAGGGCATCAATAGCACTCTTGATGAGTTTCGGCGTTTCAAAGCTCACGTTGTAGTAGGTGCGCGTGTTGATGCGCTTCCAGAGCTCTTGCCATTCCTTTTTGTTGTAGTTGTCCTTTACGAAGTGAGCCTCTGTCTTGTTGCGACCATTAGCAGGCTTGAAGGTATCGGGATTGAATACCTTGTCGAGTTGCTTCTCAATAAAGGTATGCATATTTTCTGCTTCGCCAAAATTGAGTGAGCCAGCCTTTTTCTCGTTAAAGAACTTCTGTGTGAGTTTTCCTTTCTTGATGTAGCCTTGCGCAATGAGTTCCTCGTGAATCTCCACAGCCTGTTGGGTGGTAATCTTGATACTTTTACCATCTTCCGTCTGAGCCAGTTGGTCGGTAAAGAGCGTAGCGGTTACCACTACCGGGCGGTTAGCGCAAGCCTCTGCCATATCGGTCTGTAACTTCTTGGCAAAGTCATCGTAGCTCTCGCTGGCAATAACGGTCAGAATATTTGTATCAAACACATGGTCGCCCAGCACATCAGCATCTTGACGCTCACCTTTGTCGTTCACACATAGGCGCATACCTCGACCTACCTCCTGGCGTTTCTTGATTTCGTTGGAGGTGTCCTTGAGGGTACAAATCTGGAATACATTGGGATTATCCCAACCTTCCTTCAGTGCAGAGTGGGAGAAGATGAAGCGAACAGGGCATTCTCGGCTGAGCAGACGCTCCTTATCTTTCATAATCAGGTCGAAACCACGTTCTTCATTATCTCCTTCTTTTTTGCCAGACTCCACACTCTTTCCTTTTTTGTCAATGGAGAAATAGCCGTCGTGAATGTTATCTGGCGCATTCTTCGGGTCAGAAAGAAAACGGGTGTAAGCGGCATCGGTAAAGGTGGGCATAAACTCTTGCAGTACGCGCCCGTATTCTTCCTCAAACATTTGGGCGAATTTACCTTTTTCTACCGTATCTTTATCGTAGATACGATAGCTATCCACATGGTCGATAAAAAAGAGCGAAAGCACCTTGATGCCTCGTGAGAAAAGTTGACGCTCACGTTCTAAATGGGTCTTGATTGTCTCTCTAATTTGGTTGCGACGAAGGATGTCTTCGTTGACACTACCCACCACATCACCGGCGTGCAGGGTCAAGCCATTCAAGAAATGTACTGTTCCGGTCAATCCGTCAATACGTTCTACCTTGAAGTTGTCGGCATACTCTTGCAATCCGCCACTTTGCTCCAAGAGGTCATATCCCTCGCTTACCAGGCGAATCACTTGGCGCGTACCATTGGCGGTTTTCACATCGAACCCCAATCGGGCTTGCGGATTGCCTTTGCTGATAACGATTTCGTCAAGATAGACGTAGCCGTTGGTGGCTGTAGAACCTACCTGATGCACAGAGCGAACCTCAATCTTCTTCACCAACTTCTTGTTGTAGGCATCAATAGCATCGAGTCGATACACCAAGTTGTATATCTCACGGTGCGTGGCGCTATAAAGCAGGGAGAAAAGAGGATTGAAGAGCTTGATACCCTTGCGGGTGGCATTCCCCTTGTCCGTGCCCAACACACTTTGTGGCTCATCGATGATCATGATGGGGTGTGTCTTGGCCAAGATGTCGATGGGTCTGCGCGAGCCGAACTCATCACGACGGGAGAAGATGATACGTGCGGCTGCATCACCAGCACGACCTTCTTTATTCTTATCCTCGTTGAGCGAAGCATTGAAGGCTTGCGTGTTGATAATCATCACGTGTATGCCGTTGTCCGAGGCAAAGGCATCAATCTTTGCGAGTTGCTTGGAGTTGTAGATAAAGTATTGCATACGCTTGCCGTATTCACCGGCAAAGTGCTCGGCCATGCTCTCGAAACTCTTGAACACACCTTCACGGATGGCAATGCTGGGCACCACAATCACAAACTTCGACCAGCCGTAGCGAGCATTCAGCTCGTACATGGTCTTGATATAGGTATAGGTCTTACCCGTACCCGTTTCCATTTCAATGGTGAAGGTACGTCCGTCGCCCTCCAGATATTCCACAGGCTTCAGACCTTCGGCCATCTGTATGCCGCGCAGGTTTTCACAGAGGCTTTCATTGTCGAGCACCAAGGGCAGGTTGCCAAAACCATCGAAGTCGAGCATACCGATCTTGTTCAAGAAGGTGCGGCTGCCGTCGTGTTTGGGCTGGCCCTGAAACACGTCGCTTACACATTTAGTAGCTTCTGCCTGAAAGCGTTGATGTTTATATCTTATCTTCATAACTGATAATCACTTTAAGTGTTCTAATAATTTGTCGAAATCAGACAGATGATTCTTATCTTGAATCTTTTTATACTTGTCATATTCGCTCAACGCTTTATCTTTTGCTTCTTGATGAGAAACGGAACCTGGATGTTGCAAAATATCATAGTCGCCAAGCGCTAAATATTTGGATAATTGCTCTTTCCAATCATTCATTGTCATGAGGATATGCTTTTGAGCTTTCAATTCCGCCAAGTCAACAAATGCAGTAGATAGTCGTTCCAATTGCCCGACTTCGTTTTCTGTCAGATAGTTTTTGGCAATGGTCACGTCGCTTTTAACCACTCTTCCATCGGGTGCATTTTTCCATGTAGTCAGCCCCATGTATGGTTTATCGGCATCACAACGATGATATACGATTTCAGCTGCGGTTTGGTGTGTCACGGCATAATGCATCATGTTTTGTACGGTCTTATAAAACAAGAGCGTTATTTCGCTGTCCTTGTCATAATCACTACTACACTCGGCATAGATATCTGTAATTTTCTGATAATACCTTCTCTCTGAGGTGCGTATCTCTCGGATGCGTTCCAGTAACTCCTCGAAATAATCCCTGCCAAAAGCATTGTTTTGCTTCAGTCGCTCATCATCCAGTGCAAAACCTTTCACGATGAACTCTTTAAGCACTCTGGTAGCCCAAATGCGAAACTGGGTAGCTTCGTAGCTATTCACACGATAGCCCACGGCTATGACGGCATCCAGATTATAGAGCAATACGCCCTGTTCATCCCATTGTTCCGCAGGAATTCGAAATTTTCGAACGGCTTCGGACATGTCAATTTCACCAGATTCTTCTATCTGCTTTAGGTGGTAGTTGATGGTAGAAACGGCTGTACCAAACAGTTCGGCCATGCGACGTTGCGACAGCCAAAAAGTGTCTTGATTGAACATCACCGCTACATTCACTTTGCCTTTGGATGAGCGATAGAGCAAGATGTTCGATTCTATACCTTTGACAAGTTCGGTGGAGCTGAGATTATTCTGAAAATAGGCAATGGCTATTTCCACCATAGGCTTTTTCTTGTCGGCATTCGCCACCAATGCCATACATGCTGTGCGCGAGAGGAGCATGCTTGTTACCTTTCGGCTGGTGCCATTGCCCAATTGTGCCATTTCTTCTATTTCCTTAATGTGATCTGCCGGATTGAGTCCTTTCTCTATCTGCAAAGCACTTCGAATCTTATCAATGAGTCGTTCAAAGTTCCAATACTTGGCATATCCCAGCTCTTTGGCCAATGTTCGGGAGTTCCACCATTCGTTGCCTTGTTCATCCATTTGTTTAATCACATCGAATGGCGACTGCATATCTTGTGGTTCAAAATTGTCTGTCATAAGCCTTATATTACTCTGATATTCTTGAATGCATCATCGTCTGCCCAGTCCAATGCTTGTTTGAACTGCTCATAGATGTTGATTTTCTGAGCATCTTCCTTAAAGCAGGCATCGCGGAAGAGCACGCGCAAAGGGCTCTTTTCGGCCATCGCGGCTACCACCTTGTCGGTAATGCCTTCGGAGAAGCAGGCCACGAGGTCGCCATCGTTGACGGTATAGACGGTGCAGCCATCTACCTGTTCTGTCTGCAAAGGCAAGTCGAGACGAACACCCCAAGCGAGCATGGAGCCATAGAGCAGGTCAAGGTCGGTACGGTCGGTCTTGATGTTGTTGGCAAAGAGGTCGAGCTGGTCTTGCTTATATTCCTTAGGCGAAAGGGATACGTTCTCGTAGTTGCTTTCATCGAGACGGTAGACGCGGAAACCGGTGTCGAGATCTTGAGTGGTCAAAGGAGAATCGGCTTTGATTTTCTTGCCAGCACGACGAATGCGCTCTTTGCCTATTTCACAGATGGTTGAATAACCTTGGTCTTTCTTTGTATCACTTACCTCTTCAGGTAATTGTACCATAATGAATTGACTATGACTTCCTTTTTCTGCATTAGTCTTCATCAAAGCATGTGCAGTACTAGCTGAACCGGAGAAGAAATCTAATACGATAGAATCTTCCTCTAAATTAGCCAATGTAATTAAACGTTGAAGAAGTCTTACAGGCTTTGGGCCGTCGAATACACCTTTATCTCCAAAAAGAGATACCACTTCCTTTGCTCCTTCTTGGCTATGCCCCACTTCTTTATAAAAAAGAATAGAAGTTGGAGCCATACCTTCATACTTTAATTCAGAAAGAAAACGTTTGATTGAAGGTACACTATTACCATCTGAACCGAACCAAATTCGGTTGTCTTGGAGTCTCTCGGCAAAAGCTTTTGCCGAGAGCCTCCAGCAGCGACCTGCTGGAGGCTCTACGATTTTCCCCGAAGGGGTCGTGATGGGGTAATCACAAGATGCAGTATATGTTTTAACTGACATATCGCTAGGTTTCCAAACACCTCTTGGGTCATTGTCAGGATTTGAATAACGAGCATTAGCTTCTTCTGTTCTTTCTAATCGCCCAATTGTGAAGTCTTCTATCTGTTTTGCAAACATCAGAATATAGTCATGACTATTTGAAATATATTTAGCATCATTTTTAGGTGAATAGGCTCTTTCCCAAACTAATTGTGCTACAAAATTATGTTCGCCAAACACTTCATCGCAGATATTTCTCAGACTCCGTACTTCATTATCATCAATTGAAATAAAGATAACCCCATCCTCTGTAAGCAGACTTCTCGCCACCAACAAACGAGGGTAAATCATCGAACACCAATCCGAATGAAACTTACCATTCGTATCCGTGTTTTTGCGGAAGCGGTTACCCAGTTCGTCGATGTTGCCCGCTTCAAGATCCTCTTCAGCTGCCGTACGTGCAAAATCATCATGATAGACAAAGTCGTTGCCCGTGTTGTAAGGAGGGTCGATATAAATCATCTTCACCTTACCCATATACGAACGCTGTAGCAGTTTGAGCACTTCGAGGTTGTCGCCCTCGATATAGATATTTTTCGTATTGTCCCAATCCACAGAATCCTCCACCACAGGGCGGAGTGTCTTGGTGGTAGGTGCAGCCGCTTCGGCACGAGCGGCATTTTTGCCCACCCAGGTAAACTGGTACATCTCGCCATCGCCATCGGTGGCATTATCGCCCAAGAGCTGGCGAAGCACCTCGAAGTTCACCTTGCGAGTGACCTCTCCCGTCTTCTCATCGCGCGCCTCGGTGAAAGCCGAAGGCATTATCTGATAGAGTGCGTCCATATTGAGCTGTGCACCATCTGCAGAACTCAAATCCAAATGTTTGATTACGTCTGACATATATATCTTGTTTTTACTTGTTTTCTAATGATTTTAATTCCTCTTCCAGCTTAGCTATCTCACGCTTCAAAGCGCGTGCTTCGCTGTTGAGTTCCATTTGTTTGGCAAACTGCTTTTCGTTTCTTACCCGTTTCTGCAAAGCCTCGGCAGCTCGCCGCTTACGAGTTATTTCCTCCTGCAAGGCCAATATCTGCTTGGTGTCCGCTGCATTGGTAGTGCCAAAGCCCGAAATTTGACCGACAAAGGCTTCGTAGATATGGTCGAGCGTGGAGCCAACCAATGCCAACTTCATTTCAACCAAGGGCATCCACTCCGTGCGAAACGTCTTCAAGATGTTGAAGCGTGTCTTGTCCGCATTCGCCCATTCCTTGTAGTTGAGCAGCAGTCGGCCCCGGTCGGCATACTGCAAGAGGAATACCACATGGCGAGGCATCTGTCGGTCGATGGTGAGGAACACATTATCGGGCGTATCTTCGGCTTTCAGTAGTACGCGAAACACGACGATCTCGTGCACCACCTTTCCATCATCTACATTCATTGTAGAGGGGGCCAGCTTATAGAGCCACTCTATGCGTTCCACATCCTCCACAAACCGCGTCTTCAATCGGGCATTGATTTCCAAGTGCTTGTAGAAAGCTGTCTTGGGCACCAATCTATCCACATGGGTGGAGCTGGGGAAACTTAGCAAATTGTCCATAATCTATTTCTTAAATGGATTTAGTGACATAGGACATTCTTGAGAAATAAATTTGATAAAAGCAAAATCGTTCTTGCTACTAAATAGTTGCCTTTGTGCGTATATGTATCGCAGAGCATTAAAGGCTCTTATTTCTTTTGCTGTAGATGCAAAAATCAACAAGTCTTTCTTCCCGCTATTAGCAAAATACTCTTTATCCCAAATGGTTAAAGCTAAGTTTTTAGATAAAGGATATGTAACCTCTGCTCCATACTGAGCCAATCCCTGACATGTAGGTCTTACATTATCTACATGAGCATTTACAGTAATGGGGAAATCTGAAGTATAAAAGTCTCCATCGCTTGAATAAGAGAAAGTCCAGATATTTTCACTCAATTTAGATGCAAATGTATCGACCAGTTTTTCGTCCAAAAATGTACTTTTTGCGTGATATACAGATTTGTCTGCTATCGAAACATCAACATTTAATTTTGCAATATCTGGATTGTTCATTTCTTTTGAAAGACCTTCCTTGAATAATCGCTTTACTTTGGGCATAAACTCATCAAATGTAGACTCATTATTGTAACGTATTTGTGGTAGTCTAAACCATTGTATGGCTAATAACTTTGCAAAGTCGTATTTTTGTTCGTTGTTTAACGATATTATGCTGTGTGAGCTATTAATAGCATCTATAGCCAAATTATTTATTGTCTGCAAATATTCGGATAACTTTGGCTCATACCAATCCGCAAAAAAATCTTTTTCCAAAGACAGAGGAGAGACCCCTTCATGTGACTCAACAAAGTCTTTTGATATTGTGTAAAAGTCATTTTTCGTACAAATATCAGTGATAGTCGAAGAGTAGTCGCTTCCTTTTATCTTATCAAAAGTCCATATATGCTTTTGGTCATTCGAAAATAATCTCAGATAACACTGAGGAATATAATGTTGCTTCTTGTCTTTACCCATAATTCACTTCTTCTTTATGATTAAGAATGTTATCAACTCGAAGTCATCCAGACCTTTAATCTCTCCTTTGAGGGCGGTTGTCTCGCCCACAGAGAAAAGGCTTTCAATATCTGTTTCTTCCTTAATGCTCACGATACTGTCAATGGCTGTTTGAAGCAAAGTATTGTACTTGTTCATGCAGCGACCGTCTTTAGTCTCACGATTGATCATGGCACAAAGCGTACGGTCGTAGTCGTTCTGGTTTTTGCAGAGCGCACGCATGGTGTCAAGCAGTTGCTTGGGATGCAAGTGGTCGCAAACCACTTCGCCATCGTCGGCCAAATAGACCATATAGAATGGATGCAATTGATTCTTGCGGTCAATATTAACAGCATTGTTGCGGTTCTTCAGCACAAACATTACACCTGGCTTGGCCAATTCAGAACTACCCACCACGGCATTCAGTCCAAAGGGAGCATGTTCAATGTCTGGATGAACCTTGATATATTGCAAAAGGTCGAGACGAAATTCGTTCAGCCCCAAATCCATGATGTTGATGCCTGTGTCCATATCTTCGATGTCCACCACCTCGTTTTGCAACTTCTTGAGTTGGCCAAGGCGGTATTCTAAGTCTGCTTCTTCGCCAACAGAAAGCGGGTTACCCGTACCTGCTGCCGTCAAAATAGTTGCTTTCATGCGACTCTCTACACGACCTTTTAGCTGGATATAGTCATCAAGTTCGATATCGGGCCAGTAGTTGACCAACTGAATCTGTTTGTTGCGGCTACCTATACGGTCAATACGTCCGAAACGTTGAATGATGCGAACGGGGTTCCAGTGAATGTCGTAATTGATGAGATAATCACAGTCTTGCAGGTTTTGACCTTCGCAGATGCAGTCTGTGGCAATCAGTACATCTATTTCACCTTCGGCATTGGGAAAGAGTGCGGCACGGTCTTTCGACAGCGGCGAGAAGTACGTCAGTACATTGTTGAACGACATGGGAAACTTCGGTATCGTACACTTGCCTTCGGTAGATCCGGTGATCAATGCCGTATCAAGTCCACATGCCTCCTTGATTCGAGGAGCCAGCTGCTCATACAGATAGTTGGCTGTATCAGCAAAGGCGGTGAAGATAAGTACCTTCTTGTTCTCACCATTGATAGGATGCGCGAACTTTTGCTTCAAATCCTCAATGAGCATTTGCAATTTGCAATCATGCTTTGGAGTAATATCCTTGAGCATAAGCAGAAGCAGGTCGAATCGTTCCAAATCGGCAGCAAGATCACGGCGCCAACTTACATAGTCCATATCGGCCAAAGAAATCTTCGACTTCTTGGTGGCAAAGGTCAAATCCTCTCCATCTTCAAAGTCTTCAGCGCCATAAGGCATCATAGCCTCGGCAGCCATCAAGGTGTTGCTTCCATGACTCTGCTCATAGGCATCTATCGTCTGAATAGTCTCCTTGATATATGCCTGAATGCGAGTGAGCGTCAGACGGAAAGAGTTGACCGAACTCTCCAGACGTTTCAGCAGGTTGGTGGCCATCAACTTACGCAAACCCTTTTCTCGGCCATCAATCGATAGGCCTTCACCATCATAGTCTATGCTGTAACCGCTGCGGGCACAATCGAACAAGTAGAGTGAAGGTGTATAAATCGAGAGATTAAGAGCATTGAGCTGATCGGCAATGTCCTTGAAGTTGATGGCATCATTCAGGTCTGTCAGGTGCGGACGACGTGAAAGGGGAGTGAGTCGTTTGGGAAACTCACCAATATCTTTCGTATCATAATACTTGATGATATGGCTGCGGCTACGGGCGATGGTGACAGCATCCAACATCTGGAAAAAGTCGAAATTCAGACTTGACAGCAGCCCTTCGGTGGTACGCTTGTCGGGGTCTAATTTTGCCCAGCGGTTGTAAGCCGTTTGGGCAGCTTTGAAGATGTCGTCTATGTTGCGGTCGAGGTCGAGCGCTTCATTGATATTCTCCACTCGTCCCTCATAAGCCAGCTGTAACTGATTCTTTAAGTCACCAAAGCGGTTGTTGACGGGGGTGGCTGAAAGCATCAGTACTTTGGTCTTTACGCCTTGACGAATCACGCGGCTCATCAATCGCTGGTAACGGTTCTCTTTTTTACGGTTATTATCTTCAGAGAAGTCAAAGCCATCATCACCCTCTTCATCAATGTTGCCACCATTGCGGAAGTTATGGCTCTCGTCAATCACAATGAGGTCGTAATTTCCCCAGTTGACATGTTCCAAGTCCAGACCATTACTTAGGCCACGATCGCGGGAGAGGTCGGAATGGAAGAGAATGTCATAACGCAGACGGTCAGCAGCCACAGGGTTATTTTTATAGTTAGCACGGAAGGTCTGCCAGTTGTCATTCAGCTTTTTGGGACATAACACAAGTACCGACTTATTGCGGTTCTCGTAATACTTGATTACAGCCAAGGCCGTAAAGGTTTTACCCAAACCGACAGAATCGGGCAGAATACATCCATTATATTTCTCCAGCTTGTTAATGATAGCCAAGGCTGCATCACGCTGGAAATTATATAGTTTGTTCCAAATGACGCTCGTCTTGAATCCGGTACGTTCATTGGGCAAAACATCCTCGCTGATGTCTTCCAAGAACTCATTGAAGATGTTATAGAGCGCAATGAAATAAATGTATTCAGGTGCATTTTCTTGATAGACGGTATCAATATACTCCAGCACACGTTTGGTCACATCCTCAAACTTCTCATCATTATTCCATTGCTCATTGAAAATATCAAGATAGGCATTGGCTGTGGGCGATGGTAGTACATTGACGATGTTGTAGATGTCGGCACCGCGCTCACAACTTAACTGGGAAGTGGTAAACTCATTGAACGGCAGATAGACATGTTGCGTCTCATTATGGGTATGCAGGAATCCACCCATAGGGTCTTGCGAAGCATTGGAACGGAATTGTACCTTTCTACGAATCCAATCTGCACATTCCTTAGCGATGGCTTTTTGTGACAGTTGGTTGCGAAGACGAATCTCAAAGTCTGTTCCATACAGATTACGTTCACGGTTGAGCTTCGGAATGAAGAACTCACGTTTTTCTTTCTTGGTCTTTTCTTTGATAAAGGTAGGTGAGGTGAAAATAAAGCGTAGTTCCTCAATCTTTTCCAGTTCTTCCTTCAATGCTTCAAAGGCATAGATGGAGAATGAAGCGGCTGCGATAGATACGCGAGTGTCCTTGGATAACCTTTGCTTCAGGTCATCCACCACGCGCTCGCTTATGTTATTTATCAACTTAGGTTGTTCCATCTTTCAGCCATTAAAAATTACTCTTTGTCAAGTCCTTGGGTACTCTGATGTAGGTTGCATCATCTTCCGTAGGCCTTAACAATTCTCTTACATCAACTTGAAGTACGCTTGCTATTTTCAGGAGCATTTCTAAGGTTGGTTGTGCATTATTGGTACACCATTTCGACACAGTAGCTTGGTCTTTGCCTAACTTCTCTGCCAACCATTTGTTAGTCAAACTCTTTTCTGCGAGTACTACTTTTATTCGATTTATATTTTTATTCGTCGCCATAAAAATCCAATTTGATGTTCCTATTTGTTTCCAAAGGTACTTATGTCTTTTGAGAATCCACCATGTTTTGGGCGAAATCTGATAAATCTTTGCGTTTTTGGCCAAATTATAGGGGAGAAAAGGGCTAAAACTTGCTATGCAAGCAATTCTCTGAAAATCTCATCAATGAATCGGGTAATGTTCCACGTCGTGGTCTTGTTCCCAAGTTTTCGGATTTGGAAGTGGTGGCGCTATCCCTGACGGCAGAGACCATCGACAAGTTGATTGCAAACCACGAATTGACTGTTGCATGGCTGGAAAGAAGTAAATCACACCACGCATCCTCCATTTCGTGACTTGAAATGAGGATGAAGGCGGTCTCGGGCGGGTTGGCGGTCATGGTGCATGGGCGTGGAGGCTATTCCGTCGCGATGTGGCGGCCTCGCTCTGCCACAAACCGCTTGAGCAGAAACGTGAGGAAATAGGGGAAGGTGTAGAACCTGCCATTGAATCCTATGTTCTTATACCCCAACTTGATGCCGTACCTTACGTCGGGGTACTTGTCGGCCTTGAGCAGATTGTTGAGCGAGGCGGTCGCGTTGTCGTTGGCCTTCACCTCGACCGGAATCAACGAGTCGGCGTCTCTGATAAAGAAGTCCATCTCCAGGGCGGGCCTGTCGTTGCTGTAGTAATAGAGACGGTAGCCTTGCTTTACGAGCATGTCTCCCACGGCGTTCTCATAGATAGCCCCCTTGTAGGTGCCGAGGTTCTTGTTGGCTCTCAAGTCCTCCTGTGCCTCTTCGTCGAGCGACGCGATAAGCAGCCCGGTGTCCTTGTAGTATATCTTGTAGAGTTTGGGGTCATAGTTGCCCTTCAGCGGCAGTTCCGGCTGGTTCAGACAGTAACAGATGTTGATGACACCCGCATCAGCAAGCCATTCTACGCATCCCATATAGTCTCTGTTGCGTGCATTGCGTGCAATCTTGGTTATCTGGAAACGCTTGTTCTCCTTGGCCAGGAATGTGGAGATATGGTTGTAGACGGCCTTGACCTTTGCCTTGTCCAGCCCGTCGACATACTTGGTGATATCTTCCTCATAGTCTTTCAGCAACTGCCTCTGTATGCCCAGGGTGCCACTGAAATTCTTGTTCTGGATGTAGGTGTTGACCACCTCGGGCATGCCGCCTATCGTGACATAGTCGCGGAAAAGACCGAAGAGGATATCCATCTGCAGATTGCTGATGGGCTTGACCTCAAGCATGTGCTGGTACAGGTCGTCTACGAATTCCTCGGTATAGCCCTTGGCCCACAGAAATTCCTCGAAATCCATGGAGTGCATCTCGTAATCTTCCTTGTAGCCCACGCTGTTGGACTCTATCTCACGATAGTTGATACCCATCAGCGAGCCAGAGCAGATGACGTCGAAGCGGCCGTCGAGCTTGAAGAACTTCAACGCGGTGGCACAGTTGGGGCATGCCTGCAGTTCGTCAAAGAAGAATAGGGTAGCGCCGGGGATGAACCTCAGCTCGGGATTGAGCAGAGAGATGTTCTTGAGGATGGTGTCTACCTCGAAGCCATCGTCAAAGATGGTCTTGTACCTCGTTTGCTCTACAAAGTTGATTTCAATGACGCTCTGGTAGTTCTGCGAGGCAAACCATTCGATGGAACGGGTCTTGCCAATCTGCCGGGCGCCTTTGATGATAAGCGGCTTTCTGTCTGGGTTGTTCTTCCAGGCCGTCAAGTAGCTGTCCACCTTTCTTCTGAGTAGTCTTTCCATATCGCGAAACATTGATTACATGTGCAAAGATAGTGATTTTCACGTTATCCGCATCATAAACGGCACTGTTTTTCACATAATCCGCCCAGAAAATGGCTATATTTTCACATAATCGCATCGGTTTTGACGCGATTTTTCACATAATCCGTACAAAAATAGGCTCGATTTTCACATTTTCCCATATTTCGCGGCGGGTTGTGGTCATACATACCGCTGCGATATGGCCCTTGGGCGGCATGGCCATAGTCCGCGCCGCCACCGTAGGCCCGCCACTCAGCAGGGTGGATAGGCAGCCTCGGTAGATGATGCCATTCGCAGCAAGGGGAAATGGGGCGGGAGGAAGTTTTGTGGCGTGCGCGCGAAAAGAAATGGGAGGAAGCGTGGGTTTCTTCGTAATTTTATATAACTTTGCCAACATGAAATATGTTGAGGCTATACTTCCGCTGCCGTTAGACGGCCTTTTCACTTACAGCGTGCCCGCTGCCCTGGAGTCAAGGGTAGTGCCAGGCGTACGTATACTGGTGCCGCTCGGACGGAGCAAGACCTACACGGCGGTGGCGCTCAACATCCATGACATCCAACCCGACTTTGAGGTAAAGGACATCGTCGACGTGCTTGACGACCATCCCATGCTGCTGCCCCATCAGCTCTCGCTGTGGCAGTGGATATCCTACTACTATCTGGCGCCTATCGGCGATGTATATACCGCCGCGATGCCGTCGGGGCTGAAGGCCGAGGACGGGTTCAGACCCAAGACGGAAGACTATATAGCCCTCAGCCCGCAGTTGCAAGACCAGCGCGCGCTGCACGTGGCTATGGAGTCGCTCGCAAGGGCCCGCAAGCAGCAGCAGGTGTTTGCCACCTATCTGCAGATGAGCCACTGGGACATGAGGGCCGATGGCGAGAAGGTGGAGGTGCGCGAGATTACCCGCGAAGAGCTGCGCAACGAGTCTAACGCTACCGAAGCCATCATCAAGGCGCTCGTAGACCGCCACCTATTATATATATATAAGGTGGAAGTGGGCAGGCTCAACGACGGAGTGGGCGAGCCCCTGGCCCAGCCCAAGACACTGAGCCCCGCGCAAGCCCATGCCTATGACGCCGTGGTGGCGAGCATGAAGGAGCGCGAGGTGACGCTGCTCCACGGAGTGACCTCGAGCGGCAAGACCGAAGTGTACATCCATCTGATAGCCCGCGCGCTGGAAGAGAAGAAGCAGGTGCTCTATCTGGTGCCCGAGATTGCGCTCACGGTGCAGATGATGGAGCGTCTGCGCCGCGTCTTCGGTTCGCGGTTGGGCATCTACCACTCCAAGTACAGCGACGCCGAGCGCGTGGAGATATGGCGCAAGCAGCTCTCCGACCATCCCTACGATGTAATCCTCGGCGCGCGCAGTGCCGTCTTCCTGCCCTTCACCCGGCTGGGCATGGTCATCATCGACGAGGAACACGAGACCAGCTTCAAGCAGCAGGACCCGTCGCCGCGATACCATGCGCGGTCGGTGGCCATCATGCTCGCCCGTGCCACCGGAGCCCGTGTGGTGCTGGGCACCGCCACGCCGTCGGCAGAGTCGTATTACAACGCGCAGAGCGGCAAGTATGGGCTGGTAACCCTCACCACCCGCTATCAGGACATCCAGCTCCCCGAGATACGGGTGGTCGATGTCAAGGACCTGCGTCGTCGCAAGATGATGAACGGTCTCTTCTCGCCCGACTTGCTGGCTGCCGTGCGCGACCAGCTCAGCCGCGGCAAGCAGGCCATACTCTTCCAGAACCGTCGCGGCTTTGCGCCGATGATAGAGTGTCACGACTGCGGATGGGTGCCGCGCTGCGAGAACTGCGACGTGTCGCTCACGCTCCACAAGGTGACCAACAGGCTCACCTGCCACTACTGCGGCTACACCTATACCGTGCCCACAGAGTGCCCCAACTGTGGTGGGCGCGACCTGAGAGGGCAGGGCTATGGCACAGAGAAGATAGAGGACGCCGTGCGCACCGAGTTTCCCGATGCCAGGGTGGCTCGCATGGACCTCGACACCACCCGCACGCGCAACGCCTATGAGCGCCTTATCGCCGACTTCTCTCAGGGCAAGACCAATGTGCTCATCGGTACGCAGATGGTGACCAAGGGACTCGATTTCGACAATGTGGGCGTGGTGGGCATACTCGATGCCGACTCGATGCTCAACTATCCCGACTTCCGCGCCTACGAACACGCCTTCATGATGATGGGCCAGGTGAGCGGAAGGGCTGGCCGCAAGGGCGAACGCGGTCTGGTGATACTCCAGACCAAAGCTCCCGAGCTGCCGGTGATACACCAGATCGTGGGGCATGACTTCAAGGGCTTCTTCGGCGACCTGATGGACGAGCGGCGACTGTTCCGCTATCCGCCGTTTGCCCGTCTGATATACGTTTACATCAAGCACAGGCAGGAACATGTGGCAGAGAGCGCTGCCCTGCTCATGGCGGGATGGCTCAGGCAAGGCTTGGGCGAGCGGGTGCTGGGCCCCGACAAACCGTCGATAGCCCGCGTCAAGACGATGAGCATCCGCAAGATTGTGCTCAAGCTCGAGAACAGTCTCGACGGGCGTCAGGTGAGACAATACCTGCGTCAGGTGCAGCAAAAAATAATGCAGGACAAGCAATATGCTACCCTGCAGATATACTATGATGTGGACCCGCTATGACAGCAAGCCCACATCACACACAGATTATTGATATATTTACTTATAATTAAAGTCTCTCTTAGAGAGTGAGGTCTACACCGAGACCGAAGACACGGTTGGTACGTGTGAACGAGTTGGTAACGGTGGCCTGACCGACGGCCTCTTTCTTGTCGTAGTCGCTGTAGATGGTCTGGAAGTAAGCGGCATTGATCTTTACCTTCTCGCTTACCTGGACACCGACTCCGAAGCCGATAGAGTAGGAGTTGACATTGAAACTGATGTCGTTCATACCCGCATCCTTGAATCCGTACTGGGTCTTCTGCGCTCCGGCGCTTACCTGCCAGCACTTGTTGATGTCGTATTCGGCACCGACGAGATACTCATTGGTGTCGCTCAGCATATCCTTGGTGTACTGCTTGGTGTCGACATCGAAGTAGTGGTGCCAACCGGCCGAAATGCGGAGCGAGGGGAGCAGCGAGTACTGTGCGCCTACGGTGAGCAAGCCGGGAGTGTCTTCTGCCACCTCGTTACCGTCCTTGAATTTGCTGAGCATGGGGATGCCCTCGGCGCTGAGGCTGTTGGCCGACTTGTTCTTCAGACGCATACGGGTCTTGAACTCATACTTGGCGGCGAGGTTCAGGCGTCCTGTCTTGTAGTCGATACCGATGATGGGAGCCACGCCCCATCCAGTCTGGTCGCAGTTGAGCTCGATGTCCTGGGTAGACTGGCTCAGCATGTTGGCTTTGGCTGCTGCTGCCTCCAGAGCCTGTGCTGCCTGCATGTTGCCAGCCTGCTCCATAGCACCGGCATATCGGTTGAGCTGGTCTCCCAACTCGCTGAAGTGGGCGGCGGCACCTACCATGGATGACTGGCCGTTGTCGAGATGCTCGATGGAGATGTTCTTGACATAACCATAGTAGTTGGCCGAACCGTAGAGCATCTTCAGACCGCCATAGACAGAGAGGTGGTCGTTGATGCGGTAAGCGGTACCGAAGGTGAAGCCATAATAATACTGGCGGCCACGCATAAATGAGTCGTAGCTATACTTGGTGCCCATGCCGTGACCTGCCATGCCGGGGATGCCCAGCTGGCCGAGAGTCTGGTAAAGCTGGTTGACAGCGGGGGCATAGGTAGTAACGCCGGCAACCACCTGCTCGAAAGAGCCGAGGCCGTAGGGGAATTCACATTTGCCACCGCCGCCGGTAAGGGCAAATCCGAACTGGAAGCTCCAGTTTCCCTTGTTGTAGGCAGCCTGCAGAGAGGGGATGACGGGCGCGTCGGCCTTGCCCTCAAACTCGTGTACGCTGCCACTCATGTTCACGTTGTTGGGGAAGAGTGGGAAGCCCGTCTTGATGGTACGGGTCTGGTGTGCATTCTGCAATCCGATAGACAGGTGCATGCCCTCGCCCAGGAAGACTACACCGGCGGGGTTGCTGTAGACGCCATCGATGGCTATGGCAGCATCGCGCGCGGGATTGCGGAGGAAGTTAATGTTCTGGTTGGTGTTGGTGAGTAATCCACCGGCCTGTGCGGTGGTCGAAAAAATAACGATTGCTAACGCTGTGCAAATCAGTTTTGTCTTATTCATCTTAAAAAAACTAAAAATATTGGATGCAAAGGTATTAATATTGTTCTATATATCCACAATGTTCATCGTTATTTTATCTCTTGTTAACATTTAGAAGCCCCAAAACCGCACAAATCGGGCTTTTTGTGCGGTTTTGGGGCCTTAAATTGGACTTTGTGGGCACCCAGATTGGTTTCGAGGGCACCCAGGTTGTTCTCGGTTTCCTATTTCTTCAGTTCCGGATATTGTATACGTGTATGGTAAATGGCCTTGAGGCGCTCGATGAGCACCAGTTTGGCCTGGGCGATGTCGCGGAAGGTGATGGGGCACTCCTTGAAGAAGCCGTCGGCCACCTGCTGGTCGATGAGGCGGTTGACGAGGTCGCAGATGCTGTCTTCGGTATATTCGGGCAGCGAGCGAGAAGCCGCCTCGACGGTATCGGCCATCATGAGGATAGCCTGTTCGCGGGTGAAAGGATTGGGGCCGGGATAGGCAAATTCCTGAATGTCGACATCCTCGTCGGGATGCTCATTCTTATATTTAATATAGAAGTACTTGGTGATGCCCTTGCCGTGATGGGTGAGGATGAAGTCCTTGATGAAGGCGGGCAGATTGGCGCGCTCGGCCTCTTTGACGCCCTTGGTGACATGGCTGATGATGATGCGCGCGCTCTCGCGGCAGGAAATCTCGCTGTGAGGGTTCACGCCCGACTGGTTCTCGGTGAAGAAGACGGGGTCGTCCTTCTTTCCGATGTCATGATAGAGCGCTCCGGTACGCACAAGCAGACTCTTGGCGCCTATCTTGTTGGCTATCTCGGCTGCCAGGTTGGCCACGGTGATGGAGTGCTGGAAGGTGCCGGGAGCCACCTCGCTCAACTCGCGCAGCAGTCCCTTGTTGGTGTCAGACAGTTCGATGAGCGTCACATCGGAGATAAATCCGAAGGTCTTCTCGATGAGATACATGAGCGGGTAGGCAAGCAGCAGGAATACGCCGTTGACGATGAAATAGGAGTACATGCTGTGGTCGAGGTCGGTGAAGTCGCTGTCCTGCATGAGTTGCAGGGCGAAGTAGACCACGCAGCTCGACAGCGCCACCAGCAGAGCGGTGCGGAACACCTGGGCACGGCGCGACAGTTCGCGCAGCGAGTAGATGGCCACCATGCCGCCCACTATCTGGACGATGATGAACTCGTACTGGTATTTTACGGCTGCGGCACAGATGATGACCATCGTGACGTGGGTGGCAAAGGCGGTGCGCGAGTCAAGGAAGACGCGCACGAAGATGGGCGCCATCACCAGCGGCAGGATGTAGACGCTGAATACGTTGTGGGTCATCATGAGCGACACCAGCACGGGGAAGAGCGTCACCATCACGTAGAGCATCAGTATGTTGCGGGGCTTGGCAAAGTAGTCCTTGCGGAAGAGCGCCAGGTAGGTCGAGAAGAGCGAGATGAGGATGAGCACAAACAGCAGTTGGCCCATGATGGTCGAGGTAATCTCGGTAGAGTCTGAGCTGCGTCGCTGCATCTCCCGCTCAAACGAAGAGAGCACGCGGTAGTCGTAGTCGTCGACTATCTCGCCACGGTCTATAATCTTCTGACCCGTAAGCACCATGCCGCTGGCTGGCGAGATGCCGCTGAGCAGGTCGTTGAGCTCGGCCTGGCTGCGGTCCTTGTCGTAGATGAGGTTGGGCTCGATGTACTCATTGAGGTTGAGCTTCTGCAGGGTCGACTTCTGGTCGGCCAGACGCTCATCGGCGAGCAGCTGTTCGTAGGCACTCATGGTCGAGTAGACCTGCCCCACCTCCAGAGGCACAGCCTCTTTCTCGTTGACGATGCGTATGGTCGTGGCAGAGTCTCTTGCCATGTCCTGATATTCTGCCATGCCCATGATACCTGTGGCATAGAGGCGGTGCAGGCGCTTTATGACGGCCGCCTCCAGGTCGTGGGAGATAGGGTGGCTATTGGCGGCGAGGTCCTGGCGCAAGTGCTCTATCTGCTGCTGCTCCACCTGAGTGTCGTAGCGGTAGTAGGGCTGAAAGGACTCCATCAGCGAGTCCTGCTCCAGCTTGATGGCTTCGTCGGTCTTGTAGATGGGGAAGTCAAACTTGGCGATGAACGAGCCGTACATCCATGGCTTGCCGATATCGTATCTTATGCGCTGGCTCTCGTTGTGGGGCAGAAACCACACGATGATGGACGTGCTGGCAATGATAAGTGTCAGACGCGTGAGCGCTCTGTTGATTCGGTTGTTGGTAAACCCTATTTTCATGTTTATTGTATCTGTAATGCTTTTATTTTGCGAAAATACGAAAAATAATGGTCAATACTCAGAAAAATACCGTAATTTTGCAAAAAAATAATAATTTCTATAATAATAATGACCGAAAGAAGAGTCAGAGTGCGCTTTGCGCCGAGTCCTACAGGACCTTTGCACATCGGTGGTGTTCGTACCGCCCTTTTCAATTACCTCTTTGCCCGCCAGCATGGTGGTGATTTCGTGTTCCGTATCGAAGATACAGACTCCCATCGTTTTGTTCCAGGAGCAGAGGAATACATTATAGAGTCATTCAAGTGGCTCGGCATCAAGTTTGACGAGGGCGTCAGCTTCGGTGGCGACCATGGTCCCTACCGCCAGAGTGAGCGTCGCGACATCTACAAGAAGTATGTAGACCAGCTCTTGGCCGACGGCAAGGCTTATTATGCCTTCGACACGCCCGAGGAGCTTGACGCCAAGCGCGCCGAGATACAGAATTTCCAGTATGATGCACGCACCCGCATGCAGATGCGCAACTCGCTGTCTCTCCCCGAGGCAGAGTGGCGCCAGATGATAGCTGACGGCGAGCAGTATGTGGTGCGCTTCCTCATCACCCCCGGTATCGAGGTGCATGTCAACGACATGATACGCGGCGACGTGGTCATCAAGAGCGACATCCTCGACGACAAGGTGCTCTATAAGAGTGCTGACGAGCTGCCCACTTACCATCTTGCCAACATCGTAGACGACCATCTGATGGAGATAAGCCACGTTATCCGTGGCGAGGAGTGGTTGCCATCGGCACCGCTGCACGTATTGCTCTACCGCGCGTTCGGTTGGGAAGACACCATGCCCCGCTTTGCCCACCTGCCATTGCTCCTCAAGCCCGAGGGCAAGGGCAAACTGTCCAAGCGCGATGGCGACCGTCTGGGTTTCCCCGTATTCCCGCTCGAATGGCATGACCCCAAGACCGGCGAAGTGTCAAGCGGATACCGCGAGAGTGGCTATTTCCCCGAGGCAGTGGTCAACTTCCTGGCGCTGCTGGGCTGGAATCCCGGCACCGAGCAGGAGCTCTTCAGTCTCGAAGAGCTGGTTGAGGCCTTCGACATCAGCAAATGCTCGAAGAGCGGTGCCAAGTTCGACTACCAGAAGGGCATCTGGTTCAACCATGAGTACATTCTGCGCAAGAGCAACGAAGAGATAGCCGACCTCTTTGCACCCATCGTGGCCAACAATGGCGTGGATGAGTCGATGGAGCGCATCCGCACGGTAGTCAGCCTGATGAAAGACCGCGTCAGCTTTGTACGCGAGCTCTGGGATTTGTGCTCTTTCTTCTTCCTCCCACCTACGGAGTACGACGAGAAGACAGTGCGCAAGCGCTGGAAGGAATATTCAGCCCAGCAGATGACCGAGCTGGCCGAGGTGCTCGAGGGCATCGACGACTTCAGCATCGAGGGCCAGGAGCCCGTGGTCATGAAGTGGGTCGAGGACAAGGGCTACAAGCTGGGCGACATCATGAACGCCTTCCGTCTGGCCCTCGTGGGCATAGGCAAGGGTCCCGGCATGTTCGACATCTCTGCCTTCCTGGGTAAGGAGGAGACTCTGCGCCGTCTGCGCCGTGCCGTCGAGGTTCTGAAATAACTATATATATATAATAAGGTGTCGTGCCCACGGGGGCGGCACCCTTTTTTCGTTAGATTATGTACAATGTCATTATCTACCTGATACAGGTGGGCGTAGCCATAGCCAGCCTGTTTTCAGACAAGGTGCGCAAGATGTGGCGCGGAGAGCAGGAGTCGTTCCGTATATTGCGTGAGAAGATTAACCCAGCCGACCGCTACATCTGGTTTCATGCTGCGTCGTTGGGCGAGTTCGAACAGGGCCGCCCGCTGATGGAAGAGGTGCGCCGCCAGCACCCCGAGTACAAGATACTGCTTACCTTCTTCTCGCCCTCGGGCTATGAGGTGCGCAAGGATTACAAGGGTGCCGACGTCATCTGCTATCTGCCCATCGACACCATAGGCAATGCGCGCAAGTTCCTGCGCATCGTGCGCCCCGTGATGGCATTCTTCATCAAGTACGAGTTCTGGTACAACTTCCTGCATGTGCTCAAGCACCGCGGCATACCCACCTACAGTGTGTCGAGCATCTTCCGTCCCGAGCAAATCTTCTTCAAGTGGTACGGAAGGCGCTACAGCCGTGTGCTCACCTGCTTCACCCGCTTCTTCGTGCAGAACGAGGAGTCGCAGCGCCTGCTTGCCTCTATCGGCATCACCGATGTCGACGTGGTGGGCGACACCCGCTTCGACCGCGTGCTCCAGATTAAGGAGGCAGCCCGTCGTCTGCCCGTCATCGACGCCTTTGTGGGTGGCGATGCCGATGTCAAGGCGCCCGTCTTTGTGGCTGGCTCTTCCTGGCAGCCCGACGAGGAGATTTTCATTCCCTATTTCAACGAGCATAGACAGTGGAAACTCATCATCGCGCCCCACGTGATAGGCGAGGACCATCTGCGCCAGATTACCGACATGCTCCAGATGAAGACCGTGCGCTACACCCAGACCAACGAGCAGGAAGCCGCAGAGGCCGACTGTCTCATCATCGACTGTTTCGGTCTGCTGTCGAGTGCCTACCACTACGGCGACGTGGCCTATGTCGGTGGCGGCTTCGGCGTGGGCATCCACAATGTGCTCGAGGCAGCCGTGTGGGATATGCCCGTCATCTTCGGTCCCAACAACCAGCGCTTCAGTGAGGCGCAGGGCTTGAAGCGTGCCGAGGGAGGCTTTGAGATACACACCCCGGAAGACTTTGAAGAGCTGATAACCCGCTTTACCGATGACGCCGAATACCGCAAGTGCTGCGGCGATAGGGCTGGCGCATTTGTGGCCCAGATGACCGGCGCCACCACCAAGATACTCGGTAAGGTGAAGTTCTGAGCAGCGCTTTCCACCCCGCTTGGCTCGCTGCCCGACTCTTGTGGCCCGCTACCAGACCTTCTTGGCTCCACCATCGGGTGCCATAGGCCGACAACCATGACCATAGTAATAGAAAATCAGTATATTCCCCTGTTTCCCGTCATCGTGGAGGCAGGGGAGTTTTGTTTGGCGGCGTGCTGGGGGAGCGTGGGCATGGCTGTGGGGGCAGCGACGGCCGGGCTGTTGCTGATAATAAGGCGGTTGGCCACGGATGGTGGGGCGGCTGATGACCTTGGGCAGCTCGTATCGTAAGTCACGAGCCTACGTATCGTAAGTCACGAGCTTTCGTATCATATGTTACGTGGCCTCGTGCCTTACGATACGAGTCAGCCAGGATGGTCAGCAGCTTCGCAGAGTTGGTCAGCAGCTTCGCAGAGTTGGTCAGCAGATTTGTGGAGATGGTCACGGTGGCTCGCTCGTGGGTCAGGGTGCTTGAAAAAAGGATAAAAGTGACGGGATAGGGGGATAAATTGGCAGAAAAAGTATACCTTTGCAGTGGCCTTCGTGGCTATATGTGCGAGCATACGAGGCTATAAATATAATATACGAGGCTATAAATATAATAAGGTGTAAGATGAACAACGTGACAGAATGGTTGCAGACCGTGGGAGTATGGCTTAGCCGCATCGCCTATTGCAGGGGATTTGGCATCCAGTCGCCGTCGGCTTACCGCTTTGTGCGCTATGTCATCAACGAGCATTACCCCTATTATGCCTACGCCGACCTGCAGAAGCGGGTGCCCGTGGAGAGCCGTGTGGCGCTGCGCCTGCTGCGTCTCTGTCTGCGCGTGGCCAACGAGGTCCAGCCCCGTTATATCCTCGACTTCATAGACGGCTTGAGCGCTGAGCGCCAGGAGTATTTCTCTGCCGGCGCGCGCCGTGCCCGCATCCTCCCGGTGGCTGAGGGCGACGAGGTGCCCGCTGTCATCGACGGCGAGCGCGTGGTGATACGCATCGGTGTGCAGCATGTGGATGCTCTGCTCAGCCTGTTGCCACGCATAGACGGCGCCAGCGTGGTCATGGTCGACGGCATACACCGCGACGCCCGCTCGCGCGAGGCTTGGCAACGCATCGTCGGCAACAGCCATGCCGCCGTCTGTTATGATTTATACTACACCGGCATCGTGATGTTGGACCAGAGCAAGCACAAGCGTTGCTACACAATCAATTTTTAATCCAATCGTCCCTATATTTTTGCTTTTTTTTATTATTAATGATTATTTAACAGCAAAAATGGTCATAAACAGTCGTATAATTGAATATAAAGTGCTACTTTTGCATCCAATAAAATTAACGACCAAAACTAAAGACTATGTATTGGACTCTTGAATTAGCTTCAAAATTGGAAGATGCACCTTGGCCCGCAACCAAGGACGAACTTATAGACTATGCCACCCGTTCAGGTGCTCCTCTCGAGGTACTCGAGAACTTGCAGGAAATAGAGGATGAAGGTGAAGTGTATGAAAGCATTGAAGACATTTGGCCCGACTATCCCTCCAAGGAAGATTTCCTCTGGAACGATGATGAATACTAATCGCTGACGGGCTGACTTTCTCAGCCGTAGGCGTAGAACATAAGCGGTATAGGAATTCCACAACAGGGTTCCTATGCCGCTTTTTTCTGTCTTTTCCCGCCAGTGGGCCAAAATAACCCTCCGAAAACTTGTTCCTTTCCTCTTTATATCGTATATTTGCACACGACAAGTTCGGAAAAATGTCAAAAATGACACAAATCGGAAGTTGTTAGTGTAATTATGAAGATAAAAAGAGACATAGTCAACAAATTCAAGGAGTGGAAAGATGCGGCAAAGCACAAGCCAATCCTATTGAAAGGCGCCCGCCAGATTGGCAAGACGTGGGCCATGGAAGAGTTTGGCAAGGAATGCTTTGACTACACGGCGAAATTTGACTTTGACCGCCAGAAGGAGTTGTTGTCAGCCTTCACGGTGTCAAAGGAACCCGCCCGCATCATAAAGGAGCTGTCTCTTTATAGCCCAGTTCCCCTTGTGCCTGGCAAGACGCTGCTCATATTTGATGAGATACAGGAGTGCGAGGAAGCGCTCAACTCGTTAAAGTATTTTTGTGAGGAAGCCCCCGAATGGCACATCATAGCGGCTGGCTCGCTGTTGGGCGTGGCTGTTAAGAGGCGGAGGATGACCGTACCCGTTGGTAAGGTACAGGTTATGCGCATGTATCCTATTACGTTCAAGGAGTATCTGCGGGCCAGCGACATCCAGACATTCAATTATGTTGAGCAGATAGAGGAACCGGAGAAGCTACCGCTTATTATTCTTGACAAGTTGAAGTCGGAGTATCGCAGATATATGGTCTCTGGCGGTATGCCTGAAGCCGTCGTCAGCATGCTTGAAAACCAGGGAATGCAGGCAGTCGACGACATACTGCAAGGCATATTGGACTTGTATGAGCTTGACTTCGCCAAGTATGCAGACCCTCGCGAGATACCTCGCATACAAGCCCTTTGGCGCTCACTTCCGTCCCAGTTTGCCAAGGAGAACCGGAAGTTCATCTATAAGGTTGTAAAAAAGGGCGCAAGGAGCCGTGACTACGAAGATGCTTTGCTCTGGCTGGAAGATGCAGGCATGATATATCGTGTGAACGCCGTCTCGAAACCTGGAATGCCATTGAGCGCTTACGAAGAACCAGACATATTCAAGGTATATGCCAGTGACAGTGGCCTGTTGAGGCGCTTGGCCGACCTGCCGGGAAGCATAGTCATTGACCCGACAGCCAACTACACCGAATTCAAAGGCGCCATGGCAGAGAATGCGGTGTTGCAAAGTCTGTTGCCATCCTATGGCTCTGTGCCTTACTATTGGTCTTCGGAGGGGAAGGCAGAAATAGAGTTCCTGTTGCAGCGGGAGGACGAGATAATACCTGTAGAGGTAAAGGCAGAGAACTGCGTCAGTGGCAGAAGTATCGTTGTGTACAACGAACGTTACCACCCCAAGAACCGCATACGTTTCTCTTTCCTCAACTTGCAGCGTAACAGTGGTATGCTCGCATGCCCTTCGCCTCTGACGGAATGGGCTATGAAATGGCTGGACAAATAAATGTCCTATAGCGATGGTGTGCCGCGCTCTTTTCGGATAGGGCAAGTAGCAGACTGGCATAGACAAAACAATTATTAACCATACAACATGACAATGAAACAAAAACATCTAATTTGGGGAGCAGCGGCAGCGTTGACCTTCCTTTTCAGCGCATCGGCTCTGGCTCACCCCCGTCCCGCCAAGAAGAAAAAGGTGGTGGAGACGAAGGCCGACGTATGCCCCTTTGTGGATAAATGGGTAGAAGACGAGACCAAGTTTGAGGACCGCAAGGAGAAGGCCCACGCCACGTTTGTGCCCTATGCCTCTACAGCCTCGATGCAGCAGGACGACTGCTACAAGTATCCATGGCTCACACCTAAGCGTGCCAACTACCTGCTGCTCAACGGCAAATGGAAGTTCCGCTACACCGCCGACTGGAAGCAAGGCAAGCCCGAGAAAGACGATTTCTGGGCCGATAATGCCGATGTTTCTTCTTGGAAAGAGCTCCAGGTCCCCCTCAACTGGGAGATGGCCGGATATGATGTGCCCGTATATAATAATGTGGGCTATCCCTTCGAGAACAAGCCCCCTTTCATCACGGCGTTCAACGACAATTTCGACAAGAACCCCGTAGGTTCCTATCGCCGCAATTTCAATCTGCCTGACGGTTGGGACCAGGACAAGCGCGTCTTTCTCCACTTCGACGGAGCCTGCAGTGCCATTGTGGTGTGGGTAAACGGCAAGTATGCTGGCTATTCGCAAGGCGCCAATACCGACGCCGAATTTGATGTGACCCACCTTGTGCGCAAGGGCGACAATAACGTGTCGGTGCGCGTCTACCGCTGGTGCGACGGTTCTTACCTTGAGGGTCAGGACATGTGGCACCTCGGAGGCATCCACCGCGATGTCTATCTCGTGGCCACGCCCAAGACCTTCGTGGCCGACCATTACATCACATCGGCCCTCAATGACGACTATGCTTCGGGTAACCTCAATGTAGACCTCACCCTCGACAACGCCGCCAAGGAGCGCTCGGAGAAGACGCTCGAAATAGAGCTCCTCGACCCCCAGGGCAAGCTGGTGGGCAAGCAGGAGGCGCAGGTGGCTATGACCGCCAACGACGCGCAGAAGCACATTCGCCTCACTCTCGACAACCTCACCGGCCTGAAGGCCTGGTCGGCCGAGCAGCCCAATCTCTATACCGTCATCGTGCGCCAGAAGGTAAGTGGCAAGGAGGAGATGGTGTTCTCTACCAAATACGGTTTCAGAGATGTGGCCATCAAGGGCCACCTGGTGTATGTAAACGGCAAGCGCGTGTTCTTCAAGGGTGTCAACACACAGGATATCCACCCGCTCTATGGCCACGCCATCGATGTGGAGACCATGCTCCGCGATGTGGTGCTGATGAAGCAGGCCAATGTAAACACTGTCCGCACCAGCCACTATCCCCGTCAGGCCAAGATGTATGCCCTGTTCGACTATTACGGACTCTACTGCATGAACGAGGCCGATGTGGAGTGCCACAACAACCATTCGCTCTCCAACAACCCCACCTGGCGCGACGCCTACGTAGACCGCACGGAGCGCATGGTGCTGAGAGACCGCAACCATCCCAGCGTGGTGTTCTGGTCGCTCGGTAACGAGTCGGGCGGTGGCGACAACTTCCAGGCTACCTACGACAAGGTGAAGGAACTGCTCCCCGGCCGCGACGCATGGGTGCACTATGAGGGCTATAAGAACGGCGCCAAATACTCCGACTTCGGCTCCGACATGTATCCTAAAGTCGAGGTGATGAAGACGCATATGGACGGTCTCAACAACAAACCCTACTTCATCTGCGAGTATGCTCACGCCATGGGTCAGGCTGTGGGAAATCTGCAAGAATACTGGAATCTCATCGAGACAAGCACTGGCATTATTGGCGGCTGCATCTGGGACTGGGTGGACCAGGGCATCTACGACACGCGCCGCATACGCGAGGGTCTTCCACTGAAGGATGCCAAGACTGGGCTCCACTATTACACATCGGGGTACGACTACACCAAGATGAACCGTGGCGACAGAGGTTTCCAGGGCGACTTCATGAGCAACGGCATCATCACCCCGGGCCGCGAGTGGACCGCCAAGCTCACCGAGGTGAAGTATGTTTATAGAGACGCCGACTTCGAGTCGTTCGCCAACCACGTGCTCACCCTGAAGAACAAACGCGCGTTCACCGATCTGGCCGACAGCTACGACCTCAGTTATGAGGTGCTCCGCAATGGTGTTTCGGTGGAGAACAACCAGGTGGCCGTCCCATCGGTGCAGCCCGGTAATACCTGCCAAATCAATATTCCTTACACCACCGAAGTGGACGCCAAGGCCGAGTATGTCATTACCTTCAACCTCGTACTGAAGAACGCCACCTCTTGGGGTAAGCAGGGCTACGCCATGGCACAGCAGCAGTTTAAGCTCTCCGCCGACAACGCCGCTGGCGTATCGGTTGCCGACCCCACCTTCGTGCAGCAAAGCCACGGTCAGCTGCCCGTCATCCAGGAGAAGGGTAAGCTCAAGGTGAAGGGCAACACCGTCACCGGCAACAATTTCAGTATTGCTTTCGCAGAGGATGGAACCATCGCCCAGTGGACTTATGGCAACACGCAGCTCGTGCAGCCCAACGCCGGTCCTGACTTCAACGGCTTCCGCCGCATAGCCAACGACAACATCAACCTCGGTGCCACTGGTGGTGTGGCCGAGAACGAGAACAAGGAGGAAGGCGCCCTTACTGGCAAGAAGACAATGGTGAGTGCACCCAAGAAGCAGGGTAAGAACGTGATGGTGGAAACGGCCGTAACCAATGGTACCGACACCCACCAGATAGTTTACACCATCTATCCCAACGGAACTTTGGACATGAAAGTCACCACCAACAACTCGTCGGCAGAAACCCGACGCATCGGCATCACCATGCAGTTTGCGCCCGGCTTCGAGAACGTAGAGTATTATGCCAAGGGTCCGTGGAGCAACTACATCGACCGCCAGCGCGGTTCGCTCCTCGGCCGCTACACCACCACCGTGGATGGCATGTTTGAAGAGCAGAGCGCGCCACAAACCATGGGCGACCGCCAGGGCCTGCGCCAGCTCACGCTCGACAACAACGCCACTCAGTTGCAAATTACCACTGAGGGCATGGTGGCCTTCTCGCTGTCGCATTTCGACGACGCCCAGTTCAACTACGACGTGTTCTATGGCGGCAAGCACCCCTACGACCTGGTGCGCTCCCCCCAGATTTTCGCCCACTTCGACTTCTGGCAGCGAGGCATCGGAAACCATAGTTGCGGAGGCGACTCGTGTCTGCCACAATACATGGCGCCAACGGGAACCCATGAGTTTACCTTGCGCTTCACGCCAATGGCCAAATAAAGATGGAATAACCCTATAACCGGAGGGTGGATATTACGCACGTTTGTCGTAATATCCACCCTTTTCCTTTGCCGCCCACCATTCTTACTTATAAATCCAAAACGGGCTAATGACCATTTTGGGGTTTATGGCATTGAAAAGCATCCCATGACCGTCGTTTATGAGCAGGAGATAACGAAAAAAGAACTATTGATGAGAAAAATGCAACTTATAAGTTGTCTGCTTCGTCCCAAATCTATATCTTTGCATCAAGGAGATACTGTAAATGGGATGCAGGATAAACTGCATGCTCAGATAGAGTAGGATAAACTCAATGTCTGCCGCAACTGTTTGCCGCAGAAGTATCTTGGAATTTTATGAAGAGAATGGACGATGAATGTTTCACCTCTAACACTCGATATGATGAAAGCTATACGGACTACCTTAGTGCTGGCGCTGCTGCTCATGGTGACTACGGCGCAGGCACAGCGCGGCTCGTGGAAAGGCGAGCTCGACGTGCAGGGCATCAAGCTGCCCCTTGTGTTTCACTTCACCGACAAGGGATGCACCATGGACTCTCCGGCGCAGAACGTCAGGGGAATACCTACGCAGACTGTGGTCAAAGGCGACAGTGTGACGGTGGAAATCGCCATGATTGGCGCCCGCTTTGAGGGCGTGAACAAGGGCACGGAGATAGAAGGCACCTTCACCCAGCAGGGCATGGCCTTCCCGCTCACGCTCATGCCGGGCGAGGTCACCCTTAACCGTCCGCAGACGCCCAAGCCCCCCTTCGATTATCTCACCGAGGAGGTGTCGTTTACCAACGGCAGCTTCACCCTGCGCGGCACCCTCACCAAGCCCCGTGGCTGTAGCCGCCAGACTCCTGTGGTGCTGATGGTGAGTGGCAGTGGACAGCAGAACCGCGATGAAGAGCTGTTCGGACACAAGCCCTTTGCCGTACTTGCCGAAGCCTTGGCACGCCAGGGCATCGCCTCGTTGCGCTACGACGACCGAGGGTGGGGCGACGCCTCCGTGAGGTTCTACGAATTTACCACCGCCGACTTCTACGCCGACGCACTCAGCGGCCTTGCCCTGCTGCGCAAGCAGTTTGACCGCGTGGGTATGCTCGGCCACAGCGAGGGCGGTACCATAGCCCTGATGGCGGCTGCCGAGGGCAAGACAGACTTCATCGTGACGCTGGCAGCCATGGCTGTGTCGGGCAAGGAGACGATGATAGCGCAAAACCGCTCGGTACTTGCCGCCGCCGGCACCACTCCCGAGATGACCGAAGCCTACTGTATGGCCATCGGATGCGCTCTGGACCAGTTGGCTCAGGGCAAGAAGACCGCTGACATCAAGCCCACGGGCGTCCCCGTGCTCTTCCGCAGTGTCTTCGACAAAGCCCTGAAGCAGGGCGACAGCCCCTATATCCGCCATCTGCTCAATGTCGATGTGAGAGGCGTGTTGGGCAAGATTGTCTGCCCCGTGCTGGCACTCAACGGCAACCGCGATACCCAGGTGGACTGTGTCGCCAATCTCGGAGCGCTGGAGAAGGGGCTCGTCAACAGTCGCCATACCCTCAAAACCTTCGACGGACTGAACCATCTCTTCCAGACTTGCCACACAGGACTGGTCGTGGAGTATCAGCAGATAGAGGAGACCATCGCCCCGACGGTGATGGAAACCATAACGTCGTGGATAAAAAACCTGTAGAAAGACAATAAAAGCTACGCTTATCCGTTATGTAAGTGTGTTGAAAAGATATTTATTTACCCTCGTCATCTCTGTCGCCGGGGCGCTGGCTGCCTCTGCGCAATATGATATGTCGCTCAGCCACTACTTTGCCCAGGAGCCGGTGTTCAACCCCGCCGCCGTGGGCAAAGAGTCCAAGCTGAATGTCACAGGCAGTTACGCCCTCGACTTTGCCGGTTTCGAACACAACCCGCGTACCATGATTGTCGCTGCCGATATGCCCCTGTTCATGCTCAAGCATTACCATGGTGTGGGCGTGCAGATGACGAGCGACAAACTGGGTCTCTTTGACCACCAGCGTTTCGCCGTGCAGTATGCACTCAAGACCAAGCTGCTGGGAGGTATGCTCGGCATCGGCGTCCAGGTGGGTATGCTGAGTGAGAAGTTCAATGGCTCGCAGACCGATACCGAGGAAGGCAACGACCCCGCCATCCCCACGACCGATGTGAGCGGCTCGGGTCTCGATGTGGGCGTCGGTCTCTACTACGTCCACGGCGACTGGTATGCCGGCGCGTCGGTAGCCCACGCCACCGCACCCCAAGTTACGCTGGGCGACAGTTACCTGCTCGACATCGACCGTACATATTATTTGACCGGTGGATACAATATAAAACTAAGAAATCCGTTTATTACAATAAAGCCCACGGTGTTGCTGCGCTCGGATGGCTCGGCGTTCAGGGCCGACATCACATCGCGCGTGGTCTATACCCACGACAAGCGCATGCTCTATGGCGGCGTGACCTACAGTCCGTCCAACTCGGTGACCGTCCTCGTCGGCGGCAGCTTCCATGGCGTCGTGCTGGGCTATAGTTACGAGCTGTATACCTCGGCCTCCATCCCAGGCAACGGCAGTCATGGTCTCTTTGTAGGATACCAGCACGACATCAACCTGACCAAGAAAGGTAGAAACCTGCATAAAAGTGTGAGAATATTATAATATAAAGATGAAGAATAAAAGCATTATAACCCTCGGCCTTGTGGCGTTCTCTGTGGCGCTGACAGGCTGTTTCGGTAGCAAGAGTGCCATCTCGGGCGGCCGCGGCGGCGAGGTGGTTGGCGTTGGTGGCCGCTCCTTTGCCGAGCCCACGCCTTACGGTATGACCAAGGTAGAGCGCGGCTCGCTGCACATGGGCCTCGACCGTCAGGACTCGCTCTGGGGTATGAAGACTCCCGTCAAGGACATCTCTGTCGACGGGTTCTGGATGGACGAAACCGAGGTTACCAACTCCAAGTACAAGCAGTTTGTGCAGTATGTCAAGGACTCTATCCTCCGTACGCGTCTTGCCGACCCCGCCTATGCCGGCGACGAGACCTACATGATTACCGAGGACAAGTATGGCGAGCCTGTCACTCCCCATATCAACTGGCGCAAGCCTCTGCCCCGCAAGCCCAATGAGGACGAGCAGCGCGCCATCGAGAGCATGTATGTCACCAACCCCGTGACCGGTGAGAAACTGCTCGACTACCGCCAGCTCAACTATAAGTATGAGATTTACGACTATACCACTGCCGCCCTGCGCCGTAACCGCCTCATGCCCAACGAGCGCAACCTGAACACCGATGTCACCGTCAATCCCGACGAGGTGGTGATGATTTCCAAGGACACGGCGTATATCGACGACAACGGCAATATCGTGCGCGAGACCATCAACCGCCCGCTCAGCGGTCCTTGGGATTTCCTCAATACCTATATCGTCAATGTCTATCCCGACACCACCGTCTGGGTCAACGACTTCCAGAACTCTGACAACGAGATGTATCTCCGCAACTACTTCAGCAATCCCGCCTACAACGATTATCCCGTCGTTGGCGTCACCTGGGAGCAGGCCAACGCCTTCTGTGCCTGGCGCACCGACTATCTGCTCAAGGGCCTGGGCGGCGAAGCCCGCTTCATCCAGCGTTACCGCCTGCCTACCGAAGCCGAGTGGGAGTATGCCGCACGCGGCAAGGCCGGCAACGAATTCCCCTGGGAGAACAAGGATGTCAAGAACAGCGATGGCTGCTTCTATGCCAACTTCAAGCCCGACCGTGGCAACTATACCAAGGACGGCAACCTCATCACCAGCCGTGTGGGTATCTATACCGCCAACAGCAATGGCCTCTACGACATGGCTGGTAATGTAGCCGAGTGGACCAGTACCATCTACACCGAAGCAGGTGTTGAGGCCATGAACGACCTTAACCCCCAGCTCGAGTACAAGGCTGCCAAGGAAGACCCTTACCGTCTTAAGAAAAAGAGTGTGCGTGGCGGTTCGTGGAAAGACCCCGAATCCTTTGTCCGTTCGGCGTGGCGTACATGGGAATATCAAAACCAGCCACGCTCCTATATCGGTTTCCGATGCGTGAGAAGCCTCGCCAACTCGACCAGCACCAAACAGAAAAAGAACAAGAAATAACACACATTCATTATGGCTGAATATAGCAAATACAATATCGTCTACCGTCTGCAGAAGTGGATGGATAGCGTTCCCGGACAGACCTTCCTCAACTATGCCTATAGCTGGGGAGCGTCTATCGTTATCTTTGGTACCCTCTGTAAGCTCACCCACCTTCCTGGAGCCAACTTCTGGCTGTTCTTGGGTATGGGTACCGAGGTGTTCGTGTTCTTCATCTCTGCTTTCGACCGTCCTTTTGACAAGACCGCCGATGGCCGCGACCTTCCCACCCATGTCGAAGACGGCGAGGAGGATGAGGATGGCGCCGAGGCGACCGACCACGTGACGAAGCAGGCTCCCCAGGCCGTGATTATCGGTGGTTCGGGAGTGATTCATGCGGGCGGAGGCGTGGCTGTGGGTCAACCCGGTGGCGCTGCCAGCCAACCCGCCGCAGCTGCTGATGGTCTGCAACCCTCGGGCAGCGTACAGATAGTGGGCGGCTCGGCAGCAGGCGTAGTAGGGCAGAGCGTGGTGACACCGGTAGTCACCGGCACCGCCGAAAACGAAGAGATGGTTCAGGCCCAGAGCGACTATGTAGACGAGCTCAAGCGCCTCGTTGAGACCCTGGGTAAGGTCAATGAGCAGAGTTCCCGCCTTGCCACCGACAGCCTGGAGATGGAGAACCTCAACCGCACCCTCACTGGCATCAGCCGAGTCTATGAGATGCAGCTCAAGAGCGCCAGCCAGCAGATTAGCACCATCGACCAGATTAACGAGCAAAGCAAGAAGATGGCCCAGCAGATAGAGCAGCTCAACCAGATTTACAGCCGCATGATAGAGGCCATGACCCTAAATATGCAGACCCGCAACCCCGGTCAGTAATCTAACGATACACCACTGATGGCAATCAAGAAGAAACAGATAACCCCGCGCCAGAAGATGATCAATCTGATGTATGTCATCCTCATGGCCATGCTGGCACTCAATATCTCCACCGAGGTGCTCAACGGTTTCTCCATCGTCGAGGAGAGCATCAACCGCACCACCGCCAATTCGGCCGAGGAAAACAGTGCCCTCTATGCGCGCTTTGAGCAGCAGATGAAGACCAACCCCGAGAAGGTGAGCCAGTGGTTTGCCAAAGCCATGGCGGTCCGGCAGATGAGCGACTCGCTCTATGCTTTCTCCCAGCAGCTCAAGGAGCAGATTGTGACCGAGGCCGACGGCAAGGACGCCGACCTGGCCAACATCAAGAACAAGGACAATCTCGAGGCTGCAAGCCATGTGATGCTTGCGCCCATCACCGGTAAGGGCGGCGCCCTGTTTGCTGCCATCAACCATTACCGGGAGCGCATCCTTACGATGGTGACCGACGAGCGCCAGCGCAAGATTATCAGCAGCAACCTTACTACCCAGCTCCCCCGTGGCGCCCACGCTATGGGCAAGAACTGGCAGCAGTATATGTTTGAGAATATGCCCGTGGCGGCAGCCGTCACCATGCTCTCCAAGTTGCAGAGCGACGTGCGCTACGCCGAGGGCGAGGTGCTCCATACGCTCGTTTCCAACATCGACCTCAAGGATATCCGCGTCAACAGGCTTGAGGCTTTTGTCATCCCCGAGTCCAAGACCGTCATCAGCGGCGACGCCTTCGATGCCCGCATCGTGATGGCGGCGGTAGATACCACCATGACACCCGAGATATATGTGGGCGGCCGCCGCATTACTGGCAACAACTACCGCTTCACAGCCAGCGGCGTGGGCGAGCACTCCTTCGCCGGATACATCACCATGCGCAATGGCAACGGCGACCTTATCCGCCGCGACTTTACGCAGAAGTACAACGTGGTGGCGCCCAGTGCCACCGTCTCTGCCGACCTCATGAACGTGCTCTATGCCGGCTATGAAAACCCCATCAGTATCAGCATCCCCGGCGTAGCCCTCAACGAGGTCCAGGCATCCATGACTGGCGGTGCCTTCCATTCCGTGGGCATGGGCCGATATATCGCCAAACCCTCAGCCGTGGGCAGCGACGTGACCATCACCGTCAGTGCGCGCAAGGGCAATGCCATCCGCCAGATGGGCAAGTTCACCTTCCACGTGCGCAAGCTCCCCGACCCGATGGCCTACCTCGTCATCGGCACCGACCGCTACAAGGGTGGCGGCCTGTCCAAGTCTGCGCTGATGGGCATCGACCGCCTTCATGCCGCCATCGACGACGGACTGCTCGACATCCCCTTCCGCGTGGTAAGTTTCGAGACCGTCTTCTTCGACAATATGGGCAACGCCGTGCCAGTAGCCTCCAACGGAGCCCAGTTCTCCGAGCGCCAGCGCGAAACCTTCCGCCGCCTCTCCCGCAACCGCCGCTTCTACATCCGAGGCGTCAAGGCTGTGGGTCCCGATGGCATCACGCGCACGCTGTCTTACCCAATGGAGGTCATCGTCAAATAAGAAAACAATGCAACAATGAAGAAAATATTATTTATCCTTCTCGTCGGAATGATGGCTGTCCATGCGACTGCCCAGCCCGCCAAACGCAAAGCCGAGCAGAAGTCTGCCGCCACCACTACCGGCGCCATCTCTACCCGAGCCCAGATTTCCTTCCCTGTGCAGACCCGCATGGCCGAAGATGTCGTGTGGCGCCGCGATATCTATCGCGAGCTCGACCTCCACGACGACGCCAACGCCAGCCTCTACTACCCTGTAGAGCCTATGGGCAACCAGGTCAACCTCTTCACCTACATCTTCAAGCTCATGATGACCGGCAACATCAAGGCCTACGAGTATCGGCTTGACGGAAACGAGGTCTTCAACGAGGCAGCCCAGGTCAAGCTCAAGGCATTCCTCGACAATTACCATATATTTTACGAGAAGACCAACCGGGGCATCTATATCGACAACAGCGATATCCCCTCGCGCGAGGTCACCGCTTACTATCTCAAAGAGAGCGTCTACTACGACCAGACCACAGCCTCCTTCCACACCCAGGTGCTGGCGCTGTGCCCCATCATGAAGCGTGAAGACGATTTCGGCGACAATGCCACGTCCTATCCCCTCTTCTGGGTCAAGTACGACGACCTGGCACCCTTCCTGGTCAAGCAGACCGTGATGACGAGCAATCTCAACAACGCCGCTGTGATGAGCATGGACGATTACTTTGCCAAAAACATGTACCGCGGCAAGATTTACAAGACCAACAATATGCTCGGCAAGACCCTGGCTCAGTATTGTCCCACCGACTCAGCCCTCTCCAAGGAGCAGAAGCGTATAGAGAAGGAGATTGTGGACTTCGAGCAGAACCTCTGGGGCGACAAGGCCCGCAAAGACTCGCTCGACAGCATCGCCAAGGCCAACAAGGATGTCAAGCCCGTCAAGAAGGGCCGCCGCGCATCGTCTTCGACTTCCGTGCGCAACAAGACCGTAAAGTCCAAGACCCGCTCCACCTCTTCGCGTTCGTCATCCTCGGCAGCGCGTGTCACCGTGCGTCGTCAGCGTCACTGATTATAGCCAGCACTTGTTATTGGACGAAGAAGGACATCCGTCCCTCCCTGCTCCGATAACGATAGCCACGCCATCTATTTGTGCGCAATTGGAACGTGATAAATTCTCCTCCCGATTGCAGTCACTACGGAAACGGTATATATAATAAGGTGGAACCCCCAGGCGCATAAAACGGCAGAACAGATGACTGCCGAAAATAGGGAGGTAATAGGTTTGCGTCGCAAGGAGTATTCCATTCGTGATGTGGCGAAACAGAGTTGTAAGTACGGTGCAGCGACTGAAGTGATTACTACATGGGCAATTACCGCAATAAACTTGACTTTACGTTCTTTTCAAAGTAAAGGTTTTGTGATAGTCGTTTAAGGGGTAAAAGCTATGCTTGCACTATTAAGCACTACGTTTGAGATCACAAATTGTGATTTCGAAGATATGACAGATATAAAAGAAAAGATAGAGGACGGCGAACTGGTCACAAATTGTGACCAGATGGTTGTCGTGGATAATATAGAGTCTCTAATAAAGGTGATTAGAGGACAACAGGTTATGCTTGACAAAGATATAGCAATGCTATATGGTGTGGAGACAAGAACTTTGAACCAAGCAGTCAAACGTAATATTCAGAGGTTCCCTTCTGATTTTAGGTTTCAGTTGTCAATGGAGGAATGTTCAAAATCACAAATTGTGACTTTGAACGCTGGACGAGGACAGAATATAAAGAAATTACCTTTTGCCTTTACAGAGCAGGGCGTGGCGATGCTTAGCAGTGTTCTCCGTTCCAAAACAGCCATTGAGGTCAATATCCAAATCATGCGGGCCTTTGTCTCCATGCGCCATTTCATGACAACCAACGCTTCTGTGTTCAGTCGCTTGGAAACGATTGAGTACCATCAATTGGAAATGCAGCAACATCAGCAAGAAGCGGACAAACGCATAGACGAGGTATTTCGCCGATTGGATGAGGGCAATGCGAAGCCGAAGCAAGGAGTGTTCTACAACGGACAGATTTATGATGCCTATACATTCGTGTCCGACTTGATTAAGAGCGCGAAGAAGCGTATTGTCCTTGTCGACAACTATGTTGACGAGACTGTACTTACATTGCTCGATAAAAGAGATGAAGGTGTATCTGCGGTCATCTATACCCAGCAGATTAGTCGTCAGCTCCAGCTTGATATAGACCGTCATAATGCTCAATATGTACCGATTGATGTTGAAGTGTTCCGTTTATCGCACGACCGCTTCCTTTGTATAGACGATGATGTATATCATATAGGAGCCTCTATCAAGGACTTGGGCAAAAAGTGGTTCGGTTTCTCTAAAATGGAGATACTTACACCAGATGAATTGGTAGAAAAAATCAATAGAGAGTAAGACTCTGCTATGTGTAAAGCCAAATATATGATATGATAGATTTGAGGATTAAAAGTTTATTGCTTGCGTGGCTGTACACTTGAGTTATTCGTAATGCAGTTTAATAAGAGATACAATAACCAATTAAATACAAACGACAATGAAAAAGAAACTATTTGCAACCCTGATGCTCTTGGCCTTTGTGGCTATAGGCAGCGCCAATGCACAGATTAAGTTCGGTGTCAAGGGCGGTATCAATATGTCCGAGTTCTCCGTCAAGGGCAATGTACTCGACAAGTCCAACAATATCGGCTTCTATCTTGGCCCCACCGCCAAGGTCTCTCTGCCCCTCACGGGCCTCGGCATCGACGTCTCAGCCCTCTACAACCAGTATTCTGCCGATGTTACCGTAGAACGTGGCAACGAGCAGATTGTCCGCGACCAGGCTACGCTCACTGTCAAGCAGATTGCCATCCCTATCAACCTGCGTTATGGAATAGGCTTGGGCAGTCTGGCCAGCATTTATGCCTTTGCAGGTCCACAGTTTGCCTTCAATATGGCCGACGACATCCAGAGTATCGACTGGAAGTGGAAGAATACGTACATGAGCTTCAACATCGGAGCCGGCGTGTCGTTGATGAGCCATCTCGCGTTCAACCTCAACTACAACTTCGGTTGCGGCAAGTCGGGTGAGACCGGTGCCAGCGATGTGGTGCGCAGCGCTTTCAACGCCAAGAGCAGCGCCTGGCAGCTGGGCATGACCTATTACTTCTAAGTCCGCGCCCGCACGACAGCCCCATAGCCCTCTGCTCCTGCCGAGGTTTGCCTCGGGGCGTCCGCGCCGTCGGTTACGACAAATGATATAGCCCGAAGTCCGTCATCTACGGTCTTCGGGCTTTCTGTTTCTATCTCTGCGCGATTAGTCTATCGCCGCCGTAGCCTCTGCGAGCCACTGGCGCTCGTCGTCGTCCAGATGTGGCGCCAGCTCTTCATACACGCGGCGGTGGTAGTTGTTGAGCCATTCCACCTCATAGTCGTCGAGCAGCCAGCGGTCTATCACCGTGGTGTCGATGGGGCAGAGCGTGAGCGGTTCCATACGCAGGAAATTGCCACACTCGGTGCTGTCGCCACCGACGATGAGCAGCACGTTCTCGATGCGCACTCCAAAGCGGCCGGCGAGATAGACGCCCGGCTCGTCGGTGATGGTCATGCCCGCCTTGAGCGCCGTGGGCACATATTCCATACGTATCTGCTGCGGGCCTTCATGCACACAGAGATGTGCACCCACGCCGTGGCCCGTACCATGCAGGTAGTTGTAGCCGCGGCTCCACAGCACGCTGCGCGCTATGGCGTCTATCTGCGTGCCGTTGGCACCTGCCGGAAACTGAGCCATCTCCAGTCGTATGTGAGCCTTGAGTACCAGCGTGTACACCAGCCTCTGCTCCTCGCTCACGGGTCCCAGCGGTATGGTGCGGGTAATGTCGGTGGTTCCGCAGTCGTATTGGGCGCCACAGTCGAGCAGCAGCAACCCCTCGGGACACAGTTCGATGTCGCTGTCGGCTGTCGGCTCATAGTGTACGATGGCGCCGTGACTCTCATAGGCAGCTATGGTCTCAAAGCTCTTCTCCACATACGTGGGGTCTTCGCTGCGCAGTGCCGTGAGCTTGTCGTCCACGCCCATTTCGGTCACTCCACCCTTTGCCACTGCCGGCTTTATCCACTTGAGCAGCCTCACCATCGCCACGCCATCGCTCACCATAGCCCGGCGGAAGCCCGCTGTCTCAGCCTCGTTCTTCACCGCCTTCATCAGCGGTATGGGCGATGGCGCATAGATTACCTGTGTGCGGTTGGGCACGTAGCGCGGCATGAGCGCAGCCGTCTCGTTGCCGTCCATCAGTATCGAGTATTCGAAGTAGTGTGCCAGTCCTTCACCTATCTTATTATATGGGCGCAGCTCCACGCCATTGTCGTTGAGATACTCCTTGACCTCGTCGCTCACGCGGCTGCACTCCGTAAACAGGGTGGCGCCCCTCGATGCGATGAGCAGATAGGCTATGAACACCGGGTTGCACTCTATATCGGCCCCGCGCAGATTGAGCGTCCAGGCTATGTCATCGAGCGCCGATACCAGCATGCCGTCGGCGTGTACCGCTGCCAGCCTGCGCCTTATCGCCGTCAGCTTGTTGGCAGCCGTTGTCCCTGCCCATTCCATCGGGTGCTTCCTTATCGGTTTCTGCGGCAGCGCGGGTCGGTCTGTCCATATCCGGCTCATCGGGTCGAGGTTGGTGCGCAGTGTGATGCCACCCTGCTTGCGCAGCGCCATCGTCAGCGCCTGCACCTCGTTGTATGTGCTTGTCGAGCCGTCTATTGCCACCGTGGCACCGCTCTTCTCAGCCAGTTCGGCGCCCAGCCACTCGGTTATCGACGGTGTTCCCTCCATGCGCAGCCTCATCAGCTGGTACTCGGTGCCATCGAGCTGCTCTTCGGCTTGCAGAAAGTAGCGCGAGTCGGTCCATAGCGCGGCACTCTTCATGGTGACCACGGCGGTGCCTGCCGACCCCGTAAACCCGCTTATCCACTCGCGGCTCTTCCAGTGGTCTGCTATATATTCTCCGTTGTGCGCGTCGCTGCTCGGGATGATGAATGCGTCTATCTTTTCTCGCTCCATCAGCTCGCGTAGCCGCTCTATTCTGTTTTCTATCATCTCTTTCATCTCTATTTTGCTAATTCGACATGACAAAGGTAAAAGTTTTAAGAATTAATCACAAAAGAAATTGCGATTAAATGACATTTGTCATTCTTTTTTTCGTAATTTTGCAGAAGATAGCAGTGCGAGGCGACCGCTGCCCTTACTCCGATGCATCTCCAGGTTGCATTTGGGTAGTCGGGAGTGACGATTGGCCCCGTCAAACTGCAGGATAAAAGACAGAACGAATCACTTATAATTAATATTATAGTTATGGAATTTTTAACTAATGACAAACTCGTCATTGTCGGCGCAGCCGGCATGATTGGCTCCAACATGGTGCAGACAGCACTCATGCTCAGACTTACTCCCAACATTTGTCTTTACGACGTATTCTCAGCTGAAGGCGTAGCCGAGGAAATGCGTCAGTGCGGATTTGACGATGCTAACATCGTATCTACCACTGACCCCAAGGAAGCCTTCACTGGCGCTAAGTATATCATCTCTTCAGGTGGCGCACCCCGTAAGGAGGGCATGACACGTGAAGACCTGCTCGTAGGCAACTCTAAGGCTGCCGAGGAGCTTGGCCAGAACATCAAGAAGTTCTGTCCCGATGCCAAGTTCTGCGTGGTTATCTTCAACCCCGCCGACATCACCGGCCTCGTAACTCTCGTTCACTCTGGTCTGAAGCCCAACCAGGTTGCTACACTTGCTGCCCTCGACTCTACTCGTCTCAAGGGTGCGCTGGCCAAGCACTTCGGCGTAAGCCAGGCTGTCATCGAGAACGCCTACACCTATGGTGGCCACGGCGAGAAGATGGCTGTCTTCGCTTCTCCTACCACTATCGACGGCGTCAAGCTGCTCGACGTGATTGCTGGCAAGGCTACTGTCAACGGCAAGGGTCTTACCGCAGAGGAGTGGGCTACCATGCAGAAGGAAGTTACCCAGGGTGGTGCCAAGATTATCGAGCTCCGTCGCCGCAGCTCATTCCAGAGCCCCTCTTACCTCGCTGTCAAGATGATTGAGGCTGCTATGGGTGGCGAAGAGTTCACTTATCCCGCCGGTACTTATGCCGACACAGCCCGTTACAACCACGTGATGATGGCTATGCCTACCCGCATCACCAGCGACGGTGTCTACACCAAGCCAGTTATGGGTACAGCCGACGAGTTTGCTGCTCTCGACGCTTCTTACAACCACCTCGCCGGTATGCGCGACAAGGTGATTGCTCTCGGTGCTCTGCCTCCAGTAGAGAAGTGGTCTGAGATCAACCCCAACCTTTAATACGGTTTTATAGTTATTAATACATGGCTCCAGTCCGGGTTCGTTCCCGAGGCTGGAGCCTTTATTTTGCCCCTGCGTCCGGTCGCCACGGTGGCTGTCTGCCCGAGCCCAGGGCAGAGGTTCGTCGGCATCGGCGCGAGCACTGTAGAGAGTAGGGCGATGACCTCCTGCGCCAAGGCTGCGCGCGCTGGTGGAGTGGAGCGTGTCGATAGCTGTTGTGTATCAGATATCTGCGGCGGTAGAGGACGCCCTTGCTGGCTCGTATCAATAGTTACGAGCCCTCGTGCCTATTGATACGAAGGCTCGTTTCGTAAGTCACGAGCCCACGTGCCTATTGATACGAGCCGGCAGAGGTGGTCAGGGGCACCGCGGTAGCTATTTCGGGAGTAGCGGTAACAAGTTCCGTATTCGGGGTAGGGCACAGGACGATGATTGTGCGTACCTTTGTCGCTGTCCGACAGGTCGGTGCCAGCGTCTGGCCGATGCCTGTCCGCGCGAGAGTGGCGGGCGTGGCTCCGCCGCTGAAGGCGGTGCCGTCGGGGTGTCTTCTCTAATATTTATTAAAACCGATGAAGAAACTCCCGACAATCGTGGCATAAGTGTACGAAAGTTAGTATTTTTGTAGGTAAATAATAATATCCACTATGAATCTGATTAAGGATAAAGAATTTGGCGGCGAGCGTCCGCTGTTTGGTCTGAGCGACACGCGGCTCGAGCATATCACCATCACCGATGGCGAGTCGGGCATCAAGTTCTGTCGCAATATCGAGTGCGATGACTCCCGCTTCTATGGCAAATACCCCTGGTGGCACGTCGACGGCAGCCATATCACCAACTGCTATTTCGCGCCCGAGAGCCGCAGTGCCATCTGGTACTCCGACAACATGGTGATGGAAGACACGGTCATCGATGCGCCCAAGTTCTTCCGCGAGATGAACAACCTCACCCTGCGCAACGTCATCCTCACCGATGCCGACGAGACCTTTTGGCGCGTGCGCGGTCTGAAGCTCTACAATGTTGAGCTCCACGATGGTACCTATCCCTTCATGTTCTCCGAAGACATCTACGTCGACGGCCTGAAGAGCGATTCCAAGTATGTCTTCCAGTACTGCCACAACGTGGAGATACACCATGCCCGCATTACGACCAAGGACAGTTTCTGGGAGTGCGACAATGTGACCGTCTACGACTCCGAGCTCGACGGCGAGTATCTGGGTTGGCACAGCAGCAATGTGCGTCTGGTGCGCTGCCACATCAGTGGTGAGCAGCCCCTCTGCTACATGGACCACGTGACCCTCGAAGACTGTACCTTCGACGCCGCCTGCGACCGTGCCTTTGAAGACAGCTCCCACATCGACGCCCGCATCAGCGGCGCCATCACCGAGGTCAAGAACCCCGTGAGCGGACACATCGTCGCCGACCGCATAGACCGCATCACCTACGACGACTATGCCCGTGGCCACGACTGCCGTATAGAAACAACCAAACAATAAAGATACAATGGCAACATTTGATTTTGACCATGCCCCCGAGCGTCTCGGTACCCGCTGTGTGAAGTGGGACAGCATAGGCGAGGGCGAGCTGCCCATGTGGGTGGCCGATATGGACTTCGAGGTGGCTCCCGCCATACGTCAGGCTGTGGAGCGCCGCGCCGCCCATCCCGTCTATGGCTACACCTTCACCGACGACAGCTACTACGACGCCGTCATCAACTGGTTTGACCGCCGCCACCAGTGGCACATCGACCGTAGCTGGATACTCCACACCCCCGGTGTGGTGGCAGCCATGAGCTGTGCCATCAAGGCGCTCACCCTGCCCGGTCAGCAGGTGGTTATCCTCACCCCCGTCTACAACTGCTTCTTCTCGTCGATACGCAACTGCGGCTGTGTGGCCTCCGAGTGTGAGCTCAAGCGCGAGGGCGACAGCTATGTCATCGACTACGACGACCTGGAGCGACGCTGTGCCGACGAGCGCGCCGCCGTGCTGCTCTTCTGCAACCCCCACAACCCCGCCGGCCGCGTGTGGCGCCGCGACGAGCTTGAGCGCGTGAGCGACATCTGTCGCCGCCATCATGTGCGCGTCATCGCCGACGAGATACACTGCGAGCTCGTGATGCCCGGCTATGAGTATACGCCCTTTGCGTCGCTCTCTGACGAGACATCGGCCAGCACCGTGACCCTCAACTCGCCCTCCAAGTCGTTCAACACCGCCGGACTGATGCAGTCCAACGTCATCTGCAGCGACATAGAGATGCGCCGTCGCGTAGACCGCGTCATCAACATCTTCGAGGTGTGCGAGGTCAACCCCTTCGGTCCCGACGCGCTCGTGGCAGCCTACAACGAGAGCGAGGAGTGGCTCGACGAGCTCAACTGCTACCTCTACGACAACTACCTGGAGCTGAAGCGCTTCTTTGCCGAGTATATGCCCAAGATAGAAGTGCTCAAACTCGAAGGCACCTACCTCGTGTGGGTAGACATCTCTGCCCTCGAGTTTACTTCAGATGAACTCGAAGCCAAACTCCGCGACGAGGGCAAGGTCTATCTCAACAGCGGCACCATGTACGGCCGTCGCGCCGGTCAGGGCTATATGCGCATCAACATTGCCTGTCCGCGCAGCCGCATGATAGACGGTCTCACGCGTATGGCCAAGGTGCTCGCACCCTATATGGAAGACGACTGCGACATGGGGTGCCCCTCCTGAGCCGCGGCGCACGCCCCCTCTGGGTTGCGGCAGTCGTCATAGGCTGCCGCAACCTATACCTTATTATATATAGTACAATAAACAATCTGCAACACTATTATGAACATAAGCAAAACCACCAAGGCGGCAGCGGCAGTGATAGCCGCCCTCATCGCCTTGCCCGCCACCGCCCAGAAGAACGTGGCTTACCAGGACAGCCATGTACGCATATCGCTCGTCACCGACGGCATGGCACGTATGGAGTACTCGCCCGACGGCCGATTTGAGGACGGACAGTCGCTCATGGCCATCAACCGCGACTACCCCGCCGTAGACTATACCACCCGCGACCGTGGCAAGACCGTCGAGATAACCACCCGCAGCATGGTCATCAAGTATACCAAGAGCCAGGGCCCGCTCGGCAATGGCAACCTGCTCATAACCTCGCCCAAACGCAAGGGAGTCAAGCCCTTTGCCTGGCGCCCCGGGCAGAAAGACACCCTCAATCTCAAGGGCACCTATCGCACCCTCGACGGATATGACGGCAATATGCACGGCGACCAGCCCATGCCCATCGAGGACGGTCTGCTCTCGCGCAGCGGATGGACCTTCATCGACGACTCGCAGAACTATCTCTTCGACCATAGCGACTGGCAGTGGGTAAGCCACCGCCGTGAGGAAGGCAAGGCCCAGGACTGGTACTTCATGGCCTATGGCCACGACTATCGCAAGGCTCTGCGCGACTTTACCGTGGTCTCGGGCAAGATGGCGCTGCCTCCGCGCTATGCCTTCGGTTACTGGTGGTCGCGCTACTGGTGCTACACCGACAACGAACTGCGCCAGCTGGTAGACGACTTTGACACCTACAGCATCCCCCTCGATGTGCTGGTGGTCGACATGGACTGGCACTACACCGAGAAGGGCAAGGGCGCATGGACAGGCTATACCTGGAACCGCCGCCTCTTCCCCGACCCCAAGGGCTTCCTGCAGTGGGCTGGCTCGAAGCAGCTCAACGTGACCATCAACCTGCATCCCGCCGACGGCATCAAACCCTACGAGGAACAATATCCCGCTATGGCGCGCTGGATGGGCATGAACCCCGACGAGAAGAAGGACATAGACTGGGCAGCGTCGGACAAACGGTTTATGGAGGGATGGTACAACACCGTGTTGCGCCCTATGGAGCGCGACGGAGTGAGCTTCTGGTGGTTGGACTGGCAGCAGGGACTCAACGACAAGGAGTTCCCACGGCTCGGCAACACCTGGTGGATAAACTATACCACCTTCACCGACATGGAGCGCCATCGCCAGGAGCGCCCCATGCTCTACCACCGCTGGGGCGGGCTGGGTAACCACCGCTACCAGATAGGCTTCTCGGGCGACGCCGTCATCAGCTGGAAATCGCTCGACTTCCAGCCCTACTTCAACGCCACCGCCTCCAACGTGCTCTATGGCTACTGGAGCCACGACATCGGCGGCCACATGAACGCCAACCGCATAGACCCCGAACTCTATATACGCTGGCTCCAGTTTGGTGCGCTGAGTCCCATCCTGCGTACCCACTCGACCAAGAGCTCCGTGCTCGACAAGGAACCGTGGGTCTTTGACCACCAGCACTTCAGCATCATCCGCAACACCATCCTCGAGCGCTACCGCATGGCTCCCTACATCTACACCATGGCACGCCGTGCCTACGACGAGGGTCTCTCGCTCTGCCGTCCGCTCTACTATGAGTGGCCCGAGAACGAGGAAGCCTACCAGGAACGCAACAGCTATATGTTTGGCGACCAAATCCTGGTCAGCCCCATCACCCAGCCTATGGCAGACGGTGTGTCCCGCCACAAGGTGTGGCTCCCCGGCGGCAACGACTGGTACGAGGTGGCTACGGGCACGCTGCTCAAGGGCGGACAGCGCGTGGAGCGCAACTTCCACCTCGACGAGTACCCCATGTATGTCAAGGCGGGTGCCGTCATCCCTATGTATGACAAGGTGAAGAACCTGAAAACCAACAACGAGCCCATCGTGGTGACCGTCTACCCCGGCGGCAACGGCGAGTTCTCGATGTATGAGGACAACGGCAACGACAAGGCTTATGCCACCGCCTTTGCCCGCACCCGCATGACCCAGGAGGTCGTGGGCAACAAGCTCACCGTGAAGATAGGTCGTCGCGAGGGCAGCTATGAGGGCATGCCCGAGGCGCGCAAGTACAGTGTGAAGATAGTTGCACGGGCTGTGCCAGAGCAGGTTGTGGTCAACGGCAAGCCCACGGCGTTCGACTATGACGGCAACACGCTCACCGCCACCATAGCCATAGCCGACAGCGACCCCAACATCGAGAAGACAGTAGAGGTGACCTATGCTCCCGACGCCATCGATGTGGCCGACGGACTGATGGGCCAGATGCGCCGTATAGGGCAGAACAACTACAGGCTGAAGCGCCAGAAGGCCGGCATCGTCTTCGGCGAGGAACTCGGCACGATGGAGTCGACCGGTCGCGCCATCAGTTACTATCCCGACAGGATGAATGAACTCGTGGCAGCCTTCCGTGCCAACTATCAGCGGCTGCCCCAGCTGCTCGACGCCAATGGCGTGACTGAGAAACAACGTGAAATCTATCTTCGCGCCACTTATTAGGAGTGAGCGTTTGATTTATCATAATTTTCAAGGTGGAAACTACAATTTCCACCTTGTTTATTTAAGTAATAGAGGATATTTTCGTAATTTTGCACGTAGTATCTAAAGCAACAAACAATTATGGCAGAAACAAGACAAATCAAGACAGCCCTCATCTCAGTGTTCCACAAAGACGGCCTGGATGAACTGTTGAAGAAACTCAATGAAGAAGGTGTGAAATTCTTGTCGACTGGCGGCACTCAGCAGTTCATCGAATCGCTGGGTTACGAGTGTGAGAAGGTAGAGAACGTGACTTCCTATCCCTCTATCCTCGGTGGCCGTGTGAAGACCCTCCATCCCAAGGTGTTCGGAGGTATACTGGGCCGTCGCGCCAATGAGGGCGACCAGGCACAGATGAAGGAATATGACATCCCCGCCATAGACCTGGTTGTAGTAGACCTCTATCCCTTTGAGCAGACCGTGGCAAGCGGCGCATCGGATGCCGACATCATCGAGAAGATAGACATCGGCGGCATCTCGCTCATCCGTGCCGGAGCCAAGAACTTCAATGACGTGGTCATCGTGCCCAGCAAGGCCGAGTACAGCGTGCTGCTCGACATCCTCAACAAGAAGGGTGCCCAGACCGACATCGAAGACCGCAAGATGCTGGCAGCCCGCGCCTTCGGCGTAAGCAGCCACTACGACACCGCCATCCATGAGTGGTTTGTCAAGTAACAACAACGATTATTTATAGCTATAAACGATTTTTATAAATGGGATTTTTTTCATTCATTCAGGAGATTGCGATGGACCTGGGAACGGCCAACACCATCATTATCAGTGATGATAAGATTGTGGTGGACGAACCATCGGTAGTCGCTCTCAACCGCATTGACGGCAAGATGATTGCCGTGGGCCAGAAGGCCAAGATGATGTACGAGAAGACTCACGACAACATCCGTACGGTGCGCCCCCTGCGCGACGGAGTGATTGCCGACTTCTCTGCCTGTGAGCAGATGATGCGTGGTCTTATCAAGATGGTACACTCTGGCAGCCGCCTCTTCTCGCCCTCACTGCGTATGGTGATCGGTGTGCCTTCGGGCTCTACCGAGGTTGAACTCCGTGCTGTCCGCGACAGTGCCGAGCATGCCGACGGCCGCGATGTCTATCTTATCTTTGAGCCTATGGCAGCCGCCATCGGTATCGGTATCGACGTTGAGGCTCCCGAGGGCAACATGATCGTCGACATCGGCGGTGGCAGCACCGAGATTGCCGTTATCTCTCTCGGTGGCATCGTCTCCAACAACTCTATCCGCGTGGCTGGCGATGACCTTACTTCCGACATTCAGGAGTACATGAGCCGTCAACACAATGTGAAGGTGTCGGAACGTATGGCAGAGCGCATCAAGATACATGTGGGCTCGGCATTGACCGACCTGGGCGACGAGGCTCCGGAAGACTATGTGGTACATGGTCCTAACCGCATCACCGCACTGCCTATGGAGGTGCCTGTATGCTATCAGGAGATTGCCCACTGTCTCGACAAGACCGTGGCAAAGATTGAGAACGCTGTGCTCTCGGCTCTGGAGAACACTCCCCCTGAGCTCTATGCCGATATCGTGAAGAACGGTATCTATCTGAGCGGTGGCGGCGCCCTGCTGCGTGGTCTCGACCGTCGTCTTCAGGAGAAAATCAACATTCCTTTCCATATCGCCGAAGACCCGTTGCACAGTGTGGCACGCGGAGCTGGCATCGCGCTGAAGAATGTTGACAAGTTCTCGTTCCTGATGAGATAGTGCCAATGCGAAACCTGTTAGAGTTTCTCGGCAAGCATAACCATTGGTTTCTCTTCGTCCTATTCGAGATTATCGGACTGGTATGGCTTTTCCGCGGTCACACTTACCAGGGGAGCGTGTGGTTCTCCTCGGCCAATGTGGTGGCGGGAAAGCTCTATGAATGGGACTCTAAGGTGACGGCTTATTTCTCCCTGGGAGATATCAATGAGCAGCTCTCTGCCCGCAACGTTTACCTGGAGAGCCAGGTCAAGGTGCTCTCCGACCGGCTGGAACAGACTTCGGCCGACAGTACGCTGTTGGCTCAGGTCAAGGCTCAGTCGCTGGAGGGCTACAGACTCATTCCGGCCAAGGTAATCTCGAACACCATCTCGGAGAAAGACAATCTCATCACCATCGACAAGGGTGAGGCCGACGGGGTGAAGAAGGATATGGGCGTGGTAAGTGGCCACGGCGTGGTAGGCATCGTCTATCTCGCATCGGCCCACTACGCCGTCATCATCCCCGTGCTCAACCGCCAGTCCAACATCAGTTGTACCATCAAGGACCGCGGCTACTTCGGCTACCTCCACTGGGATGGTGGCTATACCGATATGGCGTATGTCGACGACGTGCCTCGCCACGCCCGTTTCCGCAAGGGCGACTACGTGGTAACCAGCGGTTACTCAGAGGTATTCCCTGCCGGTATCATGGTGGGGCAGGTCAAGTACGTGTTCAACTCGGCCGACGGACTTTCCTTACGCTTGAAGGTAAAGCTCGCCACCGACTTTGGCAAGCTGCGCGACGTGTGTGTGGTCGACAACACTGAGCTCAGTGAGCGCATGCAGCTGCTCAACGCAGCCAAAGACTCCATCTTGCTCAAACAGAAAGATTAAAATGAAATACGGGATAGTCAAAGACATAATCTTATACGCGGTGATACTGCTGGTGCAGATATTGATACTTAATCATATCCATCTCTTCGGTGTCGCCACGCCCTTGCTCTATGTCTATCTTATCATGCTCCTTAAGCGTAACTGCCCCCGATGGGCACTGCTGCTCATTGCTTTTGTCATGGGCGTCATCGTAGACATATTCTCCGACACGTCGGGAATAGCCACCGTCAGCATGACTCTGATTGGCTTTGTCCGCCCCTACATCCTCATGCCGCTGTTGAGCCGTGAGGCTGAGGAGGATATGGCTCCGACGATGGTAAACCTGGGCACGGCGCGCTTCTTCTATTACACTCTGATAGTGGTGACCATTTACTGCCTCGTATTCTTTACCCTGGAGGCGTTCTGCTTCTACAACTGGCCCCAATGGCTGGCCTGCACATTGTCGAGCACCATCCTCACCACAATGCTGATACTGGTAATCGAAAACGCAAGGAAGCTGTAAATGAAAGACTTCAACCTGGAGAACCGGCGCTTCGTCATCGGAGGCGTGGCTGTCGTCATTGTCGTGGTATACATCATCCGCCTCTTCACGCTGCAGCTGATGAGCGATGACTACAAGCGCAATGCCGACAGTAACGCTTTCCTCAAGAAGATAGACTATCCCTCGCGTGGTGTCATCTACGACCGCAACGGCAATCTGCTGGTCTACAACCAGCCTGCCTATGACATCATGGTGGTGATGAACGAAGAGAAAGGCCATATCGATACCCTCGAGTTCTGCCAGGCGCTGGGTATCACCAAGGAGTTCTTCATCCGTCGTATGAACGATATCAAGGACCGCAGCAAGAACCCCGGCTATTCGCGGTTTACCCAGCAACTGTTCTTGTCGCAGCTCTCTGACCAGGAGTTCAGTATGTTCCGGGAGAAGATGTTCCGCTTCCCCGGTTTCTATGTGCAGAAGCGCAGCATCCGTCAGTACCAGTATCCCAATGCAGCCCACGTCCTGGGCGATGTGGCAGAGGTCTCTGAGGCCAATATTGAGGACGATGACTACTACCAGGCTGGCGACTACATCGGCAAGCAGGGTGTGGAGAAATCGTATGAGAAACAGCTGCGTGGCGAGAAGGGTATACAGATTCTCCTGCGCGATGCCCACGGCCGCATCCAGGGTAGCTATCAGCATGGCCAGCTCGACCGTCGCCCTGTGGCTGGTAAAGACCTTACGCTCAGTATCGATATCAAACTCCAAGCCTTGGGCGAGCGGTTGCTCGAGGGCAAGATAGGCTCTATCGTGGCCATCGAGCCTTCCACAGGCGAGGTGCTGTGCATGGTCTCTTCCCCCACTTACGACCCGCGCATCATGGTGGGTCGCCAGCGTGGCAAGAATCACCTCGCGCTGGCCCGCAACCCGTGGAAACCTCTGCTCAACCGTTCTACGATGGGCCAGTATCCTCCCGGCTCTACCTTCAAGACTTCCCAGGCTCTCACCTATATGTCTGAGGGTATCATCACTCCCGCCACCTCTTTCCCCTGCCATCGCGGCTTCTATTACCGTGGTCTCCACGTTGGCTGCCACTCCCATGCGTCGCCCATCGCCATGATTAATGCTATCGGTACCTCCTGCAATGCTTACTTCTGCTGGGGCCTCTACCACATGGTGGGCAACCGGCGTAAGTACGCCAACAGTGCTGCTGCCCTCGACGTGTGGCGCGATTACATGAAGAGTATGGGATTTGGTTACCGGCTCGGTATTGACTTGCCCGGCGAGAAGCGAGGGTTCATCCCCAACGGTATGTTCTATGACAAGGCTTACCATGGTGCATGGAACGGCCTTACAGTTATCAGTATTTCCATTGGGCAGGGTGAAGTCAACCTTACACCGCTCCAAATCGCCAACCTCGGTGCCACTATCGCCAACAGAGGTTATTACTATACCCCCCACGTGGTGCGCAAGGTGGCTGGAGAGCCCCTCGACACCGCCTTCACTCGTCGCCATTACACCAAAGCAAGTCGCCGCGCTTACGAATATGTCGTTGCCGGAATGCGAGCTTCGGTCCTCCGAGGTACGAGCCGTTCGATGAACCGTGCCGACTATGAAGCCTGCGGTAAGACGGGTACTGCGCAGAACAGAGGTCATGACCACTCCGTTTTCATGGGCTTTGCGCCGATGAACGACCCGCGTATAGCCATTGCCGTGTATGTCGAGAACGGTGGATGGGGTGCCGACTATGGTGTGCCCATCGGCGACCTGATGATGGAACAATATATTAAGGGAAAACTGTCGCCTGCGTCGGAAGCCAAGGCCGCAGTATTCCAGAAGAGACGTATAGCTTATGGTTCAAGCAACAGATAACAATCAGGGCGTGTTTCGCTCTCTGGACAAGTGGACGGTGTTCATCTACGTGGCGCTGCTCGTCTTCGGATGGATAAGTGTCTGCGGAGCCAGCTATACCTATGGCTCGACCGATATATTCAGCATGGGCTCGCGCTCGGGTATGCAGATCGTGTGGATCGGTACCTCCTTAGCGCTTGGATTTGTCATCCTGATGACCGACTCGCGCATGTACGATACCTTTGCCTACGTCATCTATGGCGTGCTGCTCTTGCTGCTGTTTGTGACTATCTTCAACCCTCACGAAATCAAGGGCTCGCGCTCGTGGCTTGTCCTTGGACCGCTGCGATTGCAGCCGGCAGAGTTTGCCAAGTTCGCCACGGCGCTCGCGGTGTCCAAGCTCATGAGCAGTTATGGCTTTGACATCCACCGATGGCGCCACTTCGCGATGGCGATTGGCGTGGTGCTGCTGCCGATGCTCTTCATCGTCGGGCAGAAGGAGACTGGCTCGGCGCTGGTTTACCTCTCGTTTTTCCTGATGTTCTACCGCGAAGGTATGCAGGGCAGCATCCTCTTTTCGGGTGTGGCGATGGTCATCTATTTTGTCGTCGGCATCAAGTACGAGAACGTGATGCTCATGGACACCCCCACCTCGGTGGGCAAGTATGTCGTCCTGCTGTTGGCGCAGATTTTCACCACCGGCATGGTCGCCTCCTACTGCAAGTCGCCCAAGACCGTGCGCATCATGGCCATAGCCGTGGCTTCCACCACCCTCATAGCCACCCTCGCAGCCCGCTTCATCGTAGCCTTCGACATCGTGTGGATACAGCTTGCCACCATCGTCGCCATGGCGATTTTCCTCATCTATCAGGGGCTTTCCACCCGCATCCGCAGCTTCTTCTACATCTCGCTGTTCTGTATCGGCTCGGTGCTTTTCTTCTACTCTGCCGACTATATGCTCAACGATGTGATGAAGCCCCACCAGCGTGTGCGCATCAATGTGCTCTTGGGACTCGAGGAAGACCTCTCCGGAGCCGGTTACAATGTCCATCAGAGTGAGATAGCGATAGGTTCAGGCGGACTCAAGGGCAAAGGCTTCCTCAACGGAACCCAGACCAAGCTCAAGTACGTGCCCGAGCAAGACACCGACTTCATCTTCTGCACCGTGGGCGAGGAAGAGGGCTTTGTAGGGTCGGCAGGTGTGCTGCTGCTCTTTCTTGCGCTCATCCTGCGGCTTATCCACTTGGCCGAGCGGCAGACCTTCAAGTTTGGGCGCATCTATGGCTACTGTGTGCTGAGTGTCTTCCTCTTCCATGTGTTTATCAATGTGGGCATGGTGCTTGGCCTTACCCCCGTCATCGGCATCCCCTTGCCCTTCTTCAGTTACGGCGGTTCGTCGTTGTGGGGCTTTACCATCCTCCTGTTTATCTTCCTCCGCATCGATGCCGCCCGCAACCAGCGTGCTTAGGCTTACAAAATAAAAACCAACGGTCCCCCTCTCCGGTTACCGTTGGTTTTGTCTTATCTGTTGTCGGCTTTCTTTCCGCCGCTTTGGTCTTCCCGAGCCGGGGACTTGTGCCCCTGCCAGCCGGCACTCACTCCCGTCCCCTATATATATAATAAGGTGTAGCCCCGATTGCTTGTCCATCCGATGGAATTGCTTATCCATTCGGCAGAATTGCCCAACCGTCCTGACGGAACTGCTTATCCGCCTGACGGAACTGCTTATCCGCCTGACGGAACTGCTTCCGCCGTCAGAGAAATTACTCCATCCGTCTGACGGAGATACCCACGTCGCTCACACCCGGCAGGATGTCGCGCTTCATGTCGTGGCGCACGGTGATGTGCATGCTGTCGTTGGCGTTGAGCCTCAGTCTGCGCACCTCGGTGTTGTATTCAAAGCAACTTATGCCGCCCGTCTTCTGCGTGCTGTTGGTCTTCACCAGCCGGCAGTCGAGCGTATCTCTCAGCGTGGTGCCTTCGGGCAGAATGGTCTGGTCTACGATGAGCGTGATGGCGACGAAGGGGAAGTCGTAGTCGGTGCGCAGCCCCAGTTCTACGAGGTAGTCGCCCGCCTGAGCCATCTTTGCCACGTCGTAGCACAGGGTGTCGTTGCGCTCCCATCCCTCCAGCGACGTGTGGCGGTAGGTGTCATACACCTTGCCGTCGCATGCCGTGAGTATCATCATCACGATGCCTGTCAGAAGCCCCAGATTTCTCATTCCTCCTTATTGTTCTTAGGCGCGTTCTGCTGTCTGTCCCTGTTGCCTTGACGACGCTGACCCTGGTGGCGGCGATTGTCCTGGCGGTTGCGCTTCTGGCCGTCGCGACCTTGCTTCTGGCCGTCGCGGTTCTGGTTCTGGCCCTCGCTCCCCTTGTTGTGCTCGTCGCGGTTCTGGCTTTGGGCGTCCCCCTGTTTGGGTTCCTGACCCTGCTGTTGCTTTCCGCCCTGCTGCTGCTTCTGGCTGCCGTTGCCCTTGGGCTTGTTGCCGCCTTTGCGCTTGCGCTTGCTGCGGTCAAATCGGCTGATGTCGGCGTCTTCGAGCAGGTCGAGCGACTTCTTTTCCACCTTGGCGGTGCCGTCTTCGAGCAGACTCAGCGGCTTTTCGCCCTGCTTGTTCATCTCGATGATGGCGTGAGCCCTCTCGGCGCTGATGGTCTCCAGATTGGCTGCCAGGTTCTTGTCGGTCGAGTAGGTGATGAGCCCCGCCAGCACGTCGGTCTTGAACTGATAGTAGTCGTTGTCCTTGGTCTGCAGCACGGCGTCCTTGGCGGGCATCTTGCGGTTGGCCTCTACATAGTCGTCTATCTCGTAGTTCATGCAGCACTTGAGCTTGGCACACATACCCGCCAGCTTCTGTGGGTTGAGCGAGATGCCCTGGTATCGGGCGGCGTTGGTGCTCACGCTTACGAAGTTCTTCATCCATGTGGCGCAGCAGAGTTCCCTTCCGCAGGGACCCGTGCCGCCGATGCGTCCAGCCTCTTGGCGCGCACCTATCTGCTTCATCTCGATGCGCACGTGGAAAGTCTCTGCCAGCACCTTGATGAGCTGGCGGAAGTCTACGCGCTCGTCGGCGATGTAGTAGAATATGGCCTTGTTGCCGTCGCCTTGATATTCCACGTCGCCTATCTTCATCTGGAGCCCCAGTTCTTTGGCTATCTGTCGGCTCTGTATCATGGTGCCGTGCTCGCGGCTCTTTGCCTCGCGATACTTGTCCATGTCGATGGGTTTGGCGATGCGGTAGATGCGGCGTATGTCGTCTGCCGACTTCAGGTTGGCCTTCTTCAGCTGCAGCTTTACCAGTCTGCCGGTGAGGGTCACCACTCCGATGTCGTGGCCGGGGTTTGCCTCTACCGCCACGGTGTCGCCCTTCTTCAGTTCCAGGTTGTTCACGTTGTGGTAGTAGCCCTTGCGGGTGTTCTTGAACTGTACTTCCACCAGGTCGGTCTCCTCGTCGTTGCCGGGGATGTCTGCCAGCCAGTCATAGGTATTGAGCTGGTTGTCCTGGCGGCCGCAGCCACAGCAACTCAGACCTCTATCGGTGTCGCAGCAGAGTTTATATTTGTTACTCATTGTCTCGTTTTTGCTTTTTATGGGTTTATATATGGTGTCACTTACGACTTATTTCTGTTTCAACAGCATAATCATGTTGAGGGCCAGGTCAAACATCACGATTTTAGGTGTGACGTTCTGGCCTATCTCTTTCATCGATTTCTCCAGCTCTTCGGCTATCCCTATCACGTTGTGCTCGTTGACGAAGGGCGCGAAGTTGCGGGCGAACGCCTCTTCCTGCGCCGTCATATAGCAGAGGTCGGCGTTGTGGAAGTTGTACATGAAGTTCTCTCTCGTCATGCGGCTGAAGTATGCCAGCATGCGGCGCTGCTTTTCGCGTCCCAGCTGCGCCACATCCTCGCTCCAGGTCTTCAGGTCCTTGATGTTGCGCATATAGGCCAGTCGCATGAGCGTCTTGAAGAGTTCCAGCATCTCGGCGTTCTCGTTGTCGGCGTCCAGCGCCTCGAGGGCTCTGAGCCAGCTGCCACTGGCCAAGTGGGCTATGCGCTTGGCGTCGTCGGCGGCTATGCCTCTCTTCTCGACAAGAGCCTGCTCAATGTCGTGGTCTTCGATGCGCTTCATGTCTATGCGCTGCACGCGGCTGCAAATGGTCTCGAGCAGCTTGTCGGGCTCGTCGCTCACGAGCAGGAACACCGTCTGCATGGGCGGTTCCTCGAGCAGTTTGAGTATCTTGTTGGCGCAGACCACGTTCATGCGTTCGGGCAGCCAGATGATGACCACCTTGTAGCCGCCTTGGCTCGACTTGAGGCTCAGCTTGCGTATCAGCGCCTCGCTCTCTGCCTCAAATATCACCGCCTGCTGGTTGGCCACCTTGATGCGCTTCAGCCAGCGGTCCATGGTGAAGTAGGGGCTCGCCAGGAGCATGTCGCGCCATTCCCTCACAAAGTCGTCGCACACCACCTTGGTCTCGCTGGTGGCGCCGGCGGGCTTGACGATGGGGAAGCTGAAGTGCAGGTCGGGGTGTTCCCACTTCTTGAGCATGGCGCTTTCGCCCAGCAGATACGAGGCCAGCGCCAGCGCCATAGCCATCTTGCCGCAGCCGTCGGGGCCGCAGAACATGAGCGCGTGGGGCATCCTGTGCTCCTCTGCCATCTGCATGAGACGCTCCTTGGTCTCCTTCTGTCCTATTACCTCGTCAAATGTCATATCAGTCGTCTCGTTACCTCAGCCACGCTGTCCACTGCCGACACCGTGTAGAAGTGTATATTGTTGATACCATGGGCGTAGAGCTCCTGGCACTGGTGTGTGGCCCACTCTATGCCCAGCTGCTTGGCGTCGTCGTCGGTCTTGCAGCGCTTCACTTCGGCTGCCAGCTCCTGGGGCAGGTCACAGTGGAAGGTCTTGGGCACCACGGTGAGCTGCGAGAGCTTGGCGAGGGGCTTGATGCCGGGGATGATGGGGATGGTGATGCCCATGGCGCGCGCCTTGTCTACATAGTCGAAGTACTTGCTGTTGTCGTAGAAGAGCTGGGTCACGGCATACTCGGCACCCATGTCCTGCTTCATCTTCAGATAGCCCATGTCCATCTCCATATTGGGCGCCTCGTCGTGCTTCTCGGGGTAGCACGCCACGCCATAGCCGAAGGGCGTGCCCGGCACCTTGATGGCGCTGCCGTCGGCAAAGTAGCCGCTGTTGAAGCGGTTTACCTGCTCTATCAGGTCGGTGGTGTGGGCGTGGCCGCCAGCCACGGGGGTAAACACGCGGTCGTCCTTGGCCTTGTCGCCACGCAGCAACAGCAGGTTTTCGATGCCCAGAAACTGGAGGTCCAGCAGCTCATACTCGATGTGCTCTATGGTGGCGCCGCTGCATATCACGTGGGGGATGACGGGGATGCCATACTTCTGCTGGATGGCGGCGGCTATCGCCACGGTACCGGGGCGGCGGCGTATGCGCATGCGCTCAAACTGGCCATTGTCCAGCTCGCGATACACATACTCGCTGTGGTGGGTGGTGATGTTGATATAGAGAGGGTCAAACTCTTTCAGCTTGTCGATAGTGGCAAAGAGCTTGCCCGTTCCCGTGCCCTTGAGTGGGGGCAGAACCTCGAACGAGAAGTTCTTCTTGTCTTTATGGATGTTGATGAGTTCTACAACTTTCATGATGATTTCTTGCAGTTAGATGGGGCGTGGTTATATATTTTGCAAAGTTAGTAAAAAAAAACAGCATACTCTTCGTTTTTAGCGGTTTTTCTCATACACTTCTTCCAATGATTTCCCCGCTCTCTGCCACTGCCGCCGCCTCCATCGCCGCTGCCGGTGGGGTAGGGCCCGCTGCCTGTGGCTCGCCCGTGGCGTCGCCGGGTGGCTCTGCTGCCGCCCTTGTCGCCGCCGGAGCCGCATTGGCTGGCTCGTATCATACGTTACGTGGGCTCGTGCCTATTGTTACGTGCCCTCGTGTCATACGATACGTGGGCTCGTGTCTTCCGTTACGAGCCGGCAGCGGTGGTCTCCACGTGGCGCAAGGCGGTGGCGGCGCCACTATCTGTCTCCGCTCCTTTTCTTGTGTTCCCCAACCTCTTCGTGAGCGACATAATTGCCTCTGCCGGGGCAAAAAGTCGGCGTTTTGTTTGGTGCTTTCTCCGACTTGGACTACCTTTGCACCATACTAATATCATCAACGACAATGAAGAAACTCGCTATTATCAGTTTGTGCATGCTCCTGGCGCTAAGCGTCAAGGCAGGCAAGGTAGATACGGTGCTGGTACACAGCACGGTGATGAACAAGGATGTCAAGACGGTGGTCATCACACCCACCGAGACCAAGAAAAACCGCGACCAGCGCTATCCGGTGCTCTATCTGCTCCACGGCGCCACGGGCAACTGCAAGTATTATCTCGAGAAGGTCAAGGCCACGCTCCCCGAGATAGCCGACGAGAAGGGCATGATATTCGTCACCCCCGACGCGCTCAACTCGTGGTATATAGACAGCCCCATCAACAAGAACCTGCAGTACGAAACCTTCACCTCCAAGGAACTGGTCGAGTATATCGACAGCCACTATCGCACCATCGCCGACCGCAAGGGTCGCGCAGTGACGGGGCTGAGCATGGGTGGTCATGGCGCGCTCTATCTGGCGTTCCGCCACAAGGATGTCTATGGCGCTTGTGGCAGCATGAGTGGTGGTGTAGACTTCCGTGGCTTCCCGCAGAACTGGGAAATCAAGCGGTCGCTCGGCGAGATGGCTAACAACCGCAAGCGCTGGGATGCCCATGTGGTGGTCAACCAGATTGGCCGCATCCAGAACCATGACCTCGACATCATCATCGACTGTGGCGAGGGCGACTTCTTCCTCGAGTGCAACAAGTCGCTCCACGAGCGTCTGCTCGGCCGTGGCATCGACCACGATTTCATCCTGCGTCCCGGTGCCCACAATGCGCAGTATTGGCACAACAGCATAGACTATCAGCTCCTCTTCTTCCAGAAGTTCTTTGCGAAGAAGTAGGGCAATGAGGGGCTTTTCTGCCCATGGCAACTCTGTAGGAGTTGCGATTTCATAGCCCAGGGTTGAGGCGTGCAGCGCCTCTACCCTGGGTATTGATACAAAAAAGGGTAGCAACGCTGTAAGTGTTGCGATTAGCCGAAGGCGTTAGCGCAGCAGACAAATCAGCAGGCCAATGACAAATGCCACAACCCCTAATATTATATAAGGTAACAACAAAACACAAAAAGCCGTAGCAACTGCTGGCGGCTTCGCCTTGACGAAGGTCGGGATGGCGCTCCCGCTCTCCCCTACCTATATCGCCCTATACATCTGTGCATACCCGATAGCTTCTATCATGCTCTTGGCTTTCAATTTCTTGAATATGCTCTTGCGATGGGTATCTATGGTGCTTCTTGACCGATGGAGTTCTTTTTCTATATTACTGATAGTCAATCCTTGGGCAGAGAGGCGCAGGACGGTCTTTTCCGCTTCCGTGAGCGTTATCTTGCCCGTCATCACCCATTGGTTCACCTTAATGTCGTATTCCATGATTTCGCCCGTCACGACATTTTGGGCTGTCAGCTTCCCCGTATCCTTATTGGGAGACAGTATCAGTGCACAAGCCTCTAACCATATACGCCCGTCGGGGGCCGTTTCGAGTACCCTGGACTTGAAATTGAGTATGGTTTTTACACTGTCCTGTTCTATGGGGGTGGTGTAATTGAACACATAGTTCTTACGCTCTTTCTCGGGCAACAATTTGACGAATTCCTGACATTTGCCAGTCAGTTTCCACATAACATTGTTATCTTCCTGATTTATGTGACCAAACACATAATCGACAAGGTCATCTTTAGCTATATTAAAATAACTTTTACCTTGAGGAGATACACAAAAGAGGTCCATCTTGAAGTAATCATATATGTACATACCCTCATAGAACAGTGGTTCCACATGCTCTATATCCTCTTTGTATTTGGCCGCACGCTCGTAATCGGCGTCGGTGATGCCCGTCACCTGAATCTCTTTCAGCAACTCCGGGTCTATGTTATATGCCATTGTGTATTAGTATTATTACATGATGACGCGTCTTATCCTTACACGTATAGTAAAGCGACATGGCCATCACCCGATGGGGTGTGGTCATGTCGGGATGGTCATCCTGCGGGGTTGAATCTTGCGGACAACCATTGTCGCGCTTGTTCATTCATTTGCTCCTGTCGCCCTGATGCTATTCGAAGGCTTTGGGAGTGTTCCAACGCGTGTAGTACTTCTTGTCGGCGTCGAAGGTGATGAGATAGGGCTTGCCCAGCTTGTCTGAGATGACTACCTCGACGGCAGGGATAGACTTCATCTCCTGGGTGGGTACGCTATACAGCTTTACGATATACTGTATCTCGCCCACATCATTGCCGTTGGTCACTTCAGACTTGGTGTCCTTGATTTTCTTGACCGTCACGCTGGGTTTGTCGTTGTCGCCATACTTCTTGTAATAGTCCTTGAAGATTTCGGCTTGATACAACTTGCGAGCCATTTTGATGAGTTCGACATTACGCTGTTCCTCTTTCATGGAAGAGAAGGTCTGGGCGTCGGCAGCCTGTGTGCTGATGAGCATCGTCAGCATCACCACGATTGTACGAATCATTTGTTTCATCATTGTTGGTTATTTAGGGTTAGACATATATCTATATTGCGAGCGCCACAGCAGAGCGGAGCGAGGCAGCCTGCTGGCTGTACGCCGCAGGGCGCTGTGCAGGGATGGGGGCCGACCTGTCAGAACGCCTCGGGCGAATCCCAACGGTCAAAGATAAGTCTGTCTTTGATGAGGAACTCTATGAACCAGGGTATGCCGAGTTTGTCGGAGAAGACCACGCGTGCAGCCTCATAGGGGTTGGGGTACTTGCCCTTGATGGGTATAAAAACCTCATATTGCAGCTGACCTACATCGAGATTGTGCGTACTCTCACTACTTGGCTTTCCCTTGATGGTATAGGAAGAGACGCGGGCTTTGCCATAGTTGCCCTCAACATTGTATTTGGTAAACTTGGGCGCATAATAGACCTTCAGCGCGAGTTTGTTGAGCGTGTCGTTGCGCTGTTCCTCGGTCATAGACGAAAACTTCTGAGCATTGACGGTCTGCGAGCCGACGATAAGCGCCAGCATCATCATAAGCGGACAGAGTAGGTGCTTCATAATCAAATGTTTTTAGTCGTTAATAAAGAGGTTGTCTGTCAGGATAGACCTGCTGTGGCAAAGATACGAGGAAATGGCAATAGTAACAATTTTTTTGCCCATAAAGTTGCGGCAAAGGCATAAAAATCAAGATATATCGTGATGCCACACCCGCCCATCACCACGATTTTCTCCCGATTGAAGATGACAACCGCCGGCATCGTCACGCCCGCCGGAAAGGGGGAAGGAGTATACGCCGTGGACGGTACGCACCCCCGGCAACTCTGTAGGAGTTGCGATTTCACAGCCCAGGGTTGAGGGGCGAAGCACCTCTACCCTGGGTATTGATACAAAAAAGGATAGCAACTCTGTAGGAGTTGCGATTAGCCGTAGGCGTTACCCCAGCAGAAAAAACAGCACCCCCACACTTGATATAGACCAACTATTGCGCCGTGGCAATCACTTTTCCCGCAAAAACGATTGTCATTCATTGATTTTTGTGTACCTTTGCATCGAATTTACTGCAGCGGGCGCGCTGCTTGTGGGTTTTATATACATGAAGGTCATACACCCTATTAATGGCTGGGAGGGTGAGGCGCCTTCCATGATTATTCATCATTAATAGGAAAAAACATTGAAGACATTTGAAGAATTGGGCGTGAGCGAGGACATTCGCCACGCCATCAGCGAACTTGGATTTGAGCATCCCATGCCCGTCCAGGAAGAAGTAATCCCGTATCTCTTGGGCAACCGCAACGACGTGATAGCCCTGGCACAGACCGGCACCGGCAAGACGGCTGCCTTCGGTATTCCCGTGCTCCAGCGCATCGACCCTACAAGCAAGGAGACGCAGGCGCTCATCCTGAGCCCCACGCGTGAGCTGTGCCTCCAGATAGCTGACGACCTCAACGACTTTGCCAAGTATATGCCTGGAGTGCATATCGTGGCGGTATATGGCGGCGCGTCCATCGAGGCGCAGATACGCACCCTGCGCCATGGCGTGCAGATTATCGTGGCTACCCCCGGACGACTCATCGACCTGATGCACCGTGGCGTGGCGCGTCTCGACCATGTGCGCAACGTGGTGCTCGACGAGGCCGACGAGATGCTCAATATGGGTTTCACCGACAGCATCAACGCTATCTTCGAGGGAGTGCCCGAAGACCGCAACACGCTGCTCTTCTCGGCCACCATGAGCAAGGAGATAGAGCGCATAGCACGCAACTATCTGCACGACTACAAGGAGATAGTGGTAGGCTCGCGCAACGAGGGTGCCGAAAACGTCAACCATATCTACTATATGGTGCACTCCAAGGACAAGTATCTGGCTCTCAAGCGCGTGGTAGACTTCTACCCACGCATCTTCGCCATCATCTTCTGCCGCACCAAGGTCGAGACACAGGAGATAGCCGACAAGCTCATACGCGATGGCTACAACGCCGAAGCGCTGCACGGTGACCTGTCGCAGCAGCAGCGCGACCTGACGATGCAGAAGTTCCGCCAGCACACGGTGCAGCTGCTCGTGGCTACCGACGTGGCTGCACGAGGACTCGACGTGAGCGACCTCACCCATGTCATCAACTACGGACTCCCCGACGATATAGAGAACTACACCCACCGTAGCGGACGCACAGGCCGAGCCGGAAAGAAGGGTACCTCTATCTCTATCATACACACCCGAGAGAAGTCTAAGGTGCGCAACATAGAGCGCGTCATCGGCAAGGACTTCGTCGACGGCACCCTGCCCACCGCCGAGGAGATATGCAAGAAGCAGCTGTACAAGGTGATGGACGACATCATGAAGACCGATGTAGACGAAGAGCAGATAGCTCTCTATATGGACGAGATAAACCGACAGTTTGAGTATATAGACAAGGAGGACATCCTCAAGAAGATGGTAGCAGTGACCTTCGGCCGCTTCCTCGAGTACTACAAGAACGCGCCAGAGATAGAGCGTCCCTCTACCCAGCGCAGCAGCGCCGAGGCTGGCAGCAAGGGCCGCCAGAGCGACCGCCAGCGTGGCCCGCGCAAGGCAGAAGCTGGCTACACCCGTCTTTTCATCAATCTGGGCAAGGCCGACGGTTTCTACCCCGGCGAGGTGATGCAGTACATCAACCGCCACGTCAAGGGTGGACGACAGGAGGTGGGACACATAGACCTGCTCTCCAAATTTGCCTATATCGAGGTGCCACAAAACGATGCTCAGCGCGTGATGCGCGCCCTCAACGGCACGGTATACAAGGGTCGTGAGGTGCGCTGCAACGAGGCCGACGAAGCCGGACACGGCAGAGCTGCCCGCGGCTCGCGCGCAGAGGGTCGCCCACAGCGCAGAGACGAGAGAGGCGACCGCCGACCCAACCGCGAGCGCCGCACAGACCGCCAGCAGCATGGACGCGACGACTGGCGCAATCTCATCAACGGCAAAGCGGTAAACCTAAGAGGCGAAGAGCCCGACTTCAGTGAAGAGGGATGGGCAAGACGCCGACCCAAGAAGCAGAGATAGTTCACTCCTGACAGCCCTCATCCAGGCTCTGCCGAAGGGGAAGCCCTCTCCGGCTCATCGCGAGTTGAGAGAGAACAACCAAATCAAAAGATAGACTCGTAACACTACCCACTATCATCGTGGGAAACGAATGGGCGCCAAACAAGATGGCGCCCATTCTCTTTTTTATGACCCTGCGATGTAACGGAACGCAGTGCGCCGGCGTGGAAAGGCAAGAGGCAGAAAAGTAAAGTGCGGAGATTATCAAGGCATATTCATCAAGACAAGACAAATGCCCATTCATCCTCGAAACCATTGACATTGTGCTCCTTCCCCTTGGGGAAGGCCAGGATGGGGCTTCCTTCCGGCAACTCTGTAGGAGTTGCGATTTCACAGCCCAGGGTTGAGGGGCGAAGCAC
>OHSO01000012.1_pt1 | contig 99752 bp, 72 predicted proteins | sample 1578651 | NCBI WGS metagenome assembly OHSO01 (sample SAMEA3879524, study PRJEB24766) | human gut metagenome | biome: human-associated habitat; feature: feces | place: USA | collected 1985/1987 | reverse complement strand
CTGCTCGCTTTCGCTCGCCTGCGAGACCTCTCCAGTTATGGACATACTCTTTCCACCTTATGTCTGCCCGATTTACCTTGGGCGATTTCGGATAGTTATCGGACTTTGATTTCTTTTGCAATCTTATCCTCACTCACAGGCCTCATATCGGATTTCTGTCCGTCAGACCAGATGTTTGCCGCCGGCTTCCTTCAGATTCCGTCTCACGGCGGACACCCCTGCCTTTGGCTGTAACCTTCCCACTATCAGGGCGGTTTAGGGACTTGCACCCTTTAGAGTATGTTCGTGCTGGACGAACAAAGAAAATCTCAGAAAAGGTTGAACTTCTCTGAGATTTTTGTGTTTTATATGGGTATAGTGACAGACTTGTTGCCAACAAGTATATCATTTCCTTTTTCTATGCAATAAAGTTAATGTAAATAGTAGAAAAGTGTTCAGATAATGGAAAAATTCAATTAACTCTTTACATTGCGAGTCGCTTATGCTTCACTCAAAGCCTTATTCCGTATTGTCCTGACAGCGGTTGACGATGTCGTCGGCAATCCTTTTGAGGTCCGATGCCGAATAGGTGGATTTCATTGAAGACATTCGCTTGCGCATGCCATTGTAACCGAGCATGCCGTCTTCGGGAAGGTAAGGCATCGTGTCAGAAGTGTCATCGGCATTGTCGTAGGACCGTCGCAGTGACACATATATGTCGTGGTAGTCGGGCCGTCTGCCGCCAAGCAGCTCCTTGAGCCTGTCGAGAGCCCTGCGTTTCCTGACCTCAATCGCATTCCTTTTGACATCGGTAAGACCCATCTTTTCGATGTACAGGTCAATGTAGTTGGTATCCGGATGACTGAAAGAATATAACAGGCAATCTATAAGAATCTTGTCGGATTCCGGAAGCATTGACAGCTTGTTCATAACCATTTCGCTCAGCTTGTATCTTTGTCTGCGGCTTATCCGCCGTTTCTCAGGCATTATAAGTGTGCGGCTCAAAGAACCGACCATCATTGACATGACAACCGTCATCCTCGTTCCCGTCCAGGTCACTGATGAAATGCCTTATGATCAATTCGGGACACAATGCAAACCGGCACAGGTCAAGATATTCCCTGAAGTAGAGATGGAACGGATTCCTGATCTCCGATTCTGCAAGAAGTTCTACGATTTTCTGGTGGATGGGTGCCCTCAGAACGACGTACTCCTTCTCGGTGTATTTCCCTGCCTTGAAGTCCCGTTTAAGCTGTCCGCTTGTCTTTGAGACCATGGCGCATTCCTTTCTGGCTACAAGAGTCCTTTCCCTTTCCTGCTCCAGGAACGATTCTCTGAAGGACTTGTAACCCCGGGAATGAGCCACGAGATCGTCCTTGCGCAATTTGACCATTGCGTAGTCGTAGTACAGTTCTGTCAATATCCTATGGACTATGGCTTTGACTTTGTTTTCATCCTTAATCCAGTTGTTCCGGCTGAAGAATGACATGTGCAATGACCTGACATAATTGTACTTGAGAGGAGAAATTAGATGAACTTTAATGATTTCCTTTTCGATTTCGACTGTAGCCCTTACCTCGTCATCGCCGAAATTGAATCCCACAATATCTCCTGAAACAAGAGAATCATTTTCGTCGAGCCACTCGGAATTGTTTACCGCATTTTCGAATATTTCCAATGCCTTTACATCACGGGCATACCCATAGGAACCATCGATATACTTGAGTCTCATTTCAATTATAGAGTTTGATAACATATACGGAGAAAGCAAAGGATTCTTTCATTGGAAATGATTTATTTGTTTTTATTAACGTATGGTTATGTAAGAATTCGGCTGTTTCGCTGTATATGTAATTGAAAACCAGAATTGATAAATGGATTTTATGTTGGAGAACTGTGATGTTTGTTCAAAAATGACTTCGCCGTTGATGTTGTCCGACAATCTGCAGCTCATTGTCGGACACCGGGAGTATATATACAGTCATCGTGAGCTGTTCTTGTCGCCGGCGCCGGTTTCGGTATATGGCATAAATGGGCCGATAGCTGTCGGCACCCTGTTGAAGTTATGGGAGCAAGGTAACGGATGGCTGTGTTTCAAGTGTGACGAGTGCGGGGAAGATGCCTGCGTATATTCATTTGCAGGAAATCCGATGACCGGGACGACGTCCGTCAGTTATCAATGTTGCCATTGCGGGGCAAGCAGGCAACATGTGAGGACCGGCAACTTTATAGATAGGGCAAGAACACTGGCGGCAGCAATTGACCAATATCAACATGGTCAGGATTATGTGGAAGGAATTCCATTTGAGAAACTTATTGCCTTGCTGAAAGAATCACGCGTCCGAATTGTATAGTATAACGGATACGAGTGGTTCGGAAAGGACAAAAGAAATAATACTGAGATATGATCGGTGCGATAATCGGAGACATCGTGGGCTCTCCTTATGAGTTCCACAACATCAAGCGGAAGGATTTCCCGCTCTTTCAGACATCCAGCCATTTCACGGATGACACGATGATGACTTTGGCCAATGCCAAGTGGCTGACGGAGGACCATACGCATTCTCCGGCCGGGTTGGTGAAACTTATGCGCGAGATTGGCCGTTCTAATCCCTACATCGGTTATGGCCCTACGTTTATCAAGTGGCTCTATGTGCCTGACGAGTTGGCGGTACCATACAACAGCTGGGGAAATGGCGCGGGAATGCGTGTGAGCCCGGTGGGATTGTTCGCTCATTCAATGGAGGAATGCCTTTATCTTGCAAAGATAAGTGCGGAGGTAACCCATAACCATCCTGAAGGCATAAAAGGAGCCCAGGCCATAGCCTCAAGCGTATTCATTGTTCGGGAGTCTGGCGACGCATTCTCTGAAGATACCAAGTCGCGAGTCAAGACATTCGTGGAAGAGAAATTCGGATATGATCTTGATTTCACCATTGACGAGATTCGTCCAGGATATGGTTTTGACGTTTCCTGTCAGGGCAGTTGTCCGCAGGCTATCCGGGCATACCTGGAAGGAAAGGACTTTGTAGATGCCGTCAGGCTGGCGGTTTCCATCGGCGGAGATTCTGACACCATCGCCTGTATGGCTGGAGCAATCGCCGGAGATGCAGGACAGATTCCAGAAGACATCTCCCGCAAGGCGTATGATATTCTCTCCCCGGACCTTCAGATGATTCTGGACAAGTTTGAGCACTCGATTTAGATCAGGATGTTAGGTGACTGGCATTTTGTTGGGCTGTATTTGACAATTTCCGAATCCTTCGCTTTCGTTTCGGGCGTTACGGCGACTTGCTCTTGCGCTTCATCTTTTATGGAGATTTCATCGGACTTCATTCTTGGCGTGATCCAGTAGAGGGTGTCACGCCCTCAGCCCAGCCGTCAATCGTCTTGGTTTCAGAAGAGAAATTGATGCCGAGCTTGATTATCTGCTTTCCGCTGGCGAGGAACGGTTTGTCGTAACCCTTTTCCTCGATTTGTTTCAGAGCGATATCGGCGGACTGATCACGCTTTAACTCAATGATGTAGACATATTTGTCCGTATCGAACAAGATGTCTATCCTGCCATTTGATGTCTGGTACTCAGTTTTCACGTAGAGCCCCATCATTTTCAACATAATGGACATGACGTTCTGGAAATAAAGTTCCAGATCGCCTTGAATCTCATAGCTATTCCCTGCGAAAAACGCCGTGAGACGTTCCATGAAACTCTTGGTGTCACCTTTTTCAATATCACGGATAAATTGATAGACAGACAGTTCGCCGCCTGCCAATGCCGGAGCATAGAGATGACTTAACGAATTCAGAAATCCGCTCTTTACCTCCTCGTTAGGATAGTCAAGATTATACGTATTGAATCTCTGGTCATAATCCTTAATCGTAAGATATCCCGCCTGATACATAAGTGTTATCGGAGCTGGACTTACATAGTTCGCACCTGTCAATGTCTCTACCGCTACGTCATTCTTCGAGATATTGTCCAGATTATAGTTTCCTTGCTTCAAGTATCTTACCAAGAATGTCGGCGTTCCAGTCTCGAACCAGTACATCCTAAACTCATTGGCGTTAAATGTATTGAGAAGACTGAAAGGGTTGTATATGCCAGGCGTTCTATAATGGAAATGATACCCGTCATACATTGATGCCAATTTCTTGTAGCATTCTTCTTCCGAAAGCCCGTTCATTTCCGCCAGCATCCTCACGCTTTCGCCAAAATTTGACTTCAATTCCTGCTCCGTTATTCCGCAGATATCAGCATATCTTGCATCCATCGATATGTCATTCAGATTGTTAAGGCCGCTGAAGATGCTCATTTTACCAAGCTTGGTCACTCCCGTCAGGAATGCGAATCTGATGGCATTGTCCTTACCCTTTATGACGCTGTAGAATCCCTGAAGCTCGCGCCTGAACAGCTCCATGAGTTCAGGATTGTCAATGTTGTCGATTATTGGTTTTTCATATTCGTCAATGAGAATAACGACTTTTTGGCCGGTCTTTCGGTATGCGACATCTATAATATTTTCAAAGCGGACACTTGCGACACGTTCACCTGTGCAGATGTCATAACGCTCTTCATACTTGGATAAAAAAGAGTTGAACTTGGAATAAAGTTCATCAACAGACAAATATGCAGCTCCCGTCAAATCCAGATGCAGAACAGGATAGCTCACCCAGTCCTTCTCCAGTGACGCCATCGCAAGCCCCTCGAAAAGTTCCTTTCTACCACTGAAATACGCCTCCATAGTAGATACAAGCAGACTCTTTCCGAATCGTCTCGGACGACTCAGAAAATAATACTTGCCGGTGGAAGTCAGCTTATAGATGAGCGCCGTCTTATCCACATAAACATAACCACCATTACGAATCTCCTCAAAACTCTGTATTCCTATCGGGTATAACATATTCCGTCCTCCATAATACAATATCCGTTCACAAATCGAACCAATGTTGGCAAACAATACAAATATAACCGTTTGCAGCCAAAAAATATAACTTCTCTAAAAATATCCGAATTGCATTCCCAAAAGATCTTTTCAAAAACAAGTGTAAGAATCTCGGATTTGAATTGTATAGTATAACGGACGCGATGACGATTGTGGACAAGTTGAACACTCGATTTGAGAATAGGAAGCAAGGTGCCAGATTATGGCATTCTGTTGAGCTATATTTGACGCAATGGAAAAGAAGGCAGTAAATGGAAATACAGGATATGCGGTTTTGCCGGGATTGGAGACGGAGCAGGTGAAACTGCTCTGTCTGGTGGCATATCTTGGAGACATTCCTGGGGACTATGTCCTGAAGCAGCTGTACGGAAGGAACTGTTCCAAAGCTAAGACTGATCTTGTCATATTGGAGCATTCCCAGTACGTACAGGATGGGAGAGTGTCTCCTCGGGTGTTTTTCAATGTGGTGACTGTCGCGCTGAATAATTTCGACATTCCCCGTTGGGTGGAGAAAACTTGCCAGTTCCGCACGGACACGGCATCATGGCTGTGGGAATTGGGAACGGCTCTTCATGGACAGGATGCCGCTGCTCTCCGCAGATTCTCCAGACCGTCTTTCCTGAGGGCGGACCTTGGAGAATACCTTGGAGAGAGACTCCTTGATGCGGAAAATTACGGAAGCCTTTTTAGACTGCTGACTGAGAAGGAAGTCCTGCAGTCCATACGACGGATGCTCCGAGTGCGCTTTGCTGAGGGGACATTGACAGAAGAATTCTGGGACAGGCTCGCAAGTTATGCAGACAGTTCCATGCATATAACGGACGAGGTGTATGACATGGTGTCGGCCTATCATTTGTTTCAGTTCGGAAACTGGCCAGAAGCCAGGAAATGCTATTATCCGACGATGTGGTCTCATGGGGCGGATGCCATCAAGGCGCTTTATGAAGGACGTACTGATGATGCGTATGGCCTGTTCCAGGAATCCCTCCGGCTGCATGGCATGACGGCCGAATGTAAAGGGATGTTCTCTGATCCGCTGTTGGGATGGTTCTACGGTATCACGCTCTATCTTTGTACCGTGCGGCCATCCGTTGCAGGCAGCCGCAGGATAAAGGAATCGGTGGATCTGATGCGGAACCACCGTCATTACCTCTATTCTCCCATCATGGCACCGGTGCGGATCCTGTTTACCTACATCTCTAATGAGGAAGAGGTGTGTGCCAACCATGTGGAAGGAGAAGTGGCAAAACTGCTGGCCCAGCGCAGTACCGTCGAGACCAAGGCGTTCTGCTGCATTCTCCTTAACTTCTTCAAGTGCATTGACTTTGGCGGCATCAAGGACAAGTACAGTCTGTCGGTACCTCCGTCGGCCGCAATACTGCAGAATGAACTGGCACCTTATCTGCCGATGTCTGCCGACAGGAAGGCCCTGCTGGAGCAATTTTTTGGCGGCTCCGGCATGACTGGAAAAATATACCGGAGGGATAAATGGGAGATAATATTCTCCGATATAAGGGAAAAAGCCGCAGAGAAAATGAACCGTGCTGCCAAGAGGATCGTCTATTTCCTGGAAGGACTTCGACTGAAAGCAATCATTGGTCAAAATAAGCGGCCTGACGGCAGCTGGGATGGTGGAACGCTTTATCAGAGAAGCACTTTCATTGACTTGAAATACGAGGAGATGACTCCTACGGACATCAAGGTTGCAGCGGCGCTGCGGAAACTCGACGAAAGACGCATTGGCAATAAGCCTGAGGTGCCGGAGATCCTTCCGCTGCTGCTCGGCAGCGAGAGGGTATTCGTCGGTGAGTATTACAATCAGAATTTCACTCCGGCCACTGTGGAAGTGGAATCCCCTTGGCTGTCATTCCGTGCGGAGGGCATGGAGATCAAGATAGGGTCGAATGTCTCTCTTCCGCAATCCGCAGGTGCATCCGTGTTGGAATCGTTGGTGACCATTGATGAAGATGGTGTCTATCATGTCATTGTCATGAGTCTGGAACAGAGGGTGGTCATGGACAGGATGCTCAAGATGGGCCCTATTCCCTCATCGGCACTTGCAGGACTGCGCCAGACGCTTGAGAAACTGGACGGGATTGTAGAACTGCATACTGATCTTGCGGATCTCGGCAGGATAGAGGAGAAGGAGGGCTCGCCGGTTCTGGCTGTTCGCGTCCGGCCTGTGGAAGATGACTATGAGATGACTGTCCAGGCGGTGCCGATTGTGGAAGGACTGTCCAGGTTTTCACCTGGGGAAGGAGGGGAGAACGTATATGATACATTGGAAGGTCATACGGTGGCCGTCAGGAGAGACCTTCTCAGTGAGTATGAGAACTATGACGTTCTCCGGAAATTCTTCGAGGTGGAGCTTGGAATCCCTTATGAGGACTACCAGACGGCCAGATTCTCTGCTCCTGAGCACTTGCTTGCGCTGATGTCATTTGTCCATGACAATCCGCAGTCATACTTTATGGAATGGCCGGAAGGCGAGATTCTGAAATTCTCGGAAATATCGGAATCGAAGGACGTGGACATTTCCGTATCCACAAACATGAACTGGTTCGAGGTTGAAGGGAGCGTCAAGGTGTCCGGCAAGAAAAGGACTCTGGAGGAAATTCTTGCAATGTGGACGGACTCTGATATAGAGGGATACATCAAAGTAGGGGAGAAGGAATATGCCAAGATGTCCAAGACTCTACAGAAGCATCTCGCTGAGATTTCGGAGCTCGGCAAAACTGACAGGAAAGGACGCATCAGTATCCCTGCTATTCAGGTAGGTGCTCTGGCAAAGGTGCTGGGCGAAGACGGAGGTCTGCATGCGGAGATGGATGAAGGATTCAAGGACCTGCTCGCACGTATGGAGTCGGCTTACGAGTCCTCGCCGGTACTTCCGGAAGGTTTTGGCGCGACATTGCGTGATTACCAGATGCAGGGTTACCAGTGGATGGTGCGTCTTGACAGCTGGGGTGCCGGAGCCTGTCTTGCCGATGACATGGGCCTTGGGAAAACCGTACAGGCATTGGCATTTCTGCTTCATAAGAAAGATACGGGACCATCCCTTGTGGTTGCGCCCACATCCATTGTCCCCAACTGGGCTGCCGAAGCCGAGCGCTTCGCTCCTTCGCTGAATGTTACGGTCCTGAATGAGGTGCAGGACAGAAAAACTGCGATAGAGAGTGCTGTGGCCGGGGACCTGTTCCTGGTCAGTTATGGCGTAATGGTGACATCCATTGATTTGCTCAAGTCTGTCGGCTGGAACGTGGTGTGCCTTGACGAGGCCCATCAGATAAAGAACCGAACGACGCGGATGTCACAGTCTGCGATGTCTCTCCAGGCCGGAAGCAGGCTGATTCTTACGGGAACGCCGGTGCAGAATCATATGGGAGAACTCTGGAACTTGATGCAGTTCATCAATCCTGGGCTTTTGGGTACCTGGGCCAGTTTCCGGGACAAATACATCAACGGACCTGAAATGGATAATTACAAGAGGGAACTGCTCAAGGGGCTTACCCAGCCGTTCATTCTCCGTCGGACCAAGGAACAGGTGCTGGGAGATCTTCCGGACAAGGTAAGCTATCTGCATCCGGTCCACCTGAGTGTCGATGAGATGGCTGTGTATGAGGAGGCTCGAAAGAGGCTTGAACTCAAGTACAAGAAGAGAAAAACCGCCAAGGAAAGGACACTTGCACGGGATATCAAGGTGGAGTTCTTTGCGGAGTTGACCCGTCTTCGCCTCATGGCCAATGCTATGGAGCTGGTGACTGCGGGATGGAAAGGAGGCTCTTCCAAGGTGGATGCTCTGAAGGACATCATGTCCACATTGATGGCGGGAGGAAACAACAATGTGATAATCTTTTCACAGTTCACTTCATTCCTGGACATCATCGGCAGGATGCTCACGAAGGAAGGGTACAATTACCTCTATCTGGATGGCAGCACTCCGCTTCAGGAACGTAAGATGCTTGTCACAAAGTTCCAGTCCGGCGTTTGTCCGATCTTCCTTGTGAGCCTGAAGGCAGGAGGACTGGGACTGAATCTTACTGCGGCGAACTATGTCATCATCGCCGACCCGTGGTGGAATCCGTCCATAGAGAAGCAGGCCGAGGACAGGGCCCACCGCCTGGGACAGGGACGTGCGGTAACGGTTATCAGGCTGGTGTCGCAGCATACCATTGAGGAGAAGATCCTGCGTCTGCATGAAACGAAGAAAGAGATTTCGGATGCCATATTGGCGGGAACGGACTGCAGTTCGAAATTGACAATGGATGATGTCCTGGATATGGTTTCACCGATTAAAAATAAGATATGACAAACAATTTTAGAGACAGGATTATAAGCCTTTTGGATGCGATGAGTGCCGGGGCCTATGAACGTGACGAGGTCATTGGCCTCAGCCTGCTTGCGGCGCTCTCGGGCGAGAGCATCTTTCTGCTGGGTGTGCCGGGTGTCGGGAAAAGCATGGTGGCGCGGAGACTGAAAATGGCATTCCGCGATGCCCGCAGCTTTGAGTACCTGATGAGCCGTTTCAGCACACCGGATGAGATATTCGGTCCCGTCTCCATCAGTAAACTTAAGGACGGTGACACGTATGAGAGAGTGACTGACGGCTATTTGCCGACAGCGGATATCGTATTTCTGGATGAAATCTGGAAGGCCGGCCCGTCAATACAGAATTCGCTGCTGACTGCTATCAATGAGAAGATATTCCGCAACGGTGACAAGGATTTGAAACTGCCCCTGAAAGGTATCATCTCGGCATCGAATGAGCTTCCGGCTGAAGGGGAAGGACTTGAAGCACTTTGGGACCGTTTCCTTATTCGCTATATTGTGCGTCCCATAGGTGACCGGCTGAATTTCAGGGCTCTGCTGTCCGGAAGGAGTTCGGAACCGAGTGTGGATAGGGAGCTGGCATTCAGTGATGAAGAATACCAGTCGCTGATTTCCCGTTCAAGAGACATAGAGGTGCCGGAGAGCATAATGGATTTTATCTATAACCTGAGGACTCTGATTGTAAGACAGGCGCAGGAAAACGACTCGGATGAGCACGAGGTGCCGTATGTGTCAGACCGCCGGTGGAAGAAGATATTGGGAATCATGCGGATGTCCGCTCTCCTGAATGGGCGGTGTCAGGTGGATTACTCCGATTGTCTGCTGATGGAGCACATGATATGGGATCACGACAACCAGATTCCCAAAGTCGGGAAGGACATATGTGAGGAACTTGCCAAGACCATTCTCAAGGATTCTATGACCTGGCCGGTCACAAGACATCAGACAAGTCCGTCAAGTCGCAGCGGTCAGGAAGAATTCTTCTCCCCGGACGGTGTCCATTATATCATTGATGTAGGAGGGGAGTCCCTCAAGATCAGAATTTCCGATTACAATAAGCTTACGCCGGAAGCCGTCCCGGGTCGCTTTGTAGGGAACGACCTGGTGGACCTTGCCGGAGAGTCGGAGGTCACGTTTCTTATAAAGTCCCCGAGAAGCGGGGCTGTGGCCATCAATAATTATGTCTATCGGCTACGGAAGAAGAACGCCGTGGCAGTTTCATGCGCTGATGCCTCCATGTCAAGTTCGGCCATTGGTGGCGCCGGTCTTATGCTCGCGGAGCTCCGTAGGCAGGTCGAAGACAATGTGTTCCTGGCGGACATCCAACACTATTCATTGATGATAAAGACATTGCAGAAGTATAATGGCGGAAGATAAGTTGATACGGTCAATGATATTGGCAGTGGCTGTCGCCAAATTCTCAGGCAGTGACATCTCGCAGTTTCTGCTGGATCGGGCCGAGGTGGAAGACAACCCTGTCCGCCGGACTGTCTTGAATGTGATGGCTGACAAACGCTTTCTGGATACGGCAAAGCCCGTCATGATGTGGCGGGAGGATGCGTCCAATGAACTGGAAGCGTTTGCGGACAGGCTCGAAAGTGAACGTGCGGCGGGGCGTCTGACTGAAGAAAGAATGAATAAACTGATAGAGGAATTCTTCTCTCTCTGGTTGGCGCTTATGGAAAGAAGGAGGCGGATATATGAGTCGTCGCAGAAGGCTAGAAAGAAGGCCAGAATGGATCTGGAGGGAAATCTATCGACAAAAGTCAATATCCCAGAGGGCGATGGGAGCAATGATGAAGGGCGTAAAGAGGGCATGGGTCCAGATATGTCTGGACTTCAGGAATTCTTGGAAGTCAATGATGATGAAAATGACGATTTTACCGGTATCGGCGCCAGTGATCCGAAGCTGGAGCAGCAGAGAAGGGAGAATATTTACCTTCGCAGCATCCCTGAATCTCTGAAGAAACTCGCCTTGCTTATAGGCAGGGCAGGAGAGGACGTGACGGAAACAAGGGGAAGATTTTCAGTGGCGTCAAAGAGTGACATTGAAGGGATAACCGTCGGCAATAATCTTTCCGCGCTGCTCCCTTCTGAATTGGTCCTCTTGTCGGAGAAGGCCACCCAAGACGTCTTCTTCATGAATTTTGCCGAGAAACGGCTTCAGGTTTTTGCTTCAGCATCCCGGGCCTCACATCCTGACAACAATAAGGACGGGCCTGTCATCGTCTGTGTAGATGAGAGTTCTTCCATGAGTGGCGAACCGTTGGAGATTGCCATCCAGTTGGCCTATGCCGTGACCATTATAGCGAAACGGCGCCATAGGGAGGTCTTGATTGTCGCCTACTCGGACTCCCACAAGATGATGCGTGTGGATTCGCTGGGAAAGGACCGGAGCGAACTTCTCGAGTTTCTTTCCAATGTCTCTATGGGAGGAAATAATGAAAATGCCATGTTCGAGTGGCTTTTCCAGGATATAATGCCTGGGGAGAAGAAGTTTGACACGGCGGATATCCTCTGTGTCTCGGATTTCGGATGGGTCGCGATTGATGATTCCGTAAAGAGATTGATAGATGAGCAGAAGGCTTCCGGAATGAAATTCTATGGATTGAATATCGGCGGAGCTTTCGGATGGTGGAGCGATTTGGACGATTTCGGTTTGCTAAGTGCGAATGATGTCTGCGACAGCCTCTGGGAATACAGTGACGGTGAGTGCCGGGAAGTAAAAAAATCAATGTCCCGGTGAAAGAAACTGCTAAGTTTCCGGTATAATAAGTACAAAAACAATGTAATAGGTAATTTTGGGTTGCAACAAGATAAAGGGAAACAGATAATATGGTTGAATTAGTTACAGACAGGCTGGTGATTGCGACACCTGGCGAAAGACATATCGACGAGGTGTTCCGGATAATGAGCACTCGTTGTCTTGCAGAGCGGACCGGGTTCAAGAAAATGGATGACGTCAGTGAGGCTGAAGGCAAAATCCGCTGGGCCATGCGGACAGACAACATGCTCATCATCTCAAGGAAAGATGAGGATGACGTGATAGGTATCATCATCCTCACCCCGAAAGAAATCAACTTGCCGCAGGGGACACTTGTGGATTATGAGATCTGCTATTTCATTGAAACATCTTTCCAGGGGAATGGCTACATGACGGAGGCATTGGCCTGTATAAAGGAATATCTTTTAAATGTCAGGAAGGCGGACAGGCTCACAATCTATCTTGAGCCAGACAACGGACCGTCAAGAAAGGTGGCCTTGGCGGGAGGATTCAAGTTCAGCCACGTTGAGAAGGAGGCTGGATGCAGATACGACGGAACAATGACGGATCTGGAGTTCTATATCCTTGATAGACAGGATTCTCCAAAAGATGCTGGACCATGTACGGACAATTACCTCAATAGGCAGAAGTGGATAAACGAAGGTGGCGTACTTTTCCCGATTCCGGGTTCCGCGACATTGCTTTCCACTCCGGGGAACGGCGTGTTCCGGATTTACGTTGACGCCAGGACGGGCCGCATCGGTCTCGAAAAGATTGCGGAATCGTTCATTGTCAATTTCAAGGTATATGGAACTGAAGGGAAAGCCATCAACGACCATATAATCCATACATGGAACTCTGACGTGTTCCAAAAGTCTGGCAAGAACCTTGGCGTCATCTTCAACGGATTGAAGGGTACCGGCAAGACCATCGCCGCCAAGCAGCTTTGCAACAGGCTCGGGTTGCCTACCATAGTCGTTTCAAAGCCTGTAGACGGATTGCTGGAATTCATCCAGGCGCTCAATTTCGAAGCCGCCGTCCTCATAGATGAGGCAGAAAAGACTTTCGATGAAGAGTCGGAGATTTTGCTGAAAATGATTGACGGAGTGTACAACCACCGCAGGAAACTGTACATCCTGACAACGAACGAACTCACGCTGGATGACAACCTGATCGGACGTCCGGGCCGTATCCGGTATGTCAAGCAGTTCGGAAATCTTGAACTCGATGTCATCAATGAGGTAATAGAGGATACCCTGGAGGACAAGTCATTGGCCGACGGACTGATAAGGCTGGTAAACAGCCTTGAGATTTCGACCATTGACATCTTGAAATCCCTTATTGAAGAATGCAACATCACAGGGCGGATTCCGGATCCGAATCTGTTCAACGTGCCTCTGTCGAAACTCAAGTTGCGGCTGCTGCGCTTCAATGATCTGGACGAAGGCAGCTTTGAGGATGTAGAAAAGTTCATTGTCGAGAATAAGCCGGAGTCAATGCCGATTGAGCAATGGATGGATATAAAGAAAGACGACGGTAAGGATGACAGCACCTGGCAAAGTTTCATTGAGAAGGAATTCAAATGTGACATCCGCAAGGAATCTGTTTCCTCACGAGATAACGTTGTCATGAAAGGGGGAAAACTCGGGTATCATAAGGTAACCACTGAACCGGACAAGTATGGTTTCTTCAGCTGGGAATACTATGGTGATGAGGAACTGCTGTGTTATATAGGTTTCACTGACAGGCCGTCCTTGTACTGATGCCACTTTTTGGCGGAACTGGTAAATACCTTTGCCGCCAGGCAAAATGAATAATCGAAATTAAACTGGATATGAATAGGAACAACAAAAACGCGGTCAACAATACCGGCGTGAAGAAAAAGTATCGTTGGATCAATGATATTGAGCCTGTCTTCATGGAAGACTCCAAGCGCAATTATGGCCACCGTACCTGGGCCAATGCGGAATGGTCTGACATTACTTTGGCATTGGCCGTGGACATGGACTCTCCGGGTGAGATTACCACCAGGAAGGCTGCGGGCGACAAATATGTCGGTTTTACGATTCCGACGGACCTGTCGGAAAGGTGTCTGTCCAGCCTTGCAGAAGCGATAACCAAACGGATAAGAAAGCATCCGAAGTTCAAGACGGACGAGCTGAAACTCAACATTGCCGGCAACAGTCAGATCACCCTTGACAAGTACTGCATCCGGACCTCCGAAATCAGGGAACTTTTGAAACTTGTATTGCTCGACCTGGCGGACTCGGGTGTCAAGTTCTCCATGATCCGTTCGGGCGGTCAGACAGGCGTCGATGAAGCGGGGATCCAAGCGGCACAGGATGCAGGATTGAAATGCAGCATCCTCGCGCCGAAGGGCTTCAGAATGCATAGGGAGCCGGGCATAGAACTCGAAGGCCGGTCCTTGTTCGTGAAAAGATTCCGTGAGGAGGTCCCGAATGATTCTTCAGAATGAGACATTATGATAGTGGTGTAGATAAAGAACGTAACAATGTCAAATAAAACAGAATGTCAAGATAAGCGCGAACTGGTCACAAATTGCGACCAGTTGCAAGATAATGAAGGAGATGTTGAATTCCGCAAGCGACTTGCAGAAGGACTCAGGAACGGAACTTTTATGACAGCTGATGAATTCTGCCGAAAGTTGGATACATTGAAAGACTCATTAGTGAACAGGCACAGGAAGAGCCGTCACTTGGACTGACCTGGAAGAAGGACGTCAAGAATACTGCCTCCGTTTTTCAGCATCTCTATCACCTTGGGCAAAGGGAATGCGTCTTCCCTTACAGGATATAGGGCATGTCCATCAATGTGGGCCCTCAGTTTTCTGCTGAAGCTGCCGCCCTTGAAGGAACTTGTATGTCCGTCTTTCAGGTTTACGGCCGTGTTGAAGGTTGCGCCGCTAAAAATGCTGCCGCCAAAGCTGACGATTATTGAATCCTTGCAGCGAAACAGGTCCGGATGGCTTTCGACAGCCTTCAGTAATCCTCCGAGAGTTGCCCGTTTGCCGTTGAAATACGCGGTTCCAGTCAATGCGGAAGCCATCCTTGGGTTTGCCCGGATTTCATTGCGCTTCTCATACAGGAAGCCTGCGTTCCTGAAGAAAAGTTCGGATGTGCAGGGCCGGAGAATCATTTCGTACATTTCCCGGATCGCGGTCATGATCTTCTCTGACTTCTCATGGTCCATGCTTCCGTCGGCATCCATGTAGATTGATTTGTTCAGTTCTATCATCAATGACGGGTAGCCGAAACGTGTCTTTGGGGCATACGAGTTGGAGTAAGGCTTGTTGAATGCCGTTTTATATCCTCGCGACCTGAACATTGATTCTATTTGTGACAACAGGTCTTTATCCGGCATGCTCCAGTCATTGTTGAAGCCGATGCATACTTCCACGTCTGACAGGTCGGAAGGAAACGAGTGGCAGTCTATCAGTATCGAAGACGGCGTCAGCTCCTTGATGACGGCAGCCTTGTGCCCAAGGTAATATAATCGGTAGATGATTTCTTTCTCCGTTCCGGTAATGTTCCGCTCGATTCCTTAGAAAGATGAATAGACGATGCCCTGACCGATTTTTTCCAGCGGATCGTTTTCCAGACGCTCCACATCGCAGAAGAATCTTGACCAGGGGAAGGTGACAGGATGAATGCGGGGATCCATGGATGAGGCCATCCCGAACAAGCGGTCAGTTCACCAGTCTGTCCAGCGCTGGATCTGCTCATCGATTCCGTTTTCCCACCGTGGCATCTGGCTTGCTCGGTTGGCGTCTCCACATGAGACCTCTTGATGCTCTATATTATTATACCGGTACGAACCGGTTTCCTTTCATATGCTTCGCTCAGATTGAAAACATTTAACGACAAATGACTGCCTACCAAGTCTCAATTTTCCATCCTTCCGGAACGCCATCTGCGCCAGTCACGTCCCAAGTCGCTTTTTTACTTTTGATGAATGTTCCGGAAGCTGCCACACCGCAGAGCCAGTCTTTTGTCGTTTTTTCTGACGGCTCGGTTGTGAACAGGCCTATGACATATCGGAGATTGCGGCAATCTTTATACATAAACTCATAACAATTGCTCACAAGCTCTGTTGCCGGAAGTTCCGGAGCCGATGTAAGACTTGTACATCCCTCAAACATACAATGGTAGCAACCCATATCCAATCTTGTAGCAGGAAGTTCGGGTGCAAATTTCAGACTCGTACAGTTTGCGAACATATTGTTATAACAATAGACTCTCATTTCTGTTGCCGGGAGGTCAGGAACATATGTTAGAGCGGAACATCCTTTGAACATCCTTCCATAACAATTGTATGCCAATGCTTTGGCCGGGAGTTCAGGCGCAGACAGCAGGCTTTTGCATCCTTCAAATAAAGCGAAAAATGCATTCGTTGAAAGCGGGGTGGAGAAATCCCTGTCTAACAATGACATGATATTCCCTTGAGCAGTGACGGGACCGGAAATCTCGAAATGATAGTAACTATCGGAACCCTTGCTGAATGTGAGATTTTTCTGATCGCCGGCTCTGAACAGTAAAAATGTGCCGTCCGCCAATGAAATCTTTTCCCCTATGGTATATGGATTCCACTGGGACTCATCGGTGCTGTATTCCAATGTGATTTCATCCGGAGCCCCCACTTTTGCAAGACAGACAGTGGAATTTCCGGAAGAAATGAACGTAAGACCTTTGTAGTTTACTGTCGGGATTGGGGCAGGGGGAAGACCAGGTTTGTCGGAACCATCCTTATTGCAAGCGGAAAATCCCGCAAGCAGAACGAATGAGACAATAAGATTGAATATCTTTTTCATATTTATCAATACTCTTTAAGTGAAAAATCAAAACAGCTGTAAGTCATATAAATATAAATTTGAAAACATAAAGTCCCTCTCGCCAAAAACTCGAGATTGATGCCAACGTGTTTCTGGTCAATGCACTCCAGTGCCGCCATTCGTCTGAGAAGGACTGTGAGATTGACTCTCCTTATGAAAGTTCAGGCGTTTGGCATTTTTTTTTACGTGCAAGATATCAGTAGTGACAAGGAAAAGCCTGAGGTCATGTCCGTTTTCATCAGGACGATATTGACAATATGATGACATATTGTATATTCTAGCGATTGGATAATATCGAAAATTTTTCTATTTTTGGACAAGGTATAACAAGCGTATACCTGTAACATTATTATTAATAAACTCAAGGAGGGCAACATGGCCAACAATACTTCTGCATCGTTATCACCAAAAAAACAAAACGTCTCATTCATAGCGAGGCTATGTTCAAGTTTTAATATGCCGGCTTCACCACTGTCCGGAATTGCAGCTGACTTCATAAAAAATCTTGGCGTCAACGTTCCGTTCCAAAAAGTTGATGTCCAGACAAAAATATATGGTATTGATGTTCTTCTCACCTTAAGAAATGTCGATGGCAACGACTATTACGTTGTCATTGAGGTGGTTACTAACGAACGGCTGAAATCTAGAGAAGAAGCTAACTATCCATATGCGAACTATCTCGCAAAGCATCCGCTCGGAATAGGTATTGATACTCTTATCCAAACGATGCATGTAAGTGAGGACCGGGTGTTCGCAGTTTACTACAAGACTGGACACGTTGCTGACACGCCTTGCGATGTCATATTTGACACGACTAACAAAAGATATATTTACGATAGCCGGATTTTATCTGAAAAAGCAGAAGTTCTCAAGCATAAGATTTATTTTAGGACAGGGAAACCTATTGCGGGCGTCAAGATTTGCGATATTGATGAAATCTATAAATTCTTTAATACGAGCCCGTCTGTACATACTCATCTTTCATCCAGCGCTGGCTTGTCAGAATACGTTTCATATATCAACGCGCTTTATAATGCATATCATCGACAATTATTTGCTGCAAATCCTTTGATAAAGGATCCAATTTGGCTGAAGATTTTTGATGAATTTAGCAAAGGGTATAAAAACATACTCCCCGATATCAAGCTGACATTCACATTGAAATTCACTAGGCATTATTGGGAGATCTACGTCATTGCTGACCGTCAAAATCATGTCAGCAACGGCTTGATTGATTTCCCGTGGCCTATTCTCAATATCCGTTCCACGATATTCGATGCAGGATACCCACATGACCATCCGCACGTGTATCTCTTGAATACAGACAAGAAAATGAGGAAAAACGGTACGTACTACCAACAGATAAGATGCTGTTTGGATTCTTTACCAATCCTAATTGCAGGTAACAGCATCAGTTCTATATACAACCCAAGTCGGCGTGTTAGTCTAACAGGATTCAATGGGGCTCATAAAACAGTAAAGGATATAATTGGTTTGCTCACAATGACCTGCGAGACATTTGAGGTTTATGCCGCAATGGGCTATCTGGGAAGTTTCCCTATATAGCGTATGGTTTTACGCAAGTCCCGGCAATAGTGTCTCTGGTGAAGCCTATATTGTGCCCCTTCGTCATGAAATAGCCTTGAGCCGCAGACTGGTAAAAAACTGTGACCAAGAAATGTGCTTAACTTGAACATGGTTAGGCACATTTCTTAATTTTGCATTTACGAATAATCTAGCAGTTTATGACATACGTAATAATAGATGGGAGAGGAATAATTCCTGATAGGGTAACAAAGATTGACAATTCGGCATTTGAAAATTGCACTCGTCTGGAAACCATCGTGATTCCTGATAGTGTAACATTAATTGAAGAAGCGGCATTTGCCAACTGCGAAAATTTAAAATCAATCGTGATTCCTGACAGTGTGACCAAGATTGAGGCATGGGCCTTTAGCAGCTGTATTAGTCTGAAATCCATCGTAATTCCTGACAGTGTAACCGAAATTGGAAATTTGACATTCAGCGATTGCCGTAGTTTGCAATCAATTGAAATTCCTAGTAGTGTGAAAACGATTGAAGCAGAGGCCTTTAGCGGCTGTACCAGTCTAAAGTCAATCATGATTCCTAGTGGTATAACATGCATTAAAGAATGGACATTTTGTGACTGCACCAGTCTGGAATCAGTCGTGATTCCAGATAATGTAACCGAGATTAGATGTTGCGCATTTAATCGTTGTGACAATCTCACTTCGATAATTGTGTCAAAAAACAATCCCGAGTATAAGTCGGACAATAATTGTATCTTGACTAAAGACGGTAAAACCCTGGTGCTGTGTCGAAATCATAACATCCCTGATGGTGTAACATGTATTATAGGTGGAGCCTTTAGCGGCTACTCCAGCCTGGAATCAATTGTGATTCCTGATGGCGTAAAAACGATTGAATATTCCGTATTTAGTGGTTGCACTAGTCTGGAATCTATCGTGATTCCTGACAGTGTAATCGCGATTGACGAATGGGCCTTTGGCGGCTGCTACAGCTTACAATCAATAACAATCGTAACTCAAGAGAAAGATCCTGACCAGTCTCGTGAAAGGATAGAATACTTATTGCAGTCATTATTTGAATACCCAAAAGAATTCTATCTTAAAGTCCCTATCGGCTGTGGGAATGCCTATAGACACCATCCTGCGTTCGATGGCAAGTTCGTTGAAATCATCGCTGCCAAACAAATATTAAAAAAACGCTAAAAAATGTGTAAGAAAACCGAACATATAGAGTATGTACCGCGCGCGAGAAGTAGCCGACACTATGGCTCATGGCCAGTCTTCAGTCCGCCAGTAATGATGAAATCATTTCAAAGGTCACAGCTGCCAATCACGTCATCCTTTTGGATCCATGGTGGAACCCGTCAATTAAGGAACATGCAATCGATCGTGCGTATCGCATCGGCCAGACACAGGATGTCACCGTAATCGGGATGCTGGGCGCAAACACTATAGAATAGAAGATAGTGACACTTCACGACAGGAAACGCAATCTTTCAAGCCACATCCTCCAGGGCACGGGATCATCCAACGCCCTCACTTATGAGGAAAACCTGGAGATGGTCTCTCCTTTCTAGAAAGCCCAGACGTGTTAAATCATACATCAATCGGCGTTGTCGCGTACAAGTTGCACTCGGAACTGGGACGTAATATTGTTATATTTACTTACTGTTCTATTCCAAATGTCTTCCGCAGTTCTGTCAACTTATTTCTGATGAGATCGTCATCTTCCGGAATTATTGTGTTCTGTTCATTAACTGAGTATAATTTCGGAAGCCATTTATCTGCATTCTTATTCCATTCCATTCTCCATAAATACATAACACCATCACTATCTGAAAATCGTACATCCCACCCCCAAAAGAAATTCAGATTAGATATTCGCTGAGAACAAGTGTATCCGTGTTTGTCAATTAGGTCTGCTAAAGTATCATTCCGTTTGTTTCCCAGCACATATTTTTTTATTTCAGATTTGGCACCATCAGGGAATAGTGCAATGAGATTATATTTATCATCTCTTAAACGGCATCCATTAACTATAGAATCTCCGTAATAGAGATTGCTCAAAATATTGGAGTTTGTCAGGTCTTTATATACGAGACAGTGTAACTGATTTTTATCCTCAAAAGGCCTGCTCTCTTGCAATAGATAATGATGCACAGCTGCATATAGCGCATGATTTGTTAGGTTCTTTATCCATGTGACTCTTCTAAAGTCATATTCAATCGCTTTCATTTCATCCCAAGAAGAACAATGGGCAACAAGACTCTTTAAGTGATTCTTGTCTGGTTTTTCAACCTCATCCCACTTAAAAGATTGAGCTTTTTTATCATATAAGTCCCAATCTGGTTCCCCATTAGCACCTGTAAATAAAAATCGAATGGCTCCGCGATTCAAGTCATTACGCTCATATTTCTTAAATCTTTCTTCCCAGTTTTGTCCTTCACAAATCTTCTGTGCTTTGATCCGTTCTTCATCTAGCCTCTCTTTGAGAATTGTGGAGCCTTCATCATTATCTGAAAATTCTTCAATGGGAACATTCTGTAAGAATGTATAAATATTCATTGCGCCAGAGCTCAAATTATCAATCAATTGGAGTTGATTTACCATTGCGGTGATACTTCTCATCCTTGTGTCTGAAATTAAATTCCAGACAATCCTCATCCATTGCTCAAAAGACTTCCGCAAAACGTCTTTTCCTTGTCCTTCCACTTGCGCCATGAATCGACATATGGCATAGAAAAGCACTCTGCCATTTTGAGAGATTGTTTTGACTTGGTGTATTTCATCATTCTTGTAATTGGTAGTAATCTTATTATCATCATACTCAGGGATATACAAAAATTCGGTTCCCCATGCAGATTTGATAATCTCCTTAATATCAGATAATCCCGTTATTCTCAAAAATGAGAGATAACCATCTAGAGTTTTCTTAAGAAACTCTAACGTTTCTATCGGCAAGTTTCCATTTGAATACTTCATAATAGAAAAGTCAGAATATCCTATTTTTGAATCATCAATACAAAATTCTCCAATATAGCCTTTTGGACTTCTGCCATAAAAATAATCGAAATAGACATTGTTTTGTTTGGCGTCGGCCTCAAATGAAGAACCCGTATATTTGTATTTCAATTGGGAATCCACCTCTGTCTTTTCTTTCTCGAGGATAATACAATTCAGGAAAAACCGATTTATAAAAGCCATATATGCCTCATCACCATGATTCCCGTTCCAAAAGAGTCTAGCCCAATCTCGATCCAATTTAATAGGAAAGCCATTTTGAATATCAACTAGTTGCGTATATCTCTTGTCTGATAATTCGACATTGTTTTTTACTGCTTCGGCTTTGTCGGTTAAATATTCAGTTAAGTCTGCTTTGAAGTTTTCAAAATCGGTCAATTGTTCTCCTCTGGCGTTCATCTTCAAGTACAAATCATCCGATCGTTTTAAACCGACCAAATCCAAATAATAGAACGTAATCGGGCAGGCATTACCGGTTAGCCTATCCCAAACTATATTAAAGTCACAATCTGCAAAAATCTGTTCAATTCCATCATTAAGCGAATTTCCATTTTTGTCTGTGGACCCGCTAATCATCCTTAGCATGGATTGGATTGTCGGGTCTTGCTTCCAATATGTGCTAAACCAGCACTGGTCCTCAATAAATTGTGAGACTAATTTTCCATTACTTGATTTTGTTGAGAAAGTTGACAACGACCGGCAAAAGTCTCTAGAGGAATCTCGGGTCTGATATGTAAAATGCCTAAGTCGGTTAACTACTTCATTATCTTGATCCATTTCTGCCTCATTAACTCGAATTTTATCGGCCATATATGCAATGTACCAATGTATTAGCCAAAGAGTTGTTAGTCTCTGCTGTCCGTCTATTGGTGTGATATCATTACCGTGAGAAGTTGCGCCATAAACAAAATCGAGTTGTACTGGCTTGTTATTACACAATGATTCTTTAAGATATGTAAGAAAGTTCCGTCTTAATTCTTCTTTTCCTATTCTGCCCTGAGCGTAATCACGTTGAATTATTGGAATCTCAATATTGTTGTCCTTTAGCAGTTGCCAAAGGGAATATGTACTGTTCATTGTTTTTCTATCTTTTTAAGAATTCCGAAAGTGTGTTTTCAATATTATCTCTGTATCCAGTGGCATCATTATAATCCCACGAATATGGATTTACGCTTAAAGGGCAATATTCTTTCATGAATGCTGATTTTGTTACAGGGGGGACAAAAGCCGTTTTATATTCAAATTCGGCAGTAACGACTTTCAATTCAACGCCCACAAAATTATTTTGATCATCAGTCTTATCTTCAAGGGTGTACTCAATACAGTGGTCTTTGCCAGATATAATCATTTTTTTCATAGGAAAAATTGAATTCCCATAGCTTTTGTTCGTGTGTTCGTCCAGTAGAACAAAGTTCCATACTTTATTTTTGTCATTTGGACTAAGCGATCCTGCCTTTTCAAAATGCGCCATAATATCGGACTGTAATTTATCAAAGTCGAGCCCAATCCCTTTACTATTGATGTATTTTTTAATCGCTGATCGTAGTTCATCATTGCCGGATAAAAAATACCAAGACACTTTCAACCATTTATATCTCTCTGTTTCAGTTGCTAATGAGTTTGTTGTGTTTGAGTCAATGTGTTCGACATTCCACGATTCTTTTTTATATAAATGAAAGGGAAATTTATAGAATATCCCTAACTTGTAATCTTCTCTTTTCTCGAAACCTTTGTTCTGATCGATAACCACCTGAATATTATGCAGCAAGAGCAAGGGTCGACATGCTGTTTTTTTTTCATTATTATCCACTTCATATTGTTTTTCTAAATCAGTACAATTCGCAATGGTGTCTTTAATCTTGGCCTTTAATCTATCTTTAAAGGCATTTTTACTCTCAAGCTCTTGCTGCTTCTTATCTGGATTATACCGACTAGACCACATTTTTAGTAAGTCTTTTATGTCCATTCCTTCATTTATTAGATAACCGACATAATGGTATGACTCTAAATCTGTGTACCACTCTTCAAGGATGCGGAATAAACCTTTTACTTCATCCCAACAGAGTTCTATTATCGATAGCCCCTCATCACCTGCAACTGTATGAGCCTTTTCGGACTTAAAGAAATTATTAAAGTACCTAAATGTCTTATATTTATCAGAGCCAATGACTTTTTTCTTATTACCTTTCCAATCAATATATTTGTCTAACACTGCCATCTCGCATAAAATGTCGAATATAAACTCCATACGTGTTGGTTTGTCATAGTCTAGAGAATGAATAAATAACCAAAACTCTTCGTTTTGAAGAGTGTTTTCAAAAGAGTCCCATTGACTTGCAATTATTACTTTCTTCTCGTCGAAGTTGTCATAATGAACGCTATTAAGGAAAAGAGCTTTTATGAGCTCTGCGTTAGTCAAACCTATCTTTCCTAGATTTAATCGCTTAAATACTGACGTTGACTTCTCGGATGTCTCGTACCAAATGAATTGAACGTTGTTGAGGAGAGTGTTTGAAAAAGACAATTTATAGTCTATGGTATTATGATCTTCTGATGAAAACCAGGTATTAATTGTATTGTAAGCTTCACGCATGAAATGAAAATCAATCAATTCCATACGTGATTCATCCGAAATGTTTTCCTCAATTGTTGATAGAAAATCCTTACTTATAGCTCTCGTCTGATATGATAATTCATATAGGAGATTCCTATCAAAACAAGTAATATCCTTTTCTTGACAGTTTGAAAGGTATGATAGAATAATAAAAATTGTTGTTAGTCTTTGTTGTCCATCTATTACTTCCCATCTAGTGTTGTTAGAGATTGCATCCCTTGTTACTTGTAATGCCATATCTGACTCTTCTTTTGGCAAGGCCTCGAAAAAAGCGCTAGTGTCTGGGATTGTTTCTTTTACTACCAAAGGTTGCAGGCAATAGAAGTCCGAAGACTTTGCCCCTATGTTTTTTTTGAATTCGTCAATATCATTTAACAAATCCTCAACCTGAATTTTTGTCCAACGGTATCCGCGTTGGTAACTCGGAATATAGAATTTTAGCCCCAACAATTCGTTGATTGCCTTTAAACTGATGCTATTTGTTACCATATTTTATGCGGTCTATTTTCAGTGAGTCACAAATTTATAAAATATCTTTTTCTCTCAGGCACTTATATATATGTTTCATTGCGTCTGCTATGGTCTTTCCCACTATGTCGAAATATGGTTTTATGTCATCGTGGCCTAAGTCCTGTCCATTTCATTACAACATAAGTAGGGCTTGTCGTTTAATGTTTTCAATCTGAGCGAAGCAGCAGACAATCCCTTCAATTTCTGCGTCCGACTCATCAAAATTTCAATTTTATATCTGTTTCCGGTCGTTTCGGCCGGATTTTTTGTCCGTTTTTCATGACGAGGACACAGTTCCCCCACAAGAGCTCCGCATTGACCGCAAGTTTCCGTGTCATGCAGCAGCCAAACGCGCCCTTTGTTCTATCCTGTCCGCCAACTGTACCACGTTTGCCGTGTGGATGCCGAAGAAGATGTAAAGGATTTTCGTCTGCTTCGTCCTGGCCTTGACCCTCCGGAGATCGTAGTGCTCTTTCTGTGTCCCGAACGAGCCTTCCATCGCAGGCGCCCTCACTCTGGCAAGCTCCTTTCGGACAAGGTCTTTCTCCTTTTTCTTCTCACCGAACGGACGTCCTCTTTTTACGAAAGATGTCTGTATCCCGTTCGCCTTGCAGTAGTCCCTGTTTTCAGTTCCCGCGTAGCCAGTGTCTCCTCCGACCTTTTTCGCTTCGACTCCAAACAGTCTCTTGTGCATTTTCAGGCAATGCACAAAACGGGTCCCTTCATTGAATGACAGCTTCTCAATGAACGATATTCCATCGACCAATATATTGTTGACCTTCGCACCGAATTCTACGCTCTTCACCTCCTTGCCCCTCACTATCGGTCTCAAATGTGGCTTGCTGAGACTCACTATCCTGTTGGGGATGCTTTCCCTGCTGCCATTGTTCCGGAAGTGGTTCTTCTGCTGACGGTACATCCTCGTGATGATTTCCAGATTACTTTTTTCCAAATCTAATAAAATAATCTGACAATGCGACTATTTGGTTGCTGTTATCTCGACGCAATATAGCGCAACGCCTCCAAGATGACCTGGTGTTTAATCGCGTATTTAAGTCGGATATGGAAAACACGTAAGAATGATGCTGATTTGCTGTATATATAATTGAACTATAGAAATGCTATAATAATATGTCTGAGACAGATGAGATAATCGGCTCTGCGGAACCGATGGAAAGCGAAATGTTGTCCGACAACCTGCAGCTCATTGTCGGAAGCCGGGAGTATATATACAGTCATAGTGAGCTGTTCTTATCGCCGGCGCCGGTTTCTGTATATGGCATAAAGGGGCCGATAGCCGTCGGCACCCTGCTGAAGTTATGGGAGCAAGGCGACGGATGGCTATGTTTCAAGTGTGACGAGTGCGGGGAAGATGCCTGCGTATATTCATTTGCAGGAAATCCGATGACCGGGACGACGTCCGTCAGTTATCAATGTTGCCATTGCGTGGCAAGCAGGCAACATGTGAGGACCGGCAACTTTATAGATAGGGCAAGAGCACTGGCGGCAGCAATTGATCAATATCAACATGGTCAGGATGATGTGGAAGGAATTCCATTTGAGAAACTGATCGCCTTACTGAAAAAATCCCACGTCCGAATTGTATAGCATGTCGGACACGAGTGATCAGGTAGAGTGTGTCACGCTTCAGCCCAGCCGTCAATGGTTTTGGTTTCGGACGAGAAATTGATGCCGAGTTTGATTATATTCTTGCCGCTGGCGAGGAATGGTTTGTCGTAGCCCTTTTCCTCGATTTGTTTCAGTGCAACTTCGGCGGATTCATCTCGCTTCAGTTCAATGATATAGACATATTTGTCCGTATCAAAGACAATGTCAATCCTGCCGTTGGATGTCTGGTATTCTGTCTTGACATAGAGCCCCATCATTTTCAGCATTATCGACATCACATTCTGGAAGTACAGCTCCAGGTCGCCCTGTATCATGTAGCTGTTTCCTGCGAAAAATGCAGTGAGGCGGTCCATGAAAGCCTTGGTGTCGCCCTTTTCAATGTCGCGTATAAATTGATAGACAGATAGTTCGCCGTATATCAATGCCGGAGTAAACAACTGGCTGAGAGAATGCATGAAGCCGCGCTTGACTTCTACGTTTGGGTAGTCGAGTTTGTATGTGAAAAGATCAGGATTAAAATCCTTGATGGTCAAATATCCCGCCTGATACATGAGTGTAATAGGTGCTGGGCTCACATAGTTGGCTTCCGTAAGAGTCTCCACCGAAAAGTCATTTCTGGAAATATTGTCGAGGTTGTAATTACCCTGCTTAAGGTATTTTACCAGAAATGTTGTTGTCCTAGTCTCGATCCAGTACATCCGGAATTCATTTGCATTGAATGTGTTGAGAATACTGAACGGATTATACACGCCGATGCTGTCTTCACAAAAATGATAGCCATCATACATTGATGCCAATTTCTTATGGCATTCTTCTTCTGAAAGCCCGTTCATCTCAGCCAGAGTCTTCACGCTTTCACCGAAATAAGACTTCAATTCCTGCTCTGATATTCCGCAGATGTCAGCATATCTTGTATCCATCGATATGTCATTCAGATTGTTAAGGCCGCTGAAGATGCTCATCTTGCCGAGTTTTGTGACTCCCGTCAAGAAAGCGAATCTGATGGCGTTGTCCTTACCTTTAATGACGCTGTAGAATCCCTGAAGCTCGCGTCTGAACTGCTCCATAAGTTCAGGATTGTCAATGTTGTCGATTATCGGCTTCTCATATTCATCAATGATGATGACGACTTTCTGGCCGGTCTTCCGGTATGCGGCATCGATAATATTCTTAAATCTTGACGACAAGTCCTCCGATACGACAGTCACATTGTAGAGAGATTCCCAGTTCCGCAGATGTTGATCCAAGTTGATCTTGAGTTGGGAAAGTTCAGTATAAGGACTTCCTGTCAAATCTAGATGCAGAACAGGGTATTCCGTCCATTCCTTCTCCAGAGACTGTATCGCAAGGCCCTCGAAAAGTTCTTTTCGTCCACTGAAGTAAGCCTCCATAGTCGATACGAGCAGACTCTTTCCAAATCGTCTCGGACGACTCAGAAAATAATACTGCCCAGAGGCTGCCAGCCTATAAATCAAGGCTGTTTTATCTACATAAACAAATCCTCCGGTGCGAATCTTTTCAAAACTCTGTATTCCTATCGGGTATAACATATTCCGTCCTCCATAATACCACATCCGTCCGCAAATCGAACCAATGTCTACAAACAATACAAATATAATCGTTTGCAGCCAAAAAATAAAACTTCTCTAAAAATATCCGAATTGCATTCCCAAATAGATTTTATGCTTTTGAGAAAAGTTTTCGCTAATTTTGGGCCGGTAAATTATAGAGTCAATGAAAAATCCGGACAAGATATTGGTGCGTGGCGCAAGGGTGCACAACCTGAAGAACATAAATGTAGATATTCCGCTTGGGAAAATCGTGGGAATTGCCGGTGTGTCGGGATCGGGAAAGTCCTCGCTGGCCCTCGGAGTTCTGTACTCAGAAGGCTCAAGGCGTTATCTTGAATCACTTTCGACCTACACGAGAAGAAGAATGACGCAGGCGGCAAAGGCCAATGTCGATGAGGTACTTTATGTTCCGGCGGCTCTTGCCCTGCATCAGAGACCTGGTATCCCGGGCATACGCAGTACCTTCGGTACAGGGACGGAACTGCTTAACAGTCTTAGACTTATGTTCTCGAGACTGGCCAGTCACCGGTGCCCTAACGGACATTATGTCGAGCCTTCCTTGCGGGTGGCGGCAGGAAAGGACCTTGTCTGCCCTGTGTGCGGAGAACATTTCTATCCGCCTGGCGCCGAAGAACTGGCATTCAATAGTCAGGGCGCATGCCGGACTTGCGACGGCACCGGTACTATTCGTACAGTCGACGAATCCACACTCATTCCTGATGAGAACCTTACCATAGATGAAGGGGCGGTCGCGCCATGGAACACACTTATGTGGTCGCTCATGAAGGACGTCTGCCGGGCAATGGGCGTGCGCACTGATGTCCCTTACAAAGACTTGACAGATAAGGAAAAAGACATTGTCCTTCATGGTCCGGCGGAGAAAAAGCACATTCTCTACAAGGCCAAGAACTCCAATGATGCAGCCGAATTGGATTTTACATTTTTCAATGCTACCTATACCGTAGAAAACGCATTGGCCAAGGTCAAGGACGAAAAGGGCATGAAGAGGGTGGAGAAGTTTCTGAAACTCGATGTCTGTCCGGACTGCGGAGGTACAAGGCTTTCAGATGCGGCCAGGGCGCCTAGGCTCAGAGGAATATCCCTGGCCGATGCCTGCAAGATGACGCTCACCGAAATCGTGGAGTGGGTCAAAGGCGTGCCCGCTTCCCTTCCCGAAGAAATGAGACCCATGGCAAAAAGCATCTGCGAATCATTTTTGGATACAGCTAAACGATTGATGGACTTAGGAATAGGCTACCTGTCACTGGACCGTTCCGCAGCAACTCTCTCGACTGGAGAACGCCAGAGAATGCAGCTTGCCAGAGCCGTCCGAAACCGCACTACCGGAGTCCTCTACGTCTTGGACGAACCTTCAATCGGCCTGCATCCGTCGAATATCATTGGACTTTGCGGCGTTATGGAAGATCTGATAGCGGACGGCAATTCCGTGATTCTGGTGGATCACGACACGCAGATTCTGGCCAAATCCGACTGGATGATCGAAATGGGACCCGGAGCCGGCGCGAACGGAGGCGAGGTGATGGCGCAGGGTACTGTCAATGACATTGAGGTCAATGAACAATCGAAGATCGGTCCGTTCCTTTCAGGCAAGGCTTCTATCAATGTCAGACAACGGGTTGAGGCCGCCGACATGTTCAATGAGGGGAAGATAGCGATGATTACCGATGCCATCCACACGGTCCGGCCGCTCAGCGTAGAGATTCCAAAAGGACGTCTTACTGTGATTACAGGAGTCTCCGGTTCCGGCAAGACCACCATGGTGCTTGAAAGTCTCATACCTGCTCTTCAGGCGAAAATTTCAGGTCAGACCCTGCCAATGCATGTGAAATCTATTGAGGCTGACGGAATCCGTCAAGTGAAACTCATTGACGCTTCTCCGATTGGTATCAATGTCCGCTCTACCGTAGCTACTTATGCCAATGTCCATGATGAACTCAGGAAAGTCTTTGCCAAGACTCCGGACGCGAAGAAGCACGGCTACAGGGATGGTGACTTTTCCTATAACACCGGCAAGTTGAGGTGCCCTACCTGTGACGGTACAGGCGTGATAAGCCTTGATGTGCAGTTTCTTCCCGATGTGGATATCCCGTGCCCGGATTGCCGGGGCTCCAGATATTCGAAAGTTGCAGGAAGCATAAGGAGGGAGAACTCCGCCGGAGAATTCCATTCGCTTCCGGAACTTATGGATATGGATATCAATTCCGCCATTGACGCTTGTGCGGACCTCAAACTTATCAGCCAGCGGCTCAGGGTATTGCGTGATCTCGGCCTCGGTTATCTGACATTGGGCGAGGAGACCCCGAGTCTGTCAGGCGGTGAGGCCCAGAGGCTTAAACTGGCCAGCGAGATGGGTAGGGGACAGAGCGATTCCGTATTCGTGTTCGACGAGCCGACCATCGGTCTTCACCCGTCAGACGTGATGACGCTCCTGAATGTATTCCAGAGCCTCATCGACCACGGTGCCACCGTCATTGTCATTGAACATGACCTTGATGTCATCCGCAACGCCGACTTTATCATTGACATGGGCCCTGGTGGAGGCTCGGAAGGCGGGAGAATCGTGGCGACCGGCACCCCGGACCAGATCCGCGAGGCGAAAGACAGCGCGACCGGAAGGTTTATATAACATAATCATTGATTAACAATTACACATAATAGAGATGAAATTCAGAATGCCATCATTTGCAAGAGTTTTGCTTGTTTTCACACTTGTAGTCTCCGTGCCTTCGTGCGACGGAATGGACAATGACATAGAGAACACTGAAACGCCGGGTGACAATGACAAAGAAGAAGAGACACCTCCTGATAATTCCGAGGCGGAATCAAAAACAGAAACAGACGTATCGTTGTATTCTGATGAGACTGATTACTATTTCTCCAATGATTTCAGGCCTGAAGACCAAGTTTCTGTGAAAGGGCTCGACGGAAAGTTTGTAAACTGGATAGGCATCGATGAATACATAAAATCCGGATATGAATACAAGTATCTGAAAATCAGCGAGAATATGTCCGGGAATGACCGTAAGGCTGATGCGGTCATCACCAGAAACGGAAAGACGGTTTTTACGTATCACATAACGCAGAGTCATGAGGATTCGTATGGATATGACCCGTCTTACTGGGAAATCATCGGTTCCGGAAACATATATGCAAGTTTCACAGGAGGTTCATATGCAACTATGTGGAACAACCGGAACATGACATTGCTTGAAGGCGCCGAGTTTGTTTCCGGCATTGGAATGATCAAGGACCGGTATCTGTATTCGTGCGCATTGGCCAAAGGCAAAGATTTCAGGACGTTAATTTACAAGGACGGAGTCCAGGTAGAAGTGATGGAGAACTGCAATGCTACTGATTTCACGGTTTCCGGTATTTCACTTTATACTGGAGGTTCATGGTCCGAGAATAAAAAGGAATATCCCGCTTATTGGTATAACGGGGATATGACTGATTTGAGCGAAAACAAGACCATAGAAGGTCAGGTATCATGCATCACCGTAGATGGAAATGTTGTCTATACGGGAGGCACCAATTGTATGTGGAAGAATTTTGAGCGCATTGAAATGCCGCATGACGGATATGATTCGGCTTACGTTACGGAGATTGTTGTTGACGGCTCGGATGTATATGCAAGTGGCTATCTGATAAAGGACGAGGAAAATTTCCGGGCCTGCTGGTGGCTTAATGGTGCGCTGCACCTGCTTGACATTGAGAACAATAGCGGCAATTCCATAGCAGCCGCAATCCTTCGCCACGACGGAAAGACCTATATCGGCGGATATGTCGAAGGATACCGGGCTGCTCTTTGGACGGACGGCAAACTTAAAAGATTGACATCATATAATGGTCATGTCAATGCACTCGCGGCAAGAGGGAAAGACGAAGTTTTCGCTGCCGGCGATAAAGGCGGCTACCCGATAATCTGGCGCGTCCGTTCTCGTTACGCAGGAGAAACGAAAGAAATATTCATGAATACTTCCGAAGACGGTTTGCGCAATGATGACATGTATGGCAACGTGACCGGCATCATCGTTTGCGCCAAGAGGTGAGTGGCGGTGGAGTTGAAAAAACTCCTGTAGAGAACCTATCCCAGTACCACATCCAGAACCATCATCAGGGCAAAGCCAAGAGCGAACCCTATCGTGCCAATGTTGGAGTGCTCTCCCTGCGAATATTCGGGAACCAGTTCTTCTACCACCACATAGAGCATGGCGCCGGCTGCGAAAGCCAGCATATAGGGCATGATGCCGAGAATGGATGTCGCCAAAAACAATACGAGACCGCCACCTATCGGTTCCACGATTCCGCTCAATGTCCCTATGCAGAAGGATTTCCAACGTGAGTTTCCGGCCGCACGCAGAGGCATTGATATAATCGCTCCTTCCGGAATGTTCTGGATCGCGATTCCCAATGAAAGAGCCAGAGCTCCTGCGACATTGAAATCTGCCGTGAGGGCCCCGGCAAGCGCGACACCGACAGCCATTCCCTCCGGGAAATTGTGGATGGTGACGGCCAATGTCAGTTTGGCTGTTCTGGAAAGGCGGCTTTGAGGCCCTTCCGTTTCTCCGCTTATGTGAATGTGCGGTGTGATGTAGTCGATGATCAGCAGAAAGGCGAAGCCTGCGAGCAGGCCAATGGTAGGAGGCACTACTGCAGAGGGGCCCTCTCCCATATCCATGGCCGGGATTATCAATGACCATACCGATGCCGCAACCATTACGCCTGACGCGAACCCCAGCAGAATCTTTTGCATCAATGCCGGCATGTCGCGCTTCATGAGAAACACGAAAGAAGCCCCTAATGCAGTGCCGAGAAAAGGTATCAGAAGTGTCGCCAAAATAGGATTCATGATTTCATTCTTATGTAGTAACAATGCAAAAATACAAAGTCTCCCACATTTTGTCAATCGTAATTATTGGCGATTGTCCGATTGGAGAAATTCTTCATACATTTGCATTGACAAAAATATGTAGGGCATGAAGGATTTTGCAGCAATTGATTTCGAGACAGCCAATGAGTGCCGTTCCAGCGTGTGCAGCGTTGGAGTGGTTATCGTCCGTGACGGGCAGATTGTGGACTCTTTCTATAGTCTGATACATCCGGAGCCGGAATACTATAAGTGGTTCTGCCAGCAAGTCCACGGGCTGACGGAAGAAGATACTGAAGATGCTCCGGTTTTTCCGTGTGTCTGGGAGAAGATAGCCCCGAAGATTGAAGGACTACCGCTTGTGGCTCACAACAGCCGGTTCGATGAAGGATGTCTGAAAGAGGTTTTCAAAGTGTACCGGATGGATTATCCCGAGTATGAGTTCTATGATACACTTTCTGCCTCCCGTAAGCATTTCGGCTGCGGTCTGCCGAACCATCAGCTGCAGACGGTTGCCGCAGCCTGCGGTTATGACCTGACCAATCACCATCATGCCCTGGCCGATGCCGAGGCCTGTGCCCATATCGCAATCAAGTTGCTGTGACTGCCAATGTTTTAGGAAAGCCGGTCAGCGTAGGTCCCAAGGGATTCCGATTTGGTTCCGCCTGAAACGTTTTCTCGGAACAAAACCATCAGCCATGGCCATTTCGTCCCGCTAAACCGATTTATCTGGAACAAAACCATCAAACATGACCAAATTGTACCGCTTAAAACGTTTTCGCGGAACGATATCTACTGCAGCGACTTGCGAGCAATCCTAGACTCCGGAACGTCAGCGCTGGATGTTCGGAAGATAATACCTCAGAAACATTGACAAAAAAACCGCGGGTGATATCCCCGCGGCGATATATTCCATGACTCAAGTTTCGCAAGTGCGAATGTGTGTCCCTTTTCCGACTATCTGAACAATCTGGAAAGGGCTTTTTCTGACGGTATGTTTTCGTACTCGCGTCCGTTGCCCTTATAGATGAGATCCTTCACAGTGCCGCCTACCTTGTCACCCTTGAACAACAACTTCGCGGAAGCATCATCGGAAATGTCGTAGATGAACATTGACGCCTTCATCTCGCTCTGCTCATCGGCATTCTCCGCGGCGATGTAGAGCGTCTTCGCATCATAGACATTGAAAATCATCTTCTTTGCGGTGTAGTTGCCGTCGAGAGTGATATATGGCTCGGAGTCGAAGTTCTCTCCGTCATAGTTGAGCCTGTAGATCTTGTTGCCGTTTGAATAATAAAGAATTGTCTTGATCGGGTTGACGGCAATGGCAGACTCCGGAAGAATCTTGCCTGACGCATCTATCTCGCTCAGAACTGTCTCACCCATTACAGCGGCATCCGGATCGAACCTGTAGACCTTGGTCGCGGTACCATCTGCAGTCACCAGCATTATGGCCATGGCATCATAGCGCTCTTTGTAATACTCGCCGTCGCATCCTTTCATGAAAATCGGCTCTCCCGAAAGCACCTTGTCTCCCTCTGTCGCTTCGAATGCCATCAATGCCGAATGATAGACGAGTTTATGGGTTGTCTTATTGAAATATGCTCTGACATAATCACTTGCATTGGTCTGGCCGACAACGCAAGTATAGTCTGCAATCGCTGCTCCGGCAGGAAGAACATCTGAGCCTTCGGCGGCGACGAAATTCCTGTCACTGGTCATAATGTAGTCTCTGCCTCCGCCGATGAAATAGACGACATCCTGCATATTGTTCCATACGCCCTCCTGCGTACCCTTAGGACAGAGCATGGCATTTGGATGGAACTCACCGCTGCCGTTGTATGTGATTTCCGTTCTTACGGTCATGTCATTGGTGTTCAACGCATATACCTTGACCGGATTCTCTGTGCTTACAAGCACCTCGTAGAAGTTGTCCGTAAGTTGTGCGGCTTTCGGAGATGTGATGCCTTCTCCTTTCCAGCAAAGTGCCAGCGGGCTCTTTCCAAGCTCCAGTGTAGGGTTGTTGTCCTTAAACGCATAAGGGCTGGCCGGTGTGTCCATTATATCCAGACGCTTCCATGTCAGCATTGACCCCTCACCAGTTCCTGAGAGAAGAAGAATTCCCTTGTCATAAGGAGTCGTGACCGTGAGCTTGAAGTCAGCAATCTTGGCACCGGTAGAGGTGGACACTTTCAGGTATCCGTTGAACTGGCCGTTCTTGTCGCACTTGAATGTCAGCACACTGTCAGTTCCGACCACCTTGTAGTCGATGTTCCACTCATATTTCACGCTGTCCTTGTTCTCTTCCGTGTAGTTCACGAAATTCACGGTAGGAGCAATCTCCAGATACTCGTGAAGACCTCTTTCGTACATGGCCTCCACCCCTGAAAGCTCTGCCACGTCCGGAGGCAGTACCACCTTGATGTTGTTCTCTTTCGCGCAGGATGCAGCCATTGCCACCAAAACACCTGCCGCCATAATCATTTTCAATGATTTCATAATTTTGTATTGTATTTGATTCGAAAATTTCCGAAAGCCGGAACCGCGTCTCCAAGGTTCAGGTCAATGCCATTAGACCGGCCAGTCCACATCCGGAAAAGTCACCCCGAACTCAGGATGTTCCCCGAAATACTCCTTGACCTTCTTGAACGTCCGCAGTATCGTATATTTCATTTCATTGATATCTTTCCTGGTAATCGCTCCGCCCCATAACTCGATGAACTTCTGGTATTTGCGCGGATTGTACTCGCCAAGCCACTTCGACAGCATCGGCCACCATTCCGGCAAGTCAAGCCTGTTCGTGAAACTGACGGCCACCGACCTGTCCTCCACCGCACCGAGTCTGAAATCCTCACCGGGCAGCATATCCAGCACCACCGTAAATACAGAATCCGACTGGAGGGACAACCTGTGTATTGTCAATGCTACCGTACCCACCGATGCTCCGGAAGGGATTGTCCCCTCCATCCGCGGCTCATCATAATGCTCATGCAGCCTTGCCGTTGTCCTCGAATTGTCAAGAGCGATATTGAATATACGTTCATGACCGGCAGGAGAACCGATGATTTCCACCCCGATCAGGAGCGTCGTGTCCGTCACTGAAAACGGAAGCTCACCGAAAGAGAAATACAGTGAATCTGTCTTGAAATTCACCAGCGAATCACCCTTGTATGGAAAACTTTCCTTGTAACTGCATCCGGCCACGATGCCTGACAATGCCAGAATCAATGCCATCCTTCTCATTTCCTTTCCTCCCCGTTTTCATACTCGCTCTCCGGCAGCGGAAGCACATATACCTCGTCAGAAGCAGTGAAATGCTTGCTGTTCACCCCATCCATATCCATATTGAACCTCTTGTAAATGAAGAAAATCTGTCCCTCTCCCCAGTACTCCTTAATATATTCCCCGACAAGTTTCCTTCTGAACTTGGCCTCCGTGTCGATGTCTTCGGCCGAAAGCGGAAGCAGACCGCGTGCCGTCACCACTGCATTCAGATAATCCAGAGCCTTCTCCATGTCTGCAGATGCATATGCGGACTCCGCCAGAATGTAGTACATCTCCGGAATCCTTATGAGATTTGGTCCTGGTATGCGCCCGGCAGGAACTATCTGGTCCTCATCATAGTTCTTGTCATAAAGCTTCACGCATAGCGTCACACTCTTCGTCCAAGTCCTCTTGGCGAAACAGGCCTGATACCTGTAGTCATTGTTGGTGGAAGTGAATGTGGAAACCTCGAACAGAGACTGGTAATTGTCACGCACCATCAGCATCGACTCGGTAAGTCTGGTAGGGTAGAGGCTGCTCCGCACATCCAGATACATGTTCGGGGCGTGGAGTCCGAATATGCACTCCCTGTCCGCAAGGTAGCCCTTGAAAAGGCTCTTCACCTGCTCGTCCCGCGTAAATTGGAAATCGCCCTCCAATGCGAGTGCTGCATATTTTGCTGCCTCCCCATGATTCCCGGCCCAGTTGTGCACTCTCGCCAGAAGAGCGGAAGCAGCATACTTGTTCATATAGGCATATGCAGGCGACCTTCCGGAAATCTCCGGAGATTCTGAAAGCAGTTTGTACGACCGCTCCAGATCATCAGTGATCCTGTCATATACACCCTTTACAGAAAGCCTCCTGAAAGGCGTTATGGAAAAATGGTCGGCATAGGGAATTGCTTCAGCATCAGGCCTTTCCATTCCAGGAGCAAACAGGCGCAGAATGTCGAAATGCACCATCGCCCTTACTGCCAGAGCTTCTCCCTCAATCCTCGGAAGTTCCGGGTAAGAATGCCCTGAGACATTGTCAATGATACTGTTCGCAGAGGAAATGACATTATATGCCCCGCTCCAGATGGCGTCGATGCGCGCACGCACATCCGAGTCCCTATATTTCAGGTCAATGCTTTTTGTCAATGTCGTCTCGCCCTCGCCATAGTCGTTGAAGTACAGCTGGGCAATTTCGTCAATGAATCCGAAGGAAAGGTCTTTTCCGTAGAGTTCCTCCGAGGCCATGGATGCATATACCCCGTCCATAGCGTCAATGAACCCCTGCCCGTTTTCGAACATCTTATCGTTGCTTACGATTCCCGGAGTGTCAATGTCCAGAAACCCGCAGGCTGATGTCAGAATGGTAATCGCAAAACAATATATGTATCTGTTCATCATGCTGTCAGATGTTTAGTGATAATGAAAACTGGAATGACCTTGCAAAAGGATAGTCCAGACCGCGCTCCCTGCGGATGGATGACCAGTTGAAAAGGTCACCTGTGGACAACGAAACCATGACCCTGCGCAGATGTATCCGGGTAATCCAGTTCTGCGGCAATGTATATGAGACTTTGAGAGAAGAACCGTCAAGGGCATATTCCTTGGCTACGAACCTGTCAGTGACGGGCGTGACTTCCCTGGAGGCTATATTCTTATATTTGGCCATATCGCCAGGCTGCTTCCACCTGTCGTAGAACACTCGTCTGTCTGCGTTCTCGCGAGGATTTCCTCCTTCCACCTTTGTCGCAAGCGTCTGGTTATAGACAGTGGCTCCCAGCCTGTAGGCGAAAGTCATAGAAAAATCCAGACTTTTCCAGCTGAAAGATGCCCCGAACGAACCGTTCACTACCGGGGTGGTATCTCCGGCCACATACTTGTCCTTGTAACTGTATTCGTATGTGTAGTTTCCGTTCTTGTCAATGAAAACCTCACGTCCGTTGGCAGGGTTGATGCCGGCCGAGCGCATTACTTTCAGCGCTGTCATCGACTCTCCCTCCTGATAGAAAGATGCCGGCAGCACAGATGAAGAAGAAGCTTCATTCTTCTCATTCAGGTTCTTCAGGTAGTCGCTTATCTGAAGAATCTTGTTCGTGTTGTGGCTCGTATTGAGGAAAAGATTGAGATTCAAGTCTTTGCGCTGAAGGACATTTCCTCTGACGGAAATTTCCACGCCCGAATTGCTTATCTTTCCGAGGTTCTCTTTCGCGCTGCTGAATCCTATGTGAGGCGGTTTGGAAATATCCATAACCAGACTGTTCGTCGTGTCATGGTAATAGTCAATGCTGCCGGTCAACTTGTCGGAAAACACTCCGAAATCCAGTCCTATGTTCCGTTTCAGGCTGCGCTCCCATTTGAGGTGGGGATTCACCATTGACACCGGCACAGCTCCGATGTTGCCATTGTAATATAAATCAGAACTGTACTTGTAGGAAAGCCGGGCCTGATAAGGATTGAAATTGGCATTGCCCACCAATCCGATGCTCGAACGCAGCTTAAGCAGAGAAATCTTCGTCCCTTGCATGAACTTCTCCTTGTGGACATTCCATCCTAGACCGATGGAGCCGAAAGGAGCGAACCTGTTGTCTGTACCGAACTTTGACGAACCTTCGTAACGGACGGACAAGTCAGCGAAATAACGGTTTCCGTAGATGTAATTCGCATTGGCGTAGAATCCCAACATCCTGGACTGGTCTTCGCCTCCTCCCGGATGGCTTTCAGCGTAGCCTGTCGCCATCGAAGGATGCTCCAGTTTGTCGGAAAGGACGCCCAGCGCCGAGAAAGAATGAGTGTCGGACTTAGTGGCCTCCACATTGACTCCGCCGGTGAGGCTGAGCGAACTTGTTCTTGTCAATGTCTCTCCCCATGACTTGTTCCAGACCAGGAAAGCATTGCCGGACAGTGCATTGGACGTACCGTCATTGACATTGAAACTGCCCTTTTTCTTCGGGTCCGCGGTGGTGTTGAATTTCTGCGATTTCGGCGAATAGTAAGTCTCTCCTCCGGATTTCGTCAGGGTATAGCTCAATGTCGCTTCGGCCCTGAAGCCTCCTGCGATGTTCCATCTCAGCCTGAACGTGTCGATAAACGAAGTGGATGATGAATGGATATAACTGCTCAACTGTTTCTCGTACAACGGATTGGCCGTGTTGAACGAAAGTTCCGTGTTAAGGGAACCGTCTTCATTGTAAGGTCTGTCGTAAGGATTCAGCCTGACATAGTCGGAGAACTTTCCGTAAGGGACGTCCGTGGATTTGGTGGCGCTGAATGATGCGATGTTCTGGATGAACAGCTTGGAAAGACTTCCGTATGTGAGATTCATGCGGAGAGAACTGCTGTTCCTGCCGGAATCGTCCATGACTCCGCGCGTGGAGTTTATGTTGCCTGACACATTGTACCTGAAGTCCTGGCTTCCTCCTGAGAGCATCACATTATGCAGATGGTTCAGTCCGGTGCGGAGGGCCATCTGTTTCCAGTCCGTGTCCACACCGGCATTGACCCTGTCAAGTTTTTCATAATAGATTTTCTGCCAGGCGAGATCTGTGCTGCTGGATCCTGTGAAATTGCCGTAGATGCCGGCTTGACGTTCGTACTCAAGCTTGTCGGCGGCGTTGAGCAGACGGTAGTCGGAAAGGTCAGGCACACTCATCTGGACATTTCCGGTATAGTTTACCTGGAGTCTTCCGGACTGCGTAGGTCTGGAGGTGATGACTATCACACCGTTGGCAGCCTTTGACCCATAGAATGAAGTTGCTGACGCATCTTTCAGAACTGATATGGATTCGATGTCCTCGGCCGGCATATCGAATATATATGAGATGTCCACTTCGGTTCCGTCAAGGATGAAAAGAGGAACGTTGGTCTGGTCTCCTTCGATGAAACTGCTTCTTCCGCGCAGTACCATATCCGGCACCTTGTTGGGGTTTGAACCATTCTGGATGTCGTCTTTCAATTCGAATCCCGGGGCTTGCAGCTGTATGATGTTCAATACGTTACTGTGCGTTAATTTCTCTATCTGATCCCGCTTTATCACAGTCAGCGCACCCGTATAGCTTTCCTTTTTCTTGTCCACATATCCGGTTATGACCACGTCCGAGACCGTCTCTGTCCGCTCCTTCATAATGATATCGTAATGGGTGAGGATACCATTGGTCAGGACAGTCTCGTCGCTGTATCCGAGCATCACGGTCTTGAAAGAACTGATACTTGAAGGCAGGTCGAGGGCGAACCGGCCGTCCGCGTCTGCTGTGGTGCCGTAGGTGCGGCCTTTTTCGCCGTATGCGATTATACCGGCCCCTGCCACAGGTATGCCCGCGATGTCTGTTACAGTTCCCGTTATGTGTCTGACATCCTGTGCCCTGAGAAGTCCGGACGACAGGAATGCCATCAGAAACAACAGCATTATCCTGTATCGTATTTGACAAGTATCTATGGTCATTTTGTGCAAGTCCATTTTTTACGGCTGCAAAGATACCGTCCTGCATTTCCGTCATCAATCCTATATAATGATGATTTTCAGTATGTCAAAATACCAACAAATGGTGACGTTGCGTTTTTTGTCATTGACGTAAATTTGTGCCCGGAAAAATAGTATATAAAATGAAAATGACTGACAATGCGGCTGTGCTGGCATTGGTGATGATGCTTTGCGCATCGGCCGCATATTCCTGCTCATCTGTTCTGGATGAAATCCCGAAAAATAACGATACGGAAGAACCTGCGCGTGAGGTGGACGACATGAAGGTCGTTCCCGGGAGACTGAAAGTTAAGTTCTCGGCGAATGTCGAGCCGAAGCTCAGTCTGCTTTCCGCTGTCGGGGCGAAGCGGATGGAACGCGTGTTTCCGTATGCCGGAAAGTTCGAGGCCCGTACCCGCAAGGAGGGACTGGACAGGTGGTACAATGTCTGGTATGATGAGGACTTGCCCGTGACCAAGGCGGCCGGTGAACTTGAGAAGATGGAGGGAATAGATATCGTGGAAAAGGTTATGCCGGTCAAGGGAATAGGTTTCGGGAAGCCCGTCACGATTCTTCCTATGGGCATAAATTCCATGTGGCCTTATGCCGCTTTTTCCGTTCCTGCAGAAAGCGGTTCTTCTTCGGAGTATCCTGTCGATGACCCATACTTGCCGAAGCAGTGGCATTACCATAATGACGGCACCCGCACGGATGCCATAGCCGGAGCGGACATCAATCTGTTCCGCGCATGGGAGGTCACGTCAGGCCGCAATGATGTGGTGGTAGCCGTGGTTGACGGAGGAATCGACTATGATCACGAGGACCTGGCAGGAAATGTCGGCAACTGGGCTGAACTCTACGGACAGGAGGGCGTGGACGATGACAATAACGGCTATGTGGATGACATATATGGCTGGAAATTCATTTATGCGGATCGTAATCCGATGGGAGACAACAAGATAACCGCGGTCCCTCACGGAACGCACGTGGCCGGGACCATAGGTGCCGAGAATAATAACGGCAAAGGAGTCTGCGGAATAGCCGGCGGCCACGGGAACCATTCCGGAGTGCGCCTGCTCAGCTGCCAGATGTTCACGAACAACAAGTATGACGATGGTGATTCCGATGCGGCCATAAAGTATGGAGCCGATGCCGGTGCGGTCATAAGCCAGAACAGCTGGGGATATGATGGAGCTACCTACCTTCCGCAGAGCTGCCAGGATGCCATAGACTATTTTATAAAATATGCCGGCATAGACGAGAACGGGAACCAGGTCGGCCCGATGAAGGGCGGAATAGTGATTTTCGCCGCAGGCAATGATGACCGCAATTATCTTTCTTACCCGGCCTGCTATGACCAGGTGCTCGCCGTCTCTTCAGTAACTCCGGATTACAGAAAGGCCTATTATTCGAACTATGCGAAATGGGTAGATGTCGCCGCGCCTGGCGGAACATACATGAAGGACGGCCGCTATGATGATGAGTGTCCGGTTTACAGCACCCTGCCCGATGACCAGTACGGTTACATGCAGGGAACATCGATGGCTTGTCCTCACGTCTCAGGAGTAGCCGCACTTGCAGTTTCCAAATACGGAGGACCTGGATTCACGCCTGACAAACTGAAATTGTATCTGACGAGAGGTGTCAATGATATAGATGCTTATAATCCCGGGTATAAAGGACTTCTGGGCTCAGGAATCGTGGATGCCTACAAGGCTGTATCGTCAGACCAGGGCTATGCTCCGGAGCGTGTGACTGACCTTCAGCACAGCAATACTGCCGGAGAGGTGGAACTTACATGGACGGTGCCTGCAGACAAGGATGATGAGCATCCTGACACCTTCCTGATAATGTGGCGGGTCGGGACATTGGCCAAACCGGATCCTGACAATCTTCCTGAAGGCGCTGGCCTTGTGCGTGTCCCTGTGAACGGAAAGAAGGCAGGCGACAAGATGTCCTACACCCTTCTGAACATGGATCAGGACACCCGCTACACGGTGGCCATCATAGCCGAGGACCCGTGGATGAACCGCTCATCCGTCTCGAGCATTTCCTTCGGTACACCTGTGAATGAGCCGCCTGTCCTTTCGACAGATGCAACCCAGCCTGTGCAAGTGGCTTATAATCAGCTGGTACGTGTGACTTATCTGGTTAACGACCCTGACAGCAAGGACTTTACGTATGAACTGACAGACCCGAGCGGGGCTGTCACTCCTGTAAAGGGGCAGGGGAAACTTCATCTGGATATATTCAACTACAAGCGCACATCGGGCTCATATTCGCTGCATATTACCGTTTCAGACCGCTTCGGGGCATCAGACTCGGCGGACCTGCAGATTGACCTCCTGCCGGACCTCGCTCCTGCTGTTGTCAATGCCTTTGCTCCAGTATATCTCGGCTCGCTGAAAGAGACTGCCGTATTCCTGCCGTCATCCGCATTTGAAGATGAGGTGCCGGAGACCGTAAGGTACAGCCTGTCCTGTGACAGGTCAATGCTTTTCCTTCAGGAACTTCCTTCCGGCGAGTTCAGCATAATGCCGCTCAAGTTCGGCCGCTCGGAAGTTCAGGTTACGGCTACGGATGAAGGAGGAAACGCTTCAGTATGCACTTTTGCCGTGCTCTGCCGGGATGATTCACGTGAAGTGGATCTGTACCCGAACCCTGTCAAGGATATTATGCATATCCGCATGGGCAGGAATGTGACAGGGCAGGTCAATGTCTCTGTGTATGATGCCTCGGCGCGGCGTGTCCTTGCTTCCGATGTGCAGATTGCTCCGACAGAACCGGCTTCGGTGGACATGTCATCTTTGGGCGGCGGAAGTTATACTGTACGCATCTCTTGGGATGGAGGCTCGCTTGTCCGAACTGTTGTTAAACTGTAGATTATAATATTATGAAACCGATAAGACAAATTGATATAATTCTGATTGCCTGCGGAGCTGCCTTTTCATTCATTGCTTCCGTCTCTGCCTCTGCTCAGGAGACAGGTACTTTTATGCGAAATCCGGCTGAATCGAGGACAATGTCTCTTGCCGGGGCAGGGGTCGTGTCGCTTGACGACGTGTCAGTATTGGACAATGCCGCACTCTCTCCGTTCTCTCTGAACCGCTTTTCAGCCGGCGTCTCATGTCAGTCCTGGATGAAAGACGTATCCGGAGGAGGAATGCCATCTTATTCAATGTCAGCCAGATACACTTCAGGCAAGGCAGGGACTTTCTATCTTGGCATGCGCTCTCTGAAGATGCTTCCTTTCGAGCAGACCGATGATTACGGCAATGTCATTGACGATTCCTCATCGCCTCTGGACATGGCTTTCGAGGCTGGCTATGCCTACCGGTTCCGCAGAGACTTCTCTGCCGCCCTGACGGCAAGGTATTTACGTCTGTATCCGGGTTATGGGGATGCTGCCAATGCTGTTTCATTCGATGCCGGTCTTGCCTGGAGACATGATTTTTCCGGAGTGCTGGAGGACGTGGCCGCGATAGCCCAGCTGAAAAATTTCGGCACATCTCCTGATTATGGCTCAGGCCGCCGCAGCCTTCCCTGGCAGGTCAATGCAGGAGCTTCTGCAGGTATTCTGTTAGGCAACCATAACCGTTTTCGTGCAGGAGCCTCACTGGACATCCCGGTATCGCCGGAATGCGGGGGAATGTCTCCCGAGAGGGGAGTCTCTGCATCATTCGGAGCTGAGTATTCATTCCGCCATATGGTCTATGCACGAGGCGGCTATCATCTTGGCAATCAATCTTCAGGAGAACAGCGCTGGGGCTCAGTCGGGCTGGGCTTCCGTTTCTGGCACATGACCCTGGACGGGGCATGGATACTCGCTCAGTCATCGTCCCCGCTTCGCAATACTTTTTCCGGAACGCTATCGGTCTGGTTCTGAGGAAATTGTAACTGTTTTAACCGAAACTGCGGGAACGTTGAACTGATGTTCTGACTTGCAGTAAATGCTTGTTGTCAATGTCAATATAAGATACATCCGTCAAGTCTGATAACTTGCGACCTATTCCGTGAAGACCATTTCCTTCAGCAGATGGTCGGCACCGGCAAGCTTGTCGATTGTGAACAGGACGTAGCGGATGTCGAGCGAAATGTTGCGGCAATAGTCAGGGTCGAAGACAATGTCACTCATCGTTCCTTCCCAGACGCGGTCGAAATTCAGGCCTATCAGATTGCCGTCTTTATTTATGACAGGGCTTCCTGAATTGCCGCCGGAAGTATGGTTGGTGGCGATGAAGCAGACCGGAACTGTCTTCTGGCCATTGTCCCCCGTAATTGCCCATCTTCCGTAATCCTTAGCGGCATAGATGTCACGGAGTCTCTGAGGGATGTTGTAGTCGAAAATCTCAGGATTATCCTTCTGCATTATGCCCTCGAGTGTGGATCGAGGCTTGTAATATGCTCCGTCAGCAGGGGAGTATCCGCTGATGCTTCCGTAGGCCACTCTCAGAGTGAGGTTTGCATCAGGGAAGAAGGCTTTCTTCGGCTCGAACTCCATCTGCCCTCTCATGTAATCCCTATAGAGAAGAGTAATCTCCTGATTCAGATGCTTTTCAGTAGGGTAAACATCTTTTGCGTACCACTTTCTGAATTCATTGGCAAATCTCACTGCAGGGTCGGCAAACATGGCTGCTGAATCCGATGCTTCGAGTCCCACTACTTTTTCGGCATCCGCGAAAACAGATTCATTGAAAATGGCATCTGCCCAGTTGCTGATGCTTCCGTATTTTGCCAATTCTTCTTTCATGTATTCCGGATGGAATTCGGCAGGAACATCTTTGTCGAATGCGGTCATTATGGCTACGAAAGATTCTTTGTCGATAGGAAGGTAATAGTCCTTGAAGAAGGACTCTGACATTGATTTAACCCTATCTTTGTTGCCGCCGGCAATTTCCTTTGCAGCGGAGGCTGCAAATCTGCCGAGTTCGACGGTTGCTGCGGTCTCGCCATAGTATTCCTTGGCGAAGGAGTAAGGCTCCAGGGCGCTGTACAACGAATCCAGTCGAGGGAGAATCGAACTGTATGCTGTTCCGTCTGCCCATTGCGAGAATCTCTTTTCGTAGTCCTGCTTTGCAGCAACGGTCCCCAGACGGTTGATTCCCTTCATCTCGCCCTGCCATTTTTTCCAGGCATTGGCAACGCTTGCATTCTTGGAAGAGTACTGGATTCTGACCTTCTGGCTCTGTGACATGTATTTTTTCTGTGTGTCAAGTCTCATTGTCCTCAGGGCGATCTTTGCCGGGTCGGAAATCTCCGACACATATCTCACGCCTTCTGACATGATGTATTCCTGAGTCCTTCCAGGGAATCCATATACGAATGTGAAATCGCCTTCCTGGACGCCTCCGAGAGATATCTTGAAGAATCTCTTCGGCTTGTATGGGACATTGTCCTCGGAATATTCTGCCGGGTTGTTCTCCTTGTCGGCATAGATACGGAAAATGGAAAAGTCGCCTGTGTGGCGCGGCCACATCCAGTTGTCTGTATCTCCGCCGAATTTGCCGATGGATGACGGCGGTGCTCCTACCAGGCGGATGTCGCTGTATTCTCGGTAGAGGAACAGGAAATACTGGTTTCCGTAGTAGAGAGCCTCGACTGTGGCCCTAAGTCCCTTTCCCTCGGCGGTTACCTCTTTTATGAGGCTCTCGGAATTGACCTTTACGACAGAGTCCCTCTGGGATTCAGTGAAAGCAGGGGAGTATCCCTCGAGAATCCGTGAAGTGACATCGTCCATCCTTTCCAGGAAACTTACCGTAAGTCCCTTGTTCGGAAGTTCTTCATTGCGGTTCATGGCCCAGAATCCGTCACGAAGGTAATCGTGCTCCACGCTGCTGTGCTGCTGGATCTGGCTGTAGCCGCAGTGGTGGTTGGTCAGGAGCAGTCCCTCAGGAGAGATGACCTCGCCGGTGCATCCGCGTCCGAAAAGTACGACAGCGTCTTTCAATGATGCCTGGTTCACGCTGTAGATGTCCTCAGCAGAGAGTTTGAATCCTTTGCTCTGCATATCCACGATACGCTCTGAAATAAGAGACGGAAGCCACATGCCCTCGTCTGCGGATGCCGTGGTTCCCGTAATGATTCCCAGCGACAATGTGGTTATCAATGCGCCGAGTGTGTTTCTGAAAAAACTTTTTTTTGTCATGCGGTTATTATTGATTTCAAATATTATCCTGTCTATTCCTGCCCCGGCATTGAGGTCTTGTTGGCCTATATCCGTATCAATGTTACGCCGCCGACCCTCCTCCGCAATCCGGACTGCATCCTAGCCCGATGCCAGTGCAATACGCACAATTTCACAAATATAATCAAATGTGTCTTATAAACCGCAATCGTCGCGTGTCTATCCCGTATAAATATTCTCTTGCAAGTAAACCAAATTTCGTTATCTTTACATGTAGACATTTTGTAAAACGGTAATGAAAATAGAGGAAGCCATATTATATGTCCTTGCAGAGCGCAATGGCGGGTTGAGGACCGAACAGATAGCGGACTTCATAAACCGCCAGCGTCTCCATGTCCGTAAAGACGGCCAGCCTGTGACATCCGCTCAGGTCTATGCCGTGATCATGCGTTTCCCGGAAACCTTTGTGAAGGCAGAAGGCCGCATCATGCTGATGATATAAGCACATCACCTCCCGCGTCCGCATCTCAGCCTGGCACCTTGCGGGACGGTGCCACAGCCGACCGTATAAGTCATTGATAATCAGGTGCTATTAAAAAACCGCGTGGATTATCGATGTTTTTTTAACCGAGAATCCACACGGAATTATGTAACTATCTATAAATCAATATATTAAAAATAGCTCATGTGGCACCGTCCCGCCTGTTTACAAAGCCTCCCTGCCATCAGGATATCGAAACCGGCCGACGAGCGGAGACTAAGCGCGGACTTAGAACAACATATCCATCGCGGCGCGCTGTGCCCTGGCACTGTTGGCAGCATTCATCTTGCCGAAATTCCACTTCACCCCGAAAAGGATATACCTGCCCATTATGAGCGTATAGGTATCCTCCTCATAATTGTCAGTGACCGTGTGGGAAAGATTGCGCGCCTGGTTCAGGATGTCGTTGACACTTATGCTCAGATTGAACGCTCCGATATTCTTGGAAACCACCGCATTCCAGCGCCATTCCGGCTTGCCGTAACCTTCGGCGTAGCCGTTGAAAAAGGCGTAAGTCAGGTCCGTGTTGAACTCGAACTCATGCTTGGTAGTGTATGAACCGCTGGCAAAAAAGCGAGTATCCAGAGTGTTCATGTTGGTGCTCTTGTCCAGAGAATAACGGAAGATGCGGCCTCTTGTATTGGCACCGAACCGGAACGAATAATGGTCCTGATTATATTTGATACTCACGCCGACATTCTCGCGGAAAGACAGGGTACTGCTCTCCCTGAAACCGCTCAGACCGTCATAGAAACGGTTGCCATGGGCATTGCCCCAGAAATCAGCCATGAAAGCGGAATAATCGAAACTGTCTTTGTCCAGCGCTGCGCGTGTGGCCTTGGTCTGGTAGCTGACCGAAGAATTGAAGGCCGAACCTTCGCTCAATGTCATTGACCAGTTCTTCTTCTTGTCGAGAGGCATAGTGTAACTTAACTGCAAAGATACATTGGCGCGCGGCTTCCTGGCATTGACAGGGAGTGAATACAAGATGCCGTCAGAATCGTACCATCTCGCATAACTGGTCGGTCTTGCTGTCAGCGAACCGTCCAGAAAGACCATCAGAGAAGTGAAACGCTCCCGGTTGTTCATGTTCCAGGAAGCATAGAAATACGATTGCGTAGAAGGCCCCAGATAGACATTTCCCAAACTCGGTCTGGACGGGTCCGCAATGTTCATGACCGGACGCATTTTATATGCGCTCGGACGCTGGCTGTAAGCGTAGAGATTGCAGTTGAAATGGCTGTTCCCTTTACTGTGGATGAACCTCATAGTCGGCGACACAGACCAGAGCCATTCCCCTTTGCCGGCAGTATCCTCGATTCCGTAACTCTTTGAATATGTTTCATTCAGGACACCGAACACGATACCGCCGAGAGTGAGCCAGCTTCTTTTTCCCAACTGGTATTGGGCCGTCAGATTATAGCTCTGCTCCATGTACCTGTTTCTGCTTTCCGAACTGAAATAGTCATTCCGCCCCGAAGCGTCGGACGCATCCCGGACGTTGTTCTGTTTGCTCCATGTGAACTTGACCTGGGACGAAAGAGTCCATTTCTTTCCGATAGGCTCCGTGTAGCCGATCATGTATCCCATCCCATAGGAATGTCCGTCAGAATCATAACTCATATTTCTGGCCTCGTCACTACCCGCCATCTTGAGCAGAGAAGACTCCTCGCTGTCGCCGGAGTTGACATTATAAGTCGCCTGGATTCCCGTCTGGATATTGCGCCCTTTCTTTCCGCCGATTCCCCTTATCGCGATATCTCCCTCAAAATCAGCAGCATTGCTCAATGTCTTGTCATGGGAATTCTGAGATGAACTGTTCACGAAAGTCCCGGCCTTGGATGTCTCTGAAGAACCCTCTCCGAATGTGTCGGTCTTCTTGTAGGTGAAGGCCGGACGGACATGAAACCAGACCTTGCCCTTCTCTTTCTGCAGTTCGAGATTGGCATTCAGTACATCGGCATATTGTTTTCCCGTATTCTTGGAAGAAGAAAGCAGATTGCCGTCATCCTGATATGTCGTCCTCTCAGACATGCTTCCTGAATTGACGTCAGAATACTTATAATTCGCGCTGACAGTGGTCTCCACATCCTTGATACGGCTGGTATTGGCATTCAAACCCACCTGAGCCGCAGAAAAAAGCCCCTGGTTCAGGCCCAAACGCTCACCGTTCTTATCAATGATAACGACAGACGAGCCTGAATTGTCCACATTCAGCCCATTGGCGATGAATGTCACCTGGTCTTTCTTGGAATAAGCGGACACGAGCGCATTTCCGTTATAGAGAAATCCGCGGTTGTCACGGAGCGGCTTGTCCTTCTTGTCCGTCGTGGTTCCTCCGCTCAGTCCGACATTCCCGAACCATCCGTCTTCATATTCCTTCTTGAGCCCCACATCCAGCACCTTCTCCCGGTTTCCGTCCTGAATGCCGGAAGCGCGGGTCTGCTAGGATTCCCTGTCAATGACACGAATCTTATCCACGACTGAAGCCGGGAGGTTGTTCAATGCTGTGCTCTGGTCATTGAAGAAGAAAGTCCTTCCGCCGACAGTCAGCTTGTCGATGGTCTCGCCGTTGAACTTCACCTTGCCGTCAGACGTTATCTCCATTCCCGGCATACGCTGCAGCAGATCCTTCAGCATGGCATTGGACCCGACCCTGAAAGAAGTGGCATTGAACTCGATAGTATCTTTCTTGATGGTTATCGGATTGCCTACGTCGGTAATCGTGGCCGACTGCAGGTAATTCTTGTCCAATTGGAGACGGATGGTCCCCATATCGGCCTGACGCTCACGGAAATATCTCTCCTTGACAAATGCCTTGTAACCCATCATTTCCACGCGGAAGACATAGTTGCCGTAAGGAACATCCTCCAGTTTTGCCACTCCCTTGGCGTCAGTCAGCGTAAAGTTGGTGATGGTGGTATCCTTTGCCGGAATTACATACACCGAAGCGAACGGAACAGGTTCGCTGGTCAATGAATCGATGACTGTAGCCTTGATTTCGCTCATGCGCCCCTCGAACATACTGTCATTGAGGATGACTACCTGAGCCTTCGCCGCGATGCCGATGAGCATCATCAATGCCATGACAAACAATTTCTTACCCATATTCTTCATTTTTAAGGTCAATGTCAATGAAACCGCAATATTAAAAAAAATCCCGTATTATCCTATCTTATCCGAAGAAATGTCATATCATTGTCAATGCTGCAACACTCGCAATCACCGCGGAAAGCCTGTCCTTAAGGATGGAAATTTTGATATTTTCGGGAAAATTGCTAACTTGAAACGTTTTTGTGGCCTTAATTTGGCCCCTCAATAGAAACTTGATATGGGATGCCATTGGAAATGAAGTATTATTAGAGATGAAAAAGACCATTATTTGCGTAATGCTGACGCTTGCGGCGCTGATCGGATTCTCAGCCTGTGAAAAAGAGCGAAACGACACCGGGAAAGTGATTGAAGGACTCCCTGTCAAGTCGATCAGACTTGCATTGACCTCCCCGAGTGACGATGCGGTCTCGGTGACGACCCGCGCCAGCGCGGAAGTCGAGACGAACGTCCAGAATATGGCGCTGCTGTTCTACAGCAAGGCCAATGTCAATGCAAAACCGATTGTCATCTACGTTGACAAGGCCGGGATGGGAGCCCCTATTACTCAGACAAGCAGAAACTACAAGTATAAGGTTGACCTCAATGTCGAAGGAAAGGGCATAACCACCGGATACTGGTATCTCTATGCCATCGCGAACTACGATACCAAGTTCTGTAACATTGAAATGGGCGAAATCGAAAAGCTCACGCGGGACCAATTCCTGAAACTCAACATTGACAAGGTGAACAGGGAACTCGACATCGTGGAGAATGCTGTCATGATGACCGGAAACTACTGCGAAAGCGGCAATTTCGGCGATGACGGCTCACTCACCCTCGAATATAGCAACAAGGAGACAGAATCCTGCACGATAGGCGGCATGATTCACCTCCGCAGAATTGTGGCCAAGATTACATTCGAGTTCATGAACGGAACGAACACTGAAACCGGAAACGTGACCTTCACACCTGAGACATACAGCATCCACGAGTATTCCAGATCCTTCACTCTTATGGAAAGGGAAGCTTCGACCTGGACGACGAAAGGGGGAGTGACCAATAATAACGGCTATGCAGGCAACGGCATTTTCGTATCACACGAGGATGGTGTGTCCCTCGCTGTCATTGACAATAAACTGGAGTTCTACATGCCGGAAAACATCCAGAAAGCCAAGGCTTCACCTGGGACTTGGGCATATGCTGAGCGCGAAAGAAGGGTAAGCGCGACTGACCGTTCTTTCATATATGCACCTGACCACGGAACCTATGTCGTCGTGAAGGGACAGTACAAGGACTCCAAGTACTCCGGCGACGTGACCTATACCATCCACCTTGGAGACTTCTCGAAAAACAACGGCAACGCCTTCGACAACTTCTCAGTCAGGCGCAACTACCACTACACCTACACGATTACTGTCAATGGCGTGAACAAAATCAAAACTGAGGTGGAGACAGGCGAGGAAGGCCAGCCGGGAGCCGAAGGCAACCTGATTCACTATAACAATGAAGTTTTCGACATAAGGCTTGACGCGCATTACGAGAACGTGCTTCTCAAGATCAAGGCCCCGACAGGCAATAAAATCGACGGCTATTCCGTCAGGCTCGGCACCCCATACAGCAAGAACGTGCTGATTACCAATGCCAACCATTCGGAAAAGGTCAATGCCGACTTCGATTGGATAAGATTCGGCAAGCCGGCGAGCCCTACCGTGATGAAAGCTTACAAGGAAAGTGAGACTACAGACATCATCTCCCTGCTGGAAGAACTCAAGGGAAAGACATTGACCACGGACGGCGACCACTACATAGTGAAAAATGGCTACATCTATACGACCGCTTACGTGAATGAGTACTACTACGACAGCAAGATGAAAGCCGCAGCGGACAGGACAGCCGAACTTAAGAAATTTGTCAATGCTGATGACCGTACCATGACTATTGCCTTCGGCGAGATCAAGGTAAGTGCCGACAAGCACAGTTCATATACGGACAATGTGGTGTTCTCCATCCGCCAGCGCTCCATCAAGTCGTTCTTTGACTTGAAAGCCGCCAATCCTTTCGGTGTGGAGCAGGTAGATGAAACCCCTGCCGGTAACTATAATAGCGCAGGTGGAAAAGTGGACTCCTATAATGATTCGCATTACGGATATCAGAACTTCAGGAATGCTGTCGGGGCGTCATGGTCAACTCACATGGACGCAAACTCCTCTGTCGGCCATGTAATGTCGACAGGAAACAAGATAACATTTGACAGAACTGCGCTTAAGGCAACTTATGGCATATATCAATGTCTGTCGAGAAACAGGGACGAGAACGGGGACGGAACAATCGACGGCGATGAAATCAAGTGGTACTTGCCGGCAGTTGACCAGTGCACCAATTATTGGTTCGGAATGAACTCTATGCCGAGCGAGGCCAGAATCGAGATGAAGAGTAATGTGGGAAGCTTGAACAATTACTGGAACAGTACTTCGGAGCATGCGACATGGTGGGCTGATGAAGGTTCCGCCTATGGCGCGGTTTATGAGACAGCAAAAGTCAGATGCGTACGTTCATTGAAAGATTATGCGGCAGAGACCACCAAACTGACATCCATCGATTCGGAGAACAGAATCGTCTATATCACCGGTCTGGATGACAAGAGCGTGCGTCAGTCGAATACTGCCCATACCGAGTATGCAGCACACTACAGAGGTGATCTTGAAGACAAATTGCCTGAGGCCCTTCAGATTGCAAAGGACTTCCTGACTGCAAAGGTTTCGGCTACGGAGACTAAGTCGAGATTTACATTCGAAGAGGTCAGTACCGGTGAATGGTGCCAGAATTACTATACTGAGGATAATGGAAATGACCTTGGCTCATGGCGAATTCCGAACGAAAAGGAACTTGCCGTAATCAATCATTATTATGCTGATCCTGCTGGCCATACTGATTTGCTGACTGCCTCAAGAAGTAAGTACGCGCGTCCGAACTCATCTGATGTTATGGTCTTCTATGTGAACATATTTAATCAGATTACGACGAATATGACATACGACACGAGTACGGAGACGAGAAAGCCTATCGGCAACAACGCCGTATTCAAGCTTCGTTGTGTCCGCGATGCTGCTCCTAAGGCATCCGGCACCGGAACAGACAGCAGCTCGAACACATACGAGAACGGTGGAAGTATCATCAAATAAACTGATTCAAAATGAAAAAACATATATACGGACTGTTCCTTTGTGTTCCGGTTCTCGCCAGTGTGCTTGGCTGTTCACAGAGAGAGGATGTCCCTCAGACAGGCATTGCCAAGGAGATAACCGTCATCGGAACGCAGGATGATTTCACAGGACTCAAGACACGCTCAATGGTCGGCGAAGTCCTTGACAACGGGGCAATTGCAATGGACTGGAGCGTAGGGGACCAGATAGGAGTATTCGGAACCGGCACCACCAGCAATGCATGCTTCACAAGTACAAATACATACCCTATCCGCGAGACCGGATTCAAAGGAACTTGCGCCATAGGGGAGAAGCCGGAATATGCCTACTATCCTTATAATGCCAATGCCAGTGACAAGACTGCGATTCCTGTCTGCATTCCTTCAGTCCAGAATTATTCCGGAGTGGCCTCTGTCGCACAATACGATTTCAAGGCTGCAAATTCGTTCGCGGATTTGGGCGACGGGAAGTACCAGTTCAATATGAAACAGCTGGCATCGCTCCTGAGACTTGAGATTAATCTCAATGACATCGCGGCACTTCTGGCAGAAAAAGCTGTTGAGACTGCATCAGAGTCATTGAAATCCATTACCCTCAGTTCGGATGTCCGCATGACCGGTGACTTCACCTGCGACCTCACGAAACTTGAAGGAAGCAATGCCCTCAATTTCAGCGGAGACGCTGCCGAGACCCCAGGATTGACAATCAATTTCATTGACAAGCCTGCTCTCTCCGGAACGGTGGTCGCCTACGCGGTTGTCGCGCCGGGCGCCCAGAAAGGCAAGACGCTCACCTGCACGATGATTGTCAATGACTTCCTTTCTGTCAAGCTGTCGGCTCAGATGCTGTGCGATTTCGAGGGAGGAAAATATTATACCCTTCCTCTCAATGCCTCCGTATTTGTCAATAACGGTGCGGCAGTCGAAGACAAGACACCTGCTGACGCTGAGCCCGTTGCCGGTCAGCCGTCCAACTGTTATATGATCAATGCTGCCAAGACGTATTCGTTTGATGCGACTGTCATTGGCAACGGCGAGGCTGGAATAATTGCAGATGCCGGTTTCCATGCTACGAGTGCCGGCATTGACCCGAAATCTGCGAAACTGATGTGGGAGGATAGTGAAGGCTTCATTTCAGGTGTCAGCCTTGTGAAGGGAAAGGTGCATTTTACGGCTGAGAAGAATGTCGGCAATGCGATGATTGCTGTCTTCGATGGCGCGGGAACTGTGCTCTGGAGCTGGCATATCTGGGGTGTCGGGGATACGATGCCGGAGGATGAGGTTGTTTACAGTCAGGCTACCATCAGTGCGAATTCTACGCTGAAAGTCAAGTACACTGTCATGGACCGTACACTCGGAGCATTGTCCAAGACGTCTTATTTCACGACGCTTTATCAGTGGGGACGTAAGGATCCGATTCCTAACAGTACTGTTTATTATGTGGATGGTCAGGCCGCCGAGATAGAGACGACTTATCCTGTCCACAAGCCTGGTTCGGCAGCAGATGCGACAATACTTACCTCAATTCAGCATCCTGAGTGCATCATAGATGACTATAAGGGTCAGGCAGGAGATTGGCTTGCCAGCGACAAGACTAATAAGTATAACCTGCTGTGGGGAGATAATAATACCACTTATGTGTTTAATAAATCCAAGCCGGCTGCAGGAAAAGGATGGACAAATGTCAAAACCATCTACGACCCGTGCCCGTCCGGTTACAGAGTTTCCAGCAAATTTGCGTGGACTGGATTCTGTGGCTCGTCATCCGGAGATACAAAAAATATAGACTACATTAATTTCGTCAAATACGAGAACGGATACTACTTCAAGAAGAATTCCAGCGATGGCGTCGGAATCTATTTCCCTATGACAGGTTCCAGAGGATGCAAGACCGGTTCGTTATGGGTTGGAAGTGGTGCAAGTGCCCACAGTTCATTGAATCACGATGCTTCATATTGGGCGAGTGCCCCGTCGCAAAATCTTGGAAGAGGTGCAAGACTGAGCATCAGTCCGTATGATGCCTCACCGTCGACAACTCAAACCAGTGCCAACAGCATCAATACTGTGGATGAGTCCGGAAACAGGTCAGCAGCTCATCCGGTCCGCTGCATACGGGAATAACCGAATCCGTCTGTTGATTTCGGGCAATGCCTGACCAAAACACTGAGCGCCAATATTCGAAATCCATGAATATTGGCGCTCAGTGTATATTATATTTATGTCGCTCTGACCGACGGGCTTGTAACGCTTATTTGCCGTCATCGTGACTGCCTTCCTCTTCCTCCTTAGGAAGAACGATAGGACGGAATCGCTTCTGTCTGCGCTCCCAACGCTCACGTGCAAACTGCTGCATGTCGATTGCCTGGTCGTTCTCGTCGATGATTTCCAGACCGAGGATAGTCTCGATGATGTCTTCGAGGGTTATGATACCCTGGAAACAGCCGTATTCGTCGATGATGAGAGCCATCTGCTCATGCTTCTTGAGCAATTCCTCCCAGATATGTCCGCAGGAATCCTCCTCCTTGAAATAGGATATAGGGCGTTTCAGTTCTACCAGTCTCTTGTCGAACTCGTCATCTGCGAGACCCTCCAGAGCATCGCTCAAGAGAATATATCCGGTGATGTATTCCGGCGAATCCCCATAGACGGGAATTCTGGAGAAATGCAGGTAAGTCTCGTTCTTGTAGAAATTTTTCAATGTCATGTTCTCCTGAGCCGTCATCGCTACAATTCTCGGAGTCATCACATCGCAGGCCTGCACCTTGTCCAGCTTCATGATATTCTGGATGACCTTGTTCTCGTCAGAGTCTATCACACCCTCCTCCAGGCCGATGTTCGCCATCGCCGTCACCTCGTCCCTGCTCACGGTCGCTTCGTCCTCATCCTTGCTCAACAGATTGGTAATCAGCTGGACAATGATGACAAGCGGCCACATCAGTATGGTAAGGAAAGAGATTACCGATGTCACGAAACCCATCAGATTCTTCCAGTATGTCGTTCCGATAGTCTTCGGTACAATCTCCGAAAACACCAGCACCAGCAATGTTGTCAATGCCGAAATGATGCCGAACCAGGTGCTTCCGAACAATATCGTCGCCTGGCGGCCCACAGCCGCTGCGCCCAGAGTGTTCGCGATTGTGTTCAATGACAGAATCGCAGCCAGTGGTCTGTCCGGATCTGATTTGAACTTGAAAAACTTTTCTGCAGGCTTGTATCCCTGCTCCTTCTTCATTGTTATGAATGAGAGCGGAGTTGACATCAATACCGATTCCAGAAGAGAGCAAAGGAACGAAACTCCCAGCGTTCCAAGCATATAAATTATAAGCAGTGTCATACTGTGTTCTTAGTATATTCCGCAAACATACATAAAAAATATGGATTTCATGAACTGTCATTGATAAAAAATACGGCCCCAGGTCGCCGAACTGCGACTCTGGAGCCTTTCCTATGAAGCGAAATTAAGTGCTATTTGAATTTTCCTTCGTTTACGAAGTCATTGTATTCCTTCATCTCGTCATCCCAACCGGTGTATTTCATGCCCTTTACAACATACTTCTTGACTGTACCGTCCGGGTAAGCCCTTGAATAAGAATCGATTTCTATTGTGTCGATCTTGTTGTTATTGTTAGTGCCTGTCGTTCCGCCGGTAACGATTTTCCCGCTGAAGGAAATTGTGTAGTCCTTGTAACCCAGTTTGGTTGCTGCAGTATAGTAGCCTCCCTGGCCGGATCCTGCACCTTCGAGATATGGATTCCATGCGGTTCTCGGCTCGGTAGCAGTGATACCTGAGCATGTGAACGTCTGTTCCTTCAGATTGACATCGACTTTGAAGCGGACGGCGTCCAGATATAACGTGCTGTTGAGAGACGTGGCGGCAGGGTTCAAGTCGGTAATGGTGACCCAAGCTTTGTCTGAATCATTGAAAGTCGTGTTCGTGATAAGGACAGCAAACACTGTGGATGGCTGTGTGGAACCATTCTCGTAGGCGAATGTGACATACTTTCCATCTATCTTCGAGATGGCAGTCATTTCGGGGTCATCGACCTTGTATGTCTCACATGAAATGACCGAGAATACGGCCGCCGACATCAATGCGAGGCTTTTGATTATTTTATTCATAATTCATTCATTTTAAGTTGATACGATCCTTATTTATGCCACCACATCTTCACGTTCAGAGCTACAGGCTCAGGTGAGTTGACGTTATATGTGGCTGAAGTCTTGGAATAGAGGAAACGCTGCGGATAACCGCTGTCCAATACACCATGATAGTCAGTGATCGTCTTTCCTCTTGTAGGGTAGCCTGTCCTGTTGAGGTCGAACCAGGACTCTGTAGGCATACAGCGGACGTTGGATGCCCATTTGTGATTAATAATCTGCTCTACCATGCTCTCGGCGCTTCCTGATTTGAAGGCGTATGGGCCGGCCAACAGAGTCTGGGCGTCAGCCTCCTTGCATTTTGCTCTTGTAAAAGCAGCCTTGATTGCTGTTTCATAGGCAGTCTTTGCTTTTGCCGCGTTGCCCAGTCTTGCATAAGCCTCTGCCTTGAGGAATTCAGCCTCATCTACAGTTCCGAAATATACCGGATCTATCGCGCCTATGGCCAGACGGCTGGTCTTGGTAGGGTCACTAGGCAGACCATATTGCTCTCCTCCGAATTTTCCGTCAGGATTGCTGTCGTAGTAATAAGCGAATCTCGGGTCTGATGCGTCGAGTACATTGGTGATATCTGAACAAGCTCTGATGTTCATGTTGGAGTTGAGTTGACGACGGTCGTTCTCGTAAAGAGGATTGGACTTGTCGGCAGCATCGAGGAAATTGTCGAATGCCGCGTCCTGTTTAAGGAGGTTGTCCTCGGAGAGAAGTGCCTCTATCTTGGACTTGTTGGTGTTGAAATCACGCAACATCATCTTGAGGTAGAGGGTGTTTGCGAACTGGAGCCATCCGTCGATATTGCCTCCGAACACCATGTCCGAAGAAGCCGACAGATTATTTGATTCGTCTGTCTTGGCCTTGGCATGAAGTCCGCGAACCTCTTCGAGAATGCCGATGATATGTTTCTGCATATCCTCGCCTGAATCGAAATGAGGATTCTGTGATTCAGTCAGATACCCTTCCGAGTAGGCGACTTTGTCGTAAAGGCTGGTAAGAAGATACAGATTGTAGGCCAGCATTGTCTTTGCCTCCATTACATAGTTTGTGTTGCCTTCTTCAGCCTCACCCTTGGTTATGATTTCCTTCAATGTCGGCATGATCGAACCATAGAAGTAACTCCACGGGCTGGTGAAAGATGAATTGGTGACATCATAGGTCATGTGGGTGTAGTACTGGTTGGCGGTGCTGCACTGGTTGACATACTGTGCCCAGAAATAGCCGTACAAGTTGATGTCATAACCTACCTTGTAGGCTGTCATGAGCTGTGTCGTAGGAAGGAGGCTCTTTATCTTAGCATCCGCCACGTAGTTCGGATCCGTATTGATGTCCAGCCAACTCTTGCAGCTTCCCATCGAAAGAAGTGCAAGCGCTGAGGCGAAATATGTATATATCTTTTTCATAATCAATCCTAGTTAAATAATTAGAATACAATCTTTACGCTACCACCGAATGTCCTGGTGGACGGTGCTGAGAAATACTCTCCGTACTGGGATGTCAGGTCATTGCCGTAGTTGGTGTTGTCCGGATCCACGAGTCCCTGCTTAGGAGTCCACATGAGGAGATTTCTGCCGACCAGAGAAACATTGATCGATGACAGCCATCTGACATTTTCGAACCACTTGTCAGGAAGAGTGTACGAAATGTTCAGTTCGCGAAGTTTCACGTATGTCTTGTCGATAAGGAAGTCGCGATATACAGCATAATTGTTTGCGTTGTTATACAGTCCGTGAACATTATAGAAAGAGTTTATCGGTCTGTCATTTTCCGCATAGACAGGGTTGCCTGCTCCGTCTTTTCCTACCTGAATCACTGAATTCGGATAAATCCAAGGATCTCTCAGGTTGTACATTGTCTCTTCTGCGTTACCGGTGAAGTAAAGAGTTGCCTTGGTAGCTGAGTACATGAGACCGCCATGACGGAAGTCGAAGTTGAATCCGAGTGAGAGTCTCTTGTAGCGGATTGTGTTGTTCAGACCCATAGTGTAGTCTTCTTCAGCCTTTCCGAGAGTGGTGTAATTCGATTCATCGTATGTAGGGAGACCCGTGTTCTGGTTCACGATAGTCATGCCGTAATATGGGCTGGACTTGTCTTCCACCTTATTGATTTTGTAGTCAACCCATGTGGTGAGAGACTCTCCGACCTTCGACTTCAGCTGAGGTCCCTTTGTGAGACCGTAGATCTGGTACTCCTTGACGTCATCCCAAAGTGACTTGACCTTGTTGTTGTTCTTTGAGAAAGTGTAGCCGAGATGCCATTCCCAATCCTTGGTCCTTACAGGTACGATTCCTACGGACAATTCGATACCCTTGTTCTGTATTTTGCCGATGTTGCGTACTGCTGAGGTGTGTCCTGACTCGGGTGCAAGTGTCGCGGAGATGATCTGGTTCTTGGTTATCTTGTTATAGAGAGCAACGTCAAAGCTCAGCCGGTTGTCGAAGAATCTTGCGTCGATACCGATTTCCGCTTCAGTGGAAATCTCAGGCTTCAGGTCTGTCGAAGGAATTCTGCTGCTCTTTATGAGTCCCGAGAAACTGTTCAGAGGGAATGTGAGTTTCCCGAATCCGCCGCCTGCAGAACTGAGATAGTAGTATGCCGATGTATAATATGTAGGTGCATCGTTACCTGTCTGGCCGTATCCTCCGCGAATCTTGAGGAAACTGATGACACTGTTCTTCATCGAAGGGATCAATTCCGTGAGGATGACCGAACCGTTCACTCCGTAGTAGAAGAACGAATTGTTATCGATTGGAAGTGTCGAAGACCAGTCGTTTCTGGCTGACAATGTGAGATATACGGAGTTTTTCCAACCGAAGTCGGCCTGTGCGAACACTCCCATGAGGCGACGCTTTTTGATCTCTGAACTTGCTGTCGGTGTGGCCCCGCTGGTATTCATGAAACTTGCCCATTCTTCGATGGCGACTCCGCTCAATTTTCCATATAATCCGGAACCGGTTCTCTGGTTTACGTTAAGTCCCGCTACACCATGGAGAGACCAGTCCTTGCCGAAGGTATAGTCGGCATTCAGCAGGAAGTTCGCGTCCACCTGTGAAGTCCTGTATGAAGTCTCAGAATATGAACCGTTCTCCGGTGTCGCTCCGTTGACGTCAGAATAGGAACCAGGGTTGAAGGTCCAGATGTCAGTATAAGTCTTCTGGATGTAGTTGGTAACATCGAGACCACCTCTGGTGATGAACTGCAGGCCTTTTGTAAGCTGGAGGCCGAATTCAATGTTGCCGAAAATTCGGTCGTCCGAATAGGTCGAATAGTTGTGGTCGAGAATCCACCATGGGTTCATGGCATACGGAGTGTAGTAGTTGTCCGCATTATTGTAGATGCTCTTGTAGTCTTTCAACTCGCCATAATCGACGTTCACAGGATACTGGATGATGTTCTGATAGATGGTCGAACCTCCGCTTCCCTGTCCGGTCATGTTGTTTCTCACGTCCTTGCGGATGTAGTTGATGCTGTAGTTCAGCCAAGCAAGACCGTCATTGATCTTGGTGTTGCCTCGGAACGAGAAGTTGTGTCTCTTGTAGTAGTCGTTGCTTCCCGGAAGAATACCGTTCGAGTAGATGTTGCCGTAGGAAGCCACGAAACCTGTGGTCTTGCTTCCTCCCTTGACACTGACGGTATTGTTTGTCTCAAATCCGGTCGCATAGAAGTTCTTCAGCGAATTCTTCTTGAAAGAGAAGTCGGTGAATGAAGGGTCCGCGCCGTTGTACTGATGGGCGCCCGGTCTCCATTCCACGCGCCTTCCGTCGAGGAGGTTACCCCATGAACCGTTCTCTGTCATAGAGTAGTTTCCGAAAGGATTGCCGTCAGGTGAGTAGAACCAGCCTGCACCGAATTTGTCCTGTAACTGAGGAATTCTCAGAACAGTGCTGGCCTGGAATGAACCGTCGTAGGTGACCTTCACTTCCTCGTTCTGCGAACCGCGTTTGGTCGTGATGAGAATCGCGCCGTTACCTGCACGTGAACCGTAGAGGGCGGTAGCTGAAGCTCCCTTGAGGACGGTAATGGACTCGACATCCTCAGGGTTGATGTCCGCAGCCTGGTTACCGAAGTCGATGGAGTTGTTCAGGCCATGGCTTCCCATTGCGCCGTTGGAGATAGGCACACCATCGATAACGTACAACGGAGCATTGCTTGCGAGTGATGAATAGCCTCTGACGATGACCTTCTGGGATGTTCCGGTGGCTCCGGCAGAGGAAATCTGCATACCTGCGACCTTTCCTGCCAGTCCAGAGAGGACGTCTGCTGAGCGACCCTTTGTCAACTCGTCTGAACGGACTGTTGTGGATGCGTAACCAAGAGTCTTTTCCTGACGAGTCATACCGGTTGCAGTCACGACAACCTCGTCCAGTCCCACTGCGTCGATCGACAGGACGACATTGATTACGTCTTCTGTGCCTATAGGTACGATAGCATCTTTCATTCCGAAGAATGTTACCTTAAGAACTGTGCCCTTGTGGACTTTCAATGAGTATTTTCCGTCTGTATCAGTGACTGTTCCGATGTTTGTACCTTCGACAAACACGGCCGCTCCTGGAATAGGGAATCCGTCTTCAGCTCCTGTAACAGTACCGGTAATGATTCTGTTCTGGGCTAAAGCTACGCTCATGCCTAAAAACAGGCATAGCGCGAAAGTTAGAAGTTTTTTACCCATAAGCTTTAATTTTTTTTGTGAAATCTTACGATATGTGGTTAATAATTGTAAGGTGTCTTGGGTGATTTGCTTTCAAATTGAATAATACTTGTGTCTTAGTGCAATTCTAAAAATGTTGACTATTAGTGCTTTATACTTGTGTTGGGCGCAATATAGGTAGGTTATTTTGAAAAAGCAATAGTTTTGGACAAGAAATTTAAACGTTTTTTATTTTATTGTAAAATGTTTTAACTGGCGTTATTGGTATTTTTGACTTTTAAAATGTTATTTTTGGCGGATTCAATCATACATGTTTTAATTGATGTCCAGGCCGGTTGTCGCCTTCTATCCCACAACTGATTTCATTTTCGGGGATTTGATATATCTTTGCAGCCGTTTACAATTCGACAAAAGATGAGAAAAACCATATTGATTATATTGGCTGCAGCTGTAATGTGCTGTGTATCAACTGAAACTTATTCCAAATCGTCTCGTGGGACAAAAGAGGCCAGACAGACTGAGAAAAAGACCGGATGGGAATTCGGTGTCCTGCCATGTCTCTCATATTCTTCCGACATGGGTTTCCAGTATGGCGTATTCGGAGACTTCTATTATTATGGGGACGGCTCGACATATCCCAATTACAGAGACAAGATAAGTTATGAGGCTTCCCATTTCACCAAGGGACTGACTAGACTGTATCTGGCATATGACAGCAAAGTGCTGATTCCCAAGGTCCGGACTACTTTAAGCTTCACTTACATTGACGATCCTCTTTATAATTTCTGGGGGTTCAACGGTGCGGCTTCTCCCGTTTATAAGGCATTGACCTCGAACAAGTCCTATGCGTCTCAGATTCTGGACGGGACCATTCCGGCCTCTGATGCGGCTCTTTTCTCCTCTATGGGAGTGGACCCGTTGAAGAAAGTTTCCTATTATTATACAAACCGCGACATTATAAGGGTTCTTGCTGATTTTCAAGGCAATATAACGTCTCATCTTCTCTGGGCCGGCGGCATAAGCTACTGGAATTTCCGGATGGGAGATATCAATGAAGGGAAGTATGGCTATGATGCGAAGTCCACTTTGTACAATCACTATAAGCAGTATGGCGTAATAAGGGACTCGGAAGCAAAGGGAGGCAACAGACTGGAATTGAAGGCGGGACTGGTTTATGACAGCCGTGATTTCGAGACAGCTCCGAATAAGGGTATATGGTCAGAGATTTATGTAAACGGTTCCCCGGATGTTTTTGGAGACGGATTCAATTATCTAAAGTTGAGCGCCCATTTCCGTCATTATGTCCGTATCCCTTTCGGCCTCAAAGTCGGTGACCCTGTGTTCGCTTACCATCTTGCATATCAGGGAACCGTAGCAGGCAAGGCTCCGTTCTATATCCAGCAGAATGTTACTGCCCTGGTTCTCAAGCAGCTGATGTCAGAAGGACTTGGCAGTTCGAATACTCTCCGCGGTACCCATGCCAACCGTCTGATAGGCGACGGCTATGCCTGGGGTAATTTCGAACTTCGTATCAAGATAGTGAATTTCAAGTTGCTGAAGCAGAATTTCTACTTGGCTGCCAATCCGTTCTTTGACTGCGGTATGATTGTGCAGCCTTATCGTGTCCATGAGATGAGTGCCTTGCCTGAAATCGGTGTCCTGGCTCTCGAGGCTGGCTATAAACCGGCTGAAACTGAGAAGTATATCCGTAATATGGCGCACCAGTTCATCTGTAGCGGAGGCGCCGGCCTGAAATTGGCCTGGAACCAGAACTTCATCCTCTCTGCCGAGGTGGCACACAATTTCAACACCGGTATAGGTGCCCCGTTCTGGATTTCCCTCGGCACGAATTATTGCTTCTAGGAAGTGTCTGCGGACAGTGTCAATGACAGTCAGGCCCTGCCTGAGGGACTACTTCCTGATGATTTCCACATCGTTTCCGCAGTCGTATATGGCCTCCTTGTCCATGTGCGTCACGCTGGACGGAACATATACTTTCCTGAGGTTCCGGCACTTCTCCACGGCATAGGCCTCGATTCTTTCCGTTCCTTCCGCGAAAACTATCTCCTCTACGTTCTCCAGATGGTAGATGAAATTCTTTTCGATGACCTTCACCGGCTTGAGTTCCAGTTTCGTTATCGCCGACGGAATGAAGTACGGCGCATCGTTACCTATATTGTATAGCACATTCTTGTATGCGGTCAGAAACTTGTTTGCAGGGTCAACATTGATTTCACGCAGTGAACTGAAGTTGCTGCTCAGATGGACCGTGTTCTCCCCGACACTCTCCACATTGCTTCCAAGATACAATTTCGTGAAAGACCCGCTGACCTTTTTTGAAGGGCAGAAAGACGTGATTCTGAAGCCATTGACACTGAACGGAACCATTACATAATCAAGTTCGGAGTCCTTGACTTCTGCAACATTGAGGTTTCCCTCCCCGAAATTATAAGCGAATCCCTCGTCCTCGAACAGATTGAAATCGGCCCTTGTCGGCTGAAGTACATCGCGATATTTCCCGGTGTCATCCATTTTGTAGTCAATGCCGTTTGTAGGGTCGCTGACGTGCCATTCTCCATTCACATATGCGTAATTCCAAGCGTGGCCGCCAATCCCGACGAGCCAGCCGTTCACGCACATTGCCGGAATGTCCTGGCTCTGGCACATTATCTTGAACAGATTTGCATAACCCTGGCAGACGCAGACCCTATGAATGAAAACATCGTACGGGTCGAGATATATGGTCTCGTTTCCGCTGCCGTACCTGACATTCTTCACGATCCAGCTGAAAATATTGTCATATGTCTGAATCTTGCTGTCTGCCTTCAGGTTATTGTCAATGAATTGCCTGATCTCAGAAAACTGCTTCTCCGTAATCTTGGTTTCGCCCGGTGTCAATGTCCTTGCCGGGTCCACGGCCTCCAGTAATTCGCGCAGCGCGAGTGCCCCGTCTCCCGGCAGCCGCTTCGCTCCGTCATCTTTGGGAAAGTCAATGCCGGCCGATGGCTCCTTGTCAGGAATCTGTTCCCTGCCGTTCTCTTTTCCGCAGGACGCGAATCCCAGGACTGCTATCAATGTTATAATTAGTACCTTATTGTTCATATGTCTTTCGTTTGCAGCGGCAAATGTAATATTATTTCATTGTCATTGATGCGAATAATACCTATTTTTGCGGGAAATCGATAGAAAAATGAAAAAGATATTAGCAGCATTGACATTGACCTTTATCGCGACGGCGTCATTGGCGCAGACGGGGACTTGGAGCGGCAGGTTGGACGTTTCCGGCGCGACGCTTTCGCTCGTTTTTCACATTGGCGACAGCACCGCCACTCTCGACGTGCCCGACCAGGGCGCGAAGGAGATTCCGGTATCGGTAAAACGCTCCGCCTTCGGTTCTATTGAGTTGGAAGTGCCGTCCATAAATGCCTCATACAAAGGACTTTGGACAGGTAAACTCATCACCGGGACATATACGCAGAACGGAATGTCGTTTCCGCTGCCGTTGACACCCGGAGCCCCGGTTCTGAGGCGTCCCCAGACCCCTGTCGGACCATTTGCCTATGTCAATGCCGATGTTTCGTTTTCCAATGGTGATGCTGTTCTGAAAGGGACATTGACAATGCCGGAGAACTGTTCCCGGGAGACTCCTGTGCTCCTCATGGTTACCGGAAGCGGGCTGCAGAATCGGGACGAGGAAATGTTCGGTCATAAGCCGTTTGCAGTGATTGCCGATGCGTTTGCCAATGCCGGTATCGCGACATTGAGATATGATGACAGGGGATTCGGCGAGTCCACAGGCGATGTCGTTTCGTGTACCACGGAGGACTTGAAGAACGATGCTCTTGCCGGGATTGGTCTTCTGCGTGGGAAGTTTGACCATGTCGGTGTGCTCGGGCACAGTGAAGGAGGAACCATTGCCCTGATGTTGGCTGCGGAGGGCAAGGCGGATTTCGTGATAAGTCTGGCAGGTATGGTTGCCTCCGGCTCCGAGACTCTTGTGGACCAGAATCGTCGTGCGCTCCAGATGGCCGGGATGCCAGAATCCGAGATCAGCAACTATTGCAGATTTCTGGCTGACGCCTACGAGGCTGTTGTCAATGATATGCCGTTTCCATCTCCTGAAAGTTATTATCTCTCTGCTGCTCTCAAGCAGAATGCGTCTATGCTAAGCGCTTCACTGAAAACGCCGTACATGAAACATTTCTTGAGGATGAACGTGTCGGACATCTTAGGCTCCGTCAAGTGCCCGGTAATGGCCCTCAATGGCACCAAGGACATTCAGGTGTCTTGTGAACGGAATCTCTCCATTCTCCGCCAAGGTCTGCCCGGCGGCTATTCCGAGTCGGTTCCTGCGGCGGACTCCGGTTCAGACCTTGGCTCCGGCTCAGGCTCAAATTTCCGGTCTGCCACTGCTCCAACCGCGGACTCCAGTTCCGTTTCCCGGTCCTCCTCTGTATCTGTTCCCGAGAATTCTTCAGTCAATGTCATCAAGGCCGAAGCCGGCCTGAACCATCTGTTCCAGCACTGTCGGACTGGAGCAGTATCGGAATACAAAGAAATCGAAGAAACCTTCTCCCAAGATGTCCTCGCCGAAATGACAGCCTGGCTGCATTCCCTCTTTGCCCGCTGAACAAGAACTGTATTACGGCTCGTTCGTGCATTTCCTTTTCCACTCAAAGCCATTTTTCCTGCTGAACACGAACTGTGCTACGGCTCCTTCTGTTCCGTTGTCTTGTCGGCAAGGAGCAGAGGTGCTCTGCGTATGGTAATCTTGCTGCTTTCTGTATCGTAGATGATTTGTGAACTGTTTCCTCTTTCATCCACGTCTTTGTCTTTGATATATTTTGATACGGCGTTTCTGAGTGACGCGTATGACAAACCGATTTGTTCGGGGGAGAACATTGAATAAATCGCTGATAGTGAACCAAATGTATATATTTTGCCTCCGTTCTTGAATATTAGCGAAATCACGCTCTGTCCCTTTTTCATTGAATCCTGTTTTTTGCCTTGCTTGGCCAAATATACGACTTATTTTTTGATTTGTGACAAATATCTGAAAAAAGCAATATTTGCTATTGCAAATATATTATATTCGTCATATCTTTGATTGGCCTTACAATGTTTCTGGCTACCGCAAAAAAACGGTGTAAATATCGGCCTGATTTTACACCGTTTAGTTCAAAATGATAAATTGGTGTAAAAAATGGCGTTATTTTACACCAAATAGTGGTCAGGTCCAGTTGCCGGCAAACTATCGGACAGACTGACCGGAAACAAAACGCAAAACCAAAACATAACTCAAAACGGAAATAACTATGGCAACATTCAGAGAAAAAGAAAATTACTGCCGGCGCACGTTTGATGAAAACGGGCCATATTGGCATCTATATACATCTGGCAAGGAAACGCCGTTGATGTTCAGAACCGAGGACGACTATGTGTTTGCAATGAATGTCATTGCCCAGATGGCCTTTGAATATCATGATATTAGAATCCTTACCTTTGAGATAATGGGAAATCATATCCATATTTTGGCGGAGGGACATTCTGACAGGCTTCTGACTGCATTCACATTTCTGAAGAAACGCTTGACTCGCGGTATGAAGGATAGTTTTCCGGGTGGCCTTCCTGATGGGTTCTCACCGACATTGAAGGAAGTGTCAGATTTGGAAGCAATGCGAAATACTATTGTCTATGTCAACCGAAATGGTTTTGTCTCGGATTGTAATGTTACTCCGTACAGTTATCCATGGGGTGCAGGGCCCTATTATTTTGGACAAGAGCCGGTGACTGCGACTACTTTTCATGACATTACAACTAAACAGGGCAGAAATATGTTTCGTGGCCGTATCCCGGATATACCTGATAGTTGGCCCGTTGCCGACAGTTTTGTTCTTCCTGTTGCATATTGTTCAATCAAGTTTGCCAAAGCCATGTTCAGGGATGCTCATCATTATTTTTCAATGCTATGCCGTAATCTGGAAAGTTATAGCGGTGTAGCGGCTGAAATTGATGATCAGGACTATCTGACTGATGGTGAGCTCTTTGCCAGGCTTGTATCCATCATCAGACAGCATCATCAGAAAACTTCTTTACGGGAACTGTCAAAAGCTCAGAAACTGGATCTCGCACGCGCTCTCCATTATGACTACAGATGTTCCAATGGCCAGCTCCGTCGTGTCATCGGTCTTACGCAGTATGAAGTCGATACACTGTTTCCATTGAAACAATCATCAGACATAGGACAGTAAAGCTCACGCGCATTTTTTTGCGATAATGAAAAAATATTTATATTTACGGGAGGACATTGGTCTGGGGAATGTGAAAAATCATTGAATGACAATTAATTGATATTATTATGATACTTACTACAACACCGACCGTTGAAGGTCACAGCATCAGGGAATACCGCGGTATTGTCTGCGGGGAAGTCGTTGCCGGCGTCAATTTCATCAAGGACTTCACCGCAAGCATCCGGAACGTCATCGGCGGCCGTTCGGGCTCATACGAAAACGAATTGATCAAGGCCAGGGAAAATGCATTGAAAGAAATGTCGGACCGCGCGAGAGAACTTGGTGCCAATGCTGTCGTCGGCATTGACATAGATTATGAGGCTCTGGGCGTGGACAACGGAATGTTGATGGCGACAGCCTCCGGAACCGCGGTTGTGATAGATTGACAGAATAATCCCCTCATATTCGATTGAATGTGAGGGGTTTTAATACAGGGACTTATAAATCTTCGAGTATCACCCTTATGTGAATATCGTCTCCCGGGTCGGAATCCGTGCAGCTCCAGAACTCCGTGGCCGGCAGTCCCGGAATGCCCCTCACCGTGCATGCAATCTTTCCGTCGGCATTGATAATGTAAGACAGGACCTCATTCGTCTTGTCATCATCTTTATACAGGACGAATCCCTCCCTGTCGCTGGAGGCACCGAAGATCCACATGAGGAACATGCTTCCGGCATCGAAATCTGTCGATTCATATTCCTCATAAGAAGAAAACTCGAAAGGATATTTCTTGTCCGAATACCTTACCTGACACGTTCCGTCACTGTTGATATTGATGCGTGCATCCACAAGCAGACTGTCAGAATCATTTTCAGTGCGCATCTTCCTGAAGGGAATGGAGTATTCATAACCCTTGCCGCAGTCGTAAATGCCTGTCAATGTGTAAATTGGACTCCAGTCGCCGTCGCCTCTCTTTATGTATATGCTGCCGAGCGATTCTGTCAACGGAATACCAATCATGAAGTCATTGTCATTGCACTTGAGGTAGATGAAATTTCCGTCTGCCTTCACCTGCTTATACTCGTTCCAGACCTCATGCCTTTCAGCCGGACGATACTCGTACCAGTCCATGCCGTCCCTCACGAAATAGCCGCCTTTATAGCAATAGATGTCCTTTGCAAAATTAGGTAGATAATCATAGATTTCGCTTGTGGTATATATCTGGGTCCAGTCTTCTCCTGGTTTGGCATAGAAGAAATTGGCTGAAGCCGTTTTCGGGACACTCACACTGCAGGCGGAATTCTTGATGTTGAAGAAATTGGCCTCCTCATTATACTGCTCGTAAGAAGCCCAGGCACCTGTCTTGTAATCAGGACGATACTCCTCCCAATGCGAACCGTTTCTCAGAAAAAAACCTCCGTCATAAGAGTAGAGGCCTGTTTGGCCGAATGCCGGAATCAATGTCGGGATCAATGCCAGTATGCTCACCAGAAGAAATCGATATTTCATAATATTTTCTATTTGAAGTTCCCTCAACAAAACTTGCAAATATATCAATTTATGAGAGAATAATCATCAGTTTTTTTGTCAATGCTACCGGATATGCCGTATGCCGGAATCACTGTCCCGGCATGTCTGCAAGTCGTGGTGTTTCGTTTTCTGGTAGCAATTACGTATGAAAAACAGCGAAATTACGTAAAATTACGTATTTGCTTGGCTGCTGATACTCAGTACCTTTGGCGTGTGCCGTCATTGGCATTGACAAGGTTGAAATATTATATAACAATTTTAAAACAAGAACACTATGAAACGAGTATTATCAATCCTTCTGCTGGCATTGACAATTCCCGTATTGGTGAATTGCAAGAAGGACAAGCATCCTTCAGAAGCCAAAGGCCTCAGCATAACTCCTGCTGTTGTGGAAATTTCGGATGGGGAACAATTGCAGCTCGAAGTCAAGACGAGTCCGGAGAAGGCTTCGGACCGCGATGATATTCTGGCATCCGTTGTCTGGAAATCAAAAGACGAATCAGTCGTTACAGTTGACAATAAAGGTTTGTTGACAGGAATGCTGGGCGGAGAGACCACGGTTACTGCATCAACTCCTGACGGAAGTCTTTCGGCAAGCTGTAAAGTGACCGTGAAGATGGTACTTACTGATGACAAGGATGTTACTGCTTATTTTGACCCTTATTTTGCGCATGCTCTAAGTCTTTGCGGGGCAATCAAGGATCCCGAAAAGATTACTTATGCGGATGTGAAAGACGTTACGGAAGCATTCATACCTACAGCCTGGAAATCCAGACTCCAATCTGTCAGAGGACTGGAATTGATGCCTGCCCTGAAAGATTTTTCTGTAATGGGTTGCGTAAACCTCACCGAACTGAACGTAAGTAACTGTACGAAACTCGAGTCTCTCGTGGCAGATGAAACCAAGTTGACGACCTTGGATTTGAGCAATTGCCCGCTGCTGCATTCTTTTTCTGCAAAGAAGAGTCAATTATCTCAGATTACATGGGGAGAGAAGAATGAATTGGTTAACGTGCGTTTGTATGAAAATGCTCTGAAGGTTGTCGATATGGGGTCTATGCCTAAACTTGAAAACTTGAGTCTAGAGCGTAATGAAATTGAAGAAATCCACTTGAACGAGTGCCCGAAGTTGAAGACTATGGATATTTCTCACAATAAACTGAAGAGTGTTGATGTCTCCGGATGTCCGGAAGTCGAATTGCGCAGTCCTTACTATAATCCTGGAGAAAATGGAGTCTTCAAAGTCTATCACCCGTCTATTACCACGCACTACGGCATGACCAGTTGGCTGATGACACCTGGAGATGAAAGCAGCAGGGTAACCATGATGTTGTATTGTGAGAATGCCCCTAGAATCAAGACTCAGCCACAGAGTGTTACGGTGTCCTCTGGTGAACAGTTCTCGCTTGAGGTCGAAATGGAGTCTGATACTGGAAACCTGCAATATCTTTGGTTTCTGGGAGGAGAATCTGAGTCGCAGGACGGGTTGAAAACTTTCGGTTTGTATCCGTTGGAAGATCAGTCGTCATCCGACATGGAAGTAAGTGGCAGCAATACAAATGAATTGAAAATGACAATCCGGTACAATAAGTCAGAGATAGATCCGAATGCCAGTAATTATTCCTTCGTTTGCTACATTTATGATAAGGACAAGAAGACTGTGACATACTCCGCTCCAGCTAGTTTAACTTTCAAGTAACATGGATTTACAAGATTGAAATCCGCAAATGCAAACCGCCCTCGCAATATATTCGCGGGGCGGTTTTCGATTAATCGGCTTCCTGATTTATTCGGTGTCGACAAGTCTGCCTATTGAACGGAATCTGTCAATGATATAGCGGATGCGCAGTTCATACGAAGACTCTGTCGTCTTGATGATCTTCTTGTCCGTGTCTTCAAGGAACGGCAGGAAAGCCATGTTGTCTATGACCTTGCCGTCCGTGTCTCGATGTGACAGCCTGAGAGTCACGAGAGTGAGGGAACTGATATGGAGCTCCGGCCACATGGTGCCGTCTTTCTCGGTAATGCGGATGATGCCTTCTCCCTTTCCGGTGTTCTCTACCGTATATTTTCTGGCAAGGGATTCGACCATGTAATAATTCTTGTCGTCCTTGTCGAGTTTGGACTTCAAAGCGAAATTGATTGTCGAATTCGCACTGTTGAACCGGATTACAAGATCCTCAGAACCGCTTCCCACTTCATCCGGGAGCAGAGTCCACCAGTCGCCGGAAAGCATAACGTCAGATTTTGAGCAGGAGTTCAGGAACATTGCTGAAACGAATGTCAGAATGATTAAAAAGATTTTTTTCATAATATAATATTTTGGGTTGATTATTTCGGCGCGAAATCATAGTTCAGTAAGCGTTTTTAGGATTACTCAGGCAAAGGAACGGAATAATATCTGACAAATCAATAAGTAAAATTACGTATATCAGCCGTTTCTTTACCTACGTGAAGGTGGTATTTCGTTCGTTTCGTCGTCCCGGTATATTGGACCAAGGTTTGTACATCAATGCATAATAATTGTGATTGGCCACGATATTTGAAGATATGATTGACATGTCATCAAATCTCTCTAACTTTGCATTGACATAAATCAAAAGAGACATATGGGCAAGAAACCGAACAGGGCAGTCCAATATAAGATTGCAAACGAGAAGTTCCTCGAGGCCAAGGCGCAGGAGGAAGGCGTGAAGGTGCTGGAAAGCGGAATCATAATGCGTCAGCTTGAAGTAGGAACCGGAGACAAATATCCGACATTGAACAGCATAGTATTCGTGAACTATACAGGCAAACTGATAGACGGAACTGTCTTCGATACTACCGAAGGGGAGCCGCTTCCGGCATGTTTCCGGGTCCGCGAACTGATAGTCGGCTGGCAGGCGGCGCTTACAAGAATGCACGCCGGCGACAAATATGAAGTCACCATCCCTGCCAAATACGGGTACGGGTCAATGAAAATGGATGACATACCAGCGCACAGTACACTGATATTCACACTGGAATTGCTGAAGATACAGTAACTCAAGTTTCTCGAGTAAGATAACTTGCGAATCTTGAGTACAGCAACTACTGGTTACGTATCTTGTTTCCGAGAATAAATCCGAAGATACCGGTCAGAATGATACCGATTGTGGTCTGCACTACATTGAGCATGTCCACGAGCGGAGATACATCACGCAATATGTCCGAATCCATGCCCGCCATGTTCTTCAGGCTGACTGCAAGAGCCTGACTGTATTCCAGAAGAGAGACATTCGATGTGAACGCCCATGCGAAAATGAAGACAGTAAGAATATAAGTCATTATCATCCTGAACATTGACTCACCGAAGCCGAAGAATATGTCAGAGAAATAATTGACTAGAATACTCCATGTATTGACAATCTTTCGTCCGATGCTGACCCTTGGGTTGGCGTAATCCGAAATCATCCTTCTGCGTTCCATCCTGCGTCCGCGGACATAGGCCCAGTTTCCGTCCGCGATATACCCTTTGCCCGACCAGAGAGCATTGAAATTCTTGAACAGTTCCTCGGCTTCCAGCCAGCGTCCCTTGAGCGCTCCTTCCGGACTCCAGTCAGACTGACGATTCAGTTCGTTCTTCCTGTCGCCGGTCCCCAAGTCGTGCCAGTCACAGAGGAATATCCTGTATGCCTCCTTGTCCTGCTGGAGCAGACGCCCGTCCTTGAGATTGTCCTTGCGTATTACCGCAGAGTCCCCGAAATAGCATTTCGTAAAGCTGCAATCCCCGAAAGTGCTATGATTGAATATGACAATGCCCTCGAACAGAGCCCTGTAGAAGTCGCAGAACTCTACCTTTGCATCCTCAAATGTTCCGGCCTCTATGTGTGCGTAGCGGAAGTCGCACCAGGCGATGTCCGATTTTCTGAATCGGCAGCGCTGCAGGTTTGCACCCTTGAAACTTACCTGTCTCAGTTTGCAGGATGTAAAATCCACTCCTTCCAGCGTGGTGCCGGACAAATCTTCACCGACAAGCTCTCCGCTTTTCAGTTTCTTGTTCAGTTCTACGATATCCATAGTCATTCCGAATTATTGCAATAGACAAAGATAACCTATATTTACATACAATGGACATACAACTTGACATTGTCAAATCTCCTCGCCGCCAAATCCTCCCTGCTCATCAGAAAATTCATCATCCCGCAGTCGTAGAACCTCAGATTCCATCTGTCATCCTCATCTATCTGCAACAGCGAAACATAACCGGGAGCCTCATCTCTGACCTCATCGAAGAACGGCACTCCCAGCAACTTGTGTCCATAGTCCTCCCCATCCGCCTCACTATAACCGATATACTCCGCCGGCAGGCAGGCGTTATGACCGTCCTTATCCACGACAATATGAGTATCAAGATGCTCGATATAAGGCGAATAGATAACCTTATATGTTCCCTCCCGCCAGAAACCGAGCCCCTCGCAAGGCGCTTCCAAGTCTCCGAGAAAATAATCCAAATCCGCGAAAAAATAAAGCATACCTTCATGCGGAAGCAGGTTCTCCTTATCATATCCGGCAATCTCCTCCATCCTTATCTGACAAATGAACGTCATCAAGTCCTCGCCCTCATCGTCGCACACCGCCTCCGGCAGAAGGGGAAAGTCAATGCCATCGGGCAAATCAGGAAACCCCCACCAATGGCTCTTTGCCTTCAGGTTCTCGCCAGTCTGCTCCGTTGTAATTTTTATTGCCATAACTGTATGATTGCTATTGTGTTACGTTGCACAGGTTTCTTAAACGTGGGACCTGTGTTTTTCAGAACGATACGGCCAATGCCTTTACCAGAGACGAGGCCTCTCTGACTTTCTTGTCCACCTCTTCAGGAGAAAGATAATCCAGATTCCAGACAGCCACAGTAGTCACTTCTCCCAGACCCCACAATGAAGACAGGGCCTGAAGATACGAACTGCCCTGGTCTCTCAGGCTTCCGGTTTCGATATTCATACCCCTTGTCGTGATGTACATCACCTTCTTGCATTGGCACAGACCGACGCAAGTCTCTCCGTTGTCAGTGAAAGTCACGCCGAAAAGAGACATGTTCTCGAAAAAAGTCTTCAATACTGCAGGGAAACTCATGTCCCAGAAAGGAGCGGCAACCACCAGCCTGTCGGCAGCGGCGATTTTTCTTGCCAATGCTACAATTGGTTCAGGGACAATGCCGGAGGTCCTTTCCGCCAGAACTTCAGGTGTGACAGGCAATAGCCCGGCGGCATTGACATCAATGCATTCAATCTCGTACCTTGACGCGAGCGCCTCTTTCGCTGCTTCGAGAATCTTCCTTGTTCTGGACTCCGGTCTCATGCAGGAGTCGATTACTAGAAGTCTTTCCATAATTTAGATTTTCCACAAATTTAGTAACTTTCATAAAATAACCTGCATCATCTTAAGTAATCCTCAAAAAATAACTCAATCATTTCAAAATGGTTTCTCAGATTAGGGCATATTTTCCGGACATGCGGATATTGTCAAAAAATTCTTATATTTGAGCGGTATGAAATGGACTAGACAAAATTTTTATGGCCGATTTGCATTGGCTATCTTATGTTTATTGTTTTCGGCACCGGTTTCCCGGGCGTCGGAAGTCTTCGCAGGGTCAAATCCAAGCAATGTCACAGATAAAGTCGCCGATAAGGTAACAGGAAAGATCACGACCGCTGACGGGGAACCGCTGGCGGGGGCGAGTGTGATGATACGCGGAACCAAAATCGGAACGACTGCTGATATTGACGGAAACTACAGCATAAGTGCCCCTGGAGAAGGTGAGACTTATGTGCTTGTGTTCCAGTATCTTGGAATGAAAGCCAAGGAAATCACGGTAAGTTGGCAGAGGTCCTTGAACGTGCGTCTGGAAGAAGACAACGAGCTGGAAGGCTCTGTGATTGTCGGGGCCTATGGCACGAAACAAAGCAGGGAAGACCTCATCGGAAGTGCGTTTCAGGTCAATGCCGACCAACTTAAGGATAAGCCGAAAACCCGCATTGACAATCTCCTGAGCGGCCTCGTGCCGGGCATGAGCATTGAACCGAACACTGATGCTGCGGGTACGACCCGAAGCCGTTACGAGACCCGAATCAGGGGCGAGGCTTCCCTGAGCGCATCCAACGAACCACTTTGGGTTATCGACGGAGTGCCGCTTTATACTGGGGGACGGACCAACCAGATGGCCGGTACATCTTATACGGTTTCACCTCTTTCATACATTAATCCTGATGATATTGAATCGATTACAGTATTGAAGGATGCTGACCAGGTCACGATTTACGGTGCGGACGGTTCCAACGGAGTCATCCTCGTGACCACGAAATCCGGAGCCAGGAACAAGCCTCTATCGGTGAGTGCGAGAGTGAATTTCGGAGTCGCGGCCATCGACAAGAGCACCGAGTTCCGCATGATGAGCCAGAAGCAGTACCTCGAGGTCGCAAAAGAGGCTTGGGCCAATGCCGGCAACAGTCTCGGTTCTTTCCCTTATCAGGACAATGACTACAACTCATATTCTACGACTGATACTGACTGGTCCGGGGAGTATTTCGGAATGGGAACCAACTTGTATGCTGATGTGTCCCTTACGAGCGGTACGGACAAGTTATCCAATTATGTGACAGGCTCTTACTACCGTACCGACAATACGGTCAAGGGTGACAGACAGCAGCGTTTTTCATTCAGGACCAGAAATACTTATGACTTCACAAAATGGCTGAAGGTCAATGCTCAGCTTTCCGCTTCCTATAATGACAATGACTTGTTCCCTCTATACAGGGGCTATCTGGAGACCTTGCCTATCCTGGAGCCTTATATGAATGACGGCTCGTTCCGACTGTACAACAAGGTATATGACTCGGCGACAGGCGGATGGACAATGCAGAAGTTCACCAAAAACGAGGTTCCGAAGCGCGAGGCCAATACTAACAGGCAGCGTTCGGTGGTGACTTCGGCAAACTTCTCCGCAGAAGTGAAAATTATTGACGGACTGAAATTTACTGCTCAGTATGCTATTGACTATACCCATAGTCATGAGGATATTTACTATTCCCGCGTGGCGCTTGACGGAATGGATTCTGCCGGGAATCCGAAGGGCAGTTCCAGAAGGGCGGACGCCTCATATATGAACTGGACCAATGTCGAGAGGCTTAACTTCGACAGAAAGTTCGCAGACAAGCACAGCGTGAGCGCTTATGCCGGCATTGAACTCAGACAGGTAAAATATCAGACATTATATGCGACCGGAAGCGGCTTCATGAACGACAATATCCAGGAAGTTGGTTATGCAGACGAGTCCTCCAGAAAGGGCTACAGCTCAGCCAATGTCGAAAGGAAGATGTCTTTCCTCGGGAGAGCGGTATATTCCTATGATTCAAGATATTATGCTTCTGTCAATGTCAGACGTGACGGTAATTCCGACTTCGGGGAATACTCCAGATGGTCCAACTTCTGGTCAGCAGGTCTGTCATGGAATGTCCATAAGGAGAAGTTTTTCCATAGCGAACTGGTCAAGATGCTGAAATTCAAGGCCTCCTTCGGCTTCACCGGAAACTCGCGTGTCGATACATCCGGAGCCGACGGAACATACGTTTACGGAAGCAGTTACTCCTATGCCGGGAGTACCGGAGCCATAATCGGTTCTGTGCCGAATCCGGGACTGTCGTGGGAGAAGACCAGGATGGTCAATGCAGGTGTACGTATCGAACTCAAGAAGATTCTCGACATCGAACTTGAGTATTATGACAATGTTACCAGCGATATGCTTAGCAAAATCTATGTCTCCCGCGTATTGTCCTCAGACAGAATATCTTCCAATATCGGAAGGATGAGGAACACTGGCATTGAACTTTCCCTTTCAAGCACCAATTTCGCCCGCAGGAACTTTACCTGGACGACGAATTTCAATATGGCGCACAACTCGAACAAGATTCTGGAATTGTATAATGGTGTTCCGACAAGTTTCGGCTCTTATGCCTGGATGGAAGGTTATGATTCCCAGACCTGGAACCTTGTCAGATGGGCAGGCGTTGACCCTAGCGATGGTTCTCCGATGTGGTATGACAAGGATGGAAATATTACCCGTTCTTTCAGTACAGCGAACAGAGTTCCATACAAGACCAAGACACCGCTTCTGAGCGGAGGACTCGTGAATAATCTGAGTTGGAAAAACTGGACATTCTCTTTCCAGATCAATTATCTGATAGGAGGTTATGCGTTGCCGACCTACGCGAGTCTCTATTTCAAGGACGGATATGACATCGTGAGCGCAAACCAGGCCGTGGAAGTCTATAAATACAGGTGGACCACTGCAGGCGTCCCTTCCAAGTTTCCGAAGGTCTCCAACCTTTCATCGAAGTCTGCGATGAACTCCACAAGGTTCCTTTACAACAGGACCAACTTCGACCTGACCAATGTGGCATTGACATACAACATTCCTCAGCGGCTGCTATCACGGATGAGGCTCAAGAGCGCTTCCGCATCCCTCATAATCGACAATCTTTATCTGTTTACGCCAGACCAGAAGAAGGGCCTGAACTCATATAAGACAATGATGTACGGCTATCCGCGCACAAGGACATTGACCCTGGGCATCAATGTAGGTTTTTAGGTCAATGCCGGATTCCGCAGGAGATTGAACATGAATATCAATGACAATATGAAGACTCTCAAGAATATATCAGCCTTTCTGATTCTGCTTCCTTTCGTAGTTTCGTGCCATTTCCTGGATGTGGAAAAGACAGGCAAGACATCTATAAAGAACTTTTACTCAGATGTTTATGCCCTGGATGCTGCAGTGAACGGCATTTATGGACTTACGTATAAGTTCTATGATAACTATATGGTCCTGTACCCGGAAGTGGCAGGCGATCTCATCCGTTTCCAGTCATCAGCATCCGAGTGGAGGCAGCAATTCGATTTCATCTCGGATGAGAATGAGGAAACTACTGCCGTGGGCTATATCTGGAAGAACGGATATGAGATAATTGCCAATGCCAATGAGGTTATCCAGTATGGTCCTTCTGTTTCTGACCGTTTTCCGCAGCAGGCGGCAAGTGTCAGGAACTACATCGCCCAGGCGTATTTTTTAAGGGCATTGGCTCATCTGGATCTCTGCCTTGTCTATGGCCAGACCTATACATACAGCGATGATGCTTCCCATCTCGGGACTGCAGTCATGACCAAGATACCCGATGTGAAGTCCAAGATTGCAAGAAGTTCTGCATCAGTTACTTATAAACAAATTCTGAGCGACCTCCAGACTGCGCTGGATATGTTTGCCGACGGCTGGACCAAGGGCTGTTTCTATGCGTCGCCGGCTGCCTGCAAGGCATTGATGGCCAGGGTTTGCCTTTATATGGGAAACTATACGGATGCCAGGAAATACGCTTCGGAAGTCATATCGGATTACGGTCTGTCATTGACACCGCGTGCGGATTATGTGGCGATGTTCTGTGGTCGTAAGGAGGGACAGGAGGCGATATTCCGGCTCAACGGCCTGTCGGGCGGTATGAAGTTGAGGTCAATGTTTGACTACACCAGTCCTCAGATGTTTCCGTCGGGCAAGCTTCTCGACATTTTCTCTTCTGATGCTCATGTCTGGACCGGTTCCGATGTCCGTTCCGAACTGCTTTCGTATAAAGCTGCTGATGGAACGGAGTATTCCGGGGTGTGTATGAAATTTATTAATACTGAAGATGTTGCTGAGACGCAGAAGCGATATGACCCGTTTGTTCTCAGGCTTTCCGAGATGTATCTCATCCGGGCTGAGGCTGCCTGCCATGACGGCGATACCGATACTGCAGTTTCTGATATCGCGGCTCTGGAAGCCAGGGCTAGGGGAGTGAAGTCTTCTGATATCAATGTCACGTTTTCCGGCATTGATGATTTGGCCGGGATTATTCGGCGGGAGAGGGTCAAGGAACTTTTCCTGGAGGGCCACAGGTTGTTTGATTTGACCAGAAGGCATGAGACATTGACAAGGGATGCGGCCTGCGGCTCGTCAGTATTGACATTGACTTATCCGGATGACAGATTTGTTCTTCCGATTCCGCTTGTAGAACTGGATGCGAACAAGTCGATGCAGCCCAATCCGGTAAACAGTACACAAAGGTAGTTGATATTAAATGGTTATGAGGTTGATTGATAGGATTTTATGGAAGTTGCCATGTCTTCTGACGGCATTGGCATTGACAGTCGCATGCAATAAGATTGAGACGTTTGACGGTGCTTTCGTTGCTTTCGACACTGCGAAATCGTCGGTGGTCAGCATTGATGCGGAAGGTGAGTTTACCGGCTCATATACACTGCATTATACCGGTCCGAAGCCGTCCGCTCCGATTGTCGTCAGTTTTGCAGTGACTTGCGGAGACGGATTGTCGGAAGGCATTGATTACAAGGTGGCTACTGTCGGCGGGAAGATTTCGTTCATGCCAGGCATTTATGAGCAGACAATCAAGATCGACTGGCTGCCGCATGATATTGATGAGACGAAGGACAATACGGTCACGATAAGTCTTTTGTCGGCTGAAGGGGTTACGCTCGGTTATCCCGGACCCGACAGGCTGATGAAAGATTTGGTGATTCGCAAATATCGTTCGAAATGATTAATTTTACTCAAGTTTCGCAAGTGCGAAACACCTCAGCAAGTTATCTGACTTGCGAAACTTGAATTAATTTTATACAAGTGCGAAACACCGCTTTTGGAGCCCGCGAGGGCGAGGGTAAGTCCCTTCCCCGAGGGGAGGGATTTAGGGTGAGGGTGACGTACACAAAAAAAGTGCGTAGGCCTTAAGTCTTCTTATGGAAGGCAAACCTCCAATTTGCGCAAATCCTCAGTAAGTTAGATAACTTGCGAAACTTGAATTAATTTTATAAACTTATGAGTAAACGAACTTTTTTTGCTGCCCTGGCGAGTGTAGCACTCCTTGCAGCCTGTGACAAGAACAAGGAAAACGAGGTCATCCCCGTATCTTTTTCTTCTTTTGGCTTCTATGCAAAGGACAATGCAGGTGCCCTTAAGACTGATTATATTGAGGAGAATTTCAATTCTGATGTCATCAGTTTCACCCTGCCTTACGGCACTGACCCTGACGCGCTCAAGACTCTCGTCCCTGAATTCACGGTAACGGAAGGGGCTTCTGTCAATGTTGCTGATGCCAGCGGAGCACCTGACGGAAAAGACATTGTAAGCGGATCGACTCCAGTTGACTGTTCTTCTGATGTCCAGCTTGTCGTGTTCCTGAAGAACAACTACAAGGCTTATACCCTGTCTGTCAAGGTAGCAGAGCCTGCAAGGTGGGAAAAGGTTGCCGAGACTTCACTTAGTGTCAAATATAATCCTGCTCTTGCAGTCAATCCTAAAGACGGTGTGCCTTATGTGGCCGGTACTTCTCCTAATGAAAATGGCGAGGCTGCGCCGCATCTTTTCAAACTGGATGGTGCTGAACTCAAGGATGTTGCAGGTGCATTGGCGATTGCCAAGGCTGATGGCGTAAGTCTCAGCTTCGATCCTACCGGAGTTCCTTACGTGGCTTTTGCTGATGGTGCTTTCACCAACAAGTTTTCTGTAAAGCGGGTGGCTGACGGTAAGGGTACTTATGTAGGTGAGGGAGGCCAGATGTTCGGTACTTCTGCCACTTTTAACTCTGTATCAGCAGTTTTCCCTATTTCAGAGAATGATGTCTGGTGTGCTCATTTTAATAACACCAAAAAGGTGGCCGTGCCTAGGAGGGGATTGAACCTTGCGCATTTTGACGGATCTGCTTGGACCAACGGTATTGCCATTGCCGGCAGGGAGCCGGCTTCTTATGCGAACGGTGTCTTCGGAAGAACTATAAATGGAGTGCCTTATCTTTATGTATATGGAACAAAGACAAAGTCGGTTCCAAGCCATATTTCTCTCTACAAACTTGACGGCGGGAACTGGACAACAATTTTCGAGAATCTTGAAGTGCTTGGCACAGATGGTCAGCCTGTCGGAGGTTACTCCGCTTTCTTCTCAGACTTTGACATCGCATCAGACGGTACCGTTTATCTTTTGTTCTGCGTTCTTTTCAATGCTGCCGATGATTATCAGATAGGCGTTGTCAAGTATGATCCGGCTACTGGAAAGCAGGTTATCGTCGGTGGTGTAATGACAGATACGATTAACATGAACAGTGGCACCACTGCATCCATGGCATTGGACAGCAATGATGTCCCTTATGTCTCCATTTCATATAAAGATGGCGATGTGATGAAGACAGCTGTACGTCATATTGACTCCAAGACCAAGACCTGGTCGGAACTTGAAACTCTGGCTTCCAATTCGAATTTCTCAGACATTGTCTTTGCTGAGGATGGTACGGGGTATATTGTTACGAGGGAGACTGTCGGCGAGGATACTAAGTATGTGCTTTATTCGACAGCGAAGTAATTGATTTGTTTGTTATGAATCGGCCATGTTCCCGTGGCCGGTTCTTTTCGTTTTGTGGACGTATGACTGGAGATAAGGCTTTGAAATACATGTTGTTGACGCTTGCATTGGCATTGACCTGTACCTTGGTGGGGAGCGTGCGTCTTTCGGGTGCTGATGGTGGTGGATTCCGGCAGGCCCGCGGTCGTGTCCTGCGTGTGGCGCTGGTCGGTGACCCGCAGGTGGACGATTCGACGGAGATGGGTTATGCGAGGCGGTCGGTTTATCGGGAACTGCGAGGGCGCCGTGACCTTGACATGTGCATTTTTCTTGGGGATCTGGTCAATGACAATATGTCCTTGCTCCCTGAGTCTGTGGGAGTTGTCGATTCTCTGCCGTATCAGTGTTTCATGGTTCCGGGCAATCATGACCGTGATGTTTACCATGGCCCGAAATCGTCCATATATCGGCAGCGTGACCTTTCCACATGGCGTAAGGCAGTCGGCTATGTGGACACGTCTTTTGTCCGTGGCAATGTGCGTTTCGTCCTGATGAATAATGTCCGTCCTTCTGATTCCGGTATGACTGATTATGTCGGAGGATTTACGGAACGTCAGAAGCATTGGCTTGATTCTGTGTTGAATATGGGCGTGGGGGAGACCCGTGGCCGGAAGCCGTCACGTGTATGTGGAACTCCAGCATTGACAATACTCGCTACTCACATCCCTTTCAGTCAGATGAAGGGCCGCGACTCTGTTCTGACATTGATACCTGACATTTCGCGTCTGCTGTTTGTCAGCGGACACACGCATTTCGTTTCCCGCGATGACTCCATTCCGGAACTCATTGCCGGTGCTGCTTGCGGCAGTTGGTGGCGCGGCGTCAGGGATTCTGACGGAATTCCTTATGCTCTGCAGAGTTGCGGGGCTCCGAGAGGCTATTTCATTGCCGACATTCATCGTGACGGAACTTATGACCTGTCCTATAAGTGCATCGGCAGGCCGGCTTCTGAACAGTTGTCCGCATGGGCGGTTCCGAATGACTCTACCGGTCGTTCTTATCGTCTGTATATCAATGTCTTCGGCGGTTCGTCAGACGGCGTCGTCCGCATCTCCGGTCTTGGGCGTAAAACTTATTCTTGTGAGCGGAGTCTTATGGCTGCCCCGGAAGTGGAGCAGGTAATACTCCTCAATGCCTCCCGGTTCCGCGATTACAGGAAGGCCCATCGCGATGAGTTCATTCCTCTCCGCCGCAAACCGTCTCCACACCTCTGGCAGACCACAGACCTCATCTCCGGTCCCCTGTCTGCTCATGTCAATGTCATTTACCATGACGCCCACATGCGTATCAGGCAGCGCGTCACTCTTCAGAAACTTGAATCTATTTTGTAAAATGCTATGGAGCATACCCGTATAACTCCCGACCGTATCACCTCTCTTAAGGACAATGAAATCTTTGTTTTCGGCAGCAACAAAGAAGGTATGCATGGTGGCGGCGCTGCCAGAATCGCTTACGAAGACTTCGGCGCCGAATGGGGCGTCGGTATCGGCATGACCGGTCAATGTTACGCCATCCCGACAATGGACCGCAGCATTGACATTATCCGCAGGCATGTGGACGACTTCACCGCTTATGCGAAATCCCATCCGGCATTGACCTTCCTCGTGACTCCGATAGGCTGCGGAATCGCGGGCTGGCGCGTGGAAGAGATTGCGCCTCTTTTCAATGCGGCAGCGGAACTGGCCAATGTTACTCTTCCTGAAAGTTTCTGGAAAGTCTTGAAAATGAGCGATATGGATGCGATTGTCTTGCGCCATTCCGTGCGCAGGTATCTTGACAGACCGTTTCCTGTCAACGTCCTGAATTCGCTTCGCTCCGAGATTGCCAATGTCAATGCCGAAGGGAATCTTCATGTCCAGCTGGTGACGGATGAGCCTCAAGCATTCAGCGGAGTGATGGCCTATGGCAAGTTCTCAGGTGTGAAGAATTACCTTGTGATGGCTGGCCGCAAGTCGGATGACCTTGATGAGCGCATCGGCTACTATGGCGAGCGTCTGGTTCTGCTTTCCCAACGTCTTGGCCTCAACTCATGTTGGGCCGGCATCAGTTACCGCAAAGTTTCCGGAACGTATTCTCTCGAGGCGGATGAAAAGATCTGCTGTTACATTGCCATAGGTTATGGCGAGACTCCCGGAGTTCAGCATAAGTCCAAGAGTGTCAATGATGTAAGCAATGCAAGCTCTCAGACTCCAGACTGGTTCCGGAAAGGTGTCGAGTCTGCTCTCCTGGCCCCGACTGCAGTAAATCAACAGAAGTTTTTCATCGAATTCCTTGGCGGTGAACCATTGCCCCAAGTCCGTATCACCCGCGGCGTCTCCCTAATCGGCTACACCCGGATGGATATGGGCATCGTCAAACTTCATTTCGAACTAGCCGCCGGCCCCCGGAATTTCCGCTGGGCCAAGTAACGCCCGGGAGTCGTAAGCGTCTTGGGAGTTACGTTTTGTAGCATTCTCATTTGGTAAGCGTCTCGGGAGTTACGTGTTTGCTGGACGATTGCTATCTGCAAGCGTTTCCAGAGTTCTGTCTTTTGTCGGGACGGTGCCACAGGGGGCTTTGTAACTCACTGATAATCAAGCGTGATTTTATTTTGGTGTGGATTTTCGGGAATTTTTCAGCCGCGAATCCACACCTTAAGTCATAATGCTTTGAATGTCAATTAATTCTAAAGATGGCTGTGGCGTCGTCCCGATGGGCATTAAGTATGCGTCTTAGTGGTTACGTGTTGACGGGTTTGTAACTCCTTATGCGTCTCAGTGGTTACTTGTTGACGAGTTTGCAACTCATGTATTCGACACCATGGCAACCTTCCCCGAACTTATCAATCTTGCTCGGCGCAGCCATACAATTTGGTTCCGATGAAACGTTTTACACGGAACTAAATTGACAAAATTGATGCTTTTGTTCCGCGAAAACGTTTTATGCGGGACAAAGCAGCAACCTATAAAGAAATACCCGGAATTTCCGCTGGGCCAAGTAGCGCAATCCCAGCAGTGGAGTGCCCTGGAGGTCTCAGTCACTAGATGGAGGAGCCCACACAGTGTGATGGCCTGATCCCCCTCAGGCTGTCCGACAAAACTCCCTACAAAACAAAAAACGTCCGTGAAAACAAGCCTTCCCACGGACAAACTGGATATTTTGACCAACTTGTCCGGATTAAAACGTTTCTCCGCTAACAAACTTCACAGTTACAATGACTTATCCGTAAATATGCGGTTATTTCCGGACAAATTGATCTGATACTCACGAGAACTCTTCGCAGGGTACACTCCAAGTCTGGTTCTCCCGGAAGTCTCTCTACGTCGGCCGTAATCAAATGAAGATTGTCACATGGATTCCCTGCGTCGCCGCCGGCCCCCGGAATTTCCGCTGAGCCAAGTAGCGCTCTCTACTGCTTCTCGATATCTTCTCTGATCAGCAGACAGGCCGGCGAAAGAACACTGACATGACCGAAGCCCTCTAACTCGAAAAGCGCCGCCTCATGTCCGACATGCTTCAAAATCGCCAGCAGATGAGCATTTTCCTCATACCTGGCAAGCATCTCCAGATTCCGGTCCCCAGTAATCAGCATCAGCGGCGCACCCTCCTTCCTGGCATGAAACGACGGTGCCATGTCATCTATGAAAGGAAGATCCACATCCAGACCACGCTCCTTCTTGATTGTGAAATGCGTCATCGTCTGCCCGCCGACCGGATACGCCTTCGCGATTCTGTCGGCATCAATGCCATATTCCGCCAGCCACCTCTTGTCAAGCGTCAGCATCAATGTCAGCCAGCCGCCGGCAGAATGACCGCCGATATAAACCTTCGACGGGCTGCCGCCATACTTCTCAATGTTATTGAAAACCCAGCTCACCGCAAGCGCCGCATCCTCCAGATATCCTGGACACTTCACCTTCGGATAAAGACGGTAATTTACGTCAATGACAGCGAAACCCCGGTTACGGAACTCCTCCCTAAGACTCTTGCTGCCTCCCTCAAGACCACCGCCATGAAACCAGACCAGAGTCTTGAAATCCTTTACATTCTCGGGATAGTAGATGTCCAGTTTACACCTCTCCTTGCGATACGCATCAGATTCATTGACAGCAGTATAAGGAATATCCTTAAGATATTGATAATTGTCTTTCTTCTCGCCTGACACCGGATTTCCGGCGATTGCGCTCAATGCAAGTGCAACATACAGGACAACAAATGCAAATACTTTTTTCATAATTACTAAATAATCCTAAAACATTTGTCAAAAATAATCAGATTAATCTGTTTTTAAAAACAATCATGCATGCCGGATATCGTTTAGTAAGCGTTAAAAAATAAGTTGGTAAAGATTTGTAAAGGATTTTCGAGGGTAAATTCCTTTTTGAAGAAGGAGTGTACTGGACGTACTCGACTGATGAGGCAGAAATTTAGACCGAAAAGACTCGCAAAGATTACCAAGTTAATTTTTTGCTTGCGAACTATCTTGTTGAGGATTAGAGTGTTACCTTTGAGAGATAGATGAATAGGTAACGATTTAGAAATGAGCGGAGTGCTTTGAGGCACACTGTTTTGAATAACCAAAGAACGCTCACTATTATCACTTGCAAAGGTACAGATTTGCGAGCGAAAGTGAGCGTTCTTAGGTGATTTTCTGCATAAAAAGTTTTGTCGCAACTGAAATACAACGATGAAAGAGAAAGAGGTATTTCGGTTTTACAGCCGTTGCGAGCGATTACGATTGATAAGCTGTTTCCATTTCTGTTCGCACCAATCGGTAACGGGAAGTCCATTGATAGTCAGTAGCGGTCGTTTCTTCTCGTCCTTGGCGATACGGATTTCACAACCCTCTTCCGTAAACTCTCTCTTGTATAGTCCCGAGTAGGCTGTTGCCGTACCTCGTTGGGGAGCTTCCGTGCGATACATCTCCGCTATTCTGTCGTCCGAGAAGTTCATCTTACGGAGCATCAGACGGATATTCAAGAGTTGGTAGAAGCCATTGAAGAAACGTTTTATCCAATTCCGTTCGTCTTCGTAAACCTCTACGGTCTGTCGCAGGTCGGCAATGGCTTTGTCCCTTCCCTTGACCGTGTCTTGTAAGAGAACGACTTCCTTTCGGATTTCAGCCTTCTCCTTTTCTGAAAGATACCGTTGCTGTTCGGCTTCCTGCTCTAAGTCTGCGATGCGTTTCTCCGCCTTGTCAAGTTCGGAGTTCCCAAAGATGGAGTACAGCGTGCCTTTCATTCGGAGTTTGCCTGCCTGCTTCTCCAGTTCTTTTATCTTGGCGGTGAGTTCCGCCTTTTGAACTTCCTTCTCTTTCGTGGATTTGAGGATTTCCTTGTAATACTCCATCGTGCTACGGTGCTTGGCTTCCGACCCTCGCACGCCCCGTTCCAATCCGAAACGCTCCATACGCTTGGCATAGTCTGTCTGATACTGCTCCAGCTTCTTGGGTGTAAGTACATCATCGGCACAAAGCCGTACCTTGTTCTTCTTCGTCTTGTACTTCCGCTTCCCATTCTCGGCTTCCTCTTTGGCTTTCCTTCTTTCGCCCGTGACAATCGGAACGACCGTGGCGTGAATATGGGGCGTTTCCTCATCTGCGTGCAGGGTGGCAGCGACCACGTTCTCCGCCCCGAAAGTGGAGCGAAGCCAATCCATCGATTCGTCACACCATTCGTACAGCCGTCCTTCCTGTTCTATACGAGCCATATCCTTGGGAGTTGCCGAAAATATAAAGCGCAGGGCTTTGACTTGGTTCTTTGCTACCTTTCGGTAGATACCTGCTGTGGCAATGCGATACTCTATCGCTTCGCTACGGTTGGTGACATTTGCAGGGAATTGCACAAATTCCCTGTTTAGGTGTGTGCGAGAAGGATCAACGTTACTCGGGGTATATGCACGCGCTATATGAGCGGTATTCCCCGAGTCGTTGCTTCTCGCTTTTTCTATGTGTAATGCGGCGTAGCCCATTGTTTGAAAATTGCTTTAGGGGTATCCAAAGGGGCGGAGTCCCTTGGCTCAAGAGGGTATTTTTAGCGATAACGAAGTGCAGCGTGAAGAAAATACCCTAATGAGCTATGGCATTTCTCGAAATGACCTCTCCGAAGCACCGCTTTCGCTTTCGTTGCCTGCTGCATTCTGTGAATGCCTGCACGCTTTGTTTCTAAGTTGGCTCTGCAAACTTGCGGTTCTAAGGAACTGCCATAGCTTATCGAAACAAAGTCGTTTCTCTGCATATTTATCTCTTCCTATTCCTTTTGATACCCGATGATAGAATGATGTTATTTGCTCTCTTTTGCTTTATCGTCTGAGTCCCCTTTTGAGAGGTGGAATTACCTGCTTCTGCCTTGTTATTTGGGCAACGAGGTAGTCGTTGAGGTCTTTGTGTCGAGTATAGTGTCGGCTCATATCCTCTACCTTGATGCCTGATGAGCAAAGAGTTTGGAGAGCATTTCGTCCTGCTTGGTCGTTATCGAGGAACGCCCGAACGGAGTCGATGCCGTTCTCGTGGAGATAGGAAACAGCTCGTGGAAGATTACTGACCGAGTTCAGCACAAGGCAAGGGGCGGGTTCTTTCCCTTTCATCGTGAGAAGGGAAAGGAAGTCCATAAAGCCCTCGAAGATGCAGGGCGTTTCAGAAGTATTCCCTTGAATGAGGCTTATATCCTTCGGTGCGATTGTTCCTTTGAATGTCTTGTCGTCCCGAAGCTCATATCCTCCTGCACGGTTGGGAAAGCCGATGGCGGAGTATTCTCGTCCTCCTACCTCGTAGCGGATATGACGGAGATAGGGACTTACCACGGCAAAGTCTATCTTGCGTATCTCTCGGAGATAGTTTTGCAGAGGCAGGGGTAACGCTTCGCTAATGGAGAGAATGCGCCTTGTACTTGTGGAATTGGTCGTAGTAGTGGTTGTTTCACGATGAAAGGAAGAAGGGGCGAGGGTTGTCGCTTTCCCTTCGGCAAGATGCGCCATTGCTTCGTAGGCACTGTATCCTTGCATCTTCATCACAAGGTCGATGATGCTTCCACCTTGGTTTGTGCCGTAATCATGCCACAGGTTTTGCCGAAAGTCCACTTTCAGGCTGGCATTGGGGTCTTCTCGGTAAGGTGCGTGGTAAAGAGCATAGCTGTTGTAACGCTTGGCTGGCTCGATACCGCAGGCGTGCAGATAGTCCGCTATCGGCATCGCCTTGATGTGTTGCAGGTCGTAATATTCGTTGTTCATTGCTGTTATCGTTGGATTGGGATTATTCATATTCATTGTTCGATATTTCATTGTTCGCTCTGTTTTCTCTTTCGGGAATTTTCCTCTTTTCATCTTACTACCCTTCTACACTCGGATAAGTGATTGACAGTGAAAGAGAAAAGTGTAACACTTCATTCGTTTTTATCCTTCTATACCTTCTTTCTACACCTCTCCCCATTCATTCTGCCGTAGAAGCGTAGAAAGATGGTAGTAAGCAGTGTCGAAAGATGGACACCTCCTGCAATCCTTTCTCTTTCACTGTATTACCCTTAGTTGTAGTAATGTAGTAAGGAGAATAGGAAAGAAAAGAGAAAGGAGTATTACAAAGAGGTTGGTAACAACAGGGAGCTATGGTGGTTGCTCGGGGTGAATCTTGCGGACGGTATAGACATAGACAGGATTGCCGTTTATCCTGCGACACTCCCTCGCATAGCCTGCCTTTCTCAGGGCTTCGCCCATCCGTTTGGTGGAGAGGGATTGTCGGGTATAGCAGGAGAGGTAACCCACTATCTCCGAATTGGTCATATAGAAGCGTTTCGTTGCCGTCTCCGCTTCCGTGGGAAAGGTGAAATAGCGGAGCAACAGTTCCATCTCTGTCGTATAGACTTGGAAGGCTTCGCTGTTTCTATGCAATTCGATAATCTCCTCATCATTGAACCAATAGCGAAACCCTTCATTCAATAGGGTCTTGGCTTCACTGTAAACGTCATCCATCGGAATGCTCTTGGCTCGGTCTATATCTATTGCCAGCACTTCAAAGGGCAGGAAGCGTCTGCTTCCTGTCGGGTCGGTGAGGAAATCGTTGCCATTGACCGAAGCCACGAAACTTGCCAAGTGGGGTCGTTCCTCGATATGCTTCTCGTAGGGCATACGATACTTCACCTGCGGACAGGTAATGAGGTTCTTCAGTTCGTTCTCGTCCCGTTTGTTGAGGGCTTTGAGTTGGTCGTCAATGTTGATGATGAGGTTTTGCCCGATAAGGCTCAGCACGTCCTTTTCCTGCGGGTAAATCTTTCCCGTATAGCGGTAATCGGATAGAGCCGGTGGACAGAGCAAGTCAAGGAACGTTGTCTTGAACTTGCCCTGCTCGCCTGTCAGCACAAGGCAGGTGTGATTGCGACACTGCTTGTCGTCCATTACATTGGCGACCACTGCCACCAGCCACTTGGTGAGGTATTCTTTCCACTTCTCAGGATTGGTTACGCTCACGCAGTCGGAAAGGGCGGTGATAGCTTCCGCATTCCCTTTCGTCAGCGGTAAGGCTTGGAAATAGGCTTGCACGGGATTGATGCGTGGTGAGAAATCGCTTTCGATGATGCTGTACAGGTTCTCGGGTGAGGTCTGTACATCGGCTTCCTTGTCCAACGCACGTTTAAGGGTATTGATGCGGTAGCGGTCTATGGCTGTGTAATTGTCCGCTCCTCGTGGACGGTACTCCGCTCGGTGCAACACGGTGTTGTACCGAAACTCGTAGCGAGCCGAAAGGAACTCTTCTATTTGGGCGTTCTTGGAGGGGCTCTCCTTCTCTTCTTTTTTCATTGTTCGTACTTCTTCTGTTTGCTTGGTTTTGATCTTTCACCCGAAATGGGATGCTGAAACCAAGTTACAGAGGCGAATACAGAGTCCCAAGCTTAGTGTGTCTGTTGCTTCGAAGTACAGAGAAATGCTCCGAGAAAGGACGACACAAACAGGGGAAATCGGGACGAAAAGGCTCAAAAGGAGCGAATCGAGGGGAGAACGGCTCTAAAAGCGACTTCATCGGATTGCCAAAGCCTCCATCCTTTTTCTTCGGACGAAAGAGGAGCGTCTGTTTTCATTGACAGAAGAGCCTCTTCATACCATATCAGAGCCACAAGTACGCACTTAGAGAAAAGAGGGTGGAAAGGGTGATTGGTGCTTGTACATTTGCCTGCGATTTCCTGCTGTTTCCCTTGATTTCATCGGTTCTTGGGACAAGGATTTCGCTTGCATACATTTGCACCGAAAAGAGAAAAACGACAATTAAAAACGATATTGATATGAGATTTACCGCCATCGACACCTCCGCGTGGGAGGAACTGAAAAAGAGCATCGAAGAGCTGGCTCTTTGTATGAGAGTAGAGTTCGGCACGAAACCCGAAGTCCCCGATCTGTTGCACAACGGGGATGTGTGCCGAATACTGAACATCAGCAAGCGAACGCTCCAGCACTATCGGGACACGTCCGTGTTACCCTTTATCCAAATCGGGCATAAGTGCTATTACAAACGTGAGGATGTGGAAGCACTCCTTGCCAAGTCCAACCGAAAATAACCACAGCTATGGAGTACGAGACCATCAACAAAGAAACGCCCGAGATGAAACAACTCATCTCAGGCATCAGAGAAGTGAGCAAACGCCTTCGGGAGATTGCCCAAACGCATCGTCCTCTATTCGGTGGCGAAATCTACCTCACGGGGCGAGAGGTCTGTGAACGGCTTTTCCTCAGCCCTCGCACATTGCAGGATTATCGGGATAAGGGGATTATACCATATACCCAAATCGCAGGAAAAATACTCTACCGTCTCTCCGACATTAACCGACTGCTGCAAGAAAACTATTACGATAATAAACTGTCCGAGAAGTAAGGTTTCATATTGGTCATTAAAACATGGTATATTTGATATTAAAAATACCAACTTTTAGGTATTGCAATCTTAGTTTGTTATCAGTATTTTTACAAATAAAAATTATTGTTTCTACCTAAACAACAAGAATTTCGCAGGAGCAGTAAAATCCATGACAAATTACGATGCTATTGATAATTAATAAAAACAATCTTTAATTCACAAAAAGCTATGAGATTGATTAAACAACTAATCAATGCTAAGGTCACTGCATACCTATTTGCATGCAGTTTGGTGTTAGGTATTGCATCATGTAGTTCTGACGTTCGCTATGATGAAGTAGAACCTAAGCCCGTTACTCAAATTGAAAACCTGTCTTCTCAGGATCAGATTGCTGTAGAAAACCTTCTAAGTTCTATTAGTGATTTGAATGCCCAGTATCCATCAGTTAGCACGCGTGGAGCATTTACATCGAATGCTGCAGTGGGCCTTGCTGATGCAGCAGGATACGCTGCTGGAGGAAGGATTGGAGCTTGGGCTGGCAGTGCGATTGGCTCTGCGGCAGGTCCGTGGGGAGCAATAGCTGGTCATCTTATTGGTCGCAAAGTGGGACCTTACATTTGTACATCTTTGGCTTCTGGTGCAGCTGGATGGCTGTGCTCTAAAATCTCTACTAGAGCTGCAACAGATGTTGATGAAAAGTTTGAATTTGTGAGTATAATTTCTGATAAAGACTCTATTGGTTATTATCACAATCAAATGATGGTTAAAATTGGGAATGATCGTTCAAGGTATATTGACCAATTAGGATCAGTTAATTATGAACTAATGTATGATGATATCGTCAGTTATTGTCATGAAATAGGACAATATGACCCATCATTGGATAATCCTTTGATAAAATCAGGAGTCATCAATCAGATAAGACAACTTTGTGAAATCTCAAAGAAGTACGAGATGAATCCGACGGACAAGAATTTCGTAAAAGAGCAATGTGAATTCCTAAAATTCAATTGCAACTTGTCAGATTCAGAGGTTAAGTTATATAAGGATTTCAATGTTACCTTATACGAGAAATGCTCAACTTTGTCTGATAATCAAATTGTAAATTATTCAAGAGACTTGAATCGTATAATTGAACACTCAGGCGTATCAAACTCTATTAAGGAAAGCTTAAAAAAGTCTGCGGATTTAACTATTAATAGTTCTCTTTGCTGGAAGAGAAATTTCTAAAATAAGAATAAAAAGAAAAGAAGTGATGTTTTAAATCAATATCATTTCTTTTCTTGTACAGTGAGATTTTTTCTGTATACGTTCATCAATATAATAATACAATTGTGGATATTATAGATGCAGCTGAAATAGCTTGTGGATTCATTTTTGGAGTCCTTATAATTAAGTATATGACAAAATTTATCAAGAGAAAAAAGAAGTAGCCAATACGTTTAAATAACGTGGGTGATCCCCTTTGCAATGTCGTGATTTTAAGGAAAATTGCAATTTGCTATGAAAGAATAGGGCAATCATGATTGGAAGTGGATAGAGCAGACCATAACCTTTGAATCGCCCGTTTATGATGACATCCTCCTCCCCCTGTAAGTATTCATCAGGATGCAAATAGGATGATTTTATTGTCGTTTGCAGTCTGTGGTTGAGGTTATTTTATTCCTCGTTTTACCGAAGAACTTCGTAAGCTCTCTCCGTTATAAAGATGTTTCCTTTTCTATTGAGAACGACTAAAATATTGCAACCGATCTCATTCAAAGCCTTTGGTTTATTTTTTAGACCTCATGCCGTTCTTCCATTTTATTAGTTGTTATAATCTCTGGAATTTTCCCCCTCTCTTTCTTCATTTTCTTTTTTCTTTGCCGATTGCTTTGCAAACAGTCTGTCCATATCTTCCGAAATTTTCTTGTCTGTTACCTGCGCATAAATCTGAGTGCTGGCAATAGACGAATGTCCCAACATCTTGGCGATGCTCTCCATTGGAATACCTGCCTCCAAAGTCAGCGTACCGAAACTATGCCTTGCTACATGCCAAGTTAGCGGAGTGCGAATGCCACACGCTAAGCCCACGGTTTTGAGGTGTGTGGATAGTTTACCTTTGCTCATTGTATCAGGGAATATCTTGTAGTCTCCTTTGTGTTTCTCCTTGGTGTAGCGTGAAAGAATCTGCTCCGCTATCGGATGCAATGGTATCAGGCTCTCTACTTCTGTTTTCTGTCTTGCTTTGCGGATATACCGCTTCCCTTCGCTATTCGTTTCGATTTGCGAAGCTCTCAAACTCTTCAAGTCCGCAAATGCCAATCCAGTAAAGACGGAGAAAAGAAACATCCTTCGACTTAGTTCCGCTCCCTCATCTTATAATGGAAATGTCAGGAGCTTAGCCACTTCTCCCTTGCTTAGGAAACGAGGTTTGTTCTCCACCACTTCATACTTCATCTGCTCGAAAGGATTAAAGCGTATTGTCCCTTGACTGACGGCTCGACACATCAACCGACTTAACCAGCACAAATGCCTGTTTATCGTTGCAGGAGCATAGCACTCCTTCTTCAAATAGAAGCGGTAATCATCAAAAAACTCTATGGAAATAGCCGTTAGAGGAATATCCTCCTCACCACGACTTCTCACAAAGGAATTGAGCTGCTTATCAGAATTTCTATTGTTGCAACACGTTCCCTCACTCTTGCTTTCTCTTTGGGCTTTGAGTTCCTCTGTACTAAGGGCAAGAAGTGTCATTGGATTTCGTCCGATGCCTTGTAAGTAGTTCTTCAGCAACTCGGCACTCACCGCACCATATTTGTAGAGCAAAGTATTGTAACCTTGTTCGATTTCTTCCCGAAAGGTTTGCAGGCGTTGATTGATTTTCTTGTCCGCAGTCTCCCCTCGCTTCACGCTCCAACTATGAGGAACAATGCTCTCGCCTGTGGTTATCACCGCGTTTGCTCCATCAATGGTGATGCGACAAAGGATTGCCGTTGTACCGTCCGCTTTGGTCTTATTTTTATTGATGTAGAATAGAATTTTGAATGTGCTACGCATAAGTCTTACAAGATTAAGGTTAGGTTTTCGGTGAAAGAAAGAAATCGCTCGAACTCATCAAAGAGTTTCTTGGGAGTAACGTGGGCGTACCGTTCGGTCGTTTGGATGTTGCTGTGTCCCAACATTCGGCTAACCGTTTCGATGGGAACACCTCGTTCCAAAGTAATCAAAGTAGCAAATGTATGCCTTCCGACGTGTGCCGAAAGGGGAATAGAGATTCCAGCTCGAAGTTGCAGGGCTTTGAGCTGAATGAGGTAAGCTGAATAAGCAATGGGAGCAAAGAGTGTGGCACGTTCGTCAGATTGATAACGCTCTATCAAGTGCACCGCTTCAGGCAAGAGTTTTACTCGACAAAGGTTCTCGGTCTTTTGTCTGCGGAACTTCAGCTACAACGCCCCCTCATCGTCCATAAAAAGGTGTTCTCGATTAAGGGCAACCATATCACAATAGGCTACGCCCGTAAAGCAGGAAAAGAGAAAGAGATTACGAGCTGTTTCCAACTCTATTTCATACGGTTCAAAAGTCAAGGCTTGCAACTTATCCAATGAAGCTCTGTCCAACGCACGAGGTTGTTTGTTCTCTCCTCGTTCTATTTCTATGTGAGCGAATAGTTGTCGCTCTGTCAAGCCCTCACGATATGCCAATCGGCAGACTTTCTTCACCGCCAAAGCCATCTTACGATAATGACCTTGCGAATGTCCCAACTTTCCGACAGAGTAATGTTGCAAGCATTCTAAGAAATCTTCTTCAATCTGACCGAATGGAATATCTGTCGTGTGGTACTTCTCACAAATAAAGGCTTGCAGGTGCTTTCGAGTAGTGTAGTAACCGTTCAAAGTAGTTGCCTTTATTTCAACACCCACCTTTTGCTCCATTTCCTTGACCATTCGGTCGTATCATTCCAAAAATGTGGTTTGAGTTTGCATACTTCCTTGAAACAGCTCCTTGATGTCCGATGCTGTAAACGTAACACCACGGTCGCAAAGGTTTTGATAAGAAGATTGTACCGAGAGTAGCAAGCGTTCCAACTTGCCATTCGTTGCCACCGCCTCACGGCTCTTACCATTTAGCCTGCTCTCACGAGCGTTCCATAACTTGGGGTCGCACGAGAGTTTACAACTGAATTGGGCGATGGTTCGCTCGTAGGTTATACGCCCCATTATCGGAGCTTGCCCCGACTTGTCCAATCCGCTCTTTTTCAGGTAGAGTAAAACCTTCATTTTGTCTGTTTGCATACGCTTCTGTTTTTATGGGCAAAGTTACCCGTTACCGAAGCGTTCTCAGCTACGCAAAACATTGTGGTACAAAGCATAAGCACCGTAACGCGAGAAAGATGAGTTACCGAACACTCTTCTGTCGGTTACCTTCTCCTGCCTCCTCGTTACCATTCGAGGAATGAACTAACGATTTGGTAACGGAACTTCTGCACAAATCCACATCTTCTGCACTTTACCCCTCTGTGCAAACCACCGAGATATGGCGCAAATCCCTCTCATTTCCATTCACTTACCCTCAATCCTCACCCTAATACCCTTTCCTCTAATAGTTCCGAGAAATTTTTTAAGGATTACTTAGCCACTTGTTAAATAAATGTTACAAGTTTGCTAAAAAGGAGTTAATCTATTAATTTAGTCGCGGTACACATGATGAATTGCGTTTAAATGTACGCAAAAAATAATATTGAATGAAACGTATTTTGCCCATAATTATCGCTTTGCTCCTGCCTTTTGCTGTGATTGCCCAGACCAAGAACGGTAAAGAGAACCTTGTAATCAAGGAGTGGAACGTGGAACCGTCTTCCGGAGTCAAAGTACTTGACCATGAGACGATATACAACAGATTTGGACTGAAAGTCGAAGAGGCTGAGTTCAGTAAGGAGGGATTGAAATGGAGAAAGAAATTCGAATATTCACCGGATGGAGTCCTGACACGGATCCTGGTATATAATTCATCCGGAAAACTCGACAATATCCGAAAGTTCGAATACACGCCGACAGGGCGCAAACACAAAGAATTTATTTACAATGCCAAAGGCAAACTGTCCAGATACAAGATATATGAGTACTCGACATTACCGGGAAATTGATCCGGAACTTGTCGGGACATTCGAGTCCATTGACTTGGACAGAATGGACTCCATCAGGCTCATGAACCGCATTGACACGAAATATGTGACGACATCTTTCGTACTCGATGCGATACTCCGGAAGTCATTGGCCTGCGGCTACATGATGTTCGTCTCGGAAGGGGTGCGCGTCCAGGCTTATGATAGTATCTATTTCGATACCTCTGACCTCAGGATGTTCATGGATCACCGCAACTCCCGGCTGGTAAGGCAGAAAGTGAGGACAAGAATCTACAGTGATTCTGACCTGTGTTTTCTGGAGGTAAAGTCCAAGAACAATCATTCAAGGACGAAAAAGAAAAGGATTTCCATCACGCCTGAGAAATTCACGGATTTCAGAGGAGATAACAAGTGCAGTGATTTCCTGACTAGAATAACTGATTACCATACTGAGAACCTGAGTCCGTCCGTGGAAACCTCTTTTTCTCGTATTACTCTGGTGGATAAGGATTTGTCCGAGCGTATCACGATAGATTCCGATATATGCTTCCGCAATATGAGGAATGGCGTGACTTCAGGTCTCGGCGATGTCGTGATAATCGAACTTAAGCGGGACGGAAGGAAACGGAGCTCCATGCAGGATATCCTTCTTTCGCTCAGGGTAAAGCCAATGCGCATAAGCAAATACTGCATGGGAGTGGCGTTGACCGATTCCAAGTGCCGTCCCGGACGTTTCCTTGAAAAGATCCGGGCATGTGACAAACTATGTTCATCCCAGAGGCCGAGGGACTTAGTCAGAGGGTAATGTGCGCAAAGCAGTGCGGCAGCCTTGCAACTTGTGATATTTGAATTACCTAACTGTTTGATACAATGGAAGAAACTGAACTTCTCGGAATCCAGAACTATTCCGAACCGATGATGTCTACGATACAGAGTCTGGCGGAACTCGGCATGAGATTCGGACTGAATCTCCTTGTCTGCTTCCTGATTGTGTATCTTCTGTATTTCCAAAAGCGTGGAAGGAAAGACTATGTATTCACGTTCATAGCCTTTTCTTCAGCTATGCTCCTCCTCCTTTACACGATGGGCCGTGTCGATGTAGGCATAGGTCTTACTTTGGGTCTCTTCGCAATATTCGGCGTAATCCGTTACAGGACAGAGACAGTGCCTATCCGTGAAATGACATACTTGTTCATAATAATCGCCCTTGCGGCAGTGAACGGCCTGGCACCTCTGTATAACGTTGTCGGACTGGACAGCAACAGCCCTCATTATGAGCTCAGCAGCGGTCATCTTCTTGTGACATTCATTGCAAATGCCTTTGCGGTCGTTCTTGTATGGGTACTGGAACGTAGTGTGGGTATGAGCAGAAGCGCAAGCAAGGTGATATTGTACGACCGCATTGACCTTATCCTTCCTTCCCGGAGGGATGAACTTGTGGCCGACATTGAGCGCCGTTGCGGTGTGCATCCGGAGCGGATTGAAATCGGCAACGTAGATTTTCTGAAGGATGCCGCATATGTCAAGATTTACTACAATTTGCCGGCAGGGGAGTCGCAGTCTTCGGTTACGGAGATTATGCGCAACAAGCAATTTATTGAAAACCAGGAATTTGAATCTTAAAAAATAATTGTCAATGACGAAGAAACTAATAGCAAGTCTGATTGCTGCAACCGCGCTTGTGTTTATTGCAAATGCGCAGGAAAACTCGTTCAAGAGCAGATTTTCTGCTTCCGCAGACTGGAAAATCGCCAAGGGACTCCACCTCGAGACCGGATATGAACTGAGAACCAAGGATTCGTGGAATGGAATCGAGAGGCATATGGTCAATGTCGGTATGTCGTACAAGGTCTGCAAGTTCCTGAAGGTCGGTGCGGACTATGATTTTATCGGCCATTATAATTCGGCATCCGTTTTCAAGCCGCGCCATCGTTTCGGTGCAGAAGTGACAGGTACTGTGGATGCAGGCAACTGGCGTTTCAGCCTGAGGGAGCGTCTGCAGTTCACGCACAAGTCTTATGGTGTGAACAGATATCAGGAGGCCAGGAATGATTTTGACCTGAAGTCCCGTGCCAAGGTCGCGTACCGCGGCCTGAAGAGCTGGGAGCCATATGCGTATGTGGAAATCAGGAATACTTTCAATGCCGCCTCTTTCAATGCGTCATATGATTCTGCCTCAGCTTCTTACTCAGACTATGAGTTCCTCGGCTACAATGATGCCTATGTGAACCGTGTCCGCGGAGCCGTCGGAGTCGAGTGGAAAATCAACGATCATCACGGCATTGATTTCAAGCTTATGCAAGACTGGGAAAAGGACAAGGAAATCGACACGAACAAGGAGGGTACCAAACTCAAGGCCTACGCCGTCGAGAAGTCGTTCAACACGATTCTGGCTATCGGCTACTGCTTTTCGTTCTAGCCGCCACGTCGTCGCAAAACACAAACAACAATGAGGCTGACCCAAAAGGGTTGGTCTCTTTTTTATATAGGGTGTCGTAGAGTTGTC